>Ga0315281_10001233_pt1 | contig 37550 bp, 43 predicted proteins | sample YL17G07_0_MG_FD_204540 | JGI IMG/M metagenome (GOLD analysis project Ga0315281, IMG submission 204540) | Sediment microbial communities from Yellowstone Lake, YNP, Wyoming, USA - YL17G07_0 | ecosystem: Environmental > Aquatic > Freshwater > Lake > Sediment | place: USA: Wyoming | collected...
GTTCGCCGCTCACCTTGGGAAATCGAAGAAAAGCAAAGACGCAATAATTGCGGAGACGGCTAGCTCAGACTGCGATGTATTCGTGTCTGAGGACAATCGTTGCCGCAAGCGATTACGAGAAATTCAAACCAGATGCCAAGTCTTTACCTACGACGAATTTTCCAAATGGCTAACCACAGTTCAATGATTTCACCGCGAGTTTTTAAAAGAGCGCTGGGGCGCAATGCTATCGCGCTCGCGCTCGCATTAGCCACTGTATCAGCGCTGGCAACCGATCTTGAGGACGGAATCCGCTACTACAACAGTAAGGATTTCGGACGAGCGGCGATTGCGTTTGGGAAAGCCGCAGCGCAGGGTGACGCGCTAGCGCAATTTAACCTGGGCCTCATGTACGCCAAAGGTAGAGGCGTGGCGCAAGACTACGTGCAGGCGGCATTTTGGTATGAGAAGGCCGCGTCCCAAGGATACGCGGATGCGGAATTCAATCTAGGAGTCCTTTTCTCAGATGGTACAGGCGTCGCCCGGAACTACGCGCAGCCCTCTCTGCCAATATAAGTGAGACACCGACCTTCCTTGAAATTAGTGTAGAGGGCGGTGGAGACAATCATGGAACAAGTCGAAGCTATGGAAGAGCAACAGGCAGTGAGCGCGGAGGAACCGCAGGGAGCCCGTAGGGCGACCGGAGGTTTCTCCGGGCGCGGCAATTCTGAGCGCAAGCGCGCTGTCGATCCGGAGGTGCCGGCGAAGGCCAGACGCCGGCGCTTTACTGCTGAGTACAAGCAGCGCGTCCTGCGCGAGGCCGATGCGGCGCGCGGTGATGCAGGGCAGATCGGGGCGTTGCTGCGGCGCGAGGGGCTGTACTCGTCGCACCTGGCCACTTGGCGACGGGCGCGCGAGCGGGGCGAATTGGCTGGCCTGACGCCCAAGCGCCGCGGGCGCAAGGAGAAGGCGGTCAATCCGCTTACCAAGCGGGTGGCGGAGTTGGAGCGCGACAAGCGGCGCCTGGAGGGCAGGCTCAAGCAGGCTGAGCTGCTCCTGGAGATCCAAAAAAAAGCTTCGCAGCTGCTGGAGATCCCGCTGGGGAGCCGCGACGACGAAGACGAGAGCGCCTGATGCAAGCGGCTGAAGAACTCTCGGCTGTGAGCGGCACGCTGAGCGCGTGCTGCGCGCTGGGCGTGGTGCGCTCGACGCTGTACCGGCATCGAGGCCGGTTGCGCCATCCGGCGATCCGGGTGCGCCCCGAACGCGGTCACTCGCGCGCGCTGGGCTTCGAGGAGCAACAAGCGGTGCTCACTGAGCTGCGCAGCGAGCGCTTCGTCGATCAAGCCCCGGCTGCGGTCTACGCGAGGTTGCTCGATGAGGGGCGTTACCTGTGTTCGGAGCGCACCATGTACCGGCTGCTCTCGGGCGCAGGGGAGCTGCGCGAGCGGCGCGACCAGCTGCGCCATCCCGCGTATGCCAAGCCCGAGTTGCTCGCCAGGGGCCCGAACGAGCTGTGGTCCTGGGACATCACGAAATTGCTCGGGCCGACGAAGTGGACCTACTTTTACCTTTACGTGCTGCTCGATGTGTTCAGCCGCTACGTGGTTGGCTGGATGCTGGCGCACCGGGAATCGGCAACGCTCGCGAAGAAGCTGATCGAGGCGAGTTTGAAAAAGCAGTCGATCGGGCGCGGGCAGCTCACCGTGCATGCCGACCGGGGCACCTCGATGACCTCCAAGCCGGTGGCCTTGATGCTCGCCGATCTGGGCGTCACCAAAACCCATTCCCGGCCCCAGGTGAGCAACGACAACCCGTTCTCGGAGGCGCAATTCAAGACGATGAAGTACCGGCCCGAGTTCCCGGACCGGTTCGGCTGCATCGAGGATGGGCGTGCCTTCTGCGGCGGGTTCTTCGACTGGTACAACAACGATCACTACCACTCGGGTCTGGCGCTGCTCACCCCGGCGACGGTGCATTACGGCCAAACCGCAGCAGTGCTCGCGCAACGCCGCGAAATCCTCGCCGCCGCTTACGTGCAACATCCGGAGCGTTTCGTGCGTCGGGCGCCTCGACCTGCAGAACCGCCGGTGGCGGTCTGGATCAATCCGCCAAAACCGATCGACGCAAGCGGAGAGCTACAGTAAATGCACACCGGTCAGTGTCTCAAAACTATTGACAGGCTCCGCGCGGGTTCCCTCCTCTGAACAAGAGAACTTCGCGGAACCACTCTAAGGGTTGCTCAAATTCCCTTGCTGCTGTACCCTCGTAGCCCTCTGTCCAGCCGGAGGTGCCGTGGCCACATTCAAAGTCCCGAAAAAAACCAGGGAACAAAGGCTCGCCAAGCCCTCCCCCGCTCAACGTTCCGAGCTCGACCGGATCGAGGCGGATGCTATTGCTGACTTCAAGGGCCAGCTTGACGACTTGGAATCGGCCTTGGGAATGCTACGGATGGGGCCTCATTTCGGCTGGAAGGTGCTGTACCTCATTCACAGCAAGTCCACTATCCGAAAGTACGAGGGAATCCTAAAGGTCAAGATTCGCGACTTGTTTCCCGATGAGGGGCCGAGCGCTTACCGGAGCTTGGGCCTGGATATCGCCAAGGCCGCTTCCAATTTCTGGAAGGTAATCAGCGGTGACGCCGACGAATCCAAGCAGATGGACCGCCAGGAGCGGCGGCGAGTCGTAGCGTAGGGAAACTTGATTTTCCCTTAGTACCTCGGTAACCTTAGGGGCATATGAAATGCCCTCCCGTCAATTTGGATTCTGCGGCAACGGCCAGCGCAACAGCGCACGCGTGCGGCCGAGAGCCGCAGGCGCCGGACGCACCGGGCGAGGATGCGGAGTCCGGTAACACAGCATCCCATACCTGCATCGGGGACCAGGAACGGGAACAGCCTGAGTTCCAAGTCCTTTGGCAGGGCATGGATACCCTGGAGCTTTCCTATCCAGGGCAAATCAGCCAGGAAGCAGACGATGAGCTAAACCGGCTCAAGGTGTTGGCTCAGTCCGCGAGGCCTCGGGAACAGGCAGCGGGGCAGCTGAAGCTCGGGGAGCGTGTTTTCGAGGTAGGCGACCGGGGCGGCGGGCGGCACTTTGCGTACTTGCTACGCCATCCAGATATGCGGATCGCGGTGTCGAGTGGCAACCCTACGTACGTTTTCAGCTTCAAGGGTAGGCCGCTGGTCCAGGTGAGTACGAAAGCCTGGTATACGGCCCTGGAGAAGGTGGGAATCGAGAATTTCCGCTGGCATGATCTCCGGCATACCTGGGCAAGCTGGCACGTGCAGCAAGGCACGCCCCTTTTTGCCCTGCAGGAGTTGGGCGGGTGGGAAAGCTCAGAGATGGTCAGGCGTTACGCACATCTCGCGGCGGAACACTTAGCCCCATACGCGGATCGTTTATGCGCTCTGCGGGTTGTGGCGGTTCCGGGTGATGGCACAAATCCGTCACAGGGCCACAAATGATAAGGGCCTGCATTGCTGCAAGCCCTTGTTATAGTTGGCGCGCCCGGAGCGATTCGAACGCCCGACCCCTTGGTTCGTAGCCAAGTACTCTATCCATCTGAGCTACGGGCGCGGAGGGGGCGAATTATATCAAACACTCAAGGAGATGAGATGAGTCTTGTGCTGCAGGTGAACATCAAGGTCAAGGCGGAGAATCTGGACAACTTCATGAATCAGGTGCTGGAGAACGCCCGAGCGGCTCGAAGCGAGAGGGGCTGCCGGCAGTTCGAGGTGCTGGTGGATCCGGAAGACAAGACCTCCATCATGCTGTTCGAGGTCTACGACGACCAGAAGGCATTCGAAGCGCACCAGGCGGGCGAGGCATTCAAGAAGTACGTCGCCGAAGCGGTGCCGCTGCTCGCGTCGCGCGAGCGGCATTTCTGGAAGAAGGCGGTCTAGGGGCCGTCACTTGAGGATCGGGCGCAGGTCTTCGAGTTTGTCGAAGAGGTGCCAGACGTAATCGCTGGCGCCTTTTTCCCGGTGCGGATGCAGGTCCGCGAGTTTCGGATCGTCGCGGTAGCCCTCGAACGCCTGCTTCGATTTCCATTCCACCACGATCAGGACGTTGCGCGGCGTGATGTCGCCGATGGCCGCCTCGTTGAGCTTGCCCAGCGCGACGACCTTGCCGCCGTGCGCATGGACTTCCCGGGCGGAGCGCCGCGAATAGGCCAGGTATTCCTCCCGATCCGCCACGTTGAAAAGATTGAGCGCGTAAACCGGAGCGGACATGAAATTCTCCTGGCTAGAAAAGCAAGTAACCGAGCACCCCGCCCGCGGCGAGAATCCACAGCGGATTGAGGCGCGTCGCGTAGAGCGTGGCCGCACCGGCGCCGGCGATGAGCGCGCTCTGCCAGCCCGGGCCTTGCGGCGTGGCGAGCACGTACCCCCCCGAGACGATGAAACCGACGCTGATGGGAACCAGCGCGCGCTGCAACACCTTGCGCCAGGGCGCGTCGCGCATCCGGTCCCAGTATCCGCCGATCGAATAGGCAAGCGCGGCGGCGGGCCCGCAGAACGCGCCCAGCGCGACCAGCCCGCCCGCGGGCCCCGCGACCTTCCAGCCGATCAGCGCCGTCACCAGCACGTTCGGGCCCGGCGCCGCCTGCGCGATGGCGAACAACTGGGTGTACTCGGCGGCGCTCATCCAGCCCTGCACATCCACCACCAGCCGCTGCATCTCCGGCATCACCGACGGGATGCCGCCGACCGACACCAGCGAGAGCAGCGCGAAATAAAACGCGATCTGGAGCATCAGATGAGGCCCCGGCGGGCGGCGAGCCAGCCAAGCAACAGCATGACCGGCAGGACCGCGAACAACGACACGCGGCCGATGGCGATGACACCGAAGCAGGACGCGGCGAGCGCGATGCCCCAGGGCTTGCGCGCGAGCGGCTTGGCCAGCTTGAACGCGGTGCCGATGAACAGGCCGCCGCCCGCGACGCCGACTCCCGTGACGACGGCCTTCACTGCCGGAACGGAAGCAAAATCGGCGTAAAGAAGGGCCAGGCCGAAAACCCAGAACAAAGGCAATGCCATCAGGCCGGCGAAGGCCACGACGGCGCCCATGGGCCCGAACCAGCGCCGTCCCAGCACCACCGATACGTTACCCACATTGGGGCCGGGCAGAAACTGGCACAGCGCCAGCACCTCGGCGAAGTCGGCCGGCGCAACCCAGCGCCTCTCCTCCACGATCACGCGGTGCGCCCAGGGCAGCACGCCGCCGAAGGAGCGCGCTCCAATGGAAAGAAAACCCCAGTAAAGCTCCCACAATGTGACGGGCGGACTACTCACCCCAGTAATCCAGTCCCTCGGGCAGCGGCTCGCCGTGCGCGAGCGAGGCGAGCTTGGCGTACTGGCCATCGGCGTAGAGCAGCGGCTTGCCCTTCCTGCCGATCAGCAGCTGCTGCACTTCGCCGAGAAAGATCGTATGCGTGCCGTGCACCATCCGGTTCACCACCCGGCAGTCGAACGCCGCCAGCGCATTGGAAAGCACCGGCGCGGCGGTCGAAAGTTTCGTCCACTGCTCCTCGCGAAACCGCGCCTCGCCCCGCATGTTGCTGCCATGCACGCCGCTGAACAGGCTGGAGAGTTCGCGGTCTTCGTGACGCAGCACGTTGACGCATAAAATCCCGCTTTGGGAAATCGCCTCGTGCGTGGTGGTGCTGCGGTTGATGCAGGCGAGCACCGTCGGCGGTTCCGCGGTTGCCGAGCACACCGCGGTCGCCGTCATGCCGAAAATGCGCCCGTCATGGCGGCAGGTGATGATGCTCACCGCGCCGGCCAGGCTGCGCATGCCGAGCTTGAATTGCGCGGCGAACTGCGCCGGGTCGATCGGCTTGTTCATGCCGGAATTCTACCGCGCTGGATTCATCTCTTTTTCTACGATTGGAAGCTCGATCCCGCCTGCTTGGCGCGGTACATGGCGGCATCCGCCGCCTTGACGAGCGCGTCTGCGTCCTGGGCGTCTGCCGGATAGACCGCGATGCCGATACTGGTCCCAATGTCGACGCTCTGCTTCTGACTGCCGAGCTGGAACGGCGCAACAAGGGCAGCAACGATTTTCCTGGCGACGATTTCCGCCTGCTCACGTCTGGCGATGCCGGGCAGGATCACGGTGAATTCATCGCCTCCGACACGGGCCACCGTGTCGGATTCGCGCAATTGGTGCCCGATTCTCGCGGCCACGCCTTGCAAGAGCTCGTCGCCCGCGGTGTGTCCCAGGGTGTCGTTCACCGGCTTGAACTTGTCCAGGTCGAGGTACAGCAGCGCGAACTGGCGCGAGTCGCGTTTGGCAAGACTGATCGCCTGATTAAGCCGGTCGTTGAACAGCAACCGGTTCGGCAAGCCGGTGAGGCTGTCGTGATGCGCGACACGCTGAATGCGCTCTTCGGTCAGCTTGTGTTCCGTGATGTCGGTGGTCACGGAAAAACAGCCCATGACCTTTCCCTGGTCCCCGATATGCGGCAGAAGCTTGATCTCGAGGTAGCGGGTTTCCCCATTCCGCGATTTTCGAATTCCCTGGTAGGTGACCGGATGTCCCTTCAGCACTTGCACAAAATGGCCGTCAATCTCCCGGTACACCTCTTCCCCCAGGATCTCCCGCACGTGCTTGCCGACAACTTCCTCGACGGTAAAACCGAAAGATTCGCCAAACGCCTTATTGGCAAAGCCGCAACGAAGGCTTTCATCCCAGGACGCGGCCATGGCCGGAACGTTGTCTGTAAACAGCCGCAGCTTCTCCGCGCTTTCGCGCTGCGCCAGCTCCGCGCGCTTGCGCCGGGTGATGTCGCGCGCCATGCTGACGATGATCCAGCCGTCCTCCGAGCGTAGCGCGCGCCGGTGCAATTCGGTAACCGAATCGCGGCCGTCCTTGGTGCGTGCCGACGATTCCGTGGTGGTGCCGGTGGCGCCCGCCGCGATCACTTCGTCGTACAGCCGCTCGATATCCTCTCGACTGATGGTCAGCAGGTCCTGCGGCCCCATTTGCAGCAGCTCTTCACGGCTGTACCCCATGCGCGTGCAGGCAGTCTGGTTGACATCGACGAAGCGCATGCTAGTGCGCTCAACCAGGTAGATCGCATCGCCGGACATGTCCATCGCGGCGCGGAAACGCGTCAACTCCTCATGCGTCTGCGTGCGATGCGGGCTCAGGCTTTCCATGCAAAAAGTCTACCCTTGAAAGACTGCCTTGAGCGGTCATTCACGCCTTCAAATTCACCAGGTATATTCCCGCACCGACAAGCACCGCGGCAGCCGCGAACGACATCGTAAGCGACTCGCCCAGCAGCACAACGCCGCCGAGCACGCCGAACAAAGGCGTGAGGAAGGTGAGCACCCCGAGCCGGGCCGCGAGGTAGTGGCGCAGCAGCCAGAACCAGGTCAGGAAACTGGCGAAGGCCACCGCCACGCACTGGTAGACGAAGGCCGCGACGATGAGCGGCGTGAGCAAAGTCACGCCCGGCTCGCCCATCAGCCAGGATGCCGCCAGCAGCACCGGGCCCGACACCGCGAGCTGGTAAAAGAGCGTCTTGGGGGCGCTCACCGACGCGAGCCGGCTGGCGCGGATCAGCACCGTGGTCGCGGCCCAGAACAAGGCGCCCATCAGGCCGAAGAAATCCCCCATCAGCGTGCCGCGACCGCCGGCGAAACCGTCGCCGAAAGCCACCGCCACCCCCGCGAACGCGAGCAGGATCCCTGCCCATTGGCGCGCGTCTAGCCGCTCCTGCGGGATGAGGAAGTGCAGCCCGAAGGCCGTCATGCACGGCGCGAGGTACACGAACACCACCATGCGCGCGGCATCGGTCATCGCCAAACCGGCGAAGATGAATATGAACTCCGTGGCGAACAGCAGACCCGCGCAAATGCCGGGCCACAAGGTCCGGTCGCGTTCCCAGAGGGGAATCCGCCTGAAATGCGCCCACGCGAGCAGCAGACCGGTAGCGACCAACGAGCGGATGCCGGACTGGAACACGAGCGAGATTCCCTGCGCCGTGAACTTCGCGGCGACGTGGCCCACGCCCCAGATGAGGCACAGCAGCACCATCACCGACACCGCAGCGGCGTCGAGCGTCTTGCGTTCGGCGGGCATCCCTCCCTAATATCACAAGGTGATGATCGATGCGCCGCTCGCGGAAGCGCTCGAGTGGCTGTTTCGCGCTCGCGCGCCGGCCGCCGTGGAAACCAAGGCCCGCGAAGTGATGCTGGACACCTTTGGCTGCGTATTCGCGGCACGGCGGCATCCTGAGGTGACGGCTCTTGGAAAGGCGCTGGAATCGGCGGATCCGGGCTCCGCATCGTCCGCCGCGGCCTGTTTCGCCGCCGCGGCCTGCTGGGACGAAGCATGCGAGGGATTGGCGCGCGCGCACGGCCGTCCGGGCCTCGCGGTGCTCGCGGCCTGCGGCGCGCTTGCGCGTATCCATCCGTACTCTTTCGAGGAAGTCCTCCGCGCCTACCTCACCGGTTACGAAGTGGGCGGCCGGATGGGCGAATCGCTGCGCATCGCACCCGGCATGCACGTGGACGGCGCCTGGCCGGCGTTCGGCGTCGCCGCGGCGGTGGTGAAGCTCCGCGGCGGCAGCGCGGCGCAGGCGCTCGCCGCAGTGCGCATCGCGGCCTGCCAGATGCCCTGCGCGCTGTATCTGCCCGTGGCGCGCGGCACCAACGCGCGCAATACCTACCTTGCGCACAGCGCGCAGCTCGGCATGCTTGCGGCGAGCGCGGCACTGGGCGGAATCACGGCACCGGCCGGCGCCCTCGAAGAGCTGCGCACGCGCGCCCTTGCCGGCGCGCCGCCCGGTTCGCCGGTGGCGCCGCCCGGCGAATGGCTGATCGCAGAGGCCTACCTGAAACCCTACGCCGCGGTGCGCCACGTCCACTACGGCGCCGCGGCGGCGCAGGCGCTGCGCGAGGACATCGGGGATCGGCTCAAAGAGATCCGGGCGATCGAGCTCTCGACCTATTCTGAAGCGCTGGCGTACTGCGGCAACCGCGCGCCAAAAAGCGCGATCCAGGCCCAGTTCAGCCTTTCCTACGGCGTCGCGTGCATGCTGGCGACAGGCGAGCTCGCACCGGGTTCCTACACTGCGGAAACCCTTGCGCGGGAAGACATCCGCATTCTCGAAGCGCTGGTAGAGATCTCGGAGCGCGAAGACCTGACCATCACCGGGCAGCGCGGCGCGACGCTATCGGTCGAACTCCGCGGCGAGGTCCGCACGCTCGCGGTGGAGAGCGTCGCCGGCGACCCGGACCAGCCGATGACGCGCGAAGCAATCCTTGTGAAGTTCGCGCGCTATTCCGGCCTGAGCGCGGCGCGCGGCGCGGAATTCCTCGATGCCGCCGGCGACCGGCTGTTTTCGGCAATCAATCCGGCGTGATGTTGCCGACGCGGATCACCCGCGCCCATTTGTCGATCTCGCCGCGCAGGAACTTGCCGAAATACTCCGGCGATTCGCCCACCGGCGGCGAGGCAAGCGAGTTCAGGCGCTCGTTCACGTCGGGCATCGCGAGGCTCTTCACCGCGGCGGCGTTCAACGCGTTGACCGCGTCGCGCGGCGTACCGGCCGGCGCGACCAGGCCGAGAAAGCCGCCGCCCTCGAAGCCCGGCACGCCCGCCTCCGCGATGGTCGGGACATCGGGCAGTCCGCCAAAACGTTTCGCCGAGCCGATGCCGAGCGCCTTCACCTTGCCCGCCCTGGCGTGCGGCAGGATCGCCGCCACGTCGGCGAACAGGATATTGACCTGGCCGCCGAGCAGGTCGTTCACGGCGGGCGCGGCGCCCTTGTACGGCACGTGCAGCATGTCCACGCCGGCCATCATCTTGAACAGCTCGCCGATGAGGTGCGCCGAGCTGCCGTTGCCGTAGGAGGCGAAGGTCACCTGCCCCGGCCTGGCCTTGGCGAGCGCGATCAGTTCGCGCACGTTCGACACCGGCACCGAGGGATGCGCGGCGAGCAGGCTCTGGTTCAGGACCAGCAGCACCACCGGGGCGAAATCCTTCGACAGCTCCCAGCCCGGATTCTTCGCCAGGGTGTTGTTGATCGCGGTGGCCGCGCTCGCCACCAGCAGCGTGTAGCCGTCGGCCGGCGACCTCGCCACCAACTCGGTGCCGATGTTGCCGCCCGCGCCGGCGCGGTTCTCGATCAGCACCGTCTGGCCGAGGAGCTCCTGCATTTTCGGCGCCACCGTGCGCGCCACCACGTCGGTGCCGCCGCCGGGCGGGAACGGCACGACGATGCGCACCGGCTTGTTGGGAAAGCCCTGCGCCGACGCGCCGCCGGCAAACAGCGCCAGCGACAGCACCGCCGCGACCGGTCTGAGTTTCATGGTTTCTCCTTGGAAACTAGATAACGTCCCAGCCCGTAGAAATCGAGCACCGCCTTCACTCTCTCGCGCGGCGGCGCCGCATTCGACCAGCCGCGCCGGCTGGGCGCAAGCCCGCTCGTCGCCTTCAGGTCGACCCGCATTTCGGCCATCTTCAGCGTCACTCCCAGGCTGTCGATCAACGGCACGTCATCGACCCGGCACACGCCTTCCGAGGCAAGCAGCACGTTGAGCGGGATCTCGCCGGGAATGATCACGTCGGCGCCGGCGTCGATCAGCCGTCGCGCGGCGGCGCGGAATCGATCGATCAGAGGGCCCGGCTTGTCGAACGCTTCCAGCACGTCGTTGAAGCCGAATCCGGCCGCCTGCACCCCGACGCAGTGCCGCGCGAGGCCGTGGCCCTCGATCTGCTCCAGGTAGCGCTGCGCCATGCGGTCGATGAACAACAGCATGCCGAAGCGCTGCCCGAGCATCGTGGCGAGGTGGAAACAGGTTTCGCCGCAGCCGACCACCGGAATGTCCACCAGGGTACGCAGCTCCGTGAGCAGCGGATCGGGCAGCGTGCCCATGGCGAAGGCATCGAATCCGGCCGCCTCCGCGTTGAGCGCATGCACCGCCCACTGCGACGAGTGCATGGTGAACAGGAAGCGAAACGCGATGTCGTCGCCCGGATAATTCCCCGGGTAGGTACCCGGCAACATGCCGTGCAGCACCACCTCGGTGTCGGGACGAACCACCTTGCGCACGTGCGCGCGCATGCGCGCCTCATAGGCAGGCAGGTCGGCGAGGACGGTGAGGCTCTGGTGCCAGATGCGCATCGGCATTCCGTCTCAACCCCGCGGCGCGGCGGCGTTCACGCCGCCGCGGCCCTGCCCAACGGTCTCAGCTTGTCGAGGATCTCGGCCGACGTGGCGACGTCGGCGTATTTCGAAGCCATGTCGAAGAGGTTCACGGCGTGCGAGGTGGCGCTGCGGTCGTAGACGCAGTCCCAAGGCACCAGCACGCGGAAATTGTAGGCGAAGCCGTCCACCACGCTGCCCCGCACGCAGCCGCTGGTGGTGCAGCCAGTGACCACGAGCGTGTCGGCGCCCAGGTCGATCAGGTGGCTCGCCAGCGGCGTGGCGAAGAACGCGCTTGGATGCTTCTTGGGGATCAGCACGTCGCCCTCGCGCGGCGCGATTTCGGGCGGGAAATCGTAGCCCTTCCCGGAGATGTTCATGATCGCCGGCACCTTCTGCGCCAGGCGCCCGCCGTCGGTGGCCTTGTTCTTGGGCGCGACGTGCGGGTAGAGGACCGGCCACTCGTTGTGCCGGAACTCCGCGAGCAGCGTCGCGATGTTGCGCATCGCGTTCCACCCGATTTCGCCGCACGACGTGGGGAACTCCTTGATCGATTCCCAGAACGGCGTCGGGGTCGTGCCGATGGTGCGGTACTGCACGTCGATGATGAGCAGTGCCGGCCGCTTGCCGACGCCCGAGGGCCGGCCGAAACCGGCGGCATGGTAGGCCTTCTGCTCTTCCTCGCTGATGATGCCGTCCCAAGGTTTCATCGATGGCTCCTTTCAGACTTCTATAATAACGACAACCCGATCCGATCCGGCGGCAAAAATCGAAACAGCGCGTATTCCGGTATTCCTCCTCACCGGTTTTCTCGGCAGCGGCAAGACCACCTTGCTCAACGCCGCGCTGCGCGCGCCGGCGCTCGCCAACACCGCGGTGGTGGTCAACGAGCTCGGGGAAATCGGCCTCGACAACCTGATCATCGCGCAAGCGAGCGACAACGTGGTGCTGCTGGACGCCGGCTGCCTGTGCTGCGCCAACACTGGCGCGCTGCACGAGACGCTGGCCGACCTGGCCGGGCGGCGCGCGCGCGGCGAGATCCCCGCTTTCGAGCGCATGATCATCGAGACCAGCGGCGTCGCCGATCCGGCGCCGCTGCTGAACGTGCTGCTCGGCCATCCCCTGGTCACCGGCAGCTACGCGCTGGAGGCGACCGTGTGCGTGGTGGATGCACAGCATTTCCTCGCATCCCGCGAGCAGTACCCCGAGCTCGACAAGCAGGCCGCGCTCGCGGATCGCATCGTGATCACCAAGCGCGATCTCGCCGATCCCGGCCCGGTCCTGCAGCTGCTGCGGGAATTGAACCCCGAAGCGGATCTCGTCGATTCGGTTGCCGAGATCTTTTCTGCGAATACAAAGACGAAAAAGCCCATCCGTTCTCTCGCTACGCTCGGTCCGATCGAGTTTCATGGGCGCGCCAGCAGCATCCGCGCGTTCTGCTTCCGGCCTCCGGCGCCGGTGACCTGGGCCGGCTGGTCGGCGTGGTCGCGGCTGGTGGCGGCGGAATTCGGCGCCCGGCTGATCCGCGTCAAGGGGCTGCTCAGGATGGAGGACGGCGGCGATGTCGTGTTCGTGCAGGGCGTGCAAGGCGTGTTCCATCCGCCGCACCGCTTCCGCGACTGGCCCGGCGGGGAAAATGCGGCCGACCGCGGCAACCGCCTCGTCTGCATCGCGCGCGATCTGCAGCAGGCCGAGATCGAGGCCACACTTCCAGCGCTGCACGCCGCGGCGGGGACCCAGGCCATGTATTCACTCAAGGATTTGCAGGCGTAGACCCCATCGGAAAGGCAGCGACGGCTATGAGCGACTTCGTATTGCGCGGCGGCACGGCGGTATTCGCGGATCGCGCTCCGGCACGGCACGACATCCTGGTGCAGGAAGGCAGGATCGCGGCGCTGCTCGCGCCCGGCGCGCCGGTACCGCCCGGCACGCCCGAGCAATCGGCCGCGGGCCTGCACGTGTTTTCCGGCTTGATCGACGCCCACCTGCACTTCGGCTTCGGCGAGAAAATCACCGAGTACAGCACCGAGACGGCCTACGCAGCGCAGGGCGGCTTCAGCACCATCCTCGGTTACTTCCTCAACAACGAGGCCTACGCCGATGTCTACAGGCGCGAGCAGGAGTACGCGCGCACACGCTGCCACGTCGATTACGGCTTCCACTTCAGCACCGCCAACGAACTGCACATCGCCGAACTGGGCAAGTACGTCTCGGATTACGGCGTCACCTCGTTCAAGTACTTCATGAACTTCAAGGGCGAGGAAGGGCGCTACCTGGGCCTGGACGGCACCGACGACGGCTTCTTCTTGGACCTGCTCGGGGAATCCGCGCGCGTCGGCAAGCCGGTGATCGTCTGCCATACCGAGAACATCGAGATCGTCAACCGCACGCGCCTGAAGGTGCAGTCCGCCGGCGGCAGCACGCTGAAGGACTGGGCCGCGTGCAAGCCCGCGGTGACCGAGTCCGAGCCCGCGATCCGCGCCATGTACTTCGCCGAGCGGCTGGGCGCGAAGGTCTACTTCCCGCACATCTCCTCGCGTCTGGCACTCGACGAGATCCGCCTCTGGCGCAAGCGCTATGCCGACGTCACCGTCGAGACCTGCCCGCACTACCTCACCCACACCGAGGACTCGGAACTGGCGGGCATGGGCAAGGCGAATCCGCCTTTGCGCAGCAAGGACGATCTGGAGGCGCTGTGGGAAGCGCTTGCCGACGGCACCGTGGACGTGGTCGCCTCCGACCACGTGCCGCGCAAGAAGGCGACCAAGGACAAGCCGCTGTGGCTCGCCTCGCAGGGCTTTCCCGGCACCGCCACCATCCTGCCGGTGCTGCTCTCCGAGGGCTATCACAAGAGAAAACTGCCGTTGCGGCGCATCTGCCAGCTGCTCACCTCCGGCCCGGCGAAAATTTTTCACCTCGATCCGGTGAAAGGCCGCCTTGCCGCCGGGGCCGATGCCGACTTCGCGATCGTCGACCTGGAGAAGGAGCGCGTGGTGAAGGCGGAGGAACTCGGCTCCTACTCCGACTACAGTCTCTACGACGGCTGGAAGTTCAAGGGCTGGCCGGTGAGAACCATCGTGCGGGGCGTCACCGTAATGGACAACGGCAAGATCGTCGGCCCCGGCGGCCACGGCAAGTATCTCTGGCGCCGCCTCGGCCAGCCGCCGATCCTCGGCAAGCTGAGCTAGAAATTCCCGGCTCCTAGCGCCGAATTTCCGCGGCGGCAGTCGAGCCCGCCATGCGTCCCAGGCCGAGCGCGGTCAGCAGACCGTTGCCGGATGCATAGCCCGCGGCGCCCGTGCGGCCGCTGATGCCCGCCGCCGCGCCGCCGCCCGCGAACAGGTTGGCGATGATCGAACCGTCCGGGCGTAGCGCGTGCGCCCGCTCGTCGACGAGCAGGCCGCCCTGGGTGTGAAACAGGCCGGGAACGACACGCACCGCGTAGAGCGGCGGCGTCAGCGAAGCGACCGAACGCTCCAGCGTCACGGCATCCACGCCGAGCGCTGCCGCGAGATCACGCGGGCTCGCAGCCCGCTTCCCGCCTTTCATCTCCATGAGCTCGTGGAACTCCTCTTCCTTGTCGGCGACAAGGCGGATGCGCTCGTCGAACACGACGCGCACCGGCGCCTGGGCGGCGAGCACGTGGCGCGCATATCCTGAATAGCCGACGCCGGCCTCGTCCCCGAAGCGCGCACCGCGGGCGTCCACCAGAATGCCGCCCTTCTCCACCGTGGTCCACGACACCAACTGCCCCTGCGGGTAGGCCACCGCCGCATAACCCTGATAGGCGCCCATGTTCGCGAGCGCGGCGCCCAGCTTGCGCCCCCAGAGCACCGCCTCGCCGGTGCTGCCGCGCGCGCCGAAGTACTCCGCCCCGGAAATCTCCGGGCAGTATTGCGCCACCATTTCACGGTTCGCCGCGTAGCCGTTGGTCGCGAGGATGATCTTCTGCGCGCCTACACGCGTGATTTCGTCCTTGTTGCTTTCGATGACGGCGCCGGCGGCGGCGCCATCGGACCCGGCGACGAGCTCGCGCACGCCGTTGCCGCAGGCAAGCACGATGCCCCGCCGCTCCGCGGCGGCCACCAGGTCGTCGAGCAGGTCCTGGCCGCGGCGCGACACCGGCGCATGCAAGCGCGGCACCGAGTGCCCGATGTGCTTGTAGTCGGTGATGATGGACATGCGCGCGCCGACCGCGTCCACCAGCCACTCCACCAGTCCGGCCGAATCGCGCGCGAGGCGCCGCATCACGGCGAGCATCTCGTGCTCGCCCGAGTTGCGCTCGTAGTCAGCGATCATCCGCTCGGCCGAATCCACGATGCCCGCCGCGCGCTGGAAACGGCTGCCGGCGCCAGGCACCGAGCCGGTCGAGAGCGCGGTATTGCCGCCGGGACGATCGAGCTTCTCGACGATCGCGACCTCGGCGCCCGCATCGTGCGCGGCGATCGCGGCCGCGAGGCCGCAGCCGCCGCCGCCGATCACCAGCACATCGAGTGTCCAGTCGAAGGCTTCGGCCATGCGCGGCGCTCAGTCCGCGCCCGGCCGCCGCGCGCTGCATCCGGCTAGAACCATGCCCAGAGGTCCTCCTTGCGCGCCAGTTCCTCGCTCGAGCCGTCCCACACCAGCCGACCGGCCTTGAGGATCACCGCGCGCTCGACCGCCGGCAGCGTCGCCTTGACGTTCTGCTCGACCATCACGATCGCCACCTGCGTCGTCTCGTTGATCCGCCGCAGCGTCGCCAGCACGTTCTCGACGATGACCGGCGCAAGTCCGGACATCGGTTCGTCGAGCAGCAGGATCCGCGGCTGCGTCATCAACGCCATGCCAAGCGCCAGCATCTGCTGCTGCCCGCCCGAGAGCGAGCCAGCCGGCTGCGAGCGGCGCTCCGCCAGCATCGGAAACAGTTCATAGATCCTGTCGATGTGGCCTTCGTCGTGCAGCAGCCCGGCAATGCGCAGGTTGCGCTCGACACCCAGGTTCTTGAAGACATTGTGGCCCTGCGGCACGAAACCGATGCCAAGCCGCGTGTTGCGGTAGACCGCGCCGGCTTCAATCCGCTTGCCGGCGCAGGACACCTCGCCGTCCACGTCCTCCAGCGCGCCCACGGCGCATTTCAGGAGCGTGCTCTTGCCGGCGCCGTTGTGGCCGAATATCGCGACCCGCTCGCCGTCGGCCACCGACAGCGACACTTCGGCGAGCGCAGTGAGCTTGCCGTAGCGCGCGGAGACATTGCGAAATTCAAGCACTACTTCTTTCCTCCGAAGTAGAGTTCGGCCAGCTTGTCGCTCGCGAGCAGCTCCTCCACCGTGCCCGACTGCTCGATGCGGCCGTTGAACATGAACACCGCGCGCGTGCAAAGGTCCCGGATGAAGGACACGTTGTGCTCGACCACGCAAACCGCGCGGCCGGCGGCCGCCTCGTCGCGCACCACCTGCTTGATGGTTTCGTAGACCTGGCCCTCGACGCCCGCCATCGGCTCATCCAGCAGCAGCACTTCGCCGTCGTTCATCAGCGTGCGCGCAAGGCCCACCAGCTTCTGCTGGCCAAAGGGCAGTTCGCCCGGAACCTTGTCGCGGACGGTCTCCAGGCCGATGCGCGCCAGGATCGCCTCGGCGCGCGCCTGCGCCGCCTGCGCCGCCGCGCGCCGCGCGCCGGGCTGGAACAGCCCGGCGAACAGCGCCTCGCCCGGATAGTGGCGCGGGCCCATCAGCAGGTTGTCGAGCACACTCAGGGTAGGGAACAAGCGGATGTTCTGCCATGTGCGCGCGATTCCGAGGCGCGCGCGACGGTACACCGACAGGCCGCCTAGCGGCCGGTCGCGCAGCCAGATCTCGCCCCCGTCGGGCGAATGAATGCCGCTGATCAGGTTGAACAGCGTCGTCTTGCCGGCCCCGTTCGGCCCGATCAGCCCGAGGATCTCCCCCGCGTCGATCTCGAGGTTAACGTTCTCGGCGACGACGATGCCGCCGAAGTGCTTGCGCACGTCCACAACGCGGATCGCGACCGCAGGATTCGCGCTTGCGCTCACTGCCGCAGCTTCTTTCCGACCAGTCCGGCCGGCCGCACGAAGAGGAAGACGAGCACGAGGCCCGTGTAGAGCATGCCCTGCAGCGGCGCCATGATAGAAGGCGGCAGGTTGAGGAACGTAATGACCTGCGGCAGCGCCGTGAGCAGCAGCGCGCCGACCACCGGCCCGGCGGTCGTGCCCATCCCGCCCACCACGACCATGGTGAGGATGAGGGCGGACTGGATGATCCCGAACTGCTCCGGCGACAGGAACTGGAAGTAATGCGCGTACAGCGCGCCGGCCAGGCCCGCCAGCCCCGAGCCGACGGCGAAGATGGTGATCTTGATCGCCATGGCGTTGCGCCCCAGGGAGGCGAAGCACTCCTCGTCGTCGCGCATCGCGTGGATGGCGCGTCCGTACTCGCCATGGGTCAGCCAGTGGACCAGCCAGACCACGGCCGCGGCAATGACCAGGATCGTGACTGTGAACCCCAGGCTGCGGAACGGTCCGGAAAACAGCGACTCGATCCCGGTCAGTCCGCTGGCGGCGCCGGCGAAATCGATGTTCTTGATCACCTCGACGAACCCGAGCTGGAAGCCGATGCTCGCGATGAGCAGATAGTCGCCAGAGACGCGCAGGCTCGGCAGCGACAGCATGACCGACATGCCGGCCGAGAACAGCGCCCCGAGCACGATCGCGAGCGGGATCGGCACGCCGAGGCGCAGGTTCAGCAGCGCCGAGGCATAGGCCGCCAGCGCGAAGAAGATCGGGTGCGCGATGCTGATCAGGCCGCCGAAACCGATGATCAGGTTGAAGCTGGAGGCCATGATCGTGTAGATGCCGATCAGGATCAGGACGCTGTAGATGTACTCCATGCCTCGCTACCCGCGCCGCAGCCAGGCCGGGACGCGGAACCCGGTCGGGAAGAACAGGATCACCACGAACAGCACGAGATAGGTGAGCGAACTTTGCCACTGCGAGGGAATCACCAGGATGCTCGCGCTCTGCAGCACTGACAGGAACACGGCCGCGAGCCCGGCGCCGAGCAGCGAGCCAATGCCGCCCAGAATGGTGGCGATGACCGCGAGCAGCATCAGCTCGAGCGGCGCGCTCGGGATCATCGAGGCGCGGGTGCCGTACAGGTAGACGCCGACGCTCACGAGCGTCGCCGCGATCACCATTGCGATCAGGTAGGCGCGGTTCGCGCTGATGCCGTAGAGCTCGGCGAGCTCGCCGTTATCGGCCACCGCGTAGAGAAACTGGCCCTGGCGCGTAAAGCGCAGGAATGCGAACAGCGCGGCGCAGGCCGCCGCGGTCAGCGCGAGCGCGTTCAGGTCCCAGCTGGAAATCGCCACGCCCCCGACCAGATGGACCTCGGAGGCGAGCGACTTGGTGAGCGACTGCGGCTCGGTGCCGAACAGCAGGCTGAGCAGGTAGGCGACGAACTCGGCGACCACGATCGCGAAAATGAACAGCAGCAACGGCGAGGAGCGCCGCCGCCGCAGCACCCGGTAACCCCAGACCTCTACGGCCATCGATACTGCGATCGCGATCGCCAGCCCGAAGACGAAGCCGGCCGGGTGCGGCCAGCCCCAGCCGAGCATCGCCGCGAACATGGCGTAGAAGGCGAGGCCCATGGTGCCCGCCTGCACGAAATTCCACACCTGCGCGACCTTGAGGGTCAGCGCGAAGGCGAGCGCGAACAGGACGTAGTACGTCGAGGTCGCGACGCTGGTCCAGCCGATCTGCAGCAGGATCGGCAGGTCAAACATGGTGCGGCAGGCTTATTCCACCGTCGCGAGCGGAACGAACTGGCCGTTCTGGACTGTGAGCAGGTTGACCGGCTTGCGCACGGTATGGTCGTCGTTGACGACGAGCCTGCCGGTCATCGGCAGCTCGAAGGTCTTCACCGCCAGCAGCGCCTTGCGCATGTTCTCGCCGGTTGCCGGCAGCTGGTTCTTCTCGACGTACTCGTACAGCGCCGCCACCAGGTAGGCCGCGTCATACAGGTACTGCGTGTACGGCAGTCCGTTCGGAATACGGTTTTCCGCCTTCTTCCAGCGCTCGAGGTAGGGACCGACGTTCGGGTTCTGCTTCTCGTTCGGCGCGAGCGAAGTGACGATCAGGCCCTCGGCGCCCTTGCCCGCCTTCTCGACCATCTGCGGGTTGTAGCCGCCGGCATAGGTCGAAACCCGCTGCGTGATGCCGAGCTGGCGCATCTGCGCGATGACGATCGGCATGTCTGCGATGAGGCCGTGCAGGTGGATAAAATCCGGGTTGGAGGTGCGCACCTTCAGCAGCATGCCGGTGAAGTCGGTCGCCTTCGGATCGTAGGTCTCGTAGGCCACGACCTGGCCGCCGGCCTTCTCGAACACCGAGCGGTAGACCTTCGCGGCCTCCACGCCTGTGTCGTTGTTGACGTACAGGATGGCGACGCGCTTGTGCTTGAGCGTGCCGTACGTATAGTTCGCCAGCGCCGTGACGTCGATATCGGCGAGCGGAAACGAGGTGTAGACGTAGTCGCCGAGCTTGGAGATCTCCGGCGCGTTGGCGCCGATGGACAGCTCGAGCACCTTTTCGCGGTTGGCGATCGGGGCGACCGCCTTCACCACCGCGCTCCAGGCGGTAACGAACACCGGGACCTTGTCCACGTTGACCAGCCTGTTGACCGCGTTGATGCCGACGGTGGGATCGGCTTGCGTGTCGAGCACGATCACTTCCAGCTTCTTGCCATTCACCCCGCCCTTGGCGTTGATCTCGGCGACCGCCCATTCCGTGGCCTTGATCTGGTCCTTGCCGAACGCTGATTGCGAGCCGGTGAGCGGCATGGCCAGGCCGAACTTCAGCGTCTGCTGCGCCGCGGCCGTGCCGGCGGTTCCGATGGCGGCGATGGCGGCAGCGACGGCCAAGCCTCGCAACCATGCACGACGGGTAACGGGTTGGCTCATGATCTGCACTCCTCCACGAATTGGATATTCGGACTTGACGGGATCGATACCGCTTTTCTGCTTGCGGTTTCGCGGCTACTCTAGGGCAAGAAGACCCGAGGATCAAGCACTATGACAACCGGGAAGGAGGACCCTGCCCGCGCCCAGGCCGCCGGCAACGTGCGCGAACTGATGCGCTGGGCCGCCGCGGCCCGCGGCCGGCCGCTGCCGGACGCCGTGCGCCGGCGCGCGGCGACGATCCTCTCGGACGACATCGGCGCCATCGTCGCCGGCTCGATCGAGCCGCAGGTGGCGCGCGCGCGCCAGGGCTTCATGAACACCGCGACCGGCGCCGCCGAAGCCACCGTGCTCGCCAAGGGCGCCGCCCGCGTGGACCGGTATTCCGCCGCCTGCGCGAACGGGATGGCGATCACCTGGTGCGAACTGGACGAAGGATTCCGCAACGCCTCCTGCCACGCCGGGGCGTACACGATTCCCGCTCTGCTCGCCGAGGCCGAGGCGCGCGGGCTGACTGTGGACGAACTGCTGCGCGCGCTCGCGGTGGCCTACGAGGTGACGACGCGGTTTGCCCTCGCCTATCCGTTTCCCGCGTTCTACGTCCACCCGCACGCGGCATTCGCCACGATCGGCGCGGCGGCAGCGGTCTCGCTGGTGCGCGGCCACGATGCAAAAATGATGCAGGACGCGATCACTGGCGCGGCATCCATGACTTTTGCCGGACCATTCGACACCGCCGTCGAGGGCTCGCTGGTGCGAAACGGCTGGACCGCTGCCGGCGCATGGGTCGGGATGCGCGCTGCGGACTGGGCGGAAGCGGGCATCGCCGGCGGCATCGACACGCCCTACGACGTGTTCGTCGGCAACTTCAGGACGCACGCATTCCCGGAAGCGCTGGTCGACGGCCTGGGAACCGAGTGGTCCGTCTCTAACGGCTACCACAAGATGTTCGCCTGCTGCAATTACGCCCATGCCGCCGTGGAGGCGACGCTCGACCTGCGCAGCCGCCTGCAGAAGCGCAAGGTCAGCGACATCGAGGAAATCGTCGTCGAGGCCGGCCCGGGCGGCATGGCGCTCACGACCGTAGAGCCCGAGACCGTGCTCGCCGCCAAATTCTCGATCCCGCATGCGGTCGCCGCGACCACGCACCTAGGCACGGGCGGCGCCTCGGCGTTCACGTTCAATACGCTGGGCGACGCGACCATCGCCGGCCTGCGCCGGCGGGTGCGCCTCGCGGCCTACGCCGACGCCGGCCCGCCCCCGCGCGACCGCCCCGCTCGCGTGGTGTGGAAATTCCGCGACGGCGAAGAAATGTCGGCGGTCTGCGAGAACCCGCGCGGCGGCGCCGACCAGCCATTCGACGAACTGACACTGCTGTCCAAACTTTCCGAGAACACGGGCGCCGTGTTCTCCAACGCGCCCAAGATGCTGGCCGGCATCATCGCCGGAGAACCGGCCGCGCTCTCGCAAGGCTGGCGCGAGGCGATGGCGGCGCTGGTTCGCGAAGGCAAGAGCGCCTGACCCTCGCCCGCGAACTCGTCCGCGCGCTGCGCGCTTCCTCGGCCGAGCCGCTGCCAGATGCGGTGGCGCGCGCAGCGGCCCTGCATTTCACCGACACACTCGGCGTCGGCCTCGCGGCCGCCGGGTCACCGGTGGGAGCGCCTTACCGCCTTTATTCCAAACATTCTTCCAGTCGAGGACCGGCAACCGTTTTCGGCGAGACCCAAGGCGCAGCCGCGGCCGACGCCGCGCTCGTCAACGGCGGGCTGATGCACAGCCTGGAGTTCGACGACACACATACCGGCTCCATCATGCACGGCAGCTCGGTCATCGCTGCCGCGGCGCTCGCCGCGGGCGAAGCGCACGGCGCGAGCGGCGCGGCGCTGCTCGGCGCCTACGCGCGCGGCTGGGAGGCGCTCGCGCGCTTCGGGCTCGCGGCGCCGGGCCGCTTTCACGCGCAAGGCTTCCAGGCCACCTCGGTCGCGGGCACGCTCGCGGCCGCCCTCGTGGCGGCGGAGCTCGCCGGTTTGAGCGAGGACGAGACGGTCGCCGCCCTCGGCATCGCGCTCAGCCAGTCCTCCGGCGTCATGGAGTTCCTGAGCAACGCCTCGTCGGTGAAGTCGCTGCATTCGGGATGGGCGGCGCACGGCGGCGTGTTGGCGGCGATGCTCGCGCGCGCCGGCATGACCGGCCCGGAAACCTCGCTCGAAGGCCGCTGGGGGCTGTTCCGCCAATTCGCCGATGACGACACCGCAGCGGAGCGTCTGCGCGCGCTCCTCGTGGACCTCGGCAGCAAGTGGCACCTGCCGGACGCCGCGTTCAAATTCCATCCATGCTGCCACTATCTGCACCCGTTCATCGAGGCGGCGGGCATTCTTGCGGACCGCGGCGTGCGCGCCGCCGACGTGCAGGCGATCGTCTGCGAAGTGCCGGCCGGCGCCGCACCGGTGATCTGCGAGCCCTGGGAACGCGCGCTCGAGCCCGCGACCGGACATGCGGCGCGCTGGAGCCTGCCGATCGTGGTCGCGGCGCGTCTCGCCGAGGGCAAAGTGGACCTCGCCACGTTCGAGCAGCCGGCCTCGGCGGCAGTGCGCCGCCTTGCCAGACGCGTGCGCTGGGTGCCACTCGCAAACGCCCGCTTTCCCGAGCGCTTCGAGGCCGTGATCACCTGCGAACTGCAGTCCGGCGCGCCGCTGACCGTGCGCATCGACGATGTCGACGGCAATCACACGCGGCCGCCCTCCGCTGAACGCGTGATGGAGAAATTCCGCGCCAACGCGGCGCGCGCGCTCTCGCCCGGCGCGGTGGATGAGCTCGGGCAGGCGGCGCAAGTCCTGGCGACGGCGCCTGATCTCGAGGCATTGAGCCGCGCGCTGCGGCAGGTCACGCCCATGGAACCCGTCATGGCGCACCGCGCATGAGCAGCGCTACCGGCCTGTTCCTCAGGGTCACCCTGCCGCTGGCTGTGTTCAACCTGGTCGCCGCCACCGGCTTCGCGCTGTTCGCGCTCTCCGACGCCTTGGCGGGATTCGCGCTCGCGCGCGTGATTCTGGGCGTCGGCGTCTCGGCCGGGCTGATGGCGATCCTCAATTTCGCCTACCTCGGCCTTTGGGCCGGACCGTGGCTGCGCGACGTCGTCGGCTACGACGGGCCGGCGCGGTGGCGGTGACGGCTCTCCGGGTGGCATTCGCCTTCTTCGCTTCGGGTGGGGCAACGGGTTACGTCGCCGTCGGCCAGATGTTTCCGGCCGAACAGATGGGCCGAGTATCCACTGCCATCAACACCTTAACATTGGGCGGCGCGTTCCTCCTGCAAGCGGCGATCGGCTGGATCCTCGACCTGTGGCCGCGCACCGCGACTGGCGGCTGGGACCCGCAGGGCTATTCCGCCGCGCTGATGCTGTCGGTGGCGGTGCAACTCATCGTCGCCGCGCAGCTCGCGGGCTGGAGGACACCGTGGCGTCGAGCGCCTTGCGTTCCGCGTTCATGACGCCCTATATCAGGCGTCGGGCCAGGCGCGCGCGAGCAGCGCGCCGAAATCCGTGTTGCCCGGCAGCGCGCCGAAAGCGCCGCCGCCGAACGCAGTATCCTCTGACAGGCGGCTGGCGCAAAACGCGTCGGCCACGTAGTCGGGCGCAAAGCGGACCAGCAGTGCGCCCTGCACCGCGAGCGCGATCCCCTGCGTGATGGCGCGGGCGCGCGCCTCGATGTGGTCGGGTTTGCGCATTTCGTCTTTCAGTCTGGAAACAAACCGGTCCAGGCGCACATCGCGCCCGATGGCCGGCTCGATCTCGGCTGTCAGCACTTCAAGACAGCGCGGGTGCTTGGCGAACGCGCGCAGGATGTCGAGGCACATGATGTTGCCCGAGCCCTCCCAGATCGAATTGAGCGGCATCTGGCGGTAGACACGGGCCATCACGCCTTCCTCAACGTAGCCGTTGCCGCCGAGCACTTCCATCGCCTCCGCCGCTACTGCCGGGCCGCGCTTGCAGATCCAGTACTTGGCCGCCGGCGTCAGCACGCGCCGCAGCAGCGATTCGGCTTCGTCCTTCTGCGCATCGAAGGCACGCGCGAGGCGCAGCGACAGCGCGGTCGCGGCCTCCGACTCGATTGCGAGATCGGCCAGCACGTTGCGCATCAGCGGCTGGTCGATGAGCCGCTTGCCGAACGCGGAGCGATAGGACGCGTGGTGCATCGCCTGCGAGAGCGACGCCCGGATGAGTCCGCTGGTGCCGAGCGCGCAGTCGAGCCGGCAGTAGGTGCCCATCTCGAGGATCGTCGGCACGCCGCGCCCTTCCTCGCCGACCAGCCAGGCGCGGGCGCCCCAGAATTCCACTTCCGAGCCGGCGTTGGATTTGTCGCCCATCTTGTCTTTCAGGCGCTGGATCCGGATGTCGTTGAGTTTCCCGTCCGGCGTCCAGCGCGGCAGGAAGAAGCACGACAATCCGCCCGGCGCCTGCGCGAGGATCAGGAACGCGTCGCACATCGGCGCCGAGAAAAACCACTTGTGGCCGACGATGCGGTATTCGCGCCCGCCCACCGGCTCGGCGCGCGTGGTGTTGGCGCGCACATCCGATCCGCCCTGCTTCTCGGTCATGCCCATGCCGAGGGTGACGCCCTTCTTCTGCGCCGCCGGGATGAAGCGGCGGTCGTAGTCGAGCGAATAGATGCGCGGCAGCCATTCCGCCGCGAGCGGCTTGTCGCGCGAGATCGCGGGGACGACCGCGTAGGTCATCGTGGTCGGGCACAGCGTGCCGTCCTCGACTTCGGCGTACATCATGTAGAAGGCGGCGCGCTTGACATGCGCGCCCGGCACCGGGTCGGACCACGGACCGGCCGAGGCGCCGTGGCGCTTCAGGTAGGACATCAGCTCGTGGTAAGCGGGATGAAATTCGACTTCATCGCGCCGGTTGCCGGCGACATCGAACAGTTTCGGCGCCGGCGGATTGCGGTTCGCCTGCGCCGCCCATTCCAGCATCTGCTCGCTGCCGAGCTCCGCGCCGCGCGCGGCCATCCAGTCATGCCCCGCCCCCGCGCCCTCACGCGCGAGTCCCTCCTGCAGTGCGGCATTGCGCAGGTAAAGGTTGGTGTTCTGCAGCAGCGGCGCCTGGTTGAGGACTTCGTGGGTCACCAGCAGCAATGGATGCGATGGGTTCATGTCTTGTCTCCTCGAATCAGCCGGTCGAACTCCAGTAGGCATCCACCCCGGCCTGGATCGCGGCGAGCGCCTGCTCGTCGCGCTGCGGCTCGAACAGGTGCCGGAAACGGCCCTGGCGGCGGAGATATTCCTCCACCGGCACGCGCGGATGCGGAACGCGAGTGTGCACCATGCGGCCGTTCTCGTACTCGCGCAGCGGCCAGATGCCGCTCTTCACGGCGAGATGCCCGATCTCGACCGTCTCCCGCGGATCGTAATCCCAGCCCGTCGGGCATGGCGCGAGGGCGAGGATGAGGCGCGGGCCCTTGATGCGCGCCGCCTTCTCGACCTTGCGCGCGAGATCGACAGGCTCCGAGCCGATCACCGTGGCCGCATACGCGGGCCTGTGCGCCGCCCATACCGCGAACAGGTCCTTCTTGAAGCCGGAGTAGCCGCGGCCGCTGGTCGCGGTGCGCGCGCCGTGCGGCGTCGCGCCGGAAGCCTGCTGCCCGGTATTGCCGTAGCCCTCGTTGTCGTAGCAGAGGTAGAGAAAATCCAGGCCACGCTCGATCGCCGCCGAAGTGGCCGACAGGCCCATGCCATAGGCCGCGCCGTCGCCGGTCAGCACCACCGCGCTCAGGTCCTCTTCGGGAGGCATGCGCTTTTTCGCGACCAGGATGTCGAGCGCGTCGCGCACGCCCTGCGCGCCCGCGGGCGCCGACGCCATCGAGGTATACAGCCACGAGCCGCGGAACGGCGTGAACGGATAATTGGCGAGCAGCGTCATGCAGCCGGCCGCGTTGACGAACACGGTCTTCGCGCCGAGCACGTCATAGACCTCGTGCAAGGCCAGCAGGCCGCCGCAGCCGGCGCACATCGAGGTGCCGCCCGCGAGCAGGTGCGCCGAAGGCAGGTCCTTCATGCCGCGGATCACATGCAGGGGCTGCGTATCGCTCACGGCGCGGCCCCCGCTTCGCGGCGTTCCGCGAGCGCGATCGCCTGCAGCTTCCTCACTTCGCGCAGCTCGCCCGCGGTGTAGAGCAGGCGCGGCGCGGGCGCCTGCCCGGCGCCGGCGGCCGCGCGCGCCTCGGCGGCCATGGCGTAGAACTCCTCGGGCCCGATGTCGCGCCCGCCGAGACCGCCTACATAGCTCGCGATCAGCGGTGCGCCGCGGCAGCCATAGAGCGCCGAGGCGATCTCGGTGGCGAGAACGCCGCCCTTGCCCATGGAGAGGTTCTGGTCGATGACCGCGAGCGCGCGCCGCCCGAGCAGCGCCCGCCGCAATGCGTCTTGCGGAAACGGGCGCAACAGCCGCGGCCGCACCAATCCCGCGGCGATGCCCTGCTCGCGCAGCCGGTCGACCGCCTCCCGCGCCTTGGTGGAGAACGCGCCGATCATCAGAAACGCGACCTCCGCATCATCGGCGCGATAGCACTCGACCGCCGCATGACGCCGGCCGAAGCGCTGCTCGAAATCCGCCGCAATCTCGTCGTAGGCGCGCAGCGCCTCGAGCGACGCAAGGTGGGCCTCGTAGCGGAAGTACGAATAGGGCGAGCCGCCGAGCACGGCAACCGCCTGGCTGACCGGCTTGCTCGCGCGGAACTGCACCTTGCCCGCGTCGAACGGCGGCAGGAATGCCCTGGCCGCGCCCGCCTCCGGAATCTCTACCGGTTCGCGCGTGAAGGACAGGTAGAACCCGTCCAGGTTGACGATCGCGGGCAGGCGCACGCGCGGGTGCTCGGCGAGACGGTAGGCGATGAGGACCGAATCGAGCACCTCCTGGCAGGTCGCGCAGTGGATCTGCAGGAAGCCCGAGTCGCGCGCCGCGAGGACATCGGTGTGGTCGGGCTCGAGCGTGATCGGGGTGGCGAGCGCGCGCGACACGTTCACGAGCACGAAAGGCGCGCGCCAGCCGGGAACCGCGTAGATCATTTCCATCGCGTAGAGCAGGCCCTGGCTGGAGGTCGCGGTGAACACGCGCACGCCGGTCGCCGCGGCCGCCGCGGCGGCCGTGAGCATCGAGTGCTCGGACTCGAGCATCGTGAGGCGCCCGCCGGCCTCGCCGCGCTCGTACCAGCGCGCCAGCGTCTCGATGATCTCGGTCTGCGGCGTGATCGGAAACGCGGGCACATAGTCCACATCCGCGAGCCGCGCGCCCCAGGCTGCCGCCACGTTCCCGGTGAGGAGCTTGCGCGTCATGCCGCCTCCTGGCGCTCGGGCACCGCGCGGATCGCATGCGGCGGGCACACGGCCACGCACAGCATGCAGCCCTTGCAGTGGTCGTAGTCGATCTCCGGCCTGCCGTCCCCTTCGACGCGGATGGCGCTGTCGGGGCAATAGGTGCCGCAGATCCAGCTGCAGCGGCGGCACAGGCCGTAGTCGATCACCGGCCGCAGCGCGCGCCACAGGCCGGTCTGCGAGGCCAGGCTCGTAGCAGCCGCGCGGATGTCCGGCACGGCAACAGCGGCGTCCTCGAGGGCCAGCCCGATCCACTCGGGCACCGCATATCCGCAGGCCGACACGGACCCGCCCTCGCGCACCAGGCCGGCGTGCGGCGCCAGGGCGTCGAAAGCGGAAAGTGCCTGCTCGCGGTTCTGCTCGAGCAATTCGGCGCGCAGAGTTTCCAACTCGGCCTCGAGCGCGCGCTCGAAATTGGCGCGGCCCACGATCCCGAGGAGCTGCGCGGCGGCACCGGCGCAGCGCGCGCCGGCAAACGCCGCTTCGGCGTGCGCTCCGCCCCGCGCGGGCGCGGGCAATCCGAGCACCGTGCCCGGAATCCTTGCGCGCGATCTCCACGACTCGGAGGACGCCTCTCCGTGAATGAGGACCACCGTACCCCGGTCCACGCCCAGCAGCACGCCCGCCGCGGGAATGGTGACCAGCGTCTCGTCCACGACCACCACCAGGCTGGGGCGCGCGATGACGCCGCGCTCGTTGATCGGCGCGCGATCCGCGCGCACGTACGCGAAGACCGGCGCGCCGCGGCGCTCGGCGCCGTAGCGCGGCGCATCCTGCACCTCGAAGCCCTCCAGGAACAGCGCGCTCGAGAGGATCTGGCTCGCGGTCTTCACGCCCTGCCCGCCCCGGCCGTGGAAGCGGATGCGGTACATCGCCGGTCTCAGAGAATCCCGAAGCGGCGCCGGCCCATCGCCATGCGCACCTGCCGCACGGCAAGACCGGTCGCGGCTTCGCGCGGCAGCACTTCGCGCCTGCCGGCGTCGCGCAGCACTGCCTCGGTGTTGGCGCGGATCTTCTCGGCGATCGCGTCGAACGCCTGCGAGCGCGTCGCGCCGCGGTATTCCATCGCCGCGCAGATCACCCCGCCCGCATTGGCGATGAAATCCGGCATTACCAGCACGCCCCGGCGCGCGAGCGACGACTCCGCTCCCGGCGTGAACGGAATATTGGCGCCCTGCAGCACAAGTTTCGCCTTGAGCCGCGCGACGTTGTCCTCCCGCACCACATCGGGACGCGCCGCAGGGATCCAGATGTCGCATTCGACGTCCAGGATCGCGTCGCGATCGAGCTTGCGGCCCAGCGGGCAGTCGAGGACGGACCTGCCTGCCTCCTTCAGCGCGATCAGCGCGGCGACATCGAGGCCGCGCGGCTCATGCACCGTGCCGCTGGTGTCGGAGGCCGCGACCAGGATCGCGCCGCGCTCGGCGAGAAACCGCGCGGCGTGCTTGCCCACCGCGCCGAAGCCCTGCACTGCGACGCGCGCGCCCGCAAGCGTGAGCTTCGCGAATGGCGCCGCGACTTCGGCGCATTGGCAAAGCCCCCAGCCGGTGGCGCCGAACTCATCGAGCGGAATGCCGCCAATCTCCGCGGGCAGGCCGGACGCGCGGCCGGTCTCGTCCTTCACCCAGGCCATGCAGCCTTCGTCGGTCCCCATGTCGGGCCCGAAGATGTAATCCGACTCGTTGCGCAGAGCATGCGCGAAAGCGCGGATCAGGCGCTCCTTGTCCGCGGCCGGCATGCGCGGATCGCCCGCCAGCACGGATTTGCCGCCGCCGTGCGCGAGGCCGGCGGCCGAATTCTTCAGCGTCATGGCGCGCGCGAGGCGCGCGCATTCCTCCAAGGTGACGTCCGGCGCCATGCGCAGTCCGCCGAGCGCCGGTCCGCGCGCCACGTTGTCCACCACCAGAACGGCCGCGAGGCCGATTCCCGGCTCGCGGACATGGACCACCTTCGCGGGACCGAGGTCGTCGCCGAATCCGGGCATGCTGCTCATCGGGGCGCTCCGTGGCGCATGGAACACGGTTGAAGCAGACCACGGGTACGCGCCCCGCGGCTTGATGCACGTCAACCGCTCAGCTTGTCGTCCCCAGGTAGTAGTTCTTCACCAGGTCGTTCGCCTCGAGGTCGGCGATGCTGTTTCCCTGGAACACGATCTCGCCGTGCACGATGATGTAGCCGCGGTCGGCGATGCGGATCGCCTGGTGGAAATTCTGCTCCGCCATCAGCACCGTCAGGCCGTAGCGCTCCTTCAGCCGCTTGATCATGGTCACCGTGTTCGATACGAGCAGCGGCGAGAGGCCCACCGAGGGTTCGTCCACCAGCAGCAGCCTGGGCGAGGACATCAGCGCGCGCGCGATCGCCAGCATCTGCTGCTGGCCGCCCGACATCGAGCCGGCGAGCTGGCGCCGGCGTTCCCTCAGCACGTCGAAGGTTTGGTAGCAGAACGCGAGGTTCTTCGGGATGTCCGGGCGGGCCTGCGGGCGGAATGCGCCGAGCAGCAGGTTCTCTTCCACCGTGAGCTTCGGGAACAGCCGGCGGCCCTCGGGCACCAGGGCGACGCCCAGGCCGACGATCTCCTCGGTGGAGAGCCGCGTCAGGTCGTGGGTTTTGTCATCCAGAGTAAGCACCACGGAACCGCGCGTCGGCCGCACCATGCCCATGACGCATTTCATGAGCGTGCTCTTGCCGTTGCCGTTGGTGCCCAGCAGCGCGACGGTTTCCCCGGCGCTGACCGAAACCGACACCCCGTGCAACGCCCGCACGGCGCCGTAGCCGGCCTCGATGTCCCGCAGGGCGAGTTCAAGCGCCAAGGTAGGCCATTTGCACGCCGACGTTGGCGACGATCTCCGCCGGCGTACCTTCGCAGATGATCTGGCCGGCGTCCAGGCATACCACGCGCCGCGAGAACTTCATCACCGCCTGCATGATGTGCTCGATCATGATGATGGTGATGCCGGCCGCGTTCAGCTTGAACAGGATCTCCAGCACCTCGCTCACCTCGTTCGAGGACAGCCCCGCCATCGCCTCGTCGGAGATCAGCAGGCGCGGACGCGCCGCCATGGCGCGGGCAAGCTCGAGTTTTCGCAGCTCGACCTGCGACAGCCGGTTCGACGGCGCCGCCGCCTTCCCGGCGAGGCCGATGTCGCGCAGGATCGCCATCGCCTCGTCCTGGGCTTGCGCCTCGGTTTTCCCGGTCACCACCAGGCCACGGTGCGCCACGTACTCGAGCGGCACCATCAGGTTTTCCAGCACCGACATGCTGGCAAAGGGCCGCGGGATCTGGAAGCTGCGCGCGATGCCGCGCCGCGTGCGCTGGTAGGCAGGCAGGCGCGACATTTCCTCGCCGTCGAACACGATGCTTCCGGCGTCGTTGCGCAGCGAGCCGGCGACGCAGTTGATGAGCGTGGTCTTGCCCGAGCCGTTGGGCCCGATCAGACCAAAGCGCTCGCCGCCGGCGATCGCGATGCTGACGCCATCCAGGGCGGTGAAGCCGCCGAAGTTCTTCGATACGCCTTTTATCTCGAGGAGGATCTTGTCCATTTTCTTATCAGACCCAGAATCCCTTCGGGAGCGGCAACCACGAACACCACCAGCAGCACGCCGACCACCATTACGTTCATCTCGCTGGAGATGGTCACGGTGACGACCTGCTGGACCGTGCTGAGCAGGATCGCACCGATGACCGGCCCGAGGTACCCGGCGGTGCCACCGATCATCGGGCTCGCCAGGGCGCCGATCGCGTAGTTCAGGTTGAAGGTGGACGCCGGCTCGATGAAACTGAGGTACATCGGCATGGTCGCCCCCCCGGCGCCCATCAACGCGCCCGAAACGGTGCAGGCGAACACCTTGAGCCGCAGGGTCGGCACGCCGCTGCACTCGGCGGCCTCCTCGCTGTCGCGGATGGCGCGCAGGCCGCGCCCGATCCAGGAGCGCTCGATATAGCGGGCGATCGCCACCGCCGCCACCGCGAGCGCCGCCATCAGCACGAACAGCATCTTGACGTAGGACTCGAACGGCGCGGTCGGCGGCGGCCGCAGCAGCTGCAGACCGGTGGCGCCGCCCGCGTAGCGCCAGTTGTTGATCAACGTCTCGATGATGACGACCAGCGCGATGGTGGCGATGGCGAAGAAGATGCCGCGCAGCCGCAGCGTCAGCAGCCCGGCGGCGAAACCGAGCAGCCCGCTCATCGCCGCCGCGGCGAGGATCTGGAGCGCAAGCGGCGCGGCGGTCGCCTTGAACAGGACTGCCGCGGTGTAGGCGCCCAGCCCGAAGAACGCGGGCGTGCCGAAATTGACGTAGCCCACGTAGCCGCCGAGGATGTTCCACGCCGTCGCCAGCACGACAAACATCAGCACGGTGTAGCCGGCGAAAAAATAATATTCGTTTTTCACGATAGCCGCGGCAATGACCGCCAGGGAAAAAACCAATCCCGCGGAAGCCCAGAATTTCATCTGCCGAACAGTCCCTGGGGCCGGATTCCCAGAACGATCAACAGCAACCCGAACGACACCGCGGGCGCCCAGGAGGCGCCGAAATGCATCAGCACGATCGATTCGGAGATGCCGAGGATCAGCCCGGCGGCCAGGGTGCCGGTCATGCTGCCCAGGCCCGCCAGCACGACCACGCTGAAGGTGCGCCCGATATAGACGCGGTCGAGCCCCGGCTCCACCGGCCCGACGATGATCAGCAACGCGCCGGCGAGCGCGGCGACCGCGGTGGCGATGCCAAACGCCCATTGCTTGATGCGCACGGGGTTCGCGCCCATCAGGCGCAGCGCGGCCTCGTCCTGCGCCACCGCCTTGATCGCCCGGCCCGTGAACGTCTTCGACAAGTAGAGCGTGAGTGCCGTCATCAGGACAAGCGCGACGCCGAAAGCCACCAAGAAACGCAGCGGCACCCGCATCTCCCCGATGGACAGGCTCTTGCCGATGTAGGCGGCCTCGACGCTGCGCTGGTCGACGCCAAAGGCGAGGATCAGTCCGACCTCGATGATCAGCGCCAAACCGAAGAAGAACGCGATGCCGCGCACGCCGGCGTCGCTGCCGCGCCTCTCGAAGGCCTCGTAGTAGAACCGGTATACCCCCATACCGAGCACAAAGAACGCCGGCATCAGCACCACGCCGGCGACGATCGGATCGAAGCCGTAGCGGCCGAGCACGAAGGTGCAATAGGAACCGAACACCATGATCGCCGGGTGCGCGATGTGCGGCACATCGAGCAGCCCGAATGAAACGGAAAGCCCGATGCTTACGGCGGCGTAAAAGCACCCCAGCAGGATGCCGAATACCACCGCTTCCAGCAACAGATCGAAGGAAAAGACCATGCGCTAGCTAAAAAAAAGGCGCGGGGTCACCGCGCCGGTTTCAGCCTGGCCTGGCGCGCCTACTTGCGCACCTTCTCGAACGGCGCCATCACCTCGCCGGTCTTGTACTGGTCCGGGTACAGCACCACCTGCTTGCCGGGTTGGCGAAACTGCTCCATGTTCTTGTCCACCACGCCGCGGAACTGCGCCTGCAACACCCGCGGGTTGGCCCATTCGCCGTCCGGCCCGTAGCGGATCGGCCCGACGATGGTCTTCATTTCGTTTTTGCGCAGGTAATCCGCCAGCACCTTGTGGTCGAGGCTCTTGGTGGCGGTGACCGCCTGCTCGAGCATCTGGCCAATGGCGTAGTTGTACGGCGGCAGGTAGAAGCCCAGCGGATCGACTTTCGCCTCCACCGCCTTCTTCGAGTAGCGCGCGAGGAACTCCTCGATGCCCGGATACTTGATGCCCGGGACGTAGGAGTTGTAGTTGACGATGCCGTTGAGCAGCGACCCCAGCGACTCCATGTTCGGCGTGAACTGCAGGCCGACCATGCCGCCGCCGAAGAGCTGCACGCTCTCGCCGACGCCGATCTCGTTCACCGCGCGCACGATCGCCACCGAGTCGTTCGGGTACGAGGCGACGAACACCAGGTCGGGCTTGGCGGCGCGGATGGCGCGGATCATGGACGAAAAATCGACCGTGGTGGGCGGGTAGTTCTGCTCGTAGACCGTCTTCAGCCCCCCTTTCTTCGCCAGTTCCTTGGCACCGGTGGCAAGGTTCTGCGCGAACTCCTGGTCGGCGGCGAGAAAGGCGATGGTCTTGGCGCCGAGTTTCTGGCCGGCGAGGAAGTAGCCGTCGAACCAGCTCGAGGCGGTGTTCCAGGGCGAGTTGTTGAACCACATGTCGTGCTTTACGGTACGGTTCACCTGGAACGAGAAATTGCCCATCAGCAGCAGGTTGCGCTGCTTGACCAGCGGCATGATCGCTGCGGTGGGCACCGTGCCGTAGGGCGCGATCAGCAGGTCCACCTTGTCGATGTCGAGCAGCTTGGCATAGATCGCGGGGGTGAGCGCGGGGTTGGTCTGGTCATCGTAGACGATGAACTCCACCTTGCGCCCGAGCAGACCACCCTTGGCATTGACGTCTTCGACCCACATCTGCAGCGCGACCAGCGCGGCCTTGCCGCCGGCGCCGAGCGAGCCGGTCTGCGGCATGCTCATGCCGACCTTGATCGGCTGCTGCGCAAAAGCAGCGAACGAAATCGCGAGCGCGCTGAAGGCGGCCAGCAACAGTTTGTGCAATTTCATCGGATCCCTCCTCTAGGGTGTCAGAGGCATTATAGTAAGAAATGGCCATGATTCCTCGCGAAAGAACACCTTATTCGGCGATTGTCGATCGCCCTCCCCTCAAACTGCCGGGCCGCGCCCGGGTGGTGGTCTGGACCATCGTCAACCTCGAAGTCTGGGACATCGCCCGCGCCATGGCGCGCCAGGTGCTGCCGGCGCCCACCGGCGCGGTGCTGCTGCCTGATGTGCCGAACTGGAGCTGGCACGAATACGGCATGCGGGTCGGTTTCTGGCGCTTCGAGGCATTGTTTCGCAAACTCCGCATCAAGCCGACCCTGGCGCTCAATGCGCGCGTCTGCGTCGACTACCCGCGCGTGGCGCAAGCCTGCCTGGACGCCGGCTGGGAATTCATGGGCCACAGCTACGAGCAGGGGCCGATCCACCGCGAGGAAGACCAACCGGGAATGATCAAACGGTCCCTCGACACCATCGAGAAATTCACCGGCAAGCGGCCGCTGGGCTGGCTCGGGCCGGGCCTGACGCAGACGCTGGACACCCCCGAGAACCTGGCCGCCGCCGGCGTGAAGTACATCGGCGACTGGGTCTACGACGACGAGCCGACCGAGATCCGCACCGCCAACGGCCCACTCGTCACCCTGCCCTATTCAGTCGAGACCAACGACATCCCGATGATGCTGGTGCAGCACCACGAGGCTGCCTACTGGACAAAGAAGTGCCTCGATACCTTCGATCGTTACTACGAGGAAGGCGCGACGCGCCCCAAGATCATGGCGATCGCGATCCACCCCTACATCAGCGGCCAGCCGTTCCGCATCAAGTACCTGGAAGAGATCTACAGGAAGATCAACCAGAAGAAAGGCGTGCTGCACTGGAACGGCGAGCAGATCCTCGACTGGTACCTGAAGCAGAAATCGTCAGGCGACGCGCGCGGGTGGCCTTCAGGCGCCAATCATCACTCTTGAAAACACGACCGATTTGCCCTATTCTGTGAACACGTTATGGAGCACAAATCGCATGTGCCGCCACGCCCATTGCCGCCGCCGCCGCCACAACCAGCCCCACCACAACCACGTCCACCGTCGGTAGCATGAAATCACGTCACGAACTCACAGGAAACATCCGTTATGCAACCCGGCTGACGCAGCGTACGGCTCGGCTGTATCGGCGCGTACAAACGGCAGGGGTATTCATAGCTATCGTCGGTGGTAGCGGTACGCTTTCGCTCTTGGCAAGCACGGTGCCCGCGTGGGTCGGACTGCTGGGCGCGGCCCTTCTCACCCTCTCCGGTGCCGCGCTGATTGCCATACGCCCGGCCGACAAGGCCGCACAAAACGAAGCCGATGCGCGCCGGTATATGGCGCTGAATGCCAAAGCGCACCAGCTGGACGACGCCGCACTTGCCGCGGCGCTCGACGAGGCGCACCAGTCGGATTGCGCCGAGGTCGAACCGCTGCGCGATGTCGCCTATAACGATGTAGTCAGCGAAATTGGCCGCAGTGATGCGGTCGTACGTCTCACATCAATGCAACGCATCATGGCGGCAATAGCTTAACCATTCGCTGACGCCCCGCTCGCATCCCGATTGTTCTTCGAGGCACCTTTGATTTCTCGCTGATAACAGCGTGTCGCCGCATCAGCGATTGCGCTATCATCACAGCACGAGGTACTCGTAAGGATCGGCGATGACCACACTGGAAATCAAACTCAATTTACCCGATAGCCTTGCCAACGAAGCTCGGCAGGCGGGACTGCTCACGCCGAAAGAACTGGAACGGCTGTTGCGAGAGGCGTTGCGCGCCAGGCGCGTCGAACGCTTGACTGCGGTACGTGAAACGCTGGCCACCAACCCCTTGCCCCCCATGACGCCTGAAGAAATTCAGGTGGAGATTGACACCTATCGTGCTCAAGTTCGCCGTGCGTCTGGTTCTTGACACGAACACTGTCATTTCAGGCTTGTTGTGGCAGGGAACGCCGGGCAGGTTGATCGACGCAGCGCAGACAAAGTCCATTACGCTTTGTACCAGCGTGTCTTTGCTCGCCGAATTGCGCGGCGTGCTCGCGCGCGAGAAGTTTGCCGGGCAAATGCGAGCCAGGGCGCTCAATGTCAGCGAAGTCTTTGACGGTTACGCGGCACTCGCCATGATCGTCGCTCCCGCAGGCATCACGTCCATAGTCACAAAAGATCCCGCCGACGACGCGGTGCTCGCCTGTGCCCTGGCAGCGCAGGCCGATCTCATAGTCTCGGGGGATACTCACTTGCGCGATCTCAAAAATTATCACGGCATTCCCATCATCACGGCAACCGACGCGCTCCGGAAAATCGAGCGCGCCTGAACCGCCAGTAATAGGGAAGAATATTCAGCGGTCGCGACGGGCGTACAACGTCGTCATACCGCCTCCCCGGCGCGAACTGCCGATGGTCGAGAGCGGAGGCTGAGTTCGCTCATTTCTTGCAGCCGCCGATTTTGTGAATAGAATCGCCGGAAAGCCGCATGGGGATTGGCTTTGCGGGCGATTATGCTGTGCAACTATGGTCTGCTCCCGATTGTTCTTCGAACCTGGCCCCTTTGATTGATACTCGAAGGGGAATCCCCGGTAACTGGGACGTTGGTAGATGTGGCTGATTCGTTAGATACCTAAACACTCTCAACATATTTCCGACGTGAATCGCAATGTTTGCATTTTTCCCATACCTGAAGACATCAGAACCCGTGAGGTTCCGTTCGGTCACCATCCGGAGCACCGACGATGCGACCGGGTTGTCCGCGGAAGCCGCCAAAGAACTTGAACTGCTGCGCTCAATGTTCTTCCTTCGAGATCACGAGCGTATCAAGCGGATGTCCTACGCGTTTAGTCCCGACGACGCCGAGGAGACAATCGCCACCGAGTTCGTCCGCGACATCAGCGAGCTGCGCGAGTTTCTCGCATACCTTTACTCGTCCCCACATGAATCTTCGGGCGAGCCCTTCTTGCGGAATGAGCACAGCAGTCTCTACATCTTCAGGCCGAAGCGCTTCTTCCGTTCGCTCGTCGAGAACGAGCACAACGTTGAACCGGTACAGCCGCCTGAATACCCTGATGTTGATGACCGGCACGAGATTCCTGGATACGAATGCGAGGTCGATAACCGGTCGATGACTTGGGTGACGAAGGGTAGCCGCCTGTATCCTCCGTGCATTCGCTTTTGGCTCAACATTTCGCAGGACCTGGCACGAGACTTCGAGCGCATCCCGCAGTCAGCGCGCTACGATCCGGTCTTGGCCTTCTTTGCCCGTAGGCGGGAGGCACCAAGCGAACTCTACGGAAGACTTCTCACCGCCCTGAAGTGGTACAACCGGAGCATCGGGGCTGTTGACGTCCATCCAGAACTGACCCACTTCGGGAGGTAGTTTTCACGCAAAACTGACCCACGTGATTGACTTGCCCGCTCAATAGACGAGCGGGAGAGCGAGGAGTGATCAACGTGGGA
>Ga0315281_10001234_pt1 | contig 37549 bp, 29 predicted proteins | sample YL17G07_0_MG_FD_204540 | JGI IMG/M metagenome (GOLD analysis project Ga0315281, IMG submission 204540) | Sediment microbial communities from Yellowstone Lake, YNP, Wyoming, USA - YL17G07_0 | ecosystem: Environmental > Aquatic > Freshwater > Lake > Sediment | place: USA: Wyoming | collected...
GAAATCAGAAAGAGGCAGGGGAGGTCTTAAAAGAAGTTGAGAAGGTAGCTGCAAGTGGTGAGAATATAATGCCCACGCTCATCGAGGCTGTAAAGGCCAAAGCAACTCTTGGCGAAATTATTAATGTAATGAAAAAAGTATTTGGTGAGTACAAAGGAGTTTCTTGCTTCGTATAGACAAAAAGGAGGAATCATTAATGGTACAAGAGAGGAGAATAAAAATTCTAATTGCAAATCCGGGGTTGGATGTTCATGATGCTGGAGCAAGATATGTAGCCAAAATTCTTAGTGATGCAGGTATGGAGGTTATTTATCTTGGAATACGTCAGACAGCAGAGGGAATAGTTAATGCCGCTATCCAAGAAGCTGTGGATATCATCGGTCTGAGTATTCTTTCGGGCAGACATACCACCATTGTACCCCGAATTAGCGGCCTGTTACGAGAAAAGAATGTACATGATATGAAAATAGTAGTTGGCGGGATTATTCCTCATGATGATATTGAGACATTGAAAAACCATGGGGTTAGGGAAATTTTCTTGCCGGGAACCCGAAGTGATTTTGTTGTTGACAGAATAAAAAATCTAATTACGAATTAAGATCCTTCGCACTAATTAACAACTTACAGCGAAGGCAGGAAGGTTTTGATTATGGATGAACCTTTAACGGGAACGAGAGTGCTAGATTTGTCAAGGTTACTTCCGGGGCCATATTGTACCCTATTGTTAGCGGATCTGGGTGCCGATGTTATAAAAATTGAAGAACCTGGGAAAGGGGATTACATGCGAGAACTTATCCCAGGGGTTTATGAAGCAGTTAATAGGAATAAGCGAAGTGTAACGTTGAATCTTAAGAATAAAGAAGGATCTGAAATATTATATAAAATGGCAAAAAATGCCGATGTTTTGGTTGAAAGTTTTCGTCCAAATGTGACAACAAAGATTGGTATTGATTATCCAAAAATAAAGAAAATTAATAACTCTATAATTTATTGTTCAATTTCTGGTTATGGGCAAGATGGCCCATATAAAGATAGACCCGGCCATGACATAAATTACCTTGGGATTGCAGGAGCATTGAGCATCCCCGGCGAGATCAATAAGAAACCAGGAAGACCAGGATTGCCAATCGGTGATCTAAGCTCTGGACTTTTTGCTGCCTTTTCAATTCTGGCTGCGATTATGCTTCGGGGAAAAACCGGGCGAGGACAATACATAGACGTCGCAATGACTGATGGATTAATTTCATGGACGAGTGTTCGTGCAGGTGATTTTCTGTTGGGCAGAACTGCTCCAACCCAAGAGAATGAAATGGGACATCTGTCCCCATCTAATGCTGTATTTCAAACTAAAGACAAGAAAAGGATGACAATTGGAGCTGTTGAAAATGATTTCTGGGTAAAGCTTTGCCAAGCACTTAACTTAAATGAATTTCTGGAAAGTGAAGATTATAGGACTAACATAAAAAGAGTTAAGAAAGGGAAAGAGATATATAGGCGCCTTCAGAGGTTATTCTTGAAGAAAACAAGAGACGAATGGATTAGGATTTTAGATGAAGCTGGGGTTCCCTGTGGTCCAGTGTATTCCTTTCATGAAACTTTCGAAGATCCTCATGTGAAACAAAGAAAACTTTTTACTCAGATTCAATACAGGCGTGAGAAGTTTCTGAGGCAGGTGAGATTCCCTGTCAAATTCTCAGATTATGAACCCAGGATTTATTATCCCCCTCCAGAAATGGGAGAGCACACTGAGGGCATTCTTCTAGAGGAGGGGTTCTCAAAAGAAGAAATAGAAGATTTAAGAGAGCGCGGTGTATTCGGAGTTAGAAACGGAAATAAGTAATCTTCAAATATAATAAGTGATAAGGAGATAAAGAATGACTAAAGTGCTAGAAGGGATACGAGTGATAGATATTTCGACATTTCAAGCCGCTCCTTTCTGTTGTCAAACCCTTGCTGATTTTGGAGCTGAAGTTATAAGAATGGAACCACCAGGTGGAGCCATTGATCGTGAGCTTGGCCCTTTCGCTTTGAGTGGTGAGAATATGGCTGTTGCTGTATATGGGCGTAATAAGAAGGGCATTACTCTTGACTTAAGGAACAAGAAAGGGAAGTTGTTACTTGAAAAGTTAGTGAAGTGCTCCGATGTATTAGTTACTAACCTTACCCCTCGGGCAGTAAAGGACCTTGGGATAGGTTATGAGGTTCTAAGCCAAATAAACCCACGTCTTATTTATGCTTCGATTACAACTTTTGGGCAATATGGTCCTTATGCTGATAGGCCTGGATTTGACACTCTCGTTCAAGCTATTACCGGACATATGTTCATTACCGGCTTCAAGGATAGTCCTCCAACGAAGGCAGGGTCGTCGTTTACTGATTACGGCAGTGGTCTCTATGGTGTAATAGGTATTCTCCTGGCCCTTCGCCATCGGGATAAGACTGGTCAGGGACAAGAAATTGATATTGCCATCCTTGACACGGGTGTTTCCTTCATGGAGGCTGTTTATGCACAGAACAAAGTTTTAAACCAGGTACAGCCTCGAATCGGTAATGAGCGTCCTTTTAGTTCACCTACAAATGCCTATAAGTGTAAAGATGGCTATGTGTACGTGACAATTACGTTTAATAGAATGTGGAGAAGGTTCGCTAAGATCATTGGTCGAGAAGATCTCACGGACGACCCTCGATTCGCGAGTAGTGAATTGCGTCGCCGAAATCGTGATTACATGAATAGTTTAGCAGAAGGGTGGTTAGCAGATAAGACAAGAGACGAAGCGGTAAAACTGTTAGTTGAGGCAGGGATTCCCGCTGCACCAGTAAACACCGTTACTGAGGCTGTCATGGACCCTCAAATCAATGCCCGTGAGATGATTGTAGAGCTTGACCACCCAGGGATAGGTAAAATGCCTGTTTCTGGAATAGTCGTCAAGCTTTCCAAAACTCCGGGAGGTATAGAAACCCCGGTTCCGAAAGTTGGTCAGCATAATAAAGAAATTTACTGCGGCTTGTTAGGATGCACTGAAGAAGAATTAACTGAATTTAGGGAGCAGGGGATTATTTAAAGCCGACGGTGGCTTGAGGAAAAGTTAAATATCTATTTACCTATTGTGACGGTTTTAGGTTTAGTTCTTTCTTGGAGTTTGGAAGAATGGGAAAGACACGAGACCGCGTGTTTTATGGTTGGTGGGTAGTAATAGCCCTAGCTGTAATAGAGATGTTTGGATCAATGGGAAGATACAGCATGACTGCATTTTTCCCATTTCTTTCGTCTGAGTTTGGATGGCCACGATCTTTGATCGGCTCGGCTCAATCTATGAATCTTTGGGTTTACGGCCTTATTGTTCCTTTGTCCGGGTGGACAGTTGATCATATTGGTAGTAGGAAAACATTCTTCGTCGGAGGAGGGGTTTTTCTTGTTAGTTGGATACTACTATCTACTATAAATGCACCTTGGAAATTGTATATATTTTATGGCTTGATCATGGGGATTACAGTCAGTATGATTCACATGGTTCCTATCCAGGCTACCGCCAATAAATGGTTTAGAAAACGTGCGGGATTAGTTACTGGAATTGCTTCGGCTGCATTTGGGATAGGGGTCGCCATATTTATGCCTTTATTAACCGCCATGGCGAATTCGTTAGGCTGGCGAGTTACATCTGTCATTTATGGAACTAGTGCTGGTATCACAATCATGATATTGGCTTTTTATGTAATCCGTGACACCCCAGAATCCCTCGGGTTGCATCCTGATGATGAGGTATCCAGTAATAATAAACAAAATGGTAGAAACATCGATATAGGTATGTCTGCAAAGGAAGCTATGCAGACGAAAGCGTTCTGGATATTATTTATTGCTTACAGTTTGGTTGGTATCCCAATGCAGGGAATATTAGCCCACTTGGTAATCTGGGGAGTAGATACAGGAACCTCTAAAGCATTAGCCGGGGCTTATATAACTGCTATGTTTTTGCCCTCCGTAGCCTCCAAAATAGGAGGCGGATGGTTAGGTGATCGATTTGGTAAGAAATGGGTGATTATCATTAGCCAGTTATGTTGTGTATTGCTGTTGGTATGGGCGTGGCGATCAGTATATACAAGTAATTCACTGAAAACGTTTTCTATATTGATAGGGTTAGGATATGGGATACCAATGGGCCTTTTTGCACCATACCTTGTCGAGCTTTTCGGTAGAGCAAATGTTGGAACTTTATTAGGCATTTTAACTTTAGGACATGGTTTGATCGGAGGATTTGGTCCTTTACTTTGGGGATACATATTTGATCGTTATGGAAACTATAATATAGCGTGTCTGATTTCTGCGGCCTGTTATTTTGTCATTGCCGTTGCTGTATGTTTCATCGACTCAAGTGCTCAGAAGGTCTTGAAGCATGAATCAGCGTTGGCGTGAATTTTCTGGGTAAGATGATGAGAGGAGGTGAAGTGAAAAAGATAAGAGAAGGTTAATCCTATAGAGCAACAGTCAGAAGTAGAGATGTGACATGCTGGTATCAATTGACTTCGTTAAAAGAAAATTGATAAAAGTAAGATCCACTAATGAGGTGTAACTATGAATCTTCGAAAATGTGTAATGGCTTTAATGCTTTTAGCTGGATTCATATTTTTTTCGTCTATGGGACAGGCGCTGGATTTTCCCAAAAAGCCCATTGTCGTCATTGTTCCCTATATGGCGGGAGGTACCACAGATATCGCTACCCGTGGTCTTGCTGAGGCGGCTAAAAAACACTTTGGTCAACCGGTGATCGTTGAAAACAGACCCGGTGGAGGGTCAGCTGTTGGGGTGGGAAGCATCGTAGGAAAGGAACCGGACGGATATTTGGTCTCCGTTGCAGTGGAAGGTCTTCACCGAACCTCCTACATGAACAAACTTTCCTTCGATACGGTTAAAGATGTTACCCCAATTATGCAATTCTGTGGATACATTTTTGGTATCTGGGTGAGGGCCGATTCTCCTTTTAAAACACTTAAGGATCTAGTTGATTATGCTAAAGCTAATCCAGGAAAGATTAGTTATATGGCTTCTGGAATTGGAGGAGGGGGGCACATTGCCACGGAGGAACTGGCCTATTATGCTGGGATCAAGTTGACACTCGTTCCTTCTAAGGGAGATGCAGAAGCCACGACGGCACTCTTAGGTGGGCATATCGATGTCGGGGCTTGCACCTCGGGCTTAGTTCCTCTCCTTAGGGCAGGAAAGGTTAGGCTACTGGCTATCTACACAGAAAAGAGAGCCGAAATGTTACCAGATGTTTCAACCGTTGCAGAGTGTGGATACAAGGTCATCCATAATAATCCAATTACAGTTTTGGGGCCTAAAGGTATGCCCAAGAACATTGTAAAAGCTCTTCATGATGGCTTCCGAAAGGCTATCGATGAACCAAGTTTCCGTGCTACCTTGGAAAAGTATGAGATGCCGGTCATGTACAAAAACACAGAGGATTGCGCGAAAGATTGGGCCGAGGCTTATATCCGGGCCGGAGAACAAGTCAGAAAATATATGAAAAAAGAATAAAGCGGGGGCCTTATTGGGGATATGCTTGCGTTGATTTCTCTGATGCTATCTTTAGGGAAAATAATTAAAACAAATTTTGTGGAGGAGGTGGCGTTATGTGTCGATTCAAATGGATATTGTCATTAGTGTCCTTGGTGGTTTTTTTAACCGGATTCATGTTGAACCCAATCGTAGGACAGGCATTGGATTTCCCGAAAAGACCCATTATCCTCGTTGTTCCCTATCTGGCGGGAGGTACCACAGATATGTCTACCCGCGCCCTTGCTGAGGCAGCGAGGAAACACTTTGGCCAGCCAGTGATCGTTGAAAATAGACCAGGTGGAGGGTCGGCTGTCGGTGTGGGAAGTATCGTAGGAAAGGAGCCGGACGGGTATCTCCTCTCAGTTGCAGTCGACACACTACACCGAACTTCCTACATCAACAAACTCTCTTTCGATACGGTTAAAGATCTAACGCCAATCGTCCAATTCTGTGGATACATTTACGGAGTCTGGGTGAGGGCCGATTCTCCTTATAAAACACTTAAGGATCTGGTTGATTATGCTAAAGCCAATCCAGGGAAAATTAGCTACATGGGTGCTGGCGTTGGATCAGGGGGGCACATTGCCATGGAGGAACTGGCCTATTATGCTGGTGGCGTCAAGTTTACGCACATTCCTTCAAAAGGAGATGCTGAAGCCACGACGGCACTCTTGGGCGGGCATACTGATGTTGGGGGTTGCACCACGGGTTTAGTTCCTCTTCTGAGGGCAGGTAAGCTTAGGCTTCTGGCTGTCTTTACGGAGAAGAGAGCCGAAATGTTACCGGATGTTCCAACTGTCGCGGAGTGTGGATACAAGGCTGTTCACAATAATCCAATAATAGTTTTTGGACCTAAGGGAATGCCCAAGGATATCGTGAAAACTCTTCATGATGGCTTCCGAAAGGCTATCGATGAACCAAGTTTCCGTGCTACCTTGGAAAAGTATGAGATGCCGGTCATGTACAAAAACACAGATGATTGCACGAAATATTGGGCTGAAGCTTATGTCCGGGCCGGAGAACAAGTCAGAAAGTATATGAAAAAAGATTAAGATGGTATGAAAAGAACTTATATCATCGCCAATCTCATTTGGCTCATTCTTTCCGTGGCGATTTGTGTGGAGTCATGGCGCCTCAATATAGGAGGGTTTCATCAGCCTGGACCTGGTTTCTTACTCTTTTTCGCTGGTGCTTTATTGGGAATCCTTGCGTTGATTTCTCTCATTCAATCTATGAAAGAGCGGGAACCAGAAGGACCTGGAGTGTGGGCGGGCGTTAACTTTCTAAAGCTTGGGCTGCTGGTAGGAGTTCTGTTTCTTTATGCCATCCTTCTTCCTAAGCTTGGTTTTTTGTTAGGGACATTCTTATTGCTGTTGTTTCTGTTTCGAGTAGTAGAACCATACAGATGGAAGAAGGTTTTCTTTGCTTCTCTACTGACTATTGGGGTAATATACGTCTTTTTTGTGATCATTCTGGAAAGCCGGTTGCCTAAAGGGCTTTTGGGGTTTTGATGTTTAGGTGGTCCTCCAACCCTTTTCATTCAGAGGTCTCCCGGTGGAGGGACAAAGGGTACAATGTTAATGCATTATTTCCGAAAGCCCTCTTGTTTGGCTACGTCCAACCGCTTATTTCAGTCTGCTACAAGAGAGTTCGTGTCTTGAAAATGTTTTGGGATTGATACATGGACACAATGAATCAGCTCATCATGGGGTTTTCTGTGGCTCTTCAGCCACTGAACCTTTTTTATTGCTTCATGGGTTGCCTTATAGGAACGCTCGTAGGCGTTCTTCCAGGACTTGGGCCGACCGCAGCCTTATCCCTTCTTCTTCCTGCAACATTTCACTTAACTCCAGTCTCAGCTATCATCATGCTATCTGGGATTTACTACGGGTCACAGTACGGTGGTTCTACCACATCGATTTTAGTGAATATCCCTGGGGAAGCATCTTCTGTGGTAACTTGTCTTGATGGGTATCAGATGGCACGCCAAGGCAGAGCGGGTCCGGCCCTTGGAATTTCCGCTTTTGGTTCTTTTATTGCTGGAACCCTTGGCATCATTGGCCTCATGACCATGGCTCCCCGATTGGCAAATGTTGCGCTTGCATTTGGGCCTCCTGAATACTTTTCTCTTATGTGTCTTGGCATGGTCATTCTAACTTTCCTCTCCTCCACCTCTATGGTCAGAGCATTAATGATGGCCTGCTCTGGGGTCATTGTGGGGATGATCGGGATGGACCCTGTATCTGGTTCAACCCGTCTCACTTTTGGAATTACAGAGCTGATGGACGGGGTAGGACTTATACCTGTGGTCATGGGGCTTTTCGGAATTTCAGAAATGCTTCTTAACATTGAAACGAAAATAGACCGTGAAATCTTCAAAACTCGGGTTAAAGGGCTTCTCCCAACAGTTAAAGATTGGATTCAAGCCAAAGGAGCAATTATTCGTGGTACATTAATTGGCTTCTTTCTTGGCATCCTTCCAGGCGGAGGGGCAGTTCTTTCCTCCTTTGTAGCTTATGCTGTGGAAAAGAGGGTCTCAAGGTATCCAGAGAAATTCGGAACAGGTATGATTGAAGGGGTGGCGGCACCAGAATCTGCAAACAATTCTGCGGCACAGAGTGCTTTTATTCCGCTTCTTACTCTGGGTATTCCATCGAATAGCGTGATGGCCATGCTTTTGGGTGCCCTTATCATTCACAGCGTTACCCCAGGCCCATTACTCCTCACCCAACATCCACAAGTTTTTTGGGGAGTGATTGCAAGTATGTATATCGGGAATTTAATGCTCCTTTTCTTGAACCTCCCTCTTATAGGGATATGGGTTCAGCTTCTCAAGGTGCCTTATGCGGTTCTGATGCCACTCATTATTCTCTTTTGCCTAATTGGCGCCTATACCATTGCGAATAGCATTGTTGACGTCCTTTTCATGCTCGTTTTTGGTGTAATTGGGTATCTTATGAAGAAGCTGAAGTATGATGCGGCGCCTTTTGTCCTCGCTTTTGTGCTTGGGCCAATGTTGGAATACTCTCTGAAACAGTCCCTCATAGTTTCGAAGGGTAATTTTCTTATTTTTTTTACACGTCCTATTTCAGCAAGCTGCCTGTTACTGGCGTTAATACTGCTTATTATCCCACTTCTGCCTAAGGTAGGAAAGAAACGCCCTGGAGCGACTTTAGAATCCGAGGATTAAATTCTCAAGGATGAATCTTGGGTTTCTCAAAACAATCAAGTTGGCAACTGAATCAACTTTTGGAAAATAGTCTGCATAAAAGGAGGTATGTGATGACTGAGAGGTGGAGGTTCTTGAATCTGGGATACGTAGAACCAGTGAGTTACTGGACGTACCCTGAAGCAGTAACAATGGCTAAGGCGGCAGGAAAGGTGCCTAATACAATAGTTTTTTCGATTCCCAATAAAAGAACCGTAAACGTAGGCTATTATCAGGATGTAGAAAAAGAGGTGAACCTCAATTTATGTAAGGAAATGGGAGTGGATGTCGTTAGGAGGTTTGGATTCGGAGGAGGAGCTTTGTTATATGACACCAACTCTAGGCTATTTCATATTATTGTTGATAGTGACAGATTCCCAAAGAATTATGAAGAATTAATCGGATATTCAAGTAGGTCGTTACTAAGAGGGGTTCAGAATTTGGGGATAAATGCTAAATTTGTGCCGATTAATGATGTTATCACTGAGTCTGGGAAAAAAATTGGGATGTGCTCTAATTTCAGAACTGATTTTGAAAATGTCACCTACGTAACAATCTCCCTTCATAGAGATGTTGATATAGATTTGGCGATGCAATTAATAACCCCCCCTGCAGAGAAATTCAAGGATAAAGATGCTAAGGCGGTAAAAGATAGGATTACTACTATAAGCAAGGAACTTGGGCATCTTGTCTCAACTGAGGACCTTATGAGAGCAACAAGAAAAGGGTTTGAGGAGGCCTACGAAATTGAACTGTATGATGGGGAATTGACGCAGGAAGAGAGTGAATACCATGATAAAGCGATTAAAAGGAATTCCAGTGCAGACTTTTTGTATAAATATTCTGAGAAGGTAAAATTCAGGGATGAGATAGATTTAATTAGGGAGGGGAAACTTAAAAGATCAGAGTTTATTTATAAAGGGAAAAAACTGATCAGGGTTGTTGTGTTAACCGATAAGGATTACATAAAGAATATAATGATTTCTGGAGATTATTATGCCTATCCATGGAACATTACGGATCAGGTTGAGTCTATTTTGAAGGGGTGTCCTGTTGATAAGAATATTATCGGAAAGGAGGTGAATAGAAAGTTCAAGGAAACAAATGGGGAAGTTGCTTTAATATCACCTGATGAATTTGCCAGTACTATTATCGGAGCTTTAGAAAAAGTTTAATTATTAACTGTAAATTTGATTTGGCAGAAGGGAAGATATTACTGATGAGTCGACGGAAAAATGAAGAGATTATAATTCCGATTTAATAAAACACGTAGGGAGGTATAAGAATGGAAAAGCATAGCACATTTTTCAAGATTTTGGGCTTTGTACTCATCATTGTTTGGGCTTGTACGGTAATTATTTCGTCAGAATTGACATATGCAGCGGAGAAAGAGAAAAGAATAGCTATAGGTGGGGGAAGCACAGGTGGTGGTACATATTTTCTTGTTTCGACAGCAATGGCATCCATTATTTCGAGATATCTTCCGGGGCATTTAGCTAATGCGCAAAATACAGGAGGAGGTCCGCAAAATATAAATCTCCTAAAAATGAAAAAGATCCACTTTGGGTTAGCTGCAAATCTTCAGGCAGATGACGCATATAGGGGACTTGGAGATTTCAAAAGTAACCAGGTATCTGAATTAAGGGCCGTCACAGGCGGGTATCAATATGGAGTCTATTTTATAGTATCAAAGGATTCCCCAATAAAAGGCTACCGAGATGTCGTTGGAAAAAATATCTGTGTTGGACCCCACGGAGGGTCCTTCTGGCCTGATGTTAAGTTTCACCTTCTCTATGGTTACGGGGTTAATTTTTCAGATTTTAAACCCATGTATTTGGCTTATGAACATGCCATTAATTCCTTAAGGGATGGGAGGGTGGATGGTACTCTTAATCCCTGTGGTACTGAGCCAGCAACAAGAGCAGGTGCAGTTGTCGATATCGCTTCAACTGGATCTGTTAGGTTTGTTTCAATCACTGACGAGGCGACGGAAAAAATTAGGAAAGAAATTCCAAGTTACGTTCCTGTAACAATACCACCAAATTTCTTCGCAAACCAAGATTATTCATTTAAGACCCTTGCAACTCCAACCTGTGTGGTTACCAGAGCAGATGTAGAGGATGAAATGGTTTATAACTTCATAAAGACACTTTATAAGCAAAAGAAAGAATTTATGGAGATTTACGGTGGGGCGGAAAATTATGTTAATCCAGAGAAATTAAAATATATTACGATACCTTTACACCCGGGGGCTGTAAAATTTTTCAAGGAAGCGGGAATGGGAAAATATCTTCCTTAACGATATTTTTCTTTCAATTTGATTTGGGGCAGGAAGGACATTTCCTAACTTGTTCCAAATTAAGCTCTTAAAATTCATGGGCTAAATTATTGGAGGGTAGAGCACATGGCGAATGAATCAGATCAAGTGGAGGGGCAGATTTCTAGTAGCAGGAGGCCTCTCACTGGAATTCTTAAGTATACAGTTGTTGCATTAGCTATCGTTTGGTCTCTATTTCAATTATTTTGCGCCGTTAATCCAATATCAACACCAGCGTTAAAGGCTGTCCATCTTTCTTTTGGTTTGATGATTGGATTCTTAGTCTACCCATTAATTAAAACAAAAAGTATTAGGCTTAAAAAGGTAATTTTGGCGACAGATATATTGTTTGCTTTGCTTTCGGCCATTACTGGTGCCTATATTGCCTTGTTCCAGGAGAAAATAAGTTTACATCTCGGGATACCGACAACTACAGAACTGATCTTAGGGGCCATTCTTCTAATTTCGGTTCTTGAGATCGGAAGAAGAGTAATAGGAATTGGTATAACTTTGGTATGTATTCTTTCCATACTCTATTCCCTCTTTGGACATTATATCCCGGGAATGTTTGGACATGGCGGATTTGATTGGAGTCAAATTATTGGTCAAATGTATACTTCATCAGAAGGGATTTATGGAATCCCTATTGACGTTTCGGCTTCATTTGTATTTCTTTTTATTTTGTTCGGAGCATTTCTTGAAAAATGCGGGGTAGGGGAGCTTTTTATAAACCTAGCTATGGCTTTGTTTGGAAGGTTTCGTGGTGGGCCAGCTAAGGTGGCAGTCGTTTCCAGTAATCTTTTTGGTATGATATCAGGAAGTGCTGTGGCAAATGTAGTGGTCACAGGAACCTTTACAATACCTTTAATGAAAAAAAGTGGATATAGACCTCATGTGGCTGGTGCAGTTGAAGCAGCTGCGAGTAGCGGGGGGCAGTTCATGCCACCTATCATGGGAGCCGCTGCCTTTATCATTCCCAGCATGATCGGAGGAACTTACTTTAATGTTGCTGCTGCTGCCTTTATACCAGGAGTTTTATATTTCCTCAGCATCTTTTTCATGGTAGATTTCGAAGCGAGGAAAACTAACCTAATGCCCCTGCCAAAGAGCGAAATTCCTTCTTTTAGAGAATTTGGCAAAAAAACCTTACACCTCTTAATTCCTATACTTGTCCTGATATATTTTCTCGCAGTAGAAAAAACCTCTCCCATAATAACATCATTCTGGGCTATAGTCAGTACCGTTTTGGTGAGCTTTTTAAGGAAGCACACAAGGATGGATTTTAAGAGAATATTAAAGGCTCTTGAAGAAGGAGGGATGGGTGCAATAGCGGTTGTTGCAGCTTGTGCCTGTGGGGGTATTATAATTGGAAATATTTCCCTTACCGGCTTAGCCCTTTCTCTTTCAATGCTCTTAGTTGATATTGCCCAGGGATCTCTGATTCTTCTACTCATCCTTACGATGATTTCATCTTTGATCCTGGGGATGGGATTAACCACAACTTCCTGCTATATTATCCTTGCGGTATTGGTTGGCCCTGCCTTGATCAAATTGGGAGTTTCCCCAATGGCGGCCCATCTGTTTATTTTCTATTTTGGTATAATTTCTGCTATTACGCCTCCTGTGGCATTAGCTGCATATACAGGAGCGGGTTTGGCCGGTTCTAATCCTGTAAAAACTGGTTTTTATGCTTTCAAACTCGGATTGGCAGCATTTATATTACCATACATGTTTGTTTTTGGTACAGCATTGATTTTGGAGGGTCCTGTTTTTGATGTGATTGAGAGTATCATAACCGCTACAATAGGGATATTTTTCTTTGCTGTGGCACTTCAGGGGTGGATGTTAGTCAGTTTAAACCTTTTTGAAAGGATTTTGTCGTTAATCTGTGCATTATGCTTGATATTCCCGGGATGGAGAACAGATTTAGCTGGATTGGCACTAGGCCTCATAATCTTTTTGGTCCAATTTACTAAATCAAGAAAGCAAAAAAGTAAGAAACAATGAGTATTTTCTAATGGAGGGATATTATGAGAAATGATGAGCTTCTGATAAAATTGAGGGCTCAATTAAAGAGAATTTACAAAATCGGGCTATACAAAAAAAAATATACGGAAGCGGGAATACAGCCTGAAGATATAAAAACAATGGATGATTTTAGAAAGATTCCTTTTACGGATTTCAAGGAATTTGAACGAGAGATATTTGAAGATAAACCGCCATTTGGTGGATTTCTCAATAAGAAAGTTACCAGGATAAATTTTACACCTTCAAACAAAGGGTTAATGCCCGTGCTTAATACGAAGAAAGATTTGCTGCTTATGAACAAGGCAAATGCATTGTCTTATTCGAAAGCGGGCTTGGAAAAGAACGATATTTTACTTAACACAATTAGTTGCCATGTATTTGCAGGTGGGCTTCAAATCCATGAAGCGGTGGAAACTCAGGGGGCTAAAATTATTAGTGTTGGGCCGGGAGAAACGGAAAGAACGTTAGAAATCATTCGAAGGTTCAAGGTAAATGCCCTTTATACAAACCCAAGTTTTGCCGTCAAATTAGCAGAGATGGGGATGAAAGGCATTAAGATTCTTTTCGCAGGCGGGGAGCCGTTTTCTTCCGTAAGAGGGTATAAAGATAAAGTTAGAGATGCACTTGGTAAAAATATATTTCTCATCGATGCATATGCTCTTTCTCATAGTATGCCCACAGGCCGTGAATGTCGACTTGAAAATGGAATTCACATCATTGATGATCTTGTGTTCGTTGAAATTATAGATCCCCAAACAGGGGAAGTGTTACCAGATGGGCAACGGGGTGAGATAGTGATTACGCAGTTATATAAAGAAGCTATGCCATTGTTTAGGTTTAGAACAGGGGATTTATCTCTGATGGAACATGTTAAATGTGAATGCGGCTATGAGGCAACCTTGCCAAAGGGAGTTTTTGGGCGAGTTGATAATATGGTTAAAATTAAGGGGGTTAAGATATATCCTTCTCAGATTGGCTTAATTCTCAGGAGTTACACTAATTTGGCAGAGAGTCCTTTTAGATTAGTTGTTTCAAAAAAAGAGTCCGGTGGCGATCACTTTGTTCTTAAAATTAAATCTAAATTTACAGGTGATGTTGATACTCTGAAAAGACATTTTAAAGAAACACTCTTGATCCAGGTGGACGATTTAACGTTTGTCGAAGATTTACCAGAGGGCACGATGGTTGAAGATCATAGATGGCAATAAAATTACCGTATTGCTCTAAGAGCGGAACAAAGGATTTAAATTACAAGAATCACCTTTTTTGGGGTATGCGAGGAGCAGAAAAAATATTTTGACAAGAATCCCTACAAGGAAATTATAGGAGTTTTCGTATGAATTTTGATATTCCTGAAGAAATGAAAATTCTGACAAAAGAGATACGACGTTTCGTAGAAAAAGAAATAGATCCCATTTCTGATGAAATAGAGAAAAATGGTAAGATACCAGATGATCTCATAAGAAAAATGAAGGAGCTTTGTTTTTTCGGTTTTGTAATACCACAAGAATATGGAGGGGGCGGACTATCCATACTGGAGCAATGTATGGTTTATGAGGTGTTAGGCAGAACTAACTCGTGTATTCGCACTTACATTGGATCCAATAGTGGTCCAGGCGTGGAATGTATCATTGCCGATGGAACGGAAGCGCAAAAGAAGAAATATCTTCCCCCATTGGCTAAAGGTGATAAGATCGCTGCCTTTGCGGTTTCGGAACCAAACACCGGGTCCGATATAAGTGAAATTCAAACGATTGCGGAAAAAAAGAATGGTTGTTTCTGTTTAAATGGGACAAAGTTCTATATTACTATGGGAGATGTTGCAGATATATATATTGTTCTTGCCTATACGGATAGAAAAGCTGGCGTTAAGGATGGTATGACATTGTTCATTGTTGAAAAGGTATTTTCTGGATTTTCAATTGGAGCGATTGATGAAAAGATGGGACTCAGAGGATCCAATACATGTGAGATAATATTCGATAATTGTATTCTTCCAGAAGACAATTTAATTGGTAGAATAGGGAATGGGTTTGAAATTGCCCTAAAAGGCATCTATGCGGGTAGGTTGGCGATAACAGCAGTTGCAGTTGGTGCAGCGTCAAAATTACTGGATTTGGCAGTTGAATATTCAAGAAAAAGGAAGGCCTTTAGTAAACCAATTAGCGACTTTCAGGCAATAAAGTTTAAGTTGGCCGATATGGCAACTGATATCTATGCGGCTAAAATGATGATGTATCACGCTGCTTGGATGGCAGATCAAGGAAAATCTGCAATCAAAGAAATATCAATGGCAAAAGTGTTTTCAACAGAGATGGCAAATCGTGTAGCTTATGAAGCGCTTCAAATACATGGTGGAATGGGTTACATGAAAGATCTGGGAATTGAAAGAATGTATCGTGATGTAAGAGTCCTCACAATATACGAAGGAACCTCCGAAATTCAAAGATTGACAATAGCTCAGCAACTTTTAAAATAATGTCCCATCCCCCATTGGAAATGAGCTCATACGGCTAAAACGCTTTTCTGCCACGATGTCGGGAAATGGTTCTGCACAAGAATTGAATCATTTCGCTTTTTCACAATCAAAAGACGCTCAATTAATTCTGGCTCTGTGTGAATATCGTGATGGTCTTTGGACACCAAGTTTCTTCATCCGGAATGCCAAAGTTGAAGGGTGGATTTTGAGGAGTTCTGCTGCACCCCCCAATCCCCGAACTTTCCATCCGGTTTTCTGCAGTGCCCACAAGATGTGACGGCGTTCATTTTCCTGGAGGCTGATTTCAGTACTCATGCTGGGAAACTCTGTGGAGCTAATCTCTAGTTCCGGGACCAAAAAAGTGGGCCCGGCACTTAAAATAGCACCCCTCTCAATGATGTTTTCCAACTCACGGACATTTCCTGGCCAATCATAGCGGATTAGCTTCTCCATTTCCAGATCGGGCATTTTCTCAAATGCCTTCTTCAACTTGTTCCCGTAGATTCTAATAAAATAATGGGCAAGAAGTTGGATATCTTCTTTCCGTTCCCTGAGCGGAGGGACATAGATAGGAAACACATTGAGTCGATAATAGAGATCCGCCCGAAACCTATTAATCCTAACATTTTGTTCGAGATCACGATTAGTGGCGACTACCAGCCGAAAGTCAGAATGGAGGGTTTCACTTCCTCCGACTCGTTCAAATTCCTTGTTTTGTAATACCCTCAGTAATCGGACCTGGACTTCCATTGGAAGTTCACCGATCTCATCTAAAAAGAGAGTACCTCCATCAGCAAGCTCAAACCTCCCGGTCCGCCGATGGGTGGCACCTGTAAAGGCTCCCTTCTCATGTCCAAATAATTCACTGGTAATTAGGTTTTCAGAAAGAGCACTGCAAGGGACCGCTATGAAAGGTTTGTCGCGTCGGGGACTGTGACGATGAATGGCCCTCGCAATTAGCTCCTTGCCAACACCGGTTTCACCTAAAATCAAGACAGTAGTGTCAGCCTTAGCTACCTGATCAACTTGCGACAAAACACGTTTAATAGCAGAACTTTTTCCCAAGATTTCCTCGAAATGCAAGTTCTGAAAATGTTGCTCTTGAAAGTACAGCTTCTCTTCTCTCAATTTTTGGTTCAATCTTTGGATTTCTTCGTAAGCCTCTGTATTGTCAAGAGCAAAGGCTGCCTGACCCGCAAAATAGGCAAGGAGTTCGAGATCCGACTGTTTAAAGGCACTGCTGAGGAGGCGATTGTCATGGTATAAGATTCCCACTATTTTGTCCCTAAGAACCATAGGGACGCAGATACATGAACGAATACTATCATTAGAAAAAGATCTAAGAATACGGCCTTCGCCTGTATGGGCAACTTCTCCAATCAGTTTCATGGAGGAGTCAAAATTCGGATGTGCGATATCACTTGGAGTAAGGTTTTTAGAAGCCCTGAGAAGAAGTCTTGGGGGATTAGTATTCTCCTCTAATAAGAACATGGCTCCTCTCTCTGCCCCTGTTATGCGGTTCACAGTGGAGATAATGTGCTGCACTAAGTCTTTATTGTCTCGAATGATCACTACTTCTTGGCCCAATTTCAAAATCTCCTTGAGAAGATCCTGATCAGAAGGTGGATTATTTGCAAGAGACTTGAGGTCATCCGGGATTAGGTCTTCGCTATAGGGATTCAAAATCTTGGTAGCCATCAAAATTAATTCTCGAGCTTGTTGTTCATTTTCAAGCAACAAATACTGTCGTGCCAGTTCCAGTTGAGACCTGGCTTGTTCAATCTGGTGGCCGGAATCCTCAAGCGATCTCAACGAGAGTTTGAGTGAATCTACGATCCTTTCGTGGGAAAGACCTTTTTGTTTCTCAAGGAGTGCTTTGTACCTGTAAGCGATTCCTTTCATGAAGACATTGTTGCTTCTTACCATGTGTTGGATTTCCTTTTCTAAGGAAAGACCGCCAATTCGAGGGAGTTTCTTCTGTTCAATAGCCCAGCAAAGCTCCATCAGATAAGAGTAAGGAGACACATTCACATTGACCTGCTGAGTGTATAGAAGGTATTCTTGAAGGCAGGCAATAGATCGCTTATTATTCCCGTTGAGATGATAAGCAAGAGCAAGGACTACATTTCCTCTGATACGTACCCACTCAGCATGTTCTGGGGTCGCTTCTTTTAGGGAACTTTCTAAATATTGAATAGCCTCATCGATACGACGAATATCGAGCATGGTGGCACCTATGGTGTAACCTGCATGGGCCGCTGAGTATCGATCACCTCTCTCTAAGCAGTGGGTTCGTATACCATCCATCATTCCCAATCCTTGGGTAACATGTCCAGTCATTGCATAGCATCGGCCTACGAGTATCGCACCCAAAAGGGGAAACCTTCCCCGAGGATATTTCTCCACTTCCGGTATAGATATCTCGTAGCTTTGGACTGCTTCCTTAAAACGTCCCAGCCAGTATAGGTAAAAAGTACTGAAGGTAGTGGCCGAGCGTAATAACCTAGGGTCATTTAACTCCTTGGCCATCGACCATCCTTTTTCAAAGTGTCTCAGCGCATTTTGGTATCGAGAACGAAGCCACTCATTTTTGGCTATGTGCATTTCCAAGAGTGCTTGAAGATCTTTTCTATCCCATTTTTTTGCGCGCTCTATGGCCTGGTTAAGGACAGAAAGAACCTGTCTGGTATCGTGATGAGCTGTAGACACCTTTGAATACTTGATGGCCGTTTCAGTGAAGAGGGAATCTGCTTCCTCTCCCGAGAGACGAGAGAGATCATCAAGGGCCTTGGTATAACATTTCAGGGCTTCTGTAGAGTGGTAAGCCTTGCGGTAGACGTCTCCTGCAGTAATCAGCCAATGGATACCTTTTACATCATTATTAGTTAGGTGGTAAAGGTATTTAGATATAAGTATAGCTTTATCCTCATCATCTGGAAGTTCTCTCATAAGGAGGTCTGCGGTTTGTCGATATATTCTTTGCTTTTCATCTGAGGCCAAACCGTCTTTTAGACTTTGTTGTTTCTCTGAATCTGAAAAGTAAAAAGTTCCTGGTCCTTTTTTAGTCAACCAGCCCTGTTTAGTCCCCTCCTCCAAAACACAAAGAATCTGAGAGATTTTTTCTTCAGTTATCTGAACAATCCAATCAATGGAAAAGTCTCCCTCGAATAGTGCAGCCAAGGCTAACAAATGCCCATTCTGATCACGGGTAGAATTAGGTGTTTCCATTTATGCCTCCGCAAAACTTTATCCAAAGACAAGTGCAACATTCTTTGCTCAATAATAGAACAAATGGAAATAATGTCAAGATGGTACTCAATATATGGATTTCAAGGCACAGCATTTTGTGCATTTTGGTATATCTACTTGCCGAAAATTGGACTTAACTAGTTATTATTACTTAGCATTTTTATTTACTGCGGAAGGCACACTTCTTGCTCTGAAAGCTTTAATAAAGATTAACACATTGACAGGTTACGATGGTTGTTCGAGCGATTCAAACAAAAGGAGACAATTTGGTTAGATCGATCTGATTTTCTCGTCTTGTCCTGAGTTCAAACGATTAGTTGCGTTAATGAGATTTTTCGAGGGACCGTAACAGAGAAATATATCCATCCACTCTAATCTTTTATGGCAAAAAAATTTTGACTATATTGAATTCCTATCAGTAAAGAGGGAAGGAGTTGCAGGGTGTATGACATATTAATTCGGGATAAAATTGATGACGCACAAAGAGCAAACAGGAGAAGTGTAAAGAAAGAAGACTTCAAGTCCAGTCAAAATAGTTCACAAAGAAAGGGGGTTTTATTATGAAAAAGAAAGAGTTTGAAGAAGCATTAAGCAATGGCCGGGATACTTTTCAATCAGCGGAAAGCACCATACTCTGCAGTCGCCGGGATATCCTAAGAGGGGGAATCGGATTGGGGATTATAGCCTCAACAGGCGGATTAGCCATGAACCTTGCCTCGCCGGGTACCGCCGAGGCTGGAGCCCGTAAGTTGCCCACGAAATGGGACGAGACTTATGACGTCGTCGTCGTGGGATCTGGGTTCGCTGGGCTTGCGGCAGCGGCAGAGGCGGCCAAGACTGGGGCCAAAGTCCTAATCCTGGAAAAGATGCCGGTGTACGGGGGGAACTCAATCATCAGTAGCGGATCGTATGCTGCATGGACCGATAAGTATAAGCTAAGGGAAAAGCTGAATCTCGGGGAGGACAGCCCGGAACGGCATATCGAAGATATGATCAAGGCTGGAGATTACTACGGTGACCCCAAACTGGCGGAGGTCGTGGTTAGGGGGGCCCCGGATGCCCTGAACTGGATGATTGATGAGGGAGGTCTCAAAATCAGACAGGTTCTCAGCGGTGGCGGAGGGCAGACGGCGTTCAGGGTCCATATATCGGAGAACAGCCTTGGCGAGCCGTTCTGTGAAGCATTAAAAAAAATAGGTGAGAAATACGGGACTAAAATGCGGCTCGGCACAAAAGTCACGTGGATATGGCGGGCCGAGCAAGAAGGACCGGTTCTTGGAGTGGAAGTAGAAAAAGGAAAGAAGAAACAGAATATAGCGGTTAAGAAGGGATTGGTCATCGCATCTGGTGGCTTCGGCCGGGACATCAAAATGAGGCAGGCCTATAATCCCAGCGTGGTACCTGAGTACAATAGCACCAACCAGCCCGGCGCAACAGGGGAAATGATACGGTACGCCCAGGCCATTGGGGCGGACGCAATTCAGCTCAATTTTATCCAACTCTACCCGTTTGGAGAGGCCGAAACGGGCCTGCTCGATCCTTATCAGGCCTATGCGACGAGGATCGGGTTCGGACCGATCTATGTGAACAAGCTGGGCAAGAGGTACGTCAGCGAACTGGAGAGGCGCGATGTGTGCGCACGCGCTCAGATCAAAATGGGATTGAAGCCGACTTATGTAATTATGAACTACAAGCAGATGGTTAAAGTGGGTGGCGAAAAAGACCTCGAATCGGGTGTGGCAAAAGGACGCTTCATCAAGGGTGACACCATTGAGGAGTTGGGGAGCAAGCTGAACATCCCGGTTCCCGCTCTGGTGGAGACCGTGAACAACTACAATCGGAACATGAAGGAGGGCAAAGACCCCGAGTTCAACAAAAAGATCAATAAAGATATGCTGCCGCTCGATGAAGGGCCCTTTTTTGCACTGACCGCGTGGCCTGCGGTCCATTTCTGTTGTGGAGGGCTGAGAATAGACGCATCGGCTAAGGTCATCGACATCTGGGACAAACCGATCCCCCGTCTCTTTGCTTGTGGCGAGGTGGCCGGAGGGGTGATGGGGTCTAACAGACTCAACGGGAACGCTTATCCTATGTGCACGGTGTTTGGCCGTATAGCCGGTACGAGTGCGGCAAAAGAAAAAGCCTAGTGGAAAACAGGGTGATTAAGGTTTTTAGAACATAGCCTCCTGTCTCAATTTTAAGAGGAAGAAAAAAAATCTCATGAATTGGAGGTGGATCGGCTCTTTGATCTCTTTGTTTTTTTTGCTCGTTGCCGAGCCATGCGAAAGTCGAAGTCCTGCGAGATCGACCAAAGCTCAGGTTCCTTCTTGCACACGTTGTCATAAAGACTTTGTATCTGTCCTTCCTCAAAAGCATCCACTGGTCGCAGGCAAAGATATCACGGCGTGCCTTTCTTGTCATATTCCTAGTTCTTCCACGAAAGCCGGACCCAAGCCGTTTTCAACTACCATCCATCGTGAACACGTGAAAGCTGACGTAAAGGTCCATTGCACTGCCTGCCATACCTGGAGCCCTGGAAAGAGTTTGGGACTTCCTAAGCAGATGGTCTCTTTTGGCAAGGTTTCCAAGGATCAGATGGACTTATTCAGACAGATCTTCAGTTCTTGGTCAGGTGACCGATATCTGGATGCCCTTCATGCCAATAGGAACATTACCTGTACGGGTTGCCATGGGAATACCCTACCCGACTCTGGTGATACGGTGGAGAACGACCGGTGTCTGGGCTGTCACGGTAGTGTTGTGGACTTGGTGGCAAAGACCACTCCGAAAGACCACCCTGCCCGTAATCCTCACAAATCCCATTTGGGCGAGATAGCCTGCGCCGTATGTCACCATGGGCATAGCGTATCTCAGGTTTACTGTTTAGGATGTCACACCAAATTTATTATGAAGATCCCCGGTGGGGAGAAATGAAGGATTAAGAGCATTTGCCGAAAGTAGAAGGCCAGTTTTTAAGGATAAATGATTTAACGACGGCAGAAGATTTGTTAAAAAGGGATAGCAAGATATTTACTCTTCGTTCGTGTTGTTTTCTATAGGTTGTTTGATTGTTCTGATTATTTTCCAGAAGTTCTTGTTGTGGTCTGAACAGCCTGCTGCACTATGATACCGGGCGGTCAACTATGGTGAAGACCTCAGAAAGCATTTTGTTTGAGCCGACGAAGATAAAGAATATGGATTTGAAAAACCGATTCGTTAGGTCAGCCACCTACGAGGGCTGTGCAGATGACGGTTATGTTACAGACAAGCAGGTGGATCTCTACGCTGCTCTCAGCGAGGGAGGGGTGGGGTTGATCGTAACCGGTATCACCTCCGTCCACGATACTGGTCAATTCTCAAAATTTCAGAATTCTATCGCACGAGATGAATTTATCGATGGACTTAAGAGATTGACCTCTGTTGCACATCAATGGGGAACAAAAATTGCCGTTCAGTTGTTCCATGCTGGGAGGGAAGCGAGGTTTCCCAGATCAAGTGACAGGGTGCCTATGGCCCCGTCATTTCTCGAAGCGGATCCGCATTTCAAGAATGGATATCGAGCCATGACAGAGGATGAAATTTGGCAGATTGTCGATGCATTTGGGGATGGAGCAAAAAGGGCTAGAGAAGCTGGGTTTGATGCGGTACAAATTCACGGAGCTCATGCGTATTTGTTGAGTCAATTTCTTTCACCTTATACAAACCGTCGGGATGACAAATGGGGCGGGCGCTTAGAAAATCGCCTTCGCCTCCACCGCGAGATATGTCAGAACATAAGGCGAAAGGTTGGTGAGGATTATCCCATCCTTATAAAAATTGGAGTCCAAGATGGTTTTCCTGGTGGACTTGAATTTAGCGAAGGGAAACTGGCTGCTCAATACCTGCCCGAATTCGGTTTTGATGCGTTAGAGATCAGCCAGGGTTTGAGAGGTTCGACTTTCGAGGAAACGGAGTTTAAGACAAAGATCAATCACCTTGACCGTGAGGCTTACTATCGTCGTTGGTGTGCCGAAATAAAGAAAAAGGTGAACGTTCCTGTCATGTTGGTTGGCGGAATGAGAACCTTTGAGCTTATGGAAGAAATTGTCCAAAACAAAGAGGCTGATTTTATCTCATTGAGTCGCCCATTGATAAGGGAACCTGGGATTATTAACGATTGGAAAAGAGGGAATTACCACAGGGCAAAATGCATATCATGTAACAACTGCCTTGAGGCTTTGAGAAAAGGTGAGGTGCTTCACTGCGTTCAAGACAAGAAGGGAAAACCCTGAATTGTCCTAAGAAGACTCATCTGCGTTCGAATACAACAATTCAAGCTGAGCATAGCTCTCGGTGGCTTTCCATTCCAGACATGGAGACTAAAAAGTTTTCGAAGACCCTTGGAAACAACTTTCCTTCGATTTTGATGTGTTCTGTCCTTAGTCGTTTAACTATCTTGGGAGCTAAGAGTGGAGATTTAAATGGAGCAATTTCATACGAGCTACTATATTTCAACTTGAAAGCACAACATTTTGAGCATTGCAATTTCTTTCCACATCCATTTCTTGTTAACTTATTGAATTCAGTAGAATTTTTTATTATTCGTTGTGGCATTTATCTTGCTAACTCATCATCTTATGAAAGACACCCCATGAGGTTTTGAAAATGACATTGCAGGGATTCGATAGGAATATGAAAAATGTTTTCAGTCCCGTAAAAATAGGTAACCTGGAACTCCCCAATAGACTCGTCATGGCAACGATGGCAACTCATTTAGCACCCATGACTGGCGAGTTATCTGATGACACAACAGCATTTTTTCTTGAGCGTGCGAAAGGTGGAGTGGGTTTAATAATGATGGGAGCAACCGGTTGGGCTAGAATGGATGCCATGCACCCTTCTGTGTCTTATGAGAAGGTGGATCTGTATAGAGAAGAACGACTAGAAGGGCACAAGCGGCTCGTTGAAGTACTAAAAAAGACTGGCGTCAGGGTAGGGATACAACTTAACCATAGGGGTAGACAAGCCACAAGGGAGCCTTTTGACTATAAGCCCGTAGCTCCGTCCTCTATCCCGTGGTCCCCAAGGGCTGAGGTACCTCAGACCTTATCAATTTCAGAGATTCAAAATCTAATCGAAAGGTATGGCAGGGGAGCTGAAAATGCAAAAAAAGTTGGTTTTGATCTCGTGGAAATCCATGCCGCCCACGGATATCTGGTCAGTAACTTTTTATCCCCTGACTGCAATAAGAGAGAAGATGGATATGGAGGAGATCTTCAAGGCAGGTCAAAGTTTCTTTTGGATATCATAAAATGTATAAGAGATCATGTAGGTTCTAATTTTCCTATAAGCGTGAGGCTTAACGGTTCTGATTTTAAAAAAGAAGGGCTTACAATAGACGAGTCAAAAAAAATTGCTCGTCTTTTGGGAAAGCTTGGAGTCGACCTCATTAGCGTTTCTGCAGGTGCTTATGGTTCCTACCCAATGACAATTCCACCTTTTTATACTGAACCCGCGTGCTTTGTTCCATTAAGTGAAGACATCAAAAAGGAAGTGAGAATACCTGTAGCTGTAGCCGGTCGTATCAACAGGAAAGATCTATCTGAGCAAATACTGATTGAGGCAAAAGCGGATTTGATAGCAATGGGTCGACCGCTCCTGGCCGATCCTTACCTGCCGCTGAAGTGGTCACAGAATAATGAAAAAGATATCGCAGAATGCATCTATTGTAACTACTGCATTGATACCTATTGGGCTGGGAGAAATGCTTGTGTTGTTAACCCTTCAATGGGACGAGAAAAACAGCTTGAATTTAAACCTGCAAAGAGAAAAAAAGTGATCTGGATAGTAGGGGCCGGGCCTGCTGGGATGGAAGCTGCCTGGAGGGCTTCTGTGCGAGGGCATTCTGTCAGGCTTTTCGATGAACAAAGTGGTCCTGGAGGACTGTGGGTTTTGGCTTCTAAACCTCCTGGAAAAGAACATTTCCAATCAACCATTGACCATCTTTTAAAGAAGATTGGACAAAGTGGTGTGAAGACGTTTTGGGGCGAAAAAATTGAAAAAGAAAAAATACTTAAAGGGAACCCGGACGTTGTGGTTGTTGCTACCGGGACGAAGGCAAGTAAAGCCAATATAGATGGATTAAGAGAGAATGAGTGTATCTTGGCGGGGAATATATTGAAAGGGAATATCCCTACCTCCGGAGAAAATTACTTAGTGATTGGTGGGGGAGCGGTGGGACTGGAGGTTGCTCATCTCCTTGTGACAAAAGGGAAAAAAGTGACTGTGGTCGAATTGCAAGAACAGTTCGGAATGGATATGGGAGATACCATTAGATGGAGTCTTATACGTATTTTAAGAAACCATGGTGTTAAACTTATACCTTCGCTTGAAGTCAAGCACGGTGATCAGGATTATATTTATGTCGTGGAAAAAGGGACTGAGAAAAAATGGGCCAAGTTTGACATGCATGTTATAGCGATGGGTTTACAGCCAAGGGACGAACTAATAAACAGCCTAACCGATTTCAAAGGGGAGTTGTATATCATTGGAGATGCTAAACAACCCAGAAAGGGCGCTGATGCTATTCGAGAAGGTGCAGAAATTGGCAACTTTCTTTAAAGCATGCATAGCTGATTCTTTAGATGATCAGAAGGAGCGATAAAAATGCCTTTTAGAACAATTTTTACGGATGAAATGATTGAGCAGTATACGAAACAGGGTTTCTGGGGCAGGGGTACTTTCTTAGATCATTTTGAGAGAAATGTCGAAAGATTCCCGGATAAAGAATATGTTGTGGATGCAAAGGGGAGAGTTTCGTTTTCAAAAATGTCCAAGATTGTAAACAATATTGCGGCCCGATTAGTTGATTTCGGTTTTAAGAAAGAGGATAGAATCGCTGTGATGCTTCCCAACTGGGTTGAGTTTTTTTATATGCATTATGCCATTGAAAAGATGGGGGCTATTCTTGTTCCGCTCTTTATCAATTTGAGAGATAGAGATGTTGAATATATCTTGAGGACTACAGAAAGCGTCGGGATAGTTATCCCCGACTATTTTAACAAATATGACTATGTCAAGATGATGGTGGATCTTAAGAAAAAGGTAAGCTCCTTAAAATATATTTTTGTTATCGGGGATAATGTTCCTGAGGGAATGCTTTCATTTGATCGACTGCTGGTAGAGCAAACCGAAAAAAAATATGACGAATATAAATTCAACGACTTAAGAACGACAGACACAGATGTTTATAGCATGCGAATCACTTCAGGGACGACAGCCCGGCCCAAGATATATATGTACACTGAAAATGGTTATGTGAATGCCGCATACATACTTAAAGAAAGATTAAGATTAACTGAAGACGATGTGATGCTTGGAATACCGCCCATTTCTCAAGGAATTGGTCTTTGGTTAGGTTTTGCCCTTCCGACAGTTACTGGATGTCGAGTTGTTATTCAAGAGAAATTTGATCCAATAGAATCTTTGGACTTGATTGAGAAAGAAAGAGTGACTGTTGCTGCGGTGGTTCCTACACAAAGTATTAAAATGTTGAATCTGCCTAAGCTAAGAGAAACGGATTTTTCATCATTGAGAGTCATTCAACATGCGGGTGCTCTCCTTCCGTATTTGGTTGCTCAAGAAGTCGAAGAAAAATTCGGCTGCCCCGTTCTAAACTGTTTTGAGGCAAGTGATGGGCCGGATGTATGTTGCACAAGCCTCGATGACCCCCCAGAGGTTCGTTATGGAACAGTAGGTAAGCCATTCGCGGGTCATGAGGTCAAAATCGTTGGGATGGATGGTAAAGAAGTAGGAATTGGACAGGTCGGAGAAATCTGGAGTAGGGGTCCAAGTATAAGTGGCGGATATTATAAGGAGCCTCCCCAAGTCCTGGAAGAGACATTTCTAAAAGATGGTTGGTTTCGCCATGGGGATTTGGGGATAATTAGGGAGGATGGAAACATTGTTATTATGGGCCGAATTAAAGATCTCATTATAAGAGGGGGCCAGAACATTGCTCCTAAAGAAATAGAAGATCTTTTGTTGACGCATCGGAAAGTGAAAGAAGTAGCTGTGGTTGGGATGCCGGACAGAGTTCTTGGGGAAAAATGTTGTGCGTTTGTTGTTCTATCAAATTTTAAAGATCCCTTAACCTTTAGTGAAATGGTTGATTATTTGGAAAAAAACAAATTAGCAAAATTCAAGTTCCCGGAGCGTTTAGAAATCATAGAGGAACTTCCTATGGTTGGGTCTGCCAAAATTGATAAAAAATTGTTGGTAGAAAAAGTAACAGAGAATCTGAAAAGAGAAGGGGTCCTTTAGTAAGTAGAGGAGGTGGTGGACTAGTAAGATAAAAGAGTAACTCCAAATAAAACTTTGAAGGAGGACACAAACATGAAATACAAGAAAATAGTAGTGGTAATGATTGTTTTCTTTACGATATTCGGCATTATCAACATGATGATAATGCCAAGTCAGTGCGCATGGGCTCAGAAGAGAATAACTATTGGTGGCGGTAGTCCAGGAGCTATTTATTATCTTTTTGCTGCGGCAGCAGCCAGGGTCTTCAGTAAACATTATCCCGAGTTTATGGTAAATTCCGCTAGTGTTGGAGGCAGCGGAGAGAATGCTCTTCTTTTAGGAAGAGAAGAACAAGAATTTGGAATTATGTCTAATGATACAGCTTTCCATGCTTATAATGGAGTAGAGGAATTTACTGGAAAAGCTTGCCCTAATCTGAGAGCTGTGACCGGAGGTTATGCCTATGGGATGAACCTAATTGTTCTTGAAGATTCACCCATAAAAAGTTATCGAGACACTGTAGGGAGAAGAGTATGCGTTGGACCGGCAGGAGGTTCATATCATATCCATGTGGGAAGGATGATGTCGCTGGGATATGGGATTGATATTTCCAAAGCGATCACACAGGTTAATATGAATTATAATGCAGCTCCTGATGCATTAAGGGATGGCATCGTTCACGCCATCTATAATCCAGCGGGGGTGATACCAGAAACCCGGGGAGGAGGAACTTACAATTTATCAGTGGAAAGAAAAGTAAGGTTTATTTCTATTGATGAAGAAGCCATGAAAAAAATTCAAACCAAATATCCGTATTTCTTGAAAGTTATTCTCGAACCAGGTTTTTTCCCTAATCAGACAAAACCCTATACGCTTTTAGCCGTACCCGCTATGGTAGGCGCCCATAAGAATGTGAGCGAAGATATTGTATATAAATTTGCTAAAGCTATTTATGACAATAAAAAAGAACTGCTTGACATCTTTCCTGGTGGCAAAGACTTTGTAGATTTTTCTCAAATAAAAAGTTTATCCATACCGCTTCACCCGGGAGCGATTAAATACTACAAGGAGAAAGGAGTAGAAATGCCAAAATTCTGAGAAGCGGGCTGATTATTCTGGGTTTATTGTTTCAGTTGTGATGAAACAAATTTGTCTATTTTAGTAGTCCGTATCTCGGGGAAACATTTCCTCCGTAAGACGACGGTTTAACGGATTAATTATATTTTAGCATTTTCTCTCTCCCCTTTTCCTCTACATACCAAAGGGACGGGGCCCAAGGTAGTTTTACATAACTTTGATAAAAGAATTTTAATTCTTAAGGCAGGTTGCTTGAGAAATCCTATTATGTCATTTTGGTTATTTTACTGAAAACATAATAAGAAAAAAGGAAATTGCCCATCATTATCGGCTAGGGGCCATTTTATTTGTGCTTCTCTTGGTCAGTCCATTGCTCATAAATAACTGGGTTCATCTTTCAATATATCTATAGAAGTACATATATCCGTTGAACAGATGGGTCACTTTTTTTAAAGGAGAATCCTCAATGGGAAAAGAAACGGACGCGGAGTCGAGTTCAAAAGGTACAGTGAAAACGAGAATTAAGCTTGCCATCACCCTTATTGCAATAATGTGGTCTTTATTTCAAATTGGTGTTTCAGTTTACCCAATTGCCACTAATTCCTTATTAGCTGTTCATCTTTCATTCGGCTTAGCCCTGGGATTTTTAATGAACCCCCTCAAAAAGAAAAGTGATGTGACAGAAAGACAGCAGGCCATATTTTTTGATATGATATTGGCTTTTCTTAGTGTCATTCCGGGAATCTATATTTGTCTGTTCCAAGAAGATATTATGATGAGAATGGGAATAATAACCACCCCTGAGCTTATTCTTGGAGTAATTCTAATTCTATTAATATTAGAATTGGGTCGAAGACTGATGGGATGGGCCATCGTTATTGTAGCCCTATTAGCCATTTGTTACACTTACTTCGGAAACATTATTCCAGGCATATTGGGTCACAGAGGATTCAATATTAATCGTATTGTGAACCAGTTGTATCTTACGAATGAGGGAATTTATACAATTCCGATTGGGGTTTCCGCTTCCTTCGTTTATCTATTCATATTATTCGGGGTTTTTCTTCAATCCTGTGGAGGGGGAGATTTTTTTATTAAACTGGCTACCGCATTGCTTGGAAGATTTAGAGGCGGTCCAGCTAAAATTGCTGTCTTATCAAGTTGTTTATTTGGGATGATATCTGGTAGTGCTGTAGCCAATGTTGTAGTTACAGGGTCGTTCACTATTCCCCTGATGAAAAGAACAGGATTTAGACCTCATATCGCTGGGGCAGTTGAGGCCGCTGCTTCAAGTGGAGGTCAGTTTATGCCACCCATCATGGGTGCAGCGGCGTTCATTATTCCTGATATGATTGGTTCGACCTATTTTGATGTTGCAAAGGCTGCTTTCTTCCCAGGTTTACTTTATTTTTTAGCTATATTTTTTATGGTAGATTTTGAAGCTATAAAAATGAATCTTAGTGGTCTTCCCAAAAAGGAGCTACCTTCAGCAAAAGCTGCCGTAAAAGAAAGCGGACACCTTCTTTTGCCTGTATTGGTTCTAATATATCTTCTCGCCGTTGTTCGAACCTCTCCAACATTAGCGGCATTTTGGTCTGTTATCTCTGTTATCATTGCAAGTATGCTAAGAAAATCTACAAGGATGAATTTTGGGAAAATATTGTCTGCTTTAGAGGAAGGGGCTTATGCTGCGATCATCGTTGTTTCAGCTTGTGCGTTGGGTGGAATTATTATCGGATGCATGATGCTTACAGGGCTGGGTATGTCGCTGTCAACCATTTTGGTAGATTTTTCACACGGCTCGCTTATCTTATTGCTTTTCCTTACTATGATCGCTTCTCTAATACTTGGGATGGGAATGACAACTACTGCTTGTTATATCATCTTGGCTATTCTGGTTGGCCCAGCTCTCATCAAGATGGGTATAGATCCTATGGCTGCTCATCTATTCATATTTTATTTTGGTATTATATCCGCTATAACGCCCCCCGTGGCGGTGGCAGCTTATGCCGGGGCAGGTTTAGCTGGGTCGGATCCGATGAAAACGGGATATGCTGCTTGGAGACTTGGACTATCCGCTTTTATCTTGCCTTTTATGTTTGTATATGGCCCTGCTCTTTTGCTCAAAGGATCTATTGGAATGTTATTGGTCACAATGATAGCGTCAACATTAGGGATATATGCTCTGAGTGCAGCAATCCAAAATTATATGGTTGGAAATTTAGGTATTATAAAAAGGGTAGTTCTTTGTATCGCGGCTATTTTATTGATCTTTCCGGGAATAATAACTGATATAATAGGGTTCTTTTTGATGTTAATTGTTTTCCTGTTACAAAAATCATCAAAAGTTAAATCGTTAATTTCTAAAACAGCCGCTTTCGAGAAAACTTGATATCTTCAATGTGCCTTCCAGTCTCTCGTTATAATAAATCTAGCATGCTGGAGACAGAGAAGAGATGGAACATCTTTTTTATCCGAATAGTGTTGTGATAATCGGGGTTTCTTCTGAACAAAGCAACCTCGGGAGGAATATCGTAGAGAATTTAGATCGATTTTCCTACAAAGAGGAAATATATTTAGTGGGGCAGAAAAGAAGTCGACTGGGTGATCGCCCCATCTATGACAGGATAGAGGATGTTCCAGGGAGACCGGAGCTGGCAGTTATACTGACTCCCGCAAGAAGTATTCCAGAAATTATTGACGTTTGTGGCCGGCGAGGAATACGATGGGCAGTCATTGAGTCGGGTGGTTTCAGCGAGTATTCAAAAGATGGGGGACAGATTGAACAGCAGGTGGTTAGGATCACGAGACAATATGGCATTCGTTTTGTTGGACCCAACTGCATTGGCATTATGAACCTTGATAATGGCATGGTTTTACCTTTTCCATTAATGGATCCTGCAATGACTCGAAAAGGGTCAATTTCCCTGATCTCCCAGAGCGGTGGTATAGCTGCTTCTGTAATGAAGCTTTTCTCTTGTGAAAATCTCGGATTCAACAAGTTTATTAGCATGGGTAACAAAATCGACCTTAATGAGAATGATTACCTGGATTACTTAATAAAAGATCCAAAGACTTCGGTCATAGGGCTTTATCTGGAGAGTATATCAGACGGCCGCGAATTGATGCGCCTTGCTGCGTGCACAGACAAGCCATTTATTTTACTTAAGGCGAATACTTCCCCTGCGAGCCATCAAATTGCTCGCTTCCACACCTCCGCCTTGGCTGGAGGCAACGATATTTGCGATGCTGCACTTGCTCAGGCAGGCATACATCGTGTGGGCACCCTTACAGGATTGATTGAACATTTTAAGGTTTTCTTGCTACCGCCAATGACCGGACCAAATCTGGCTGTGATCGGTCGATCGGGTGGCCATGGCGTTTTGGCCGCTGATGCAGCTGCCCATCATGGGTTTGTGTTGCCGCAGATTTCTAAAAAAGTATTGGATTTTGTGCAGAGTCGAACCCGTTCCGGAGTCATCCAAATGACCAACCCTTTGGATCTGGGCGACGTGTTTGGAATTTCATATTACATCGATGTTGTCGAGGCAGTGCTTAAGGAGAAGCAAGTAAACGGAGTTCTCCTCATGCAAAACTATACCCGCATTATTGAAATGGAGGACATCGGGAAACATATTCGGGCCATTCAGGAACTTTCTCAACGATATGGAAAACCGGTGGCCACCTGTTTTTTGACTGACCGGAGCGAGTTCTTTGAGTTTAAAACCGCCACCGACTTCCCTCTTTTCATTGAAGCGGAAAGTGCTCTGGAAGCGTTAGCTGCTTCATATCGTCATGCGACAAGAAAACATAACGACCCTTTTCAGATCATTCCTTTGAGAGGGGACCGTCGATCATTCGAAGCATCTCGTTTGGCTGATCCCGTGGAAGTATTATCACGCTTTAAATCTTGGGGACTGCCTATGGCAGATTTTCGGTTGGTCCAGGATCTGGAAACAGCCTTGGTAGCCGCGAATGAAATTGGGTATCCAGTGGTGCTTAAGATTGCAACAGCAAAGGTGTTACACAAGACAGAGATGAAGGGGGTGAAGATAGATATTCAAGATGGTCACGCGTTGAAGGCTGCCTTTAAGGAGTTGCAAGACCACTTTTTATCAACCTTCTCTGGAGAAGAACTGAAATTTTTAATCCAGAAGATGGTTCCGAATGGTTTGGAGGTTATCGTAGGATCGAAATATGATCCTGAGTTTGGTCCGGTGATTCTCTTCGGACTGGGAGGGATTTTTGCTGAGGTTTTACGAGACGTGGCTATTCGCGTAGCTCCAGTTTCAGAAAGCCAGGCCATGGAGATGATCAACCAGATTAAAGGCAGTGGTCTCCTTAAAGGATTTCGTGGCAAACCACCAGCCGACATAGAAGCTCTCTTAAGGATACTCATGACCTTCTCAAGAATACTGATTAATCATCCCGAGGTTTCTGAGCTCGAGATCAACCCACTTTTGGTTTTAGGTGAAGGCCAGGGTTGTGTTGCTGTTGATGGCAGGATTCGTTTTAACCAGATCACATCGAACGTTGATGGCAAATAGAAAGGCTTTTATTTGTGAGCAAAGGCCAAAAGATTACGGTGGTCAGTATAAAAGAAGGAAATAAGGGATTCACGAAACTATTGGATGGGAAACGGGTTCCCAAATATCATCTCAGACCTGAGACTTATGGTACGGTAGATGAATTGAATTCTTTTCTGGGAATGGCCAGGGCTGTCACTAAAGATAAAACTGTTAAAAAGATTCTCTTCAGCATTCAGAACCATCTTTTCTTGATCGGCTCCGATCTCGCTTTGTCAGGTAAGGATCGAAGTGCTTTGAAAGGAGAGATTACCCAAAAGGAGGTTGATTGGTTGGTACTGCTTACCAGAGATTTTAAGACCCTGGCAAAACCCGATCCCAAATTCATCATTTACGGGGAAACTCTGGCCTCCAGTATTTTAGATGTGGCCAGAGCCATTGCACGAAGGGCAGAACGACAGTTGGCAAAAATGAAGTCGAAGAGAATACTCGATAATTTGAAATTATTGGAATACCTTAATCACCTTTCCGGTGTGCTATACTTCATTGCTAGATATGAGGAAAAGAGAGCCAAAGCAAAACCGAAGCATCCAAACTATAACCTCTCAACTCAAGGAAGGATCCCCCGTACTTGAAGCATGACAGATGGCGCTTGTTTGAAAAGTTTTAAGTCGTTAAGTGCAAATCGATGATAGAAGAAATTTTGGCAAATCTATACAGAATTGAAATTCCTCTTCCCAAAAATCCACTTAAAGCCCTCAATTCCTACGTGATGAAGAACACGGGTCGAAATTTGATTGTTGATACCGGATGGGATCAAAAGGAGTGTATGGACGCAATGCAGACTGGCCTAAGGGCACTTGGAGTGGATTTAAGGAAAACGGACTTTTTTATTACCCATTTACATGCCGATCATCTTGGCCTGCTCTCCCGCCTCGCTACAGAGACCTCGACGATATACTTTAACCAGCCGGAAGCTGAACGGATTAAGTCTGCGAATCGATGGAATGATTTTGTCGACTTTGCCCGTATGAACGGTTTCCCTGAGGACGAGCTGCAAGCCGCCCTCCATAGTCACCCCGGTTACAAATACGGGCTAAAGGGGGATCTGCCCTTTCGCATTGTGAAAGAGGGCGACAGAATAGGCATCGGAGACTATCTATTCAAGTGTGTAGAAACCCCCGGACATACCAAGGGTCATATGTGTCTTTATGAACCCAACAAGAAGATCTTCGCGGCTGGAGATCACATTCTTGGCGATATAACGCCGACGATTCAGCTTTGGTCGGATGATTGGGATCCCTTAAAGGAATATCTGGAGAGCTTAGAAAAAGTCTATAAGCTCGATATTGAGGTTGTATTGCCTGGTCATCGAGGCATTATTCGGAACTGCAAAGAGAGAATCCGGGAATTGAAAGATCACCATGAGAAGAGGCTTGAAGAGATCGTTTCTATTCTAAGGAAAGTTAGCCAGAATGCTTTCGAGGTGGCATCGCAGATGAGCTGGGATGTTATCTATGAGGCTTGGGATACGTTCCCCGTTTCTCAAAAATGGTTTGCTACTGGGGAAGCGATTGCTCATCTGAAATACCTTGAGGAAAAGAAAAGAATAAGAAAGGAAACCGAGGGCCAGAAGATCGTTTTTTCATTAAATCCAGATCATGCAACTTAGTTGTTAATAATCATGAGTAAACCCCCGGCTCTGCCGGGGGACTCCCAGAGTTTGACATTTTCGGGAATATGCATTTCTATCATGGATTCGTGCCTGGGGTGAAAGGGCAATGCCAGTACGATCCGTTGGCTTAAGGTTTTCTTGTTCTTTTCCGATTGCGATCAGGCCCCTTTGAGGGGCCAGCAATCGTAAAGCCCCCGGCTTTGCCGGGGGATACTTTTTACTGTTACAATGTTGCAGCCAAGCTGATAAGTATCATATCATGGCTGCCATATGGCCGCGCTCTCTATCCAAACCACATATATCTTGTAGCTCCTCAGCAGAAGATCCTCGGTTGACTTTGTCAAATCCACAAAAGATGTTGAATACCTGTGGAATTAGATTTTCTTCCTCTTCACAGAGGCCCTCTCCACCATTTTGCCCAAAAGATGTGTAGCTTTAAGTCCCTAAATAGTCATCCCTGAAAAACTATTTTTATTAAGCCAGCACGTGTTTCTTTTTGGAAATCCATATGTCATAATCACCAGAAATTTGGAATTTATTGCAGAAAGCTGGTGATTTATGCGTCCAAAAAGTTTAGCTGAAACGGGTAGTCAAGGAGATCTCTTTCGGGCTCATTTAGACCAGGTATTGAATCGGGAACATCCTCTCTGTGTATTGGCCAACCAGATGGATTGGTCCATCTTTGAGCAGGAATTTGGTCCCCTTTATGTGGAGGGATTTGGTCGTCCGGGGCTTCCGATTCGATTAGTGGTGGGGCTTCATTATCTGAAGTATGCCTATAACGAAAGTGACGAATCAGTGGTGGAGCGTTTTTTAGAGAATCCCTACTGGCAATATTTTTGTGGGTTTGAGTATTTTCAGCATGAGTTTCCCTTGGATCCGAGTTCATGGGTGCGGTGGCGGAGACGAGTGGGATCGAAGGGGATGGAGAAGCTGTTGAAGGAGACGGTTGAGACTGGGAAGAGGGAGGGGTTGATGAAGGCTCGGCATCTGGAGCGGGTGAATGTGGATACGACGGTGCAGGAGAAGGCGGTGGCGTTTCCGACAGATGCGCGGTTGTATCACAAGATGAGGCGGGCGTTGGTTCGGGTGGCGAAGCGAGAGGGGATCGAGTTGCGGCAGAGCTTTGGGCGGTTGAGCAAGAGGGCTTTACAGATGCAGGGGCGCTATAGTCATGCTCGGCAGATGAAGCGGGCGAAGAGAGAGACGTAACTTCCAGAGATGGTCTCCTACCCTTTTGTGAGATAGTAGACTTTTATCAGTTGAGAAAAGATTTTCTTAGAAGGAGATTTGCCATCCTCTCCTGGGAACCATAGAACATAGCCATTGTTAAATGTCATTTTTAATTATATCTGGAATAAGAATGACTGCCGAGTAAAGTTTTTGCCCTAGACTAGAATTGCGTTGACAGGGATTCTTGTCAATAAGTGTGTAAAAGTATTTAATCCAGGAGATCAAGATTAAGATTAATAAATATTTAAGTTAACAGAGCTCAAGCCTTCTGACAAAGCCTAAGGAGGCATTGAAAAAAACACTTTAATGAAAAGCATTTTAGCCCATAAAAATATAACTAAATCGTAGGAGGATTAGAGTTGATAGAGAAAGTTAAGTCGAAATTATCTCCTTACAGATTATTCGCGCCCCAAATAGTTGGTTTAGTCACTGCCATCGACAGGAAAGGCGAACCGAATGTAGCACCCATATCGCTAATAGCTTGGACAGAGATTTTTCCCCACTTCGTTACGATACACGTAATGCCGGAAAGATATACCCATGAATGTCTTATACACTCTAACAAATTTGTTTTAAACCTACCAACAATCGAATTGGTGGATCAGGTCCTATTTTGCGGAAGTCACTCGGGAAGGGATACCGATAAGTTTAAAAAGACTGGTCTCACGCAACTTAAATCATAGTTAGTGGCTGCACCCAGAATAGGAGAGTGTGTTACCCACATAGAGTGTACGATAACATCTTATTTTAGGACTGAGCTTCATACAATATTTTTGGGGAAAGTTCTGGCTCAATATGTCGAGGAAGAGGTCATAAACGACGAACACTTAGACCTTGTAAAATCGAAGCCCTTACTTCACCTTGGAAAAAATACATACGCAACAATAGAGAAATTGCTAATAGAAATACCTTCCAAGATGGCTTAGTATGGAATTGACATAACCTCATCCCAAGAGCATTCACACGGTGGTGTGGTACTCCTTTACGAAATCACGAATCAGCTTGAGAGAGGCAGGTTAGAGGGGTTAGATAGTAGAATATGGTTGTTTTCTTTCAGAGCCGATCCATTTAAATCAAATAATATCGCTTTCGAAAAGAAATAGTTCGATTTACGGAATGTTTAGTTTAATTTCTTTGGAAACATTGAAGACTAAAACCGGCTTGCAACCGAAGTCTATAAAGTCTTAGCCGATAATCAGACTGTTATGCTTACTTTGGATGATTACAAGCCCTAGCGGTCCAATCCTTACGATTTATTTGCCTCAGATTTCAAAACATAGCTGGAGACGCAGGTTTTTTTCAAAGCTGTGGAAAGGTAGTGAAATTCCCCGAGATGCTTAAGGACTTTGGTATGCAGCCTTGGACCATTGTCTTTGACCTTTGGAGCCCCTTCCCCAAATCCGTTCACAAGGTCTTCCCTGGCATTCTTATTCAGTATGATTACTTTCATGTGATGAACCGAATCCACCGATATCTGAAGAATGCTCTGCTTCAGTTCCGAAGACAGTTCAGGGAAGCAGGCCTTAAAGACCTCCAAGAAGAAATCTGGCAGCACAAGTTGAGGTTGTAAAAGAATATGGATCGATGGACCTTTAAAGATCACCTAACCATTGAGGAACTCATAAAGGTCTATCAAGGAACAATTGTTGAGAAAGTTCTTCACCTCAAAGAATGTCTTTTCCAACTCTTGAACAATGGTTTCGGTTTGCATAGCGAGTAATTTGGGACAGACCTTGGCTATTTCCTTGACATTTCATCGGCAAAAATATATGTAAGGTCATCGACGAAAGAGTTCGCTTAGTACCCTGGTTCATAAATTCGCTAACGTATTTTTATGCTATGCAGCGAGCCGATATGGTTCGGCCCACGGTGTTTTTATTTTTGACATAAGACGATCCAGATCTTTCCGAGTAAATTTCCACT
>Ga0315281_10001235_pt1 | contig 37525 bp, 30 predicted proteins | sample YL17G07_0_MG_FD_204540 | JGI IMG/M metagenome (GOLD analysis project Ga0315281, IMG submission 204540) | Sediment microbial communities from Yellowstone Lake, YNP, Wyoming, USA - YL17G07_0 | ecosystem: Environmental > Aquatic > Freshwater > Lake > Sediment | place: USA: Wyoming | collected...
TGGCTGCGGTGGCCGCGGACACTCGCGACGCCGCCGAAGCGGGAGCTCGGCTCGTGCGCGTCGACTTCGAGGCCCTTCCGGCCGTCTTCACGATCGACGCGGCGCTCGACCCCGACGCGCCGCTCGTCCAGGATCCGGCGCTGCGTCCAGGCGACCCGCTGCGGTTCACCAACGTCCTTGGCGAGCACCGTTACGGATGGGGGGACGTGGACGCCGCCCGGGCCGACGTGATCGTCGAGGGCACGTACTCGTTCCCGATGGTCACCCAGTTCGCGATCGAACCGCATGCCTTCATCGCCGCGCCGGTCGGGGACGGGATCGCGATCTGGAGCGCCATCCAGCACCCGAACTGGCTGCAGCGGGTCATCGCATCGCTGCTCGGCCTGCCCCTCGCGAAGGTCCGCGTCCTGGCGCCCGACCCGGGCGGCGCCTTCGGAGGCAAGCAGCACGCGAAGTACGAGCCGCTGCTCGCGTTCATGGCCCGCCAGGCCGACCGGCCCGTCCGCCTGACGCTCAGCCTCGAGGAGACGTTCCAGGCCGTTCGGCGCGGCGCGTGCCGGGTTCACGTGCGCTCAGGGTTTCGCGAGGACGGGACCCTCGTCTTCCGCGATATCGACGCGAACTACCTCATCGGGGCGTACGCGGACATCGCCGATCGCACCGTGGCCAAGGGCGGCTACACAGCGGCCGGACCGTACCGGATCCCTGCCGTCCGCATCATCGCCCGTAGCGTCCTGTCGCATACGGTGCCCTCGACCGCGTTCCGCGGCTTCGGCAATCCGCAGCAGATCTGGGCGGTGGAGTCGAACATGGACGAGGCCGCCCGGGCCCTCGGCATCGACCCCGTCGCGCTTCGCCTGACGAACCTCCCCGCTCCCGGCGAGACGTTCATCCCGGGCGACACCCCGGCCGACGGTCGATGGGCCGAGAGCCTGCAGCGCGCCGCGCGGCTGATCGATTGGGCGACTCCCGTCGCGCCGGGGCGCGGTCGAGGCATCGCGGTCGGTCTCAAGTCCGGTCCGACCACCGGCCTCTCGTATGCCACCGTGCGCCTCCTCGCCGACGGCAGCGTCGTCGTCTACGCCGGGACGTCGGACATGGGGCAGGGCGCGCGGACCATCTTCGCCCAGATCGCCGGGCAGGAGCTGGGCGCGCCGGTCGACTGGGTCACGGTCGTGATGGGCGACACGGCGGTCATCCCCTACGACCAGCAGACCTCCGCCAGTCGCTCGTCGGTGTTCATGGGCAACGCCGTCCTGGGCGCCTGCCGCGACATCCAGATGAAGCTGCGCGGCATGGCCGCGCGCCTCGAAGGCGTGGAGGAATCAGCCATCGTCGTCGATCGCGGCACGGTCACCATCGGCGAGCGGCAGTGGCCGATCCGGGACGTCCTGGCCCGTGGGCTGGGACGACTGGGCGGTGAGCTGATCGGTCTTGGGGAGATGCGCAAGGAAGCGCAGCCCGAGCACCCGCTGGGGGGCACGGCCGCCTTCTACGAGTTCAACGCGACGGCCGTGGAGGTCGAGGTCGATCGCGACACGGGCGACGTCGTCATCGCCCGGCACGTGACGGTCTCCGACGTCGGGAAGGCCCTCAACCCGGCGCAGGTCCGCGGCCAGGACGAGGGCGCGGCGATCATGGGCCTCGGTCACACGCTCATGGAGCACTACATCCTCGACGACGAGGGACGGATTCGGAACCTCGGGGCGATCGACTATCGGATCCCAACGAGCATGGACCTGCCCACGACGATGGAGAGCGCGGTCGTCGAAAATGGCGACGGCCCCGGCCCGTACGGGGCCAAGGGGATGAGCGAGGGCGCGCTCCTGCCCGTTGCGCCGGCCGTCGCGGCGGCCGTGCGGGATGCCACGGGAGTGGTCATCCGGGATCTGCCGCTCACGCCCGAGCGGGTCTGGCGCGCTTTGCACCCCGATGCAGCGCCACACCCGAGTCCCGCCGAGGTCCCGCCGCGATGAGCTACGTGTACGGCCTCGACCATGACCACGGCCTCCCGCTCGAGGAGGTGACGGCGCTCGTCGGAGGCAAGGCCGCGAACCTCGGGGTGATGGCCCGTGAGCTCGGGCTCCCGGTCCCCCCGGGGTTGGTCATCACGACGGCGGCGTGCCGGGCCTACCTCGCGGCCGGATGGCCGGCGGCACTCGACGAGGAGATCCGGTGGCAGATGGAGGACGTCGAGGGGCGTGTCGGGCGTCGCTTCGGCGATCCACGGGACCCGCTCCTCGTGAGCGTCCGATCCGGCGCGCCGGTTTCGATGCCGGGGATGATGGACACGATCCTCGATCTCGGCCTCACCGACGCGACCGCCGCGGGTCTCGCCCGCGTCTCGGCTGATCCAACGTTCGCGCGGGACTGCCATGCGCGCTTCAGGACGATGTTCCGCGAGATCGTCGGGCGGGACGCGCCGGACGACCCCTGGGTCCAGCTTCGTCTGGCCATCGAGGCCGTCTTCCGGTCATGGAACGGCGACCGTGCTCGTGCCTACCGACGGAGAGAAGGCATCCCGCACGACGTCGGAACCGGAGTCACGGTCCAGACCATGGTCTTCGGCAACCGGGGCGAGGATTCCGCGACCGGCGTCGTCTTCACGCGCAACCCCGCGACGGGCGAAGCGGGGCTGTACGGCGATGTGCTGTTCGGGGCGCAGGGCGAGGACGTGGTCGCGGGGACCCACGTGACCCAGTCGATCATCGCCCTCGACGAGCGTCTTCCGGCGGCCGCCCGCGAGCTCCGCGACCACGCGGCCCGCCTCGAGGCGCACTATCGGGACCTGTGCGACATCGAGTTCACGATCGAGCAGGGGCGCCTCTGGCTGCTCCAGGTCCGCCTCGGCAGGCGAAGTCCGCAGGCAGCGCTGCGGATCGCGCTGGACATGGCCACCGACGACGCCTTCCCGCTCTCACGCGAGGAGGCGGTGGCGCGAGTCGCGCCGCTGCTGGCGCACCCGCCGCACATCCCGACCCGCCGGCGGATCGACGCCGAGCCGTTGGTGTCGGGTCTCGGCGCGTCGCCGGGGATGGCGACCGGGGAGATCGTGACCAGCCCCGAAGACGCCCAGCGGGTCGCCGACGAAGGCCGGACTCCGATCCTCGTTCGCGCCGAGACCTCTCCGCACGACGTGCATGGGATGGCCCGGGCGGCGGGCATCCTGACCGCGAGCGGCGGGCTCGCGAGCCACGCGGCGGTCGTGGCACGGGGATGGGGCATCCCGGCCGTGGTCGGCGCACGCAATGTGGCGATCGGCGACGGTGAGGTGCGTTTTCCCGGCCTCACGCTGCGAGCAGGCGAGGTGATCACGATCGACGGCGATACGGGCGCCGTCTTCCGCGGCGCGATCTCGACAGCGTCGCAGGTCGCGCCTGAGGCGCGAACGCTCCTCGCATGGGCGGAAGAGTTCGGGATCGCCATCGGGGCCCAGCCGGATGGGGCGGCGGCCGCCGTCGAGCGGGCGGGCGACGCAGCCACATCGGACGACTGCATCCACGCGGTCGGGATCAAGGGCATGGCACCCGCCGAGGCGGTCGCCAGCGCGCTGCTATCGACGCCGGAGGTCGTCAAGCCCCTTCTCGATGGTCTCGTCGGCGAGCGGTTCGCCGTCACCGTGGCGGGCGCCTACCGACTCACCGATGCGGGCAGGTCGCGCCGCGCACAGCTCCTGGCGGCCGAGCAGGACGCGCTCGGCGCCGAGCGGGCGCTTGCCGCGCTCGACGGTTTCGTCGTGCTCGACCACCGCGTGAAGAGCGCCGTGACCGACTGGCAGCTACGCCCGACCAACGGCGACCCGGTCCTCAACGATCACAGCGATGCCGCCTACGACGCTGCCGTCCTCGCTCGGCTCGCCGGCCTTCACGCCGAAGCCGGAGCCTGGCTCCCGCCGCTCGAGATGGCCTGGCGCCGCGCTCGCCGGTATCGCCTCCGATTCGATGGCGCCATCGAGCGCGTGCTGGCCGGCGACCGGCGCTACGTCGCCTCCCCTCGCGTCGACAGCTTCCACGGCATCTGGTTCGAGCTGCATGAGGAGTTGATCCTGCTCGCCGGCCGCAACCGCGAGGACGAGGTCGCCGCAGGGCGGGCCTAGCAGATGACCGAGCCCCACGTCATCACGGTCGCCGGGCCGCTTCCCGCCCACGCCCTGGGCGTGGTGGATGCGCATGACCACCTGTTCATCGCCTCGCCGGCCCTTCGCGGCGGTGAGATCGACGACCCCGGGCGGGTCATCCAGGAGGTCGGCGAGGCGAAGACCACGGGCATCGGCGCCATCGTCGAGCTGACCCCGATCGGCCTTGGCCGGCGCCCCGAGCTGATGCGCCGGGTATCGGCCGAGACTGGCGTGGCCGTCGTCGCCGCCACCGGGTATCACCGGGACGCCCACTATCCCGCCGGGCATTGGGTCCACGAGGCGACTTCAGACCTGCTGGCACAGCGGATCCTCGCCGATCTCAGCGAGGGGATGCACCCGAACGACTGGGGGGACGACGCCGCACCGGACCCCGCGCGGGCGGGCGTCATCAAGGCGGGCGCCTCCTACCAGCACATCAGTCCCGGCGAGCGGCGCCGGCTGGAGGCGGCCGCGCTCGGGAGCGCCCGGAGCGGTGCGGCGATCGTCGTTCACACCGAGATCGGCACCTGCGGGCACGAGATCGTGGACGTCCTCGCGGCGGCCGGCGCGACCAATGACCGGATCCTGCTCGCACACATGGACCGCAACCCCGATCTCGAACTCCACGCGGAGATCGCCGCGCGCGGCGTGACGCTCCTCTACGACACCATCGGGAGGATCAAGTATCGGCCCGACAGCGTGCTCCTCGACCTGGTCGAGGCGATGGTCGTCGCCGGACACGGCGCGCGGATCGTGCTCGGACTCGACCTCGGCGTGCGCGACTACTTCCGGTCCTACGGCGGCGGGCCGGGGATGCGCACGCTCCTGACCACCTTCGCGCCCCGTCTTCGGCGCCGGATCGGCGACGAGGCGACCGACGCGATGCTCATCGCCAACCCGGCACGCGTGTTCGCGATCGCTGGCGCGCCCGCATGACCGTGCCGGAGGAGCGCTTCGACGTCGTCGTCGTGGGGGCCGGGTCGGCTGGGTCGACGGCCGCCATCTGCGCCGCGCGGGCCGGGGCGCGGACGCTGCTCCTGGATCGCCTGGCCTTCATGGGCGGGACGTCCACGGCCGTGCTCGACACGTTTTACGCGTTCTACACGCCAGGGACGTCGCCGCGCCGGGTCGTGGGCGGGCTCGGGTGGGAGGTGGTCGAGCGGCTGACCCGGGACGGCTCGGCCTTCGAGCGACCGAACACCTACGGCGCAGGCACCGGCGTGACGTATGACCAGGAGGCGCTCAAGGTCGTGTGGGAAGCGCTCGCGGCCGAGGCCGGCGTCGACCTGCTCCTGCACGCCTGGGCCACGGGCGTCCGCGTTCGCGACGGACGCGTCGAGGCAGTCCGGACCTGGAGCAAGGGCGGCGAACGCTGGTTCACGGCCGGCGCGATCGTCGATGCCTCCGGCGACGCAGATGTCGCCGCGATGGCCGGCTCGGGCTACGATGACGTGAAGACGACGCCGACGACCCAGGCGCTGTCCACGCTCTTCAAAGTCGCCAATGTCGATGTCGCGCGAGCATCTGGGGTGCCGAAGGCGGAGCTCTGGGCACGGATGCGCGAGGCAGCCGAGTCGGGTGACTACCTGCTCCCGCGCATCGAGGGCTCCTGGCACCGCACGCCACACCCCGGTGTCGTGATGGTCCACATGACGCGGATCCCGAACGTGGACGCCACCGATCCCGTGGCGCTCACCCGCGCCGAGGTCGAGGGCCGTCGGCAGGTGCAGGAGTACCACCGCTTCCTGCGCGACCGCGTCGCGGGGTTCGAAGCGGCGGTCATCGTGGCGACGTCACCGGCCATCGGCATCCGGGAAAGTAGGAGGGTGGTGGGCGACGTTCGACTGACGCGCGAGGATGTGCTCGCCGGACGCCGGTTCCCCGACGAGGTCGCCCTCTGTGGCGCGCCGATCGAAGACCATGGCGCCGGGGGCGGCACGACCTGGGAGTACGTCGCCGACGGCGGCGTCTATGGGATCCCCTTCCGGACGCTCCTGCCCGCCGGCCTCGACGGCCTGCTGGTGGCAGGCCGCTGTTTCTCGGCCACCCACGATGCCCACGCGTCCGCCCGGTCGATGGCCACCTGCATGGCGATGGGCCAGGCAGCCGGTATCGCAGCCGCCCTGGCGTCTGGCAAGGGGACGACGCCCCGGGCGATCCCCACGGCCGACCTCCGCGCGCGCCTGGTCCTCGACGGCGCGCTGCTGGAACCGGTCGACGCCGGAACCCCGCCGGCATGACGGCAGGACAGGCGGCTCGGTTTGCCGGCCGAACGTGCCTGATCACCGGCTCGACGGGCCTGGCGGCCTCGGCCGCCCGAGCGATCGCGGCCGAGGGGGGCGCGGTCTTCGTCGTCTCCCGGACGCCGGCGCACGCCGAGACACTGGCGCGCGCGATCGTCGCCGACGGGGGGTTCGCGGCATGGTGTGCCGCCGACGTTGCGCGCGAGTCGGAGGTCGAGGCGGCCGTCGCCGCCGGAGTCGATCGGTTCGGCCGGATCGACGCCGTGTACAGCGCCGCCGGCATCAGCGGCCGGCGGTTCGGCGACGGACCGCTCCACGAGGCGACCCTGCACGGCTGGGAGACCGTGATGGCGACGAACGCCACGAGCCAGTTCCTCGTCTGCCGCGCCGTGATCCGGCGGATGCTCGAACAGACCCCGGATGCCAGCGGGGCCCGGGGCGTCGTGCTGACGATGTCGAGCACCCTCGCGACACACCCCAGCCCGATGCACTTCGCGACCCACGCCTACGCCGCCAGCAAGGGGGCGATCGAGGCCTTGACCCGTGCCGCGGCCGCGTTCTATGCACCGCGCGGGATACGGGTCAACGCCATCGCGCCCGGCCTCGTGGCCACCCCGATGAGCCGGCGGGCACAGGACGATCCCGAGATCCGCGCCTACCTGGCCCGGAAGCAGCCACTCGCGCAAGGCCCGATCGACCCCGACGCCGTGACACGCGCGGCACTGTTCCTGCTCAGTGACGACGCGCGCATGGTGACCGGCCAGGTGATCGCCGTGGACGGCGGCTGGAGCGTCAGCGAGGGCTGATCCACTCCCCATCGCGGGCGACGCGCAGAACCTCCAGCTGATCGTCCAGCTCGACGAGGTCGGCTCGCTGGCCGACCGCGATCCGTCCGCGGTCGACCACGCCGAGGAGCCGGAGGGGATCGCGGCTCGCCGCCGCCACGGCCGCCGGGAGCGCCAGCCCGGCTCCGACGAGGTTGCGGACCGCGCTGTCGAGGGCGATCACGGTGCCGGCGAGGGTGTCGGTCCCGACAAGCGTCGCGCGGCCCCCCAAGACGTCCACGTTGAGACCGCCGATGGCCGTGCGTCCGTCGCCCTTCCCCGCGAGCGGCAGCGCATCGCTCACCAGGACGAGCCGATCGGCCGGTTTCATCCGCGCGACCATCGGCCACAACGAGGGATGGACGTGGTGGCCGTCGGCGATGAGCTCGACGTAGACGGCATCGTCGAGCAGCGCCGCGGCGGCCAGGCCCGGCGCCCGATGGTCGATCCCCGACATCGCATTGAACAGATGCGTCGTGCTCCGGGCACCCGCCGCGTAGCCGGCCCGTGCCTCGTCCAGCGTCGCCGCCGAGTGACCCAGCGACGCGACGATGCCGTTGGCCGCGAGCCAGCGGACCAGCTCGAGGCCGCCGTCGATCTCCGGCGCGACCGTCATCACGCGCAGGCCGGGGAGGAGCCGGAGGAGCCACTCCGGCGTTGCTCGGGCGGGGACCGCGATGAACGCCGGATCGTGGGCGCCCTTGCGGTGGGGCGAGATGAACGGTCCCTCGATGTTGAACCCGAGCGGCTCAGCGCCGTCGCCCGGCGCGCCCGGCATCCAGGCCCGCACGCGCTCGGCGAACGCTTGCAGGGCGCCCAGCCCGGCGGTCACGGCGGTCGGCAGGAACGAGGTCACCCCATGGCGGAGGAGCGCCCGGGCCATGCCATCGAGCTCGGCCCGCGAGCCCATGGCGTCGTAGCCGCCCCAGCCGTGGACGTGGAGGTCCACGAAGCCCGGTGCGATGAATGGGCCGTTCCGTTCGGCGTCGTCCGGCTCGATCGCCACGATCTGGCCGTCCTCGACGTGCACGCGACCAGCGACGACCGAGTCGTCCAGGACCAGCCTCCCGCGGACGGGGTGCGCCATCACGTCGCCGCCCGCTCCGCCCCGTACAGCGCGGCGCCGATCGCGCCGGCCCACGTCCCGAGCTCGGCCGGCACGACCGACACGTCCTCGATGGACGTCGTCCTGACCCGACGGGCGATCTCGGCCCGGATCGGGGCGAACAGGAGCTCGCCGGCGGCCGCCACGCCCCCGCCCACGACGATACGATCGGGCGTGATGACGGCGATCATGTTGGCGATCCCGATGCCCAGGTACCTGCCCACCTCGGTCAGGCCTGCGCGCGCCCGTTGGTCCCCCGCCTGGGCAGCGCGGATCGCCTCCTCGGCCGTGGCCGCACCGCAGGCGGCCGCGATCCGATCGGCCCGCGCGAAGGCTTCCAGGCACCCGCGATTGCCGCAGCCGCACCACGGCCCGTCGGGATCGATGGTCTGGTGCCCGATCTCGCCTGCCGTCCCGTCGTGACCCTGGTGCACGCGACCGTCGATCGCAACCACCCCACCGACGCCCGTCCCGAGCGTCAGGCCGACCATCGAGCGGGCACCGCGTCCGGCCCCCAGCTGCAGCTCGGCGAGCCCGAAGGCCCGGGCGTCGTTGATGAGGAAGGCCGGCACGCCGACCGCGTCGGCGACCGGCCCGGCGACGGCCTGACCGGCCCACGGTCCGGGGATGTTCACCATCATGCGCGTCGTTCCAGCGGCTGGGTCATACAACCCCGGCACCCCGATGCCGATGCTGAGGACCGGTCCCCACTCGGCGATGGCCGCGGCGGCGACCTCGGCCAGCTGGGCGACGATCGCGGCGGGCACGGCGTCGGCATCAGCGGCGAGCCGGGTCGGTACCTGCTCGGTCGCCTTCGTGGTCCAGGTGTCGCCGTCATGCGCCACCACGGCCCACTTGAGGTTCGTGGCGCCGAGGTCCAGACCCAGGTGACGGGCCGCAACGCCCCGCATCATCGTGACGACCCCACTCCTCCGGCGTCGCTCAGGACTCTGATGTGACGCGCGTGTAAGCGGCCGCGACGGCGACGATGATCGATCCGAACAGGACCTGGCGGACGGCTTCCGGATAGCCCAGCGAGCTCAGGAGCGAGGTGATGACGGTCAGGATGAGCACCCCCACGATGGTCCCCGCGTAGCCGCCCCGGCCACCCAGGATCGAGGTCCCGCCGATGACGGCCGCCGCCACGGAGGGCAGGACGGCGCTGTCGCCAAGCGTCACGCTGGCCACGTTCGTGAGCCCGGTGAGCACGAAGCCGGCGATCGCCGCGAGGACCGCCGACAGCACGTAGAGCACGAGCAGGACCTGCCAGGCTCGCGTCCCGGACAGGCGTGCTGCGACCGGGTTGTCGCCGATCGCAAACAGCAGCCGGCCATAGCCGGTCCGTCGCAGGAGCAGCAGGATGAACACCGCCAGCGGCACGAATACGAGCAGGCTGTTGGGCACGATCTCCGCGAAGCTCGCCGAACCGAGCCAGCGCAGTTCGCGGGGCACGCCCCCCCCGGCCTGGACCTTGATGAGCTGCCAGACGTTGGACAGGCCGAGCACGACGAAGCTCATGCCCAGCGTCATGATCAGGGGGTGGACCCGGAAGACGCCGACGCCGACGCCGGTGACGAACCCGGCCAGGATGGCCGCCACGAGGGCGACGGCGAGCCCGACCGGCCAGCCGCCGGGGCTGCTCACAAAGGTCGCCACCACGAAGCCGGACATCGAGGCGACGGCGCCGACGGAGAGGTCGATGCCGCCGGTGATCATGGTCAGCGTCTGACACCCGGCCAGGATGGCCAGAGGCACGGCGCCGCGGATCATGGCGCCGACCCAAGGCGTATTGACGATGCCCGGTCGCGCCAGCTCGATGACGACGACGAGGATGCCGAGCAGCCCGAGCAGGGGGATCATCGGCCGATCGCGTAGCACGCGCCGCATGGCCGCCATCGTCAGCCAGCTGTTCCGGGCGATCTCCGCCGGGCCGATGGCGCTCATGCTCGACGCTCGCGGAACCTGACCAGCGTTCCGACCATGACCACCCCGATGAGGATGATTCCCTGGGCCACGGTCGCGAAGTTGGAGTTGAGGTTGAGGAAGGTCATGTCGGTGCGCAGCAGCGAGAGGATCACGACAGCCACGAGCGGACCGAAGATTCCGCCCCGGCCGCCGGCCAGGCTGACCCCGCCGAGAACGATCGCGGCGATGCTTTGCAGCGTGTAAGGCCCGGGAACGGGCAACCCGACGCCGGTGCTGGCCGTGATGCTCAGCCCCGCCAACGCCGAGAAGAGTCCCATCAGGCTGTAGGCGACGACCTTCGTCCGGCCCACGGACACGCCACTCCGGAAGGCCGCGAGCTGGTTGCTGCCGATCCCGTACAGGGACAGGCCGAGGCGCGAACGACGGACGGGGATCCAGATCAGGCCTACCACCAGCAGGAGGGCGACGGCGGCCTTGGGGATCCATTCGTTGCCCAGCGATCCGAGCACGAGGTTCGTCAGCCACAGGGCAGAACCGCCTCCGGGCACCTTCAGCACGAGGAGCGCGCAGCCGGCCCACACGAAGGACATCGCGAGCGTGACCACGATGTCCGGCACGCGGGTGAGGACGATCAAGCCGCCGTTGATGGCCCCCAGCAGGAGGCCCAGGAGGAGCACACCGACGACGACCACGACCCCGAATTCCTCAGACTGACCATTCATGATCACCGCCGCGACCACGTTCGTCAGCGCCATCATCGAGCCGATCGAGAGGTCGATCCCGCCAGAGATGACGACGATCGCCTGGCCGACGGCGGCCAGGGCGAGCGGCAGCACCGAGATGGCGAGACCCTGGACGCCGGTCACGCCGTAGCTCGCCTGGATGAGTTTCGTGAACACCAGCAGCGCTGCCAGTAGCCCGAGCAGGCCCAGCGTCCAGGCGTTGCGTCGCGCCCACGACACGAACCCGTCGATCGGTCGCGCCCGCCTATCGAAGTTGGCGGCCGCGGTGCTCATCGGTCGCTCAGCGGTGCTGCAGGCGCGGCGCTGGAATCGGCGACGACCTGGGCCGCCACGTGCTCGGGCAGCGGCGCGTCCAGGCGCAGGTTATAGGCCGCGCGGAGCAGCGCCGTCTCGTCGGCGTCCGCGGCGTCCACCTCGCTCACGACGCGGCCACCGAAGATGACGATGGCGCGGTCGCAGACGAGCTGGATCTCCTTGAGGTCGGAGGTGTACAGGAGGACCGCCGCGCCAGCCTCGGCCAGCTCGCGGAGCAGCACGTAGATCTGCTGCTTCGTACGGATGTCGATGCCACGGGTCGGGTCGAAGCACAGCAATGTCTTCACACCCCCGGCGACCCAGCGCGCGATGGTGACCTTCTGCTGGTTGCCGCCGGAGAGCCGGCGCACCTCTCGTCCGGCCCGCGCATCGATCTGCAGCGTCGCCACCGCAGCATCAACGGTGCGCTGCTCCGCGCGGAGGTCGATCAGGCCCCAGCTCCGCATCCTTGCCGTGTACGGGAGGGCGATGTTCTCGCGCACGGAGCGCTGCATCAGCAGCGCCTCGGCGCGATCGGCGGCGACGAACACGAGGCCGGCACGGATGGCGTCGGCAGGATGATGGAACGACACCGACGACCCGTCGACGAGCAGCTCGCCGGCCCCTGCCCGTTCCGAGCCGGCGAGGACGGCGAACAGCTCGTCCTGGCCCTGGCCCTCGAGGGCCACGACGCCCAGCACCTCGCCCGGCTCGAGCTCGAACGAAACGTCGTTGAGCTTCGTGCCTGAAGCCAGGTTGCGGGCCGTCAGACGCGGCTTCGCATCCGGCGGTCGCGCGCCACCAACGGCATCGTGTGCGGCGCGCTCCGGAAGGTCCTTGGCGCTCTCGCCGAGCATCAGCTCGACGATGCGCTCCTCGGAGCCCGCCGCGACGTCGACGACCCCCACCGTCTCGCCCTCGCGCAGCACCGTGGCGCGGTCGCACACGGTACCGATCTCGATCATGCGATGCGAGATGAAGATGACCGACCGATCACCGCCCCGCTGACGGCTGATGGCCTCGAGGACCCGCTCGGTGAGGTTGGCGGGCAGGGCCGCCGTCATCTCGTCGAGCATGAGCACGTCCGGCTCGATGGCGAGGGCACGGGCCAGATCGATGATCCGGAGGGCGGCCAGCGGCACGTGCCGCGCCAGGCTCGACAGCTCGAAGTCCTCCACGCCAAGCTCGCCGAGCCAATACCGGAACGGCTCGATCGGTGTGTCCGTGAGCCGCAGATTGGACCGGATGTCCAGGTCGGGGATCAGCGCCGGCTCCTGGTAGACCGAGACGAGGCCGCCACGCCGCGCCTCGCCCGGTGAATGGACGATGCGCTGCCTGCCGCGCACGGCGATGGTGCCGCTGTCCGGCCGCACGGCGCCGGTCAGAATCTTGACGAGGGTGCTCTTGCCGGCGCCGTTCGCGCCGATGAGCGCGTGGACCTCGCCCGGGCGCACGGCCAGGGACGCGGCCTTGAGCGCCACGACCGCGCCGTAGTTCTTGGAGATGCCGGTCGCCTCGAGCAGTAGCTCGGTGCCAGTGAGGGTCATCGATCCTCGGCGAATAAGGGGAGACGCCGGACGAACCGGCATCTCCCCTTGGCTACGGATGGTTCGGGGGTCTAGCCGTTCGGGCCCTTGCAGGCAACGGCCTGCGCGGCGGTGTACGAGGTGTACCCCTCGATCTTGAGGCCGAGCGGCCAGTTCGGATCGAGACCATCGACTTGCCAGGACTTGAGCAGGGCCTTGCCTGCGTCGGTCACGTTATCGGCCGGGACCGGCTTCAGGAGGACCGTGTTGGGCTGGCTGGCGGTCGGATCCGTGGTGACCGCTTCGTGGTTCAGGAGCTTGAGCGCCAGTCCGACACCCGCGCCGCCGACGGCGGCGGTGTTGGTGACGGCAACGCCCTTCAGGCCCGGGTAGCCCACCGGGTCCAGGAGCTGCTTGACGAAGGCGCCAAGGTCGGCGCCGACGATCGGCACGAACGGCTTGTTGGCGGCCTTGATGGCATCGACGACGATCGAGTCCATGCCGGACGTCCAGATGCCCTGGATGGTGTCGTATTGGCCGCTGTTGAGGAAGTCATTGATGAGGGTGGTGGTGGTCGCCGGGTCCCATCCGGTGGCAACACCATCGGTCGTCGGGACGACCTTGATGTTGGGGTACTGGGCCAGGACTTCCAGGAAGCCCTTGTGGCGGTCGTTGTCCGCCGGGTGGCCGGCATACCCGCGCATGTAGTAGACCGTGCCCGTGCCGCCGAGCTGATCGAACAGCCACTTGGCGCCGAGCTTGGCGTACTCGACCTGGTTGTTGTAGAGGTTGTACGTGTTCGGGTCGGTGACGTAGGCGTCGACCGCCACGGTCACGATGCCGGCTGCCTTCGCTTCGGTAAGCGCCGGGTTGAGCGCGCTCGCGTCGTTCGGGTTGAAGACAATCGCGTCGACGTCCTTTGAGATGAGGTCGCGGAGCTGACCGAGCTGGAGCGCGCCCAGCGCGTTCTCGTGGATCACGGTGAGCTCGGAGACCTGGCCGGACGCCAGCGCCTCTGCCTTGGCCGTGCAGACCTGCTCCTCCCGGAAGCCGTTGCCGACGCCCCCGGCGTTCGAGTACCCGATCTTGTAGGTCGTGGGCGAGGCCGACGGCGCGACCGGCGTGGCCGAGGCCGCAGCGGTTGTTGGTTTGGTCGTGGCTGCGGGACTGGCGCACGCCGCCGCGACGACCACGATCGTGGCCATCGACGCGAGAGCGCGCAAGATCCTGGGATTCTTCATGATGATCTCGGCTCCTCCTTGAGCGGCCGACGGTTCCATTCCCTACAGTCGGCCCGAACTTCATGCCGTGGATGCGAGGGGCTCGTCGGTTTGGCTTCCACCTCCTTGCTGGTCGATCGCGCGGGCGAGCCGCCGCGCATGCTCTCGATATGCGTCCTCGAACAGAGCCTTGGATCGCGCCGCGCCCACCACGCTTGCACGCGTGATCACGGGGGGCATCGCCCCACGCGCCTCGAGCAGCTCGGCCGTCCGGACCTTGATGGCGTTCACGATGGCCACCGCGCCGATTGTAGACCCCGGCCCAACGGGGGTTTCCAGTGAGCCGATGGTCACCATCGCGTCCGCAGCCGGAGTGCAAACGTCGAGGACGAGGTCGGCCACCTCCATCAGCCGCGCGCCCGCGGCAGGCTCAGGCTCCGCCGACATCGATTGCGCCACGGAAGTGACGGCGATGACGCGCAGACCGCGCGCCTTCGCCCCTCGCGCCATCTCGACGGGGACGGCGGTCAGGCCGCTGGCGGAGAAGACCATCATCACGTCGTGGGCGCCGAAGCGGAAGTTCGAAAGGATGACCTCGGCCAGGCCCGGCACGCGCTCGATGAACATCGCCTGCCGCTGCCCATTGCTCCCCACAACCTGGGCGTGGAACGTCATCGACAGCTCGACCATGGGGTTGAAGCCGGGGTAGGAACCGTAACGCGGGAACATCTCGTCGACGGGGATCCGCGAATGTCCGGTCCCGAAGAGGTGAACGAGCCCGCCGTTCGAGATGGCCTCGGCGCACCACCGGCTGGCGGTCTCGATCCCCTCGGCCTGGGTCTCGCCCAGCCGCTCCAGGAGCGCGACGGCCTCGCGCAGCCAGGTCGAGGCAGCAGAACCCGGCATCCCGGTCTCGGCGGAGCCCATCAGTAGGCTGCGTCCGGCGCGGTCGCCGCCGTCGCGACCGGCCTTCCTCCGGCCTTGCGGGCGCGGAAGTCCTCGATGATGGATTCCGTCGCTGTCGCGCCGATGCGCGTCACGCCCAGCTCCATCACCGCCAGGAGCCCGTCGAGCGTCCGAACGCCTCCGGCCGCCTTGACCCGGATATGCGGCGACGTGTTGGCACGCATCAGGCGGAGGTCGTCGTGCGTGGCACCGCCGGATGCGAATCCCGTGCTCGTCTTGACGAAGTCACCGCCGCCGGCCTCCGTCAGGCGACAGGCGCGGACCTTCTCCTCGTCGGTCAGGTAGGCGTTCTCGAAGATCACTTTCACGATCGCCCCGGCGGCGTGGGCCACCTCGACCACGGCGCGGATGTCGGCCAGCACGTCCGCGTCGCGGCCCGACTTGAGAGCGCCGATCTGGAGCACCATGTCCAGCTCGGTGGCACCATCTGCGAGCGCCCGCTTCGCCTCGAACACCTTGACCTCCGTGGCGTGGTTGCCGTGCGGGAAGCCGATCGTGGTGCCCACGGCCACGTCCGTCCCAGCGAGGATCGCTCTCGCCCGCTGGACGTCGGCCGGCCGTACGCACACGGACGCGACGTCGTACCTGGCCGCCAGTCGGCAGCCGTCCGCGACGAAGGCATCGTCGAGCTCGGGTCGCAGCAGTGAATGGTCGATGGTCTTGGCGATGTCGTGCTCGGTGAGGCTGTCGATCGAGAGTGGCATCCGCGTCTCCTGCATCGGACGCTACCTGCAGTACGGGCGCAGGATGTCCCGCGCGATGAGGAAGCCCTGCTTGACCTTTTCGTCGCTGCCCTCGAATCGGCGGTCCTCGTGTTCGATGATGCAATCGCCCTCGAAACCGGCCCGGTAGAGCTCGGAGAAGACGGCTGACCAGTCGACTTCGCCCAGGCCCGGGATGCGCGGGATCTGCCAGCCCATGCCCATCGAGAACACGCCGTGCTCGTAGAGCCCGTCGCGGTCGATCATCAGGTCCTTGGCCTGGAAGTGGAGGACGTGCGGTCCGAACTCCTTGAGGAAGCGGCGCATGTCGATCATCTGGAGCACGAGGTGGCTCGGATCGAAGTTCATCCCGACCGCGCCGCCCCACGCTTCCAGGATCCGACGCCACATCCGGGGGGTCGTGGCGATGTTGTGGCCCCCCGGCCATTCGTCGTACGAGAAGAGCATCGGGCAGTTCTCGAGCGTGATCTTCCGGCCGCGATCTCTGGCGAATGCGACGATCTCGGGCCAGACGCGCAGGGCATCCTCCCAGTTCTCGTCCTGGTTCCGGGCGCCGTCGCCGCCCATGAACGTGTTGACCAGGGGGACGTTCATCTTCTCGGCGGCGGCGATCACCAGCTTCAGGTGGGCGATGACCTGCGCGCGGTGGGCGGGATCCGGGTGAAGCGGGTTCGGGTAGAAGCCGAGGCCTGAGATCGACAGGCCCCTGGCGCGGAGCTCGTCCACGATCTCCGTCGCCTGCGATGACGAGAGGTTCGCCACGTCGATGTGGCTCGTGCCGGCATATCGGCGCGTAGCGCCGCTGCTCTTCGGCCAGCAGGCGATCTCCAGCACCTCGAAGCCGGCATTTGCCCCCCAGTCGGCGACGTCCAGCAGCGGCGCGTCCGGGAAGGGCGCGGTCAGGAAGCCGAGCTTCATGGTCAGTGGACCTCCAGGCTTGTTCGACGATCGGCCGAAGCCGCGACGCCGCTTCGGTCCACCGGAACCCAGCGCCCCGCGCGCGAGCTCTCGAGGACCGCATCCCCGACGAGCATCTCCTCGTGCCCGTCGGCGAAGGTCGAGTAGGTACCTGTGGAGGAGGGGCCTCCGGCGATGACGTCCGCGTAGATCGCCGTGAACGCGGCTCCGAACGTGTCGGCGAACCCCTCCACGTGTCCGCCGGGTAGTCTGGCAGCAGCATTCCCCGCGCGATTCATCAGTGCCGGGTTGCGCAGCAGCAGCTCGTTGGATCGGTCGCGATGACCGATCCAGAGCTGGTCGGGCTGCTCCGAGTCCCAGGCCACGGCGGCGGCGGCGCCGTCGATCTGGTAGGCGAGGCTGTTCTTCCGGCCTGGGCTCAACTGCGAGATCGCGACGCTGCCGCGGGCGCCGCCTTCGAAGTGCAGGAGGATGGTGGCGACGTCCTCCGTGTCGATCTCGACGGGGATCGACTGGCTCGCCCGCTCGGTCGCGAATGTGTTGACCGGCCCCGCCGGCCGGTGCCGAACCGGGATGAACGTGCTCAGGTCGGCCATGACGGCCTCGACCCGCCGGCCGGTGATGAAGCTCATCAGATCAAGCCAGTGCGATCCGATGTCGCCGACAGCCCGGAGGGCTCCTCCCTGGTCCTTCTCCAGGCGCCAGTTCCAGTCCGTGTCGTAGAGCAACCAGTCCTGGAAGTAGTGGCCGGTGATGAGGCGCACCCCCCCGAGACCGCCATCCGCGACGAAGCCGGCGGCGTGCTGGTTGAGTGGGTAGAAGCGGAGGTTGAAGTTGACGGCGTTCACGAGCCCGCTCGCCGCCGCCAGCTCCACGAGCTCGGCCGACTCGGTCGACGTCATCGCCAGCGGTTTCTCGCACACGACGTGGCGGCCGGCGGCGAGGATCTCCCTGCACTGGCCGTGATGGAGCGAGTTCGGCGAGGTGACGTGGACGACCTGCACGGCGTCGTCCGCGAGCAACTCGTCGAGGCTTCGATAGCCATGGGGAAGCCCAAGCTCGATGGCCCGCGCGGCCCCACGCTCCGGCGAGGCCTGCAGCAGGCCGGTGACCTTCACGCCGATGCGGCGGAGGGCCTCCACGTGGACCGTGCCGATGAATCCCGAGCCGATGACGGCGGCACCGATGTCACCGCGGCGCGTCATGCGTGGGTCTCTCCTCCCGTTCGGCGGCCCCCGCTACCGTGGGGCCGTTGGCGGCCCAACCAGTCTATATGACGGGGTGGGTGGGGATCGACGGCCCGGGCGATCGACGTGCGCCTGCGTCCGGCAGCATCTCGGCCGCCGCCTCATCGGCGAAGACCGTCAGCCGCGCATGGCGGCGCAGGTAGGACGCCGGGCAGTCCCGGCTTTCGGGCCGATGGAGGGCGCGATACAGCATCTCGGCCTTGCGCTCCCCCGTGACCAGGAGCCAGGCCTCGCGGGCCTCGAGGAGACGCGCGAGGCCGATGGTGATGCCGGCGTGCGGGGTCACCGACGCGCCGTATCGCGTGGATGCGATCTCCCCGGTCGTGGCTGCCACCTCGACCACGCGGGTCGTGTCCTGCGGGCCCGATCCGGGCTCGTTGAACCCGACGTGGCCGTTGATCCCGAGGCCCAGGATGGCGAGGTCGAGTCCGGCCGCCTCCCGGTCGTGGCGCGCCGCTGCCGCGGCGGGGTCCGGCCCATCGACGTCGATGGCCACGAACCGCGCGGGTGGCACGCGCAAGCGGCCGATAAGCTCGCGCCGCAGCATTTCGTCGCCGCGCGCCGGGTCGCCCGGCGGGAGCCCCAGCCACTCGTCGAGCATGACCAGCGTCGCCTCCGCGAACGAGACGTCGCCGCGGTGCTCGGCGGCGACGATGGCCGTGTACAGCGGCGCGGGCGTTTCGCCGGTGGGCAGGCAGATGCGCAGGTTGCGGTGCGCGGCCAGGCGCGCGACGAGGCGTGCCGCGACGGCAGCCGCCCAATCGGCCGACGGAAGGACCTCGAGATGTGCCTCGCCGGAGGTCATCCGCCGGCCACGATCCGGTCCACGAAGTCACCGGTCGCGGGGTCCTTGAGGATCAGCTTCTGGCGACCGTCGGGAAGCACCTCGCGCTTGATGACGATGTGGCCCTCGTACATCTCGGGCGACTTCGCGATGCGCGGGGTCGACCCACCTCGCCACGTGAACAGGTCCACCGTCTCCCACAGCCCGCTCCGCGCCGAGCGGTACGCCGCGTCCATCACGGCGTTGACCACGTACCCGTCGTAGAGCGTTTCGCGCGGGGTCGTCCCGGCATCCATGGCGTTGAACATGTCGGTGAACATGTCGACGTAGCCAAGCTCAGAGACTTCGTCCCCGACCGGGAACAGCCAGCCCGCGGCGGCCTCGGCCTTCTCCGCGACGTACCCGCCGGTCCCGCCGGCCGTGAACATCTCGTAGCCGGTCCGGAGGAAGTGGTTCAGCCAGATCGTCCCATGGGTGCCGGCCACCTCGTCCCGGAGGTCCATGCCGCCTCGAAAGGTCCAGCTGACCTCGAACTGGCCGACCGCGCCGGACTCGAACCTGATCAGGGCGACCGCGTTGTCCTCGTCCTCGATGGGATGGACGAGGGTGTCGGTGTGGCACATCACGTCGAGTGGCCGGTTGCCCTTGCCCACGAAACTGCGGATGATCTCGATGCAGTGGCAGCCCAGATCGATGATCGCGCCGCCGCCGGTGAGCCGGCCGTCCCAGAACCAGGCACTGTGCGGCCCCGGATGGGTTTCCCGCGAGCGGACCCAGGTCACGTCGCCGAGGACGCCATCCTGGACGGAGCGGATCGACTTGAGCGTCTTCGGCGTGTAGCACAGGTCCTCGAGGTAGCCTCCGAAGACGCCGGCCGCCTCGACCGCCTCCAGCATCCGTTTCGCTTCGATGGCATTCCGCCCGAGGGGCTTCGTCACGAGGACGGCCTTGCCGGCCGCGGCGACCGCCTTCACCGCCTCCTCGTGAAGATGGTTGGGCAGTGCCACGACCACGACATCGGTCTCGGGGTGGCGGATCGCGGCGAGCATGTCGGTCGTGACCTCGGGGATCTCCCAGGCTCGGCCGAACGCCGCGCCTCGCGCCTCGGTCCGGGAGTGGACGACGCGGACGCGGTCGCGGCTGCGTTGCCCGTGGATGGTCATGGTGTAGAAGCCCCCGATGAGTCCCGTGCCGAGCATCGAGATGGAGTGGGCCTTCATTCGTTGAGCTCCTCAGCGGGGACGATCATCCGCCGCCTACGGTACGACGGCCCGGTCTCGCTGTCGCTCGCACACGACGCACCGACGGCCTCGATCATGGTCGTCGTCTTCGCGGCGTTCGTGGCCCTGAAGTTCGTGTTCGTCCAGCAGCTCGGCCCCGGGCTCGCACGTGGCCGTGCTCATCGACGCCACGCTCATCCGCAGCGCGCCGCTGCCCGCGTCCATGACCGTCCTCGGGGACTGGAACTGGTGACGCCGTAGGCGCGCATCGGTGTCGCGCTTGCCGCCTATCGCGTCAGGCGCGGCCCTTGACCAGATCGATCAGGCGGCCCAGCACCCGTGCCCCGTCGGCGCGCAGCCCGTTGTGCTCGAACTCGTCCGTGATCCAGGGCCGCAGTCCGCGGATGGCCGCTGCCGTCTCCTCGGCGAAGACGCGCTCGACGTAGAGGTCGTCGGTGTAGATCGTCGCCGCCACGGGCACCTCGTTGTGACGCAGTTGCTCGGCGTCGTAGAGCCGCGGCCAGGGGTGCTCAGCGAGCAGCGTGGCCGCCTCGCCATGCGATCGCAGCGCCCCGTATTCCTCGAACATCCAGGGGAAGACATGTTCCGCCGTGAAGCCGTGCTCGTCGCGGATCTGCGCGGGCATCAGCCGCTCGGCGGACCAGCGCGTCGCGACACCGTCCGCGTACGACGACTCGTGGAGCGTGGCGTAGATCGGGTTGCGCGCGAAACCGACGGCACGCTCCGCGTCGGCGAGGAAGGCCCGTGAGCCGAAGGGCAGCTCGAGGACGTGGTGGAGCAGTTCGAACCCGGCGCTGTCGCCCAGCCACATGCCCAGCTGTCGGAACCGCCGTCCGGTCAGGCGATCCCCTGCGGGGAGCCGGATCTCCTCGCCCTCGAGTCGGCGGTGGATCTCGGCGACCCGGGCCCGGTCATCCGGGTAGCGCTCGTAGTAGCGGCGATGCTTGCCGATGAGGCGCCGGTAGGTCGCTGCGTAGATGTCGTCCACCGGTCTTCCGATGGGGGCGAGGCCGCCGGTGATGAGCGCCTCGCGCAGCCCGTCGGGGGCGATCGAGAGGTAGGTCATCGAGGTGAAGCCGCCGAAGCTCTGTCCCAGCACGCTCCAGCGCTCCACGCCCAGCTCCTCCCGGATCAGCTCGGCGTCGCGGACGATCGAGTCCGCGCGAAAGTGGGTCAGGTATGCCGCTTGCTCGGCCGGGGTCTCGCCGGGGATCTCCCCCACCGGAGTCGAGCGACCAGTCCCGCGCTGGTCCAGCAGCAGGACCCGGTAGTCCTTCAGGGCGCGCACCATCCAGCCGGTCGGTGGGCTCGTCGGTCGCGTCGCCTCGAAGCCCGGCCCGCCCTGGAGGAAGACGAGGTAGGGCCGGTCCAGGCCGTCGGGGTCGGCGACTTCCCGGGTGAAGACGCTGATCTGCGGCCCGTCCGGGAGGGTGTGGTCCAGCGGCAGGACATGCTCGCGCTCCCTGAGCACGGCGCCGGGGACTCGGTAGGTGACGGTCATGGGGCGCTCACTCTAGCGGACGGCATCCGCCTCCGAGACGGCCCGACGGTCCCGCGTCGCCGATGACGTGCCCTCCGGAGCGTCGTGCGTGGCACCCCGCGCGATGGCCGCATCGAGGCGCTGCAGGTACGGATGTGCGTTCACGCGCTCGAAGATCGCCCGCGCCTCCGCAGCCGCCTCGCGCGACGCCGGATGGTCGGCGCCCACGAGCTGGACGAGATCGAGCGATAGGCGCGCAACGTTGAGATCCGCGCTGATCGACCGCATCAGTAAGATGGCCTGGCGGAAGCCGGCGACGGCGTCGTCGTGGCGGTCCTCCAGGGCTGCGATGCCGGCGACCCCGAGAAGACGAGCAGCCTCGATGTTGGCACCGGTCTGTGGATTGGCCTCCAGCCGTCCGAGCACGTCGCGGGAATGCACGAGCTCGCCGCCCCAGAGCGCGGCGCGCAACGCATCGTTCAGGTAATACGGGCCGAGCTCCTTGTCCTCGGAGGCCAGCAGCGCCTCCTCTGCCGCCTGGGCATAGGCACCCGCCCCGAACGCCAGCTCCGAGCGGAGCGAGTGGATCGCGGCGGTGGCAAACGGGTCGGACAGCTGGCTCGCGAGGACCTCCAGCCGGGCAAGCTCGGCATCGACCGGCGTGCCTCGGGCGAGCATGAACGTGGCCGAGATGGCGACCTGGCGAACCTCGTCCATCGGGCTGGTCGTCTCGCGGCCGCCGTCATCCGACGAGGCTGCGAGGGCGGCATCCCAGCCCTCCGCCAGCTCGTAGGCCTGGTAGCGCGCCGCCTGGGCGGACCAGTTGGCCATGTTGCGGTTGCCGACGCGCAGGGCCAGTTCCTCGGCGCCCCGATGCGCATCACGCGACATCCGGCGGTCCTCGGTATTAGCGCCAAGGTTGTTCATGGCCCGGATCTCGGCGGCCACGAAGCCGCCGGCGTGGGCGGCCTCGATCGACGCCCGCAGCAGGGCCGTGCCTTCCCGGTTCCGCCCAAGCTGGCTGAGCGAGGAGCCCTTGTTGTTGAACGTCTCGGCCACGATGCGCTCGAGGCCGAGGTGCTCGGCGAGGTCGAGCGCCAGGTCGGCGGCGACGATCGCCTTCTCGGGCTGGCTGAGGCGCATCCGCGAGCGCGACAGGTTCGCCAGGATGGCCGCGCGCACTTCGCCGCTGTCCGTCGCCGGGTACCCGGCAAGGGCCTCCTCGAGGACCTCGGCCGCCTCGGCGGGCTTGCCGGTGTCGATGAGGATCTCGCCCAGCAGCGCCTGGCCCGTGCCGACGGCCTCCGCGTCACCCGCGGCGCGTGCCTGCCCGATGCCGCCCTGCACGAGCGCCTCCGCGTCGGCGTGCCGACCCGCGATGTTGGCTGAAGTGGCGGCGCGCAAGTGCAGCGCAGCGCGCTCACGTGGGTCGCCGGTGATGGCGATCGCCTGGCGCAGGTAGGCGGCGGCCTGGTCGTGGCCGCCGAGCGTGGCCGCGCGCTCGGCGGCGCCCGAGAGCGCCAGTCGGGCCTGGATGGCGACGGCGTCTGCCTCGGCCCCCTCCGCCGACGCCTCGTGCGCGGAGACGTAGTGGGAGGCGAGGAGCCCGGCCAGCTCGTCGTCCCCGAGCGCCTCGAAATAGCGAGCCGCGGCCAGGTGGCGGGCGCGGCGCTCGCGCTTGGCCAGCGTGCCGTAGGCGACCTCGCGGATGAGCGACTGGACGAAGCGATAGAGCCCGCGCTCTGGGCTGCGCGGGTCGATCTCGACGTCGAACATCTCGCGTCGCACGAGTGCCTTGAGCCGCGGCTCCAGTGCGTCGGCCGACTGGCCGCTGATGGCCATGAGTCCGGCGAGGCCGAACGTCTGCCCCAGCACGGACGCGTCCGCGACAAGGCTCCGGTCGACGGCGTCGAGGGCATCCAGGCGACTGGCGATGAGCGATCGCAGGGTGTCGGGAATGGTCAGTTCACCCAGCTCGCCGACCGGCCGGTAGGCATCGCCGTCACGAACCAGTCGTCCGTCGGCGACGAGCGAGCGGACCGTCTCCACCGCGTACAGCGGCATGCCATCGGCGCGAGCGAGGATGGCCCGGATGGCAGCCTCGGGCAGGCCCGGCACAAAGCCGTCGAGCAGGCGGCGCATGGCCTCGTCGCTGAGCGGCTCGAGGGCCAGCTTGGTGAGATTCCGGGTCCCCGCTCCCCAGTCCGGTCGATGGTCGAACAGTTCCGGTCGAGCCAGGGTGACGACGATGAGCGGGGCGTTCTTCGACCACTCAAGGAGGTGCTCGATGAAGTCGAGCAGTCCGGAGTCGGCCCACTGGAGATCCTCGAACAGGAGGACGGTGGTGGCCCGCTCGGCGATCCGCTCGAAGAAGATGCGCCATGCGGCGAAGAGGACGTCGCGCCCACCGGCCGGTGCGGGCTCGAGCCCGAGCAGGGTGAGCAGCGCGGGCTCCACCCAGCGACGGTCATCCTCGATCGGGACATATTCGGCAACCGTCGCCCGGATGCGCTCCCGGGTAGTGGCCTCATCGTCCGTCTCGGCCAGGCCGGCCCGCCGGCGGATCATCTCGCCAAGCGCCCAGAAGCTGATCCCTTCGCCGTAGGCCGGGGACCGGCCGCGGTGCCAGTAGATCGTCTCGCTGATGCCGTCGATGAACTTCTCCAACTCCCAGGCCAGGCGACTCTTGCCGATGCCGCCCGGCCCGGTGATCGAGACGAGCCGGGTCCGCCGATCGCGCCCGGTCGTGGCGATGAGGTCCTTGAGCAGGCGCAGCTCTTCATCGCGGCCGACGAACGGGGGCTCGGGCAGGTCCGATCGTCCGCTTCCGCCGCGCTGGGCCACAACGCGCAGCGCGCGATAGGCCGGCACGGGCGTGGTCTTGCCCTTGAGCGTCTGTTCGCCGGCCTCCTCGAACGCGATCGCGGCGCTGGCAGCCCGCATCGTCGACTCGCCGACGAGTACCGTGCCGGGCGTGGCCACCGCCTGGAGCCTGGCCGCGGTATTGACGAGGTCGCCCGCGACCATGCCCTGGTTCGTGGCGCCGAGGGTGACGGCGGCCTCGCCGGTGAGGACGCCCGCCCGGGCCTGGATCGCAGGGCCGAGGACCCGGACCGCATCGACCAGGTCCAGGGCGGCGCGGACACTCCGCTCGGCATCGTCCTCGCGTGCGGTCGGGGCGCCCCAGACAGCCATCACCGCGTCGCCGATGAACTTCTCGATGGTGCCGCCATAGCGGCCGATGATGTCCGTGGCGATCTCGAAGTAGCGGGTCAGCGTGTCGCGCACGTCCTCCGCGTCGCGCTCCTCGGCGAAGGGGGTGAAGCCGACCAGGTCCGCGAACAGAACGCTGACCAGGCGTCGCTCGGCCAGGGCGCCCGCCGCGGCAGCCGCGCCCGCGGACGAAGCTGCGCGGGCGGGACTCGATCTGGCCCCGGTGGCGTTCGCCAGCGGCGTGGCGCACTCCCCGCAGAAGGCGTCGCCGGGGTCGAATGGAGCGCCGCACGCCGGGCACGCGGCCGCCAGCGGCGTCGCGCAGACCACGCAGAACTTTCGTCCCGGCTTGTTCTCCGTCGCGCAATTCGAGCAGATCACGGGCTAACGCGCGCGCATGCGATTGTTCTTGGGGTCGTGGGTGACCTCGGCCAGGCCCAGGGCCTCCATCAGCGGAGGTAGATACATCCCGAAGCGGCCGCGCAGGCCCTTCTTGAGCCCGTACCAGCCACCGACCGGATTGTCCGCGGAGCGTCCCCACGCCTCGACCGTCCCCTCCGCGGCCGGCTTCTGCTCGTCGGCGCTGCCCAGCGGCATCCAGGTGCCGTGGGCCTCGAGCATGGCGTGCAGATCGTCGATACAGGCCAGGTGATAACGGAGCTGCGTGGTTCCGACCTGGCAGACGAGCGCCGGCGGATCGAGCGTGGCATCGCGGTACATCTGGTACCCGGACGATCCACTCGGCGTGGTCAGGTTCCAGGGGCTCTCCTTGGTGCCGATTCCCTGGGTGGTCATGCCCATCACCTCACTGTGGCCGGTCTCGACGCATGCTAGCCGCGCGGAGCGTAGAGGTCTACCGTCGCCTGGCGGCCGTGACCGTCGGCTGGCGGCCGACCGGTTGACGAGTCGGGAGCGAGTCGCGACGATGCATCGACCGCGCCTCTGCCCCACCATCGGAGTCCCATGCGACCGACGCTCAGGATCCTCGACGATGCCTTGATCGGCGACATCCTCGATGAGGCCATGCGCATCCTCGCCGAGGTGGGCATGGAGGTGCGCGGGCCCGCGCTCCGGGAGCGCCTGCTCGCTCAGGGCCTGCCTCTGGACGCGACCGGACAGCGGGTGACTTTCCCACGCGACGTCGTGCTTCGGGCGATCGCCGACGCTCCGAAGTCATTCCTGCTCTACGACCGCGACGGCAACGTGCACGCGGATCTGGGCGGGGATCGGGTGCATTTCGTGCCCGGCTCGAGCGGCCTGAAGGTGCTCGACCATCGCACCGGGGCGGCGCGCCTGGCGAACTCGACCGACTTCGTCGAGTACGCCCGTCTCGCCGACGGCCTCCCCAACATCGCCTACCTGGCCACCGCCTTCTCCACCAACGACGACATCGAGGCCGGCGTCTCCGATGCCTGGCGTCTCTGCATGTGCCTGACCAGCTCGCGCAAGCCCGTCGTGACCGGCGCCTTCACCGAGCACGGCGTGCTGCGCATGGTCGAGATGCTCCAGCTCTTCCGCCGCGACCGGGACGAGCTCATCGCCCGTCCCATGGCTATCTTCACCATCACCGCCAGCGGCAACTTCCGCTACAGCGAGGATTCCTGCCAGAACCTCATCGACTGCGTCGAGGCGGGCATCCCGGTCGAGATCGTGCCGGTCACGCTGATGGGCCTCATCGCGCCGGTCACCGTCGTCGGGGCGACGGTCTTCCACACCGTGGACGTGCTGGCCGGCATCACCATGGCCCAGATCCTCCGGCCGGGCGCGCCCGTCCTCTTCGGCGGCGCGCCGGCCACGTTCCACATGAAGGCCGCCAGCTCGCCCATGGCGGCGATCGAGGCGCTCCAGCTCGACGCCGCCTACGTCGCCGTGGCGAAGTCGCTGGGGCTGCCGACGCAGGCGTACATGGCCCTCTCGGACGGCAAGATCCTCGACGCGCAGGCGGGCGCCGAAACCTTCGGCAGCGCGCTCATCGCCGCCCTCGCCGGCGTCAACTCCGTCTCCGGCCCCGGGATGCTCGACTTCCTGCTCGTCTTCAGCCTGGCGAAGCTGGTCTTCGACGATGAGATGTGCGGCCAGGCGCTGCGTTTCGTGCGGGACGTCCGACCCATCGACGATCTCCCGGTGGGCGAGCTGGTGCGCCAGGTGCTTGTCGACCAGCATCTGATCACGGCCGAGCACACCCTGCGCCACTGGCCCACCGAGCTGTATCTGCCCGGCCAGGTCATCGACCGCGACAATCGGGAGAACTGGACGAAGCGGGGTGCCCTCGACACGAACCAGCGCGCGTGCGCCGAGGTGGACCGCCGGCTCGCCGCGTACCAGCCGGTCGAGACCGACCCCCTCGTGGACCAGGAACTGCGCGCCATCATCCGGCGTGGCCTTCTGGAACAGACGCAGCTGCCGGACCTGCCGCCCGCGCCCGAGCGGTCCCTGGTGCCGCCCGGGGATGATGGGCGCCGTCGCGGTCGCCGCCGCTCCGGCTAGGCTCGGCCGGTGGCTCGCCGTGGCAGGCCGCGGGCCACCACCGCAGCCCCCACCCCGACCGCCGCAAGGAGTGCGAAGCCGAGTGACGCGCCGCCGCTCGTGACGGTCGTGCCAAGCACGGCGCCGGCGAGGCTGGCGCCGAGCACGCCGCCGAGGTAGCGGCCCGTGTAGAACGTGCTGGCCGCCATGCCCACGCGATCGACCCGCACGGACTCGAGCGCGGCGGCCTGCGCGGGCGAGCCGGAGAGTCCGAGTCCGAGGCCGACGATCGAGAGCAGCATCGCGACGATGAGCGTCGAGCTTTGAGCCCCGCCCAGCCACAGCGCGGCCAGGCCGCCGGCCGCCAGCAGCATCCCCAACAGCACCGGTCCTCGCCGCCCGGCGCGGTCCGAAAGGCGCCCGCCGAACGGCGCCGCCAGCGCGCCGAGCCCCGAGATCCCGAGCAGCACCAGGCCGCTCGTCGCCGGGCTGCCCGCCAGCAGGCGTTCGACGAGCAGCGGCACGATGATCAGCGTGGCATGCAGCACGACCGTGGCCAGCAGCGTGACGCCAACGGCCGCGGCGAACGGTCGTATCAGGAACAGGCGCGGATCGACGGCGGGGTGGTCGGCGCGCAACTCGACGGCCACGAAGGCGACGAGCAGGGCCAGGCCGATGATCGCCGCGGCCCACGCCGGTCGGCCGTCGCCCAGGCTGCGCAAGGTGATCAGCAGCGCCACCAGCAGCATCGAGATGAGTCCCAGCCCGGGCAGATCGATCGAGCGCGGACGCACGGTTGACGCGCCCCCCGCAGTGTGGGGCGAAGCCACCTCATCGGCTGGGGGCGGCGCATGAACGACACCGACCACGACCGCGCCGAGAAGGGCCACCGGCACGGCCACGAAGAAGAGTGAACGCCAGCCAAAGGCGGCCACCAACAGCCCGCCGATGAGCGGCCCCACGGCGGCGCTCGTGTTGACGAGCATGCCGAACAACCCGAAGGCCTCGCCGCGCTGCTCCGGCGGGGCGAGCTGGCGCACAAGGGCCGCCGAGCTGGTCGACACGAAGGCGCCCGCCACGGCCTGCAGGACTCGCCCGATCTCGAGCACGAAGAACGATCCGGCCGAGGCGGCCAGCAGCGAGGCCACCGCGAAGCCGACGACACCGCCGAGGAAGGTGCGTCGGTGGCCGAAACGGTCGCCCAGGCTGCCGCTCGCCGGCAGCGCCACCACGACGGCACCCAGGTAGAGCGTCACCAGGGAGGAGACGGTGTTGGGGCCGAGACCGAATTCGCCCATCACGCTGGGCAGGGACACGGCCAGCATCGTCGTGTTGAGAGGCACCAGGATGGCGCCGCCGGCGAGGCCGAGCATGGCGCCGCTGAGAAGCCGCGGCCTGGGGGTCACAGCAGGCGGACGAGGCCGCCCGCTCCGTCGATCTCGATGATCCGCCCGTCGGCGATGCGCGTGGTGGCATCGCCCGTGCCCACCACGGCCGGCAGCCCGAACTCGCGCGCAACCACCGCGGCGTGCGAGAGCACGCCACCGGTGTCGGTGACCAGTCCGCCGGCGATGGCAAAGAGGGGCACCCACGAGGGGTTCGACGAGGGGCAGACGATGATGTCCCCCGGCTGGACGCGGCCGAAGTCGGCCTCGGACAGGACCAGGCGGGCCGGCCCGCGGACCACGCCCGCCGACGCGCCCGTGCCGCGCAGCACGTCGCCCTCGGTCGAGTCGAAGCGCGCGCCCTCGAATCGGTTCGATGCACTTGGAGGCGCGACCTTGCCGACGGATGGCGGCGCCTTCAGCGATCGCCAGTGAGCGTGCTCCGCCTGGCGGCGGACCACCAGTTCGCGCTGATCGGTCGGCGCCCGCAGCACTGCGGGGACCTCATCGCGGTGGAGGTAGAACACGTCCAGCGGGTCGGCGATCAGGCCTTCTCCCGCGAGCAGGTCGCCGACGTGGACCACGAAACGACGCAAGCGTGCCTGCGCCATCCGGTCGATCCAGTAGTTGTGGGTCTCGGTCAGTGGGCCAGCCTCGCGTGCCAGCGACAGTTGCTGCTCGAACTGCTCGAGCTCCAGCGGCTTGCCGGCGAGTCGGACGCGAGCGGCCTCGGCCAGCGCCGCCGCTTCGGCGACGAGTCGTGCCCAACGATCGCCGGATGTCCGACCCGGCCGGCGCACCCGGACCGCCAGCTCGGACAGCAGCAGGCTCGGATCTTCGGCCCAGGAGGGCGAGGCGAGGTCGTCGAAGCCCTGGCCGAGGTGACCGTGAACCGCGAGGAACTCTTCCAGGGCGGCCTTGAAGGCGTCATGGCCGAGCAGCCCGGACAGCTCGTCGATGGTCGCGGGGTCGGGCAACGCCAGGTGCGCGGCCAGGGCCGGCTCGTTGCTGGCCAGCTCCGCGAGGTGCTCCAGGCCCCGCTCGACATCGTGGAGGACGCTGATGGAGCCCTGCACGAGACTCAGCGATTCGCCCGGCGAGGCCTCCTCCATGAGGGCCTCGTACAGGTCGGCCAGATCGTCCAGCGCCTGGTAGGGGCCGGTGATCGCGTAGAAGTGGATCTGCCAGGCGCGGTCGCTCAGCCGCCAGGCTTCCTCCCACGCGTCCGCCGCCGCGACACGCGGTGGCCCCACTGCCGCGAGGGTGGTGAGGCGTTCGTACAACGCGGCCAGCTCCGGCATCGCCTCGGTATCCCAGTAACGACGGGCGATCCGGGCGTGCGCGCGCGCAGCGTCCAACCGCCGCCCCTCGATCGCCGCGTGCTCCGCCTCCGGGGCATCGATGCGCGAGGCGAAGTAGGCGTAGCCGTTCCAGATGCGCACGCCCACGCTGATGGGCAGGCCGAATCGTTGGTAGCGCGAACCCCAGCCCATGCCGATCACGCGGATGTAGTCACCGGCCAGCGGCGCCAGGGCGAAGGGCATATGCATGTCATCGCGATCCCAGCTCAGCTCCGGGTCGGATGGCTCCTGCCAGACGATCGGGAAGTCGTCGCCTTCGGCCGTGGATGGAACGCTCATCTGCGAGACCTCAGGGGTGGTGATGGGGCGCGACTGCAGAAGGTACCAGCGCCCGGCGGCGACGGCGGCCTCGATGTTCACGGCCGCGCCGAACTCACCTTCCACCGCCGGCCCGCGCCAGGCGATGAAGCGAACCGCCCTTGCCACCGAGGCCGGTGAGGTCGCCGCGAGCCTCGCCCAGCCAGATGACAAGGTTGGTCATCGGATCGCCGGCGCCTCGGCAAGCGTCGCGGTGTCGAGCCGCTCGAGCAGGGTGACGGCGCCCAGGCGGGTGAAGAGTTCCCGCGCCGACCGGGCGGCCTCGCCGACCTCGGGATCGGTCCGGTCGAGCAGGAGGTTCATGTCGATGGCCGTCATCCCGCCCTCGACGGCCACGTCAAGGTCGCGCCATGCGCGCAACGCATCGCGGTACAGGCCGAGCGCATCGGTCGTGCGGCCCTCAAGGGCGGCGATCCCAGCGCGGATACCGACGCGCGTGGCCTCGATGGCGGGGCCGTGGACGCCCAGCGCGTCGAGCGCGTCGAGGTCCTTGCGGGCCGCGGCGGCGTCACGGTCCCAGAGCGCAGCACGGCATGCCGACATCCACCAGCCCGAGGCGTTGAAGCGGTAGCGGGCGGCGAGTTCGGTAAATTTCGCATGCGCGTCGGTCAGGCGGCCCTCCCAGAAGTCGGCCTCGGCGCGAAGCCCGCGGACCTCATCCTCGGCGTCCGGATTGCCGCTCCCGGCAGCAAGGGTGCTGAACTCGGTCAAGATCGGTTCGGACGGCGCACCCCGGATGACGCGGAAGCCAAGCACCTGGCCCAGGACGTTCATCCGGTCCGTGGGCGCAAGATCCTCCGCGAGCGCTGCCTCCAGTTCGCCGACGGCCCAATCCCACTCGCCGATCCGCCAGGCCAGTGATGCCCCGTTAGCTACGAGCAGCGACGCCGCGCTGCGCAGGCCGAGGCGGCGCGCCAGGGCAAGACCGGACCGAGCGGCCTCGAAGCCAGCACGTGGGTCGACGCTGCCCTGCACGGCCGAGCGGTTGACACGCCCGCGCAGCACCGTGGCCGCCAGGCCATGTGCGTCAGCCAGCTCCTCGCCGGCGCGCAGCACGCCGATGCCCTCGTACATCCTGCCCAGGTTGCAGAGGCTCGTGCCGCGGGTCACCAGGGTGTCGGCGATGATAGCCACGAGGTCTGCCCGCTCGGCCGCTTCGAGGACCCAGTCGGCGACCTCGACCGCGCGGCGGTCCTGGTTGGCGAAGAAATAGGCGCGCGCCAGCTGGCCCTCGAAACGGATGACGCTCGGGTCGGCGCGGAGGTCCTTGAACGCCTCGGAGGCCGGCTCGAGGAGCGTCAGGGCGCGGTCCGTGCGCCGTCCCTCGAGCAGCGCATGGCTCAGAGAGGCGATCGCCCTGGCCTCCGCCCCACGATCGCCCGACGCGCGCTGATGCTCCAGGGCGCGCGTCAGGAGCGAATCGGCCGTGTCGTGGCGCCCGCCCGCCGAGGCTGCGCTACCGGCCCGTTCCAGCAGTTCGGCCGTCTCGCCCTCATCCGAGGTCACGGTCAGCGCCTGTTCCAGGAAGGCGACGGCCTGGTCGTGTGCGCCGAGCGCCGCGGCCCGGTCTGCCGCGGCCCGCAGCGCGATGCGCGCCTGCGCAGCCAGTGCGTCCGCCTCCGGACCGGCGGCCGCGCTCTCGTGCGCGGCGAGGTAGTGCCGCGCCAGGGCGCCGGCCAGCTCGTCGTTGCCGAGCGTCTCGAACCAGCGTGCGGCAGCGAGGTGCTTCGTCTTGCGCTCGCGTTTCGCCAGCGTGTTGTAGGCGACCTCGCGGATGAGCGACTGCACGAACGCGTACTGGCCGCGCTCGGGGGAGCGCGGATCGGCCTCCAGGACCAACAGTTCCCGCCGCACCAGCGCCCGCAGGCGTGGCTCGAGCTCCGCCGCGTTGATGCCCGAGAGGGTCGCGAGCCCGACGAGCGTGAAGCTCTGGCCGAGCACGGAACCGTCCTGGATGAGGCTCCGGTCGATCGGGTCAAGGCCGTCGAGGCGGGCCGCGATGAGCGCGGTGAGCGTCTCCGGCACGGCCAGGCTGGAGAGGTCGCCGGCGGGCACATAGACGCCGTCCCGCTCGATCAGCCGCCCGTCGGCGACGAGCATGCGCACCGTCTCGACGGCGTAGAGCGGGATGCCGTCCGCTCGCCCCACGATGGCGCGCATCGCCGCCTCGGGCAGCCCCGGCACGAGGCCGGCCAGGAGCGCCCGCATCGACGTCTCGGTCAGCGGCTCCAGGAAGATGCTGGTGAAGTGGCGCTTGCCCGCGCCCCAGTCGGCGCGGGTCTCCACCAGCTCCGGGCGCGCCAGCGTGACGATGTAGATGGGCAGCGTCCTGGTCCACTCGATGAGGTGATCGATGAAGTCGAGCAGCCCGGAGTCCGCCCAGTGGAGATCCTCGAAGACCATGACCACGATGCCCGTGGCCGCGAGGCGCTCGAAGAACGTTCGCCACGCCGCGAACAGCTCCGCCGATCCGCTCGAGCCGCTCTCAATGCCGAGCAGCGTGAGCAGAGCCGGCTCGATCCAGCGTCGCTCGTCCGCATCGGTGACGATCCGCGCGACCGTCTCGGCGACCTTCGTGCGCGTCGTCTGCTCGTCGTCTGCTTCGAGGAGGCCGCATCGTCCGCGGACCATCTCGCCGAGCGCCCAGAACGTCAGGCCCGCGCCGAGGGCGGGAGAACGCCCGGCGTGCCACCACACGTTCTCCATCAGGCCGTCGATGTATTTCAGGAACTCCCAGGCCAGGCGACTCTTGCCGATGCCGGCCGGCCCGATGACCGAGACGAGCCGCGTCCGGCGCTCGCGCGACGTGGCGTGGAAGAGGTCCTTCAGCATGCGCAGCTCGTCGTCGCGGCCTACGAAGGGCGCCTCCAGCGTGTCCGACCGACCCCGGCCGCCCCGCTCTGCCACGACCCTCAAGGCCTTCCAGGCAGGCACCGGCGCAGCCTTGCCCTTCAATGACTGATCGCCGGCCGGCTCGAAGACGATGGCACCGGAGGCTGCGCGCTGCGTCGCTTCGCCGACGAGGACAGTACCCGGTGCCGCCGCCGACTGGAGACGGCTGGCGGTGTTGACGAGGTCGCCGGCGACCATGCCCTGGCCGACCGCGCCGATGGTGACAGCCGCTTCACCGGTCAGGACCCCGGCGCGCGCCTGGATGCCTTCGCCGAGGCCGCGGACCGCGTCCACCAGCTCCATGCCCGCGCGGACCGCGCGCTCGGCATCATCTTCCTGGGCTGTCGGGGCGCCCCACACGGCCATCACCGCGTCACCGATGAACTTCTCGACCACTCCGCCGTAACGCTCGACGACGTCGCGGGCGATGTCGAAGTAGCGGGTCAGGGTGTCGCGCACGTCCTCGGCATCACGCTCCTCGGCGAAGGGCGTGAAGCCGACCAGGTCGGCGAAGAGCACCGAGACCACGCGGCGCTCGGCAACGGGGGTGGTGGCCGCGGTGGTCCTCGGCGCCGTGTTGGGCGCCGAGGCCCGTGCCGAGGCGGCCAGGGGCGTGGCGCATTCACTGCAGAACTTGGCCGTGGGCGGATTGGTCGCGCCGCAACGGCCGCAGGTCGACCCCTGCGGCGCGCCGCATTCGTTGCAGAACTTCGCGCCGACCGCGTTCGATGCGCCGCAACTTGCGCAGACCATCCTGCCTCCTCAGACTCGGGCCGGGGATGGCCGGAGCGTAGCCGATGACCGCTTGTGCCGTGCGCCCGAACGCATGGGCGGCGGGGTCACGCCACCGGCCGGTCTCAGTGCCGCAGGTCCGGATCGGGCAGGAGCAGGTCGTCGATGCTGCGCACGAGGTCCCAGTAGGCGGCGATGAAGGAGCGCAGCGTGCGCACCGTGGCGCCGTAGGTGTCGAACTCGGCGACGGTCAGGCCATCCGCGTCGAAGGCGCGCCGGAAATCGGGGATGCGCGCGTACAGCTCCCCGACGTACGCCGCAGGGACCGGCTCGTCGAAACGTGGCCGGACCTCGACCGCGGAGGCGTTGAAGCGCTGTTGCCACTGGAAGGGCATGGTCATCACGATGTCGCCCCCGATCAGCTCCGACCAGTGCAGCTGGTGGCGGTAGGCGGCCGCGAGGAGGCGGGTGCGGTAGCCGCGCTCGTGGAAGAGGCCATAGGCCTTCTTGAGCACCGCGATGCCGGCCCAGTTCGGCGCGGCGGGGTCGACGATGATGTCATCGCGGTCGCAGATCGCCTTCATCCAGTCGTCGAGCCGGCCGATCATCAACGTGCACACCGGCGACATGTGCGCGATGTCCATGCCCTCCGCCTCGCGGCGCAGCAACGCCCGCTCGACCGCCGCGCCGACCGCCAGGGCTTGGGGCACGGTGAAGCTGACCGTGGCGTTGATGCTGATGCCACGGTAGGTGGCTTCTTCGATGGCCTCCACGCCGGCGGCCGTGGCCGGGAACTTCACCTGCATGTTGGGGGCCAGCGTGTCGAAGTGGTGGCCCTGCTCGACCATGCGAGCAGCGTCACGGAAGAAGGTGGGATTGGTCTGGATCGAGAGCCGGCCCTTGCGTCCGGCCTCGCGTGCCCAGATCGGCTCAAGCACCTTTGCGCCCCGGGCGGCCATCTCCTCGATGATGCGCCAGGTGATCTCGACGTCGTTCCAGGTGGGGAGTTCGTCGCGCACGGCGCGCACCCGCGGCTGCCAGATGTCGCGCTCCTTCTTCATCACCTCGCCCACGATGCTGGGGTTCGAGGTCGCGCCGACGGCGCCGTTGGCGACGGCATATTCGAGCTCGGCGACGGCGCAGGAGTCGTTCCAGTAATCGCTGGCGGTCGTGCGCACCATGCGCAGCAGCGGGCTCATCGTGGTCGCAGCCGTGGCGTCCATCTCGACCTCGTTCTTCCTCGAACGGCTCAGCGTGCCGTGCTCGGGGTCCAGTCCATCAGCCAGGCGTGGTCCGGATCCAGCGTGAAATGCCACAGCCGGGTGGGGCCGGCCATCACGTTGAGGTAGTAGCCATCGTACCCCGCAGGCATGCCCACCGCTGCCACGCTCCTCGACGCGCATTGCGCCATGGCTCGACGAGGCGTGTCACGCGCACGTCACCGCCCGGCGCCGTGGCCACGGCAAGGCTTGTCGGCGTGAGCGCCTCGATGTCGATGTCCATGCCTGGCTCGACCAGCACGACGGGCGCCGGTGGGCCGTCAAAGACGCTGGTGCGGCTGCCCACCCGCTCGAAGACGTGGTCGCCGGCCTGGAGACGGCAGGCGCCCTCGAGCACGACCAGGCCGACCTCCCGGTCGTCGCCCGACGCGATGCACGACGGCGCCGGGCGCCAGGCGCTGGGTGGCGAAGCCGATGTACGACCAACCGGCGTCGGCCGGTTGGACGCGCAGCGTGGTCCCGTCGGGACCTGCTTCACCGGGGTGACGCAGTAATCGGCCGGATATGGCCGGCCTCCTAGATGCCGAAGCGGCGCAGGTACTCGCGGTTGCTGCGCTGAGCGGCCACGACCGAGGCCGGCGTATCGATCTCGCGCAGGAACTGATCCTGCTCGATGACCAGCCAGCCCGCGTAATCGTATCGGCGAAGTGCCTCGATGACCGCATCGATGCCCGAGTCGCCCGCGCCGAGCGTGGTGAACACGCCACGCGAGAGCGCCTCCTCGAGTCCCTTGCCCTCGCGCTTGACGTCGTCCATGACCGAAGTCCGGCAGTCCTTGATGTGCACGTGGCGAATCAGCTCGTGGTAGTCGTGCACGGCCTGCGTCGGGTCCGCGCCGCCGAAACGGAAATGGCCGGTGTCGAGGCACAACCCGAGCAGCGACGCGTCGAGGTTGTCCATGACGCGCGCGATCTCGTCGGCCGTCTCCACGTAGGTGCCGGCATGCGGGTGGAGCACGACCTCGAAGCCCTGCTCGCCACAGATCTCGGCAGCGCGATGCAGGTTGTCCACCAGCGCTGCGAAGCGCGCCGGCGACAGCCAGGTCTCGGGGTGCTCCTGGATACGTCCCGAGAAGGCCCGGCGGTCCGGCTCGTCGAAGCCGTCGCTGAGGACCGCGAAGGTCCGCGAACCCGCCGGGGCGCCGTCGCGGATGAGCGCCAGGCTGCGGCGCAGCCAGGCCTGATCCTCCTCGACATGCTCGTTGCGGCTGAAGCGCTGCGGCAGGAAGGCGCCCACCAGCTGCAGCCCTCGCGAGGTAAGCCGCTCATGGAGCGTGGCCGCATCGCCGAGGAAGCCGGGCGGGCCAAGCTCGGTGCCCTCGAAGCCGATGTCGACCATCCAGTCGAGCATGTCGTCGGGGGCGGGCATCCAGGCGTCGCCGGCGATGATCTCATCGACGCCGAAACTGACCGGGGCGCTGGCGACGGGCAGGGTCATGGGATTCAAGGGGACTCCATTTCCGGACGCTCAGGGGATGATGACGACCTTCGTGGCCTGGCCGGCACGGAGATGGGCGATGCCCTCCGCCGTGCGCTCCAAGGGCAGCACCTCGCTGATCATCGGCGCCAGGTCCAGGGCGCCGCTCTCGATGAGCCGGATTGCCGTCGGGAAGGTGAAGTTGGTGATGTGGGTGCCGTGGATGGTCAGCCCATGTTCGGTGATCTGCACCTGGTGGACCGCTGGCCGGGCATTGCTGTTCATGCCGAAGAGGACGATTCGCCCACCCATGGCGGCCGTGTCGATGGCCTCGGGCAGGAGGCTGCCCACCGCGTCAACGACCACGTCGGCATCGCCGGGGAGGAGCTCGGCCCTGCGCGCGCCAAGTTCGTGGGGCGTCACCACAGCGTCGGCACCCATGGCGCGGGCTACCGCGGCGCGTGTCGCGTTGGGCTCCACGACGACGATGGGCGTCGCTCCGGCAGCCTTGAAGACCGCCGTGAAGAGGCAACCGATCGGTCCGGCGCCGAAGATGAGGACCGACTCTCCGGGTCGGACGGCGGCGCGGTTGGTGGCGTTGATCACGCAGGCCAGCGGCTCGGCGAGCGCCGCGATCTCACGAGATGGCCCCTCGCCCAGCGCGTGGACGGCGCTTGCCGGGGCCTTGACGTGTGACGCCAACGCGCCGTCGCGGAAGATGCCCAGGGCCGAGCTGGCGAGGCAGTTGGCGGGGCGGCCGGCACGGCACGAGGTGCAGGCACCGCACGTGGGATTCGGATCCACGATCACCCGCTGACCCGGGCGGATATCGCTCACCCCGGCCCCGACCGCGGTCACCCGGCCCACGAACTCGTGGCCCATGATCGTGCCCGGCGTGGCCGGGTGGCCCGGCGGCACCTCGAGGATGTGCACGTCGGTGCCGCAGATGCCGCAGGCCTCCACGGCGACGATGACATCGTCCGCGGCGGTGATCATGGGCAGCGGCCGATCCTCGATGGTCAGGCGCCCGTTGCCCTGGAAGATCGCGGCGCGCATCAGATCAGGCGCCGCTCGCGGGCGACCTGCTGGTCATAGCTGCGGCGCGC
>Ga0315281_10001236_pt1 | contig 37509 bp, 35 predicted proteins | sample YL17G07_0_MG_FD_204540 | JGI IMG/M metagenome (GOLD analysis project Ga0315281, IMG submission 204540) | Sediment microbial communities from Yellowstone Lake, YNP, Wyoming, USA - YL17G07_0 | ecosystem: Environmental > Aquatic > Freshwater > Lake > Sediment | place: USA: Wyoming | collected...
CCCCAACCCAGTTCGTAGTAGGCCCAGAAGCTGCCGAGCGCGATGCCGAGGGTGAGAAAGACCCACGCCGCCGTGGTCCAGGGCCGCGACCAGCGCGCCCAGGTGGCGTCGAGGCGCCCGTCGAGCAGCGCCGCGATGGCAAAGGCAAAGGCGACCGAAAACCCGACGTAACCCATGTAGAGCATGGGCGGGTGGAACACCATCCCCGGGTCCTGCAGCAGGGGATTGAGGTCGCGGCCGTCCGCGGCGGCGGGCAGCAGGCGCTCGAACGGGTTGGAGGTGAACAGCATGAAGGAAAGGAATCCGACCGCGATCAACCCCATGACGCCGAGGATGCGCGCCAGCACGTCCTCGGGCAGGCTGCGGCTGAATACCGAGACCGCCAGCATCCACACCGACAGCATCAGGACCCACAGCAAAAGTGACCCTTCGTGGCTGCCCCAGCTCGCGGCAATGCGATAGGCCGCCGGCAGCTTGGAGTTGGAGTTGCTTGCCACATTGAGCACGGAAAAGTCGCTGCTGTAGAACGACCACAAAAGGCAGCCGAAGGCGATCGCGACGAACACGAAGAGGCCCTGTGCGGCCGGCCGCGCGACGGCGATGAAGCCCGGAATCCCGCGCGCCGCGCCGGTCAGCGACAGAATGGCCTGTGCCAGCGCGATCGCGAGCGCTACGATGAGCGCAAAGTGGCCGATCTCGGGAATCATCGTGAGGCTCCGGGTGAGATGACGCTCTTGGCCGCCTTGTCCGCTTCCGCCTTCGAGAGCGCGTGCGCCGCTTCGGGGGGCATGTAGTTCTCGTCGTGCTTGGCGAGTACTTCGCTGGCGTGGAACGCGCCGTCGGGCCCGAGCTTGCCCTGCGCCACCACGCCCTTGCCTTCCTTGAACAGGTCCGGAAGGATGCCGCTGTAGACCACCGGGATGCTTTTCGCGGTGTCGGTGACGACGAATTCCACCGTGAGCCCGTCGGCGCGGCGTTTGAGGCTACCCGATTCAACCATGCCGCCGACGCGGAAGGTCCGGTCCAACGGCGCTTCCTTCGCCGCGACCTGGCTCGGGCTGAAGAAGAACACGACGTTGCCCCGGAAAGCGTTCAGCACGAGCGCGGCGGCAATCGCGATCAGTGCGAGGCCGGCGGCAATCGCGACCATGCGCTGGTGACGGGGTTTCACGCTGTTTCTTTCTTGCTTTTCAAGGAAAGAATCTCCAGACAGATACACAAGAGGGTAACCCCGTACGAACCCCAAACGTAGAACCCGTAACCCCCCATGGCGAGGAACTCGTTCATGCTGCCCCAGGTCATGCCGCGGCCCGCATCTGGTCCTTCGTCATGCGCACCCATTCGGCGTCGCGCTCTCGCTCGAGGATGATGGCGCGCACGCGCGAGAACGCGGTCGCGAAGCTGTACATCCACGCCGCGAGCGCCATCAGCAGCATCCCGATGAGCATGGCGGAGGCCATCGAGGGCGCGCGCGTCAGGCTCACCGACGCGCCCTGGTGCAGCGTGTTCCACCACTGCACCGAGAAATAGATGATCGGCACGTTGACCACGCCGACCAGCGCGAGGATCGCTCCTGCGCGGTCGGCGCGCACCGGGTCGGGAATCGCGCTTTTGAGCGCGATGAAGCCGAGGTACAGGAACAGCAGCACCAGTTCCGAGGTCAGGCGCGCGTCCCACACCCAGTACGCACCCCAGGTGGGCCTGCCCCAGAGCGCGCCGCTCCACAAGGCGACAAAGGTGAACATCGCGCCGGTCGGCGCGATCGCCGAGGCCATCATGCCCGAGAGCCGCGTGTTCAGCGCCAGGCCCACCCCGGCCCAGCCGGCCAAGACGACGTAGAGGAACATCGACATCCAGGCCGCCGGCACGTGGATGAAGATGATCCGGTACGCCTCGCCCTGCTGGTGGTCGGTGGGGGCGACGAAGAACGCGACATAGAGTCCGGCGAGTGCGAGCACACCCGCTAGGACCGAAAACCACGGGATCAGTTTCCCGGCGAGCGGGAAAAATGCCTGCGGAGCGGCGAAACGGAACAGGTCTTGATTCATCATTCGAGTGCGATCCAGAGCGCGACACAAGCGGCCCACAGGCCGACCAGCGAGGATACCGCAAGAAAAGCACCGGGCAGAAACAGGTGCGCCGAGGGATTGATCCCGGTCAAAGTGGGGTTGACCCGCTTTCGTGGACACGGCTCGGGCGATTCGATTTTGGCCGAATAGCAAAATTCCGCGAAGGAAGCGGCAGGTCCCGGTTGACATGGATCAATACGGAAGGGACCATAATTATTAACCTAGCGCAACCTCGATTTCACTTTGCAGGACGATCCGGCCGGATGGACGCACAGGAAAGTGAACAGTTCCAAATGCGCGCCAGAAGGAACAGGCGCGACTTTCCGGACGGAACATGAACATGCCGACGGTCGGCAACCGCGCGCTATCAAGAATGAGGCGGTGCCTTCTCGCGACGCTGTTGCTGGGCGTCGGCCTCGTCTGGGCGGCATCACCTGCCGCCCAACCTTCCCGCCTCTCCGCGCACGAGCGGGGGAAAGCGCTCTACCAAAAAAACTGTGCTGTGTGCCACGGTGACGACGGCCAGGCGGAGACACCCGTGGGCCGAGTGCTGAAGCCGCGGCCGCGCAATTTCGCCGATCCAATCGAAATGGCGCGCCTGACTGTCGATCGGATCTACCGCGCCATCAAGGAAGGGAGGCCTGGCACGGCGATGGCTGCCTGGAAACAGGTGCTCACCGAGACCGAAATCGGCGACGTGATCGACTATATCCACGGCCTGTCCTCGAACCGGAAAATGCCGGCGCTCTCCGCCGAGCGGCTCAGCCTCGAGGTCGGCCGTCGTATCTACGACAGAGAGTGCGCGTACTGCCACGGCGCGGACGGGCGAGCCGATACCGGGGTTGCAAAAGTTCTCGATCCCCCGCCGCGTAACTTTGCGGATCCCATCGGGATGGCGCGACTTGACGATGGCCGCGTGTATCTGGCGATCTACCGGGGCCGGCCGGGAACAGCCATGGGCGGCCGGGGAGAACTCCTGGCTCCGGCGGAAATCATCGACGTGATGCGCTACATCCGTACCCTGGTGCAGCCGCTGCCCCCAGGGATGACACCTGCCGGACTCGACGTCCGCGTGGGCGAGCAGATCTATCGACAGTATTGCATTGCGTGCCACGGCGAGCGTGGCGACGGCCGTACGTCGCTGGGCCAGCAGCTCATGCCTCCTCCGCGCGATTTCACCAGAAACAGTGAGATGGCGTCCATCCACGACGACGAACTCGCCCGGACAATCATGCACGGGATCCCCGCATCGGCCATGGCGCCATGGGAGGGTGTACTGAACAAGGAGGACGTCCGGCGCGTCGTGCTCTTCATCCGCCAGAGGTTCGCGGGCCGCTGACAGTCGTCAGTCCGCTTCGTGTGAACAATCGCGCACTGGCGTGACGATCATCAAGATCGCCGCCGCTGCCGCCAGCGCTCCGAGGATGATCAGGAAATCAAAGCCGTCCATGGGCCGCGTCTTTCGCTGCGCTTAGAAATACTATTGTTTCAGTATCCACCCGATCAGTTCTTGAAGATCGGTGTCGCTGATCTTGTCCGGCGCGGTGGGCGGCATCGGCATGGAACCGTAGGCGCCCTTGCCGCCGCTGCGGACCGCCTTCGTGAGCAAGGTGATCGCCTCGCCTTTTCGCTTCTGGGCCACGTCCTTGAATGAAGGGCCGATGCCTTTCTTCTCGACGCTGTGGCAGGCCGCGCAGCCGCCCTTCTTCAGGAGCTCCAGCGCCTTGGCGTCGTCGAGCGCGGCGTCGGCAACGGTTGCCAGGAGCATCGGTATGGCGGCAATTCCAAGAACAGTGATTCCAATTTTCATTCCAATCTCCCAGAGAATTTATTCCTCGAACGGAACTCGAACAACGATATGCAAATATCATGCCGTGGTCCGTATAGAAAAGTATTCGCGTGCCCGGTCGAGCCTCGCAGCCCTGCTTCGGTCAGCCGACAGGTAATGCCGATCCGAAAAATTCCGGATTTATGGAAATTCAGGGCGGTTTTTCCGGCTGTCCAGAAAGCCGGAGGAAAAATGCGAAGGGCATGAGAATCATTCGCGGACACGCGCAGATTTTCCCCGGCCGCAAGGGAAAAACCCCAATTCTTACAGCCGCTTGCGGAGCGGAGTCGCTACTCCGCCGTTTGCGGTGCCGACAGGCACGATCGTTGCTCTCTATCTCAATGAAGGCATAGCCCTCGGCGCGGATGGCAGAGCGCGAGAGTTAAAGGAATGCCGAGAATCATTTACGTTACGAGAGGAAATTTACGATGAAACTTAAATCAGGAATCTTGACGTTGGCAATGTTGACGCTAGCGCCTGCTGTAGCATGGGGCGGCCCAGGCGGCACGGGGCTTGCAGGAACACCCCACGATTTCTCGTCAAGTGGCGGTGGCGTCGGAGTCTGCACTTTCTGCCACACCCCGCACCGGGCGTTATCAACCCAACTCTTGTGGAACCATACGCTTTCCACTTCCAACTTCTCTTGGGACGTGGCTAAAACGACCGCCGGTACGAACTTCCCAAGCTTCAAGGGCGATACCTACACGGGGCCTTCAGCGAAGTGCCTGAGTTGCCATGACGGCACCGTCGCGGTCGGCGACATCGCCTGGTGGAATGAGGGCAAGCCAGCGTCGCTCGACAACAAAAAGCACGAATGGCCCGACGCGTTCAACGTCGGCGCCACGGGCGGCGTTGTCGGCAGCATGAAGGGCAATCATCCGGTCGCCATGCCGTATCCTTACTTGGGTGCGTCAAACACCTATAACGGGGTGACCACCGGCTCCGGGGCCGCGATGACGGAATGGCAGGGGACTCCTTTGGCCCCCATCCGCATGTTCAACGATGACGGGACGGGAAATATCAGCGCCGGGTTGGTAGCGGCGAAGAGCGGCATCGAGTGCTCGTCCTGCCACGATCCGCACAACAAGGCTTCGGTGGACGATCTGTTCTTGCGCGGTAAGATGACGGGCAGCAGCCAGGGGGATGGTTACATCTGCTTGAAGTGCCACGTCAAGTAAACGAGTAGGAAAGCAGTTGCGGGGGGCTGACGAGCCGTCAGCCCCCCTGTTTTTTTCCGGACGGCCGCGCCGGGCGGGGGTTCCGCAGCATCTCACGCGACCTCTGCTACGGGTAAGACTCCGGGTTGTGGTTCTTTCCGTGGCACCTCAGGTAACAGCTGCCCCGCCCCGGGGCTGTCGTAATGTATTCCAAGCGGCCCTGCGAGTTGGGGCTGACCACCGTTTTGTTGGTGCGGTCACGCAGCATGAAGTTGATCAGATGCGCGTTCTGGCGCGAGCCGTGGGCGTCATGACACGCCGCACACGGCGCATTTGCGCCAGTAACGTGCTTCTCGTGCTTGAACGTGCGTGCCCGATCGGTGATCAGGTAACCCCGATTGTGGCACTTGTAACACATCGCATAGGTCGTGATTGACTCGGTCGTGGGATCATTCGTCTGGTACTGCCGCTCCAGGATCGGTTCGTTGCGCGAACCGTGCGGTCCGCGCGGGCTGGTTCCCGTCGCGGTCCAGTCGTCGTTGTTGTGGCAACTCACGCAGTCGATAATCGTGGCCGTGTTGTAACCGGCCTCGAAACCGCCCATGGTGGTGTTTCGTCCCGTGGCCGCGATCGGATGGTAGGACGGGTTGACCGGGTCGATCTTGAGCCGGATATTGCGCGTGCTGTCCTGGCGCACGATGCCGGGCGTGGTCGGCTCCCTCGTTCCATGGCATTTGAAACAGACCTCGTACACGAAGCTCGCCTCGGCGATCGGCGAACCGCCGAGCGTGACGCCCTGGACACCCTGCAACCGTCCGGAGACGGCCGGCAACACGCCTGGCGTGGAGGTCGTGGCGTGGGGATTATGGCAATCCATGCAGGCGACATGCCGTTGCATGATCAGGGGATTTTCTTTCGGCTCATGGACCCACTGACTGCTCTCGATGGGGTGGCGGAACGGCTTCGTCAGGAACTCCGCCTCGATGTTCTTCGAGGCGACCGCAGCGTTGTGGCAGACGGTGCAGACCGTCGGTTCCGCGCTCTGGGCCAGCAGTCGTTGTGGATGGCCGGCGGCGTGCGGACGATGGCAGCTGAGGCAGGCGTTCTCCGCGACGGTCAAGTAACCGCCTGCCGGCCACGGATTTGTTCCAGTGCCTTTCCAGGCGGCGCTCGAGGTGGCATGGGTCGAGCCATTCCAGTGGGCGGGGCGATGGCAGGCGGTGCATAGTGCCCCCGAACGGTTGTCCATGCGCAGAAATTTTGGTCGTTGATCTTCATGAGGATTGTGACAACTCGTGCACTGGAGCTGGCCGTCTTCCAAACGGATGGCCGATGGCAGGGTGAGTGGATCGGCAAGCCCGCCGCGGCTCACGGCGAGCGCGCTGTCATAGACGAAAGAGATCGGGTGATCGTCGGAAAGGTCGGTGCCAAGCACGGTCTTGCCGGTGAGCGGCCCGAGCGCGACCTGCCCCCCCGGCGGCGGCACCCGCAGGTTGCCCAGCGCCAGAATCCCGTCGTGGCAGGACAGGCACAGGCGCGACGCGCCGCTGGGCTGATTGAGCAGCGCTTTCAGTGTGCTGCTTCCGTAAAGCTGGTAGGTGACGCCTGAGAACTCCCGGTTCCATAGCGCGCGCGTCGGATTCGCGTTATGCGGCGTATGGCAGAAGACGCACAAGCCGCTCGGCTGGGTCGTCTTCACCGTACCCGTGCCGGTAGGTGTGAGATTGTGGACGGTGCGCGCGATCTGGGTCTGCGCCTGCGCCGGCCACGCCAGAAAACCGGCAAGCGTCAGCAACAGCGCCGCGAATACGCCGGGGCGCCGCCCGACCGTTGCGCGCAAAGTCCAAACAGTTTGCCGCACGCGTGGATTATTCATCGATGTCGGCCTCATCTATCAGCCTTCTTGCCGGGGTCAGGATCGAAGACAAACACCTGTACACGCTGGTTGTAAGCATCGGCTACATAGATCTGGTTCTGCGGGGTGATGAAAAGTCCTCCGGGGAGCCAGAACTGACCTGCCTGCGTTCCCCGTTCGCCGAACGCCAGCAGCAAGTTCCCGTTGCGTTCGAAAACCTGCACGGCATCGAACAAGGCATCGACGATGTAGACATGCCCTTCGCTGTCGGCCCCCAGCCCTTTGGGTGCGGCGAAATCGCCCGAGCCGTCGCCGAGACGGCCCAGCTTCCAGAGAAACCGGCCCTCCCGGTCAAAGGCCTGGATGCGAAAATTGAGTGCATCCGTCACCAGCAGCGTCCCGGTTCGGTCCAGGGCAAGATGAGTCGGGCGGTTGAACTCTCCGTCCTGGAACCCTCCCTGGCCCCAACTCTGGACCCGGGCGCCATCCGGTCCGTAGACGCTGATCCGATGAGTGGCCGAGTCGGCCACATAAAGCCGCTGCGTCGCTGCGTCGTAGGCCAACCCCGCCGGGCGCGCCAAACCTTCCTCGGCGGCGACGCGGATGAGCTTGCCCGCGCGGTCGAGGAGAAAAACTTTCTTGAGCAGAGTATCGGCGACAAAGACCGCGCCGTCGGGACGCACGGCGACAGCCACCGGCGAGCCCAGGGCCTCCTCCCGGACTCGGTCCACCTTGATGAATTCGTTTTGCACGCGATCGAGAATCCAAAGTACCTGGGCACCCGGATCGGCGACATAGAGCACCCCATCGCGCTCGGCCACGCCCGTGGGGCGGATGAAATGATCCTCGCCCCTGCCAACCAGCGTATCCATCACGCGCCGCAAAAAAGATTTCGCGATTCCCCATTCTTTGGGCGCGGCTACGCTGCGCACGTAGTGGATGCGCGGTTCGGCCGGCGGCCTTGGCCACGCCAACAACGCCGCAGGCGCTTCCGGCGAGACTATTGCCGGGGCAGGCGCCCCGCAACCGCCCGTGAACAGCAACAGGCCAAGCGCAATCATCAGCGCCGGAAAGTTGCGCATCATCGGCCTCAAAATCGCCGAATCATTCTCAGATCCAGACGCCGGTCCGTCGTCTGGAACTCGCCGCGTGTCCGATCGTTCAGCGCGAGGACCGACACGATCTCCAACTTGCCATAATTCAGCCGAGCCCGGAGGCTCTTCTCGTTCACTGTTTCCGTGGGTAGCAGGCTATCCTTGTATACGCGCCGGCCGACAAGGGCCGTGATCGACCAGCCGCCTGGTGCGAGCCAATCCAGCGTCAGCCGCTGCGAATGCGTATCGCTTTGACGCACCGGCAGCGTGAAGTTCGTGGAAGACTCCTCCGCATTGAACGCCAGGATGAAGTTGGAGCCGGGCCTGAAGGACACAATCTGATTGAACCGCTGCTGAGTATACGCCAGGCGCGTCGCGTCGTAGCGGGAAACGGCGACGCTGGCCTGCCCCTGCAGCGCCTTCCAGGCTCCCCGCAATACAAGCTGCCCCGTGTCCTTGCGCCGGTCCTCCAGGAACCGGCTGTCGCTGCCCGCGCGCAGCGTCTGGTCAGATTGCTCGTGCCCGAACGAAAAGGCGATCCATCGGAAATCCACCCCGCCGCTGAACCACCGGGAGGCCGTCGTGTACTTAAGGCTGGGGTCGATTTCGTAGGTATAACCGACGACCAGCGGATCGCCCGGCTGGATCACCAGGCTGCCTAGCAGCGGAACGATTCGGATCAGATCGCCTTCCGCGACGATATCGTAATCGACGCCGGGCGTGGTCGGGAGCCGGGCGCCGCCCCGTGTGTCCACCACCACGATGGTGGAAACGATGCCGAAGGGTTGGTTGAGCAGGAATCCGGCCCCGCCGCCGAGCGGCGAGGGCGCGCCGTGCGCCTCGTCGATGACGCTGATTTGCGAGGCCCGAAGGTTATTCTGATCGAGTTGATAGCGCCCGCCAGCGTGGGCAAATACCTGGCCGTCCCACGGCAGGCCGCGTTGATAGTTGAAATCGACCTGGCCTGCATCGCTACCGCGGGTGCCGGCCGGCAGTTGTTGACGCAAGGCCGACGCCAGAGCGGTCGTGGTGAGGTTACTGCCTAGTCGATGCTGCACGTGAAAAATCCCGTTATGGGCGATGGTGGTCCCCGCCTGCGTATCGACGCTCGTGAATAGATAACGATAGTTCGTGAACAGGTTCTTGTAGTGGTCAACGCGCACCTGCTCGTCTGCGGTTAGAAATGTCATCGGACCAAGACCCGTGCGGGTGAAATAGGAAAGGCGCGAGTCCCAGCGACGGTTCAGGGCAGGCCCGAAGTCCTGGCTGTAGACGAGGCTCGCCGTCTGGGTTTGAAAACTGCCCGGCACGAAGGCGAGGTTATGGAGATCGTTGAATTCGTAGCGCAAGTCCAGGTCCGCGGTTTCAAAGCCCTTGTGGCCATCAAAACTCAGCACGTTGCGGAGTTCGTCACGCTGGAACGTCTGGCCGAGCCCGGTCGTCGACTCCTTGACACGTTCCTGGTACGTGCGCAGGTTGGAACTGAAATAGGGGATCCCCCAATCCTTGAGGAAGCTGTCTTCGCGCAGCCGGAACGCGGCGCCGTGATGTTCAAAATCGATCTGGGTGCGGCCACCGAACGGCTGGATCAGGAAGTTCTGATTGCGGTTGGCGAAGAGCGTGCCGCTGTAGGGCTTCTCGGCCAGGAGCGTAGCGTCGAACGAGTACCCGGTGAGTTTGCCCTGGCGGGAAGTCGCCGTGCCATCGGAACGATCCTGGTCCCGAAACAGATCGAAGGTCAGCCCCAGGCTGCCGGTGAACAACCGCGGGTCGAGTACGGAAAAGCCCTGGTTCCGGATGCTCAGCCGCTCGCGCTGGCGGCGGTGCGTGAGGTCGGTCTCCTGGCTGTCTCCGGAGCGTGTTTGCTGGCGCTCCGTTTCGTAGCCCGTTTCCACTTCTCCGCTCCAAGTGCCCACGCGCAGGCCCCACAGTTCCTGTGCGCCGGTCTCGCCCGAGCGAAGCATCGACAGAGCCATCATCGTTCCCGTCGCCACAATGACCCATGTGCCTTGTCTCATTCGCGATGGCAGCGCGTGCAAGCCTCGAACGTGGCCTGAAAGGCCGTCTTACCGTTGTGGCAGACCCCGCAATAGGTGCCCTTCTCGATCGCATCCATCGTGATCGGATTCACCCCTGCCTTCATCACAAAAATGGCGTCGTGGCAGACATGACACTTGAACTGCAACCGGTGCACCCAGTGAGGAAAAATCGCCGGCGCGATATCCTCCGTCCCTGCCTCCTTACGGGTGAATTTGATGTCGCCCGGCTCGGCATCCACATTTCGGATGAGCACGAGGGTCACCATCACAATGAGGGCGAGCCGGAGCGCTTTGCGCGTCATTTGGGCATGGCCAGATGGCAGCGCGGACAGCCGGTGACGGCGTCAAACGCGACCTTGCCGTGACACCGTCCGCAATATTCCCCCGCGAATATTTTTTCCATCGTGATGGGGTCGGCGCCCTTTTCCATCTGGAAGATGGCCGGATGGCAGTTGGTGCAGGCGAGAATTTGAGTGTGGATTTTGTGGGGATACGCCACCTTGAAATCCGGCGCTCCTTTGGGAATGAGTTCCACGTCGAGGTCGAGCATCGGTTCATCCTCGGCTTTGGGATCAAGTCCGGGTTTCGGCTCGATGAACTTTTCGTTCAGTGCCCGCACCCAGTCCGTGCCGCCGCCTGTCTCTTTCGGAAGCTGTGCCAACAGTGCCGCCCAATCGGTCCGGGGCGCTTCTTCTTGCATTTCCACGATCGGCGGCGGCTTCGGGGCTTGATACGGCGGGCGGCGCGGCTGGCGAACCACCGGTTCGGGCGGCACTTCCTGCCCGGGTGGCGGTACCTTCTCGAACAGGATCGAAACCAACTGGGGCGGTGCGGTACAGGCGCTCACGAAAACCCCGCTCGCCAAGACCGCAGCAAGACCAAACAATGCGAGCCAGCGAAACTTTGGCGATTCCAAATGCAGAGCGCGCTTTTCTTTCCGCTTGACGGGCTACTTCTGGGTTGCTGCTTTTTTCTCCGCCTGGCTCGCTTTTCCCTTCGTTTCGCCTGTCGGGTTGAGGAAACTGTCTGCCGCGCTCGTATTCACGAGTTGGTAAACCTCGACCCGGTGGTTGAGATAGTCGGCCACGTAGACGCGGTTTTTCCTGTCGATGGTGATGGCCGTCGGATTCTTCAACATTCCGGGGATCGGCCCCCGTCCGCCGAAGAATAGCAGTACCTGTCCTTTCGGATTGAAGATCTGCACATTGCTCCACCCCGAATCCACGATATACACATTGCCGAAACTATCGGTTGCAACCCCTTTCGGCTTGTCGAACATTCCCCAGCTATTGCCGCGCTCGCCGAAGTTCTTGACATAGTTCCCGCCGGCATCGAACAGTTGCACCCGCGAATTGAGCGTGTCGGTAACGTAGAGGTTACCCTGTGCGTCCACCGTTACATAAGTCGGGAACATGAACTCACCCGGTCCGGAGCCTTTGCCTCGGCCAACGGTGCCGATGAGTTTACCTTCCAGATTGAAGATCTTGACGTTATGCGTCTCGGACTTGGTATGGGCGGTGTCGGCGAGATAGATTTTCCCGCGTTCACGATCGATGGCGACGCCGCTGGGCCTCTCGACGGAGGGATCGGTGATGAACCGGATAGTTTCTCCTTTCCGGCTGATGACCCTGATGCCCTTCTTTGCCTGTTCGACGACGTAGAGATTTTCGTCCGCATCGAGGGCGAGCCCCACCGGCTGGGCGAGGGGCGCCTCTTTGCCAAGTTTGAGGAAGGTCTTCTGCGCGAAGTCGAACACGAACACAGCGTGTTGAACGTAGTCCGACACGTAAACGCGGTTCCCGTCGTCGGAAACCGCGAGTCCCATGGGTTCGGCGATGCGGTTGGATGTCGGCCTTTCACCACCGAGAAAATTGGCCAACTGCTGGCTGAAGGTGGTGTCCTGGTCGAGATCTTGGTCGCTGACGATAGAACGAACAAACTCGATGCGGGTGGTCAGGGGCGGGGCCGGCCAGACCAGACGTTTCATTTCCGCCGGCGGCGGCGCGGTGACGCAGCTTGCCAGCATTACCGATAGCCCTGACGCAATTGCGGCGAGGATCGCCCGCCATGTGTGTGTCGCCGACTTCGCATTGCTGGTGCACATTGGGATCTCCTCGTATCGAGATGACGATCAATACCCTCGGGTAGCAAACTTCTGCTCCAGTTCGGCAAGTTTGCTGTATAGGGTCGACAGGCTGATTCCGAGCCTTTGCGCCGCCAGCTTGCGGTCATTCCCTGCTTCAGTGATCGCCTTCAGGACAATGTCGGCCTCGTGCCTTCGCAGGTGGGCGCGCAGGGACTGATCCGCCGCATTCGCTGTTTCCGCGAGGATCCGGGGCGACGCCGCCTTGACAAGCTCCGAAGGAAGTTCGTCGACGGAAACATGGCCGCCTTCGGCAAGTATGCACGCGCGGCCAATCGCATTTTCGAGTTCCCGCACGTTACCCGGCCAGTCGTATCTGAGCAAGATCTCCTCCGCCTCCGGGTCGAGTTCCATCGCGGGTGACGATTGCTTCATCGCGTTTTTGGCGTGAAGGATAAATTGGATCAGCCCGCGTATATCCTCCGGTCGATTGCGTAACGGCGGGATCACGATCTGGAACATGCTCAAACGGAAAAACAGATCCTCGCGAAACATGCCCGCGGCCACCAGCTCCGGAAGGTTTCGGTTACTCGCAACGATGATCCGGGTGTCCACGCGACGCACCTGCTCGCTTCCCACCGGCCTCACCTCCTTGTCCTCGATCGCATGCAGCAGCTTGGACTGCATTAGCAAAGGTACTTCATCGATCTCGTCGAGGAACAAGGTGCCGCGGTCGGCCTCGAGAAACAGCCCCTTTCTCGTGCGATTGGCGTTGGTAAACGCGCCCTTGGTGTGGCCTAAGAATTCGCTTTCAAGGAGTTGGTCCGGAATGGCCGCACAATTGACCGCGAGAAACGGCGCGTCATGCCGTCCGCTTTGCTCGTGGATCGCGCGCGCAAACACGCTTTTGCCGGTACCGCTTTCGCCGGTAATCAGGACAGTGCAATCGGTATGCGCCACCTTGCCCACCAGCCGTTCAACGTCGCGCATGCCGGCCGAGCTGAACCGGTACAACGGTTTACTCTCGGTGACGGCTTTGCGCAGGGCCTTGTTTTCTTCGCGCAACCCGCTTATAGCCTCGATTTGCGACAGCCGGTGCAACACTTCCACATGGCGCACGGGTTTGATGATGTAGTCGAAGGCCCCGGCGCGCAGCGCCTGGACGGCGGTTTCCAGCGAAGCGAATGCCGTCAGCATGATGAAGCTGGTGTCGAGCTTGGTCGCGCGGCATTGGCGCAGCAGATCAATGCCGTCTCCGTCCGGCAATTGGATGTCGCACAGCGCCACGTCGACGTCGTCGCGCCCAAGCTTCGCTGTCGCTTCTGCGAAGTCCGCCGCAGTATCGACCGAATAGCCGGCATTGCGCACCGCTTCGGCAAGAACTTGCCGCGCCGCCCGTTCATCTTCAATCACCAGTACGTGCAGAGCGGGCATGTTCGCTCAAGCTGCAGCCGTTGACCGTTGCTGCGACGGCAGGCTCACCCGCACCGTGGTGCCGGCGCCCACGGTCGATTCCAGGTCGATGCGCCCGCCGATCTCTTCGATCAGCGTTTTGCAAAGATACAACCCGATGCCCCGCCCCTTGCCGGCCGGCTTGGTGGTAAACGACTGTTCGAACACGTGCGCGCGTACCGTGGAGTCCATGCCCTGGCCGTTGTCCGACACCGACAAATTGATTACGCCATTGGTTCGTCGCGTGGCCACGCGTACCATCGGCTTGCGGCCAGCCACCTCCTGCATCGCATCCGCGGCGTTGATCAGCAGGTTCATCAGTACCTGCGTCAAATGGTCGGCAACGGCGCGGACCGCCGGAAGGTCATGATCCAAGTCCGGCATGATCGGGATGTTGCGAAAGCGCTTGTCGAATCGTATGAAGCTGCAGGTTGTTTGCACCAGTTCATTAATATCGAGAAGTTCCGGGTCCGCCGAACGAGGGGCGCTCACGTCCGCAATCTGCCGGACGATCAAGGCAATGCGCTCCGTTTGCTTGAGTATGAACTCAGCGTTGCCGCAGAGCGTCTCATCGTCAAGGCGCTTGTGCGACCGTATTCCGTCGATCGTGTGTTGCGCGATTCCGGAAATCGAATTGATCGGATTGTTGATCTCATGCGCAACAGCCGCCGCGAGCGACCCGACCGCCGCCATTTTCTCCCGAAAAAAACGATGCTCGTTCGAGATCGCCTGTTGCTGTTCCCGGCCACTAAGCTCCGACTGAATGCGGTTGATATGCTCCATCAAAGCGCCGACTTCATCGTGCCGGGTGACCTCAAGCGGCTTCCCGCGATAGCCTTCGACAATTGCCGCCGTCCGCGCTTCGGCGTTTTTGATGTCTGACGTGAGCCTGGAGAAAAACATCATTGCCGCCGAACCAAAGACCGCCAGGCCGAGCAGAAACGCGACCGAGAGGATGACCGTGAAGTGCTGGACCACCCTGAGGAATTCCTTGGACATTTGGTCGGTCTGACTCTGTGTCCTGGTCTCGCGCTTCTCGAGTTCCGCGGAAAATTCCTGCCCGCTATCGCGCAACGCGACCAGCCTGTCTCGCTCCCTCTCGCCGCTCGCCCCGGACAAATGCCGCTCAAAGCGCCCGATGGTTGAGGCAATCTCCGGAAAGGTCTCTTTCAACGCCGGCAGGTTCGGAGCAAGCGCTGCGAGATCGAGTTGAATATCATTGAATCGCGGTTCGGCCAAATCCGAATTCAACAATGTCTGCAAGGTAACTAGGGAATGAGTCAGCGCAGTATTGACCTTGGTCAGTAATTCATTCTCCACATGGAGTTGCTCCAGGTGCCCGTGGAAATGGAGCAACCTTCCCTGTTCGTGGGCCACGTAAAGTCCGACGATGATCAGGTACGCGAGCAACCCGACAAAGGCGACAAGGCCTTTCGCGTACAGCGTGAGGCGCAAGCGCGTGGGAGCGCGGATTGACGCCGCTGCGACGTCAACTGCAACCATAGAGGTAGCGGAAAAGGGCGGCGGAAGACGGAATCTCATCTTGCGAGCTAGCTGTGCGCTCCATCAGTAGATTGAGCAGGCCGCAATTTCGTGGCCCCGCACAGGCCGGAGCCGATCGTTGGCGCGCGGCGACCGGAACGCGCCAGAATGTCCGTGGCCGCGCCGCCCTCTAATCTCATCACCTGTTCGGCGACGCCGGCGACAGCCCGAAACAAGGGATATCCTCGTCTGTCCGCGCATCGCGTGCTTGACCCAGATCAAAACTTGGTTGTACGTCAAGTAATCCAGATTCGCGCTTCCCCCTGGCGTCGACAGTAGCTCGGCCCGACGCTCAATTCCTCGCCGCGAGCCCGGCTCTTTTCCATCCGACCGCCGCTTGGCGTTGCGCAGAGAAGGCGCCAAGTCCTCATTGACGCGAGAGGTCATCAATCGAGGGCGACCCGGAGGGCCGCGCAGGCAGCCCAAGGGCCGACAAGTGAGGATACCGCAAGAAATGCGCCAAGCAGCGACAGATGCGCTGACGGATTGATCCCGATCAAGGTTGATGTCACTGCACCGGCGCCGAACACCAGCACCGGAACGAATAGCGGCAGCACCAGCAGGCCGAGGAGCGCGCCGCCGCCGCGCACGCCCAGCGTCAGCGCGGCGCCGGCAGCGCCGAGCAGGCTCAGCACCGGGGTGCCGATGAGCAGCGATGCAAGCAGCACGCCGAGCGCGCCTGCCGGAAGGTCGTACTGCAGGCCGATGAGCGGAGCGGCGAGCGCGAGCGGCAGGCCGGTCAGCAGCCAGTGTGCGGCGGCCTTCGCCAGCACGACCACGATGAGCGGCTGCGGCGAGACCAGCATCTGCTCCAGCGTGCCGTCGGCGTAGTCCGTGGCGAACAGGCGCGGCAGCGACAACACCGCGGCGAGCAGCGCGGCGATCCAGACCACGCCCGCGGCCATCGTGCGCAGTTGATTGGGCTCCGGCCCCACACCGAGCGGAAACAGGCTCGCCACGACCACGAAAAACACGAGCACGTTGAGCGCGTCGCCCTTGCGGCGCAGGGCGAGTCGCAATTCGCGCCGGACGATGAACGAAAAAGCGTGCAGCACCGCGCCTCAGCTCCGCAGCTCGATCGAGCGCGCATCCGGCGCCGCGATCGGGATGTCCTGGTGCGAGGTCAGCACCAGCATGCCGCCCGCGGCCAGGTGGGCGGCGCACAGCGCGCTCACCCGAGCGATCGCCTCGTCGTCCAGCGCGGCGAACGGCTCGTCCAGCAGCCACAGCGGCACGCCCGACGAAAGCGCGAGACGGGCGAGCGCGGCGCGCTTGCGCTGGCCCTGCGACAGGTAGCGGGCGGGCAGGTCCGCGAGGCGTGCAATGCCGAGACTTTCGAGCGCGCTTTTGATTTTCGATGCAGAAATTTCAAGACCGGAAATTTGAGAAGAAAAATCCAGATTCTCCAAGACCGTCAGTTCGTCCTTGACCGCGGCGGCGTGCCCGAGGAACAACATTTCTCTCCGGTAGTCGTCGCCGATCGGGTCGCCGCGCCAGCGCACTTCGCCGGCGGCCGGGCGCGTAAGCCCGGCGAGCGTGCGCAGCAGCGTGGTCTTGCCGGCGCCGTTGCCGCCGCGCACGCGCAGCAGCCCGCCGGCTTGCAGCACGAAACCCAGGTCGGAGAACAGGCGCAGCCCGCCGCGCTCGCACGACAGAGCGTCGGCCAGGAGCATCATCGGGAAATCGATCCGCTTACTTGGAGTTGAGCCGGTAGGTGACAATCTCGGCGGGCGACGTCGCCACGCTGAAGGAGCCGCACAGCACGATGTCGCCGCTGCCTTCCAGGCGCATCTCGCTGCGGCAGACGATCTCCTTGCCGGAATTCCTGAGGCGTACGCACGTTCCGTTCTCGCTGAGGTTGACCAGGTAGGGTACCGCGTCCTTGCGCCAGACGATCTTGGCGTGCTTGCGCGAAACGTAACGCAGGGGAACGATGACCTGGTTGTCATTCCCGCGGCCGATCTGGACTTCGCCGTCCGACGGCCCGAAGCGCTGCTCGACGCCGCCGAATTTTACGACCACGGAGGGACTGGCGGGCGCGACCACCGGCGCCGGTGCGGGACTGGGCGCCGGCGGGGGCGCAGGTTCGGCCGCGGGCGCGATGGCCGCCATGCGGGTGGCGATGTCGGGTGCAGACGCGCTTCCGGGCACACGATATACGGAAATACCCTCGATACTGCCATGGGCCTCGAGCACCGGCTCGTTTACCGCGCCGACCGCGTCGAACAGGGCCTGGTCGACGAGTATGTCGCCAGGGGCGCATTTCTCCATCAGCATGCTGGCGGCATTGACCGCGTCGCCGGAAATCTTGCCGGCGATCACGCGCACCGGGCCGTAGGCGAGGCCGATCCTCGCCTTGACGGTGATCCCGGAGGCCGGCTTGACCGCCTTGGTAATCCGGCTCTGGATGCTTGCCGCGGCGTCGAGCGCGGCCTTCGGATCGGCGAAGCTGCACAGCATTGCATCGCCGACAATGTGCGTTACCACGCCACGGTGCGAAACCACCGCGTCGGTGATCACCGCTTTGGTCTGCCCGATCTGCTGGTCGCCGAACCACCCCTTCATCGTGGTCGCCGCCGGCCCGTCGAGCCTCACCTCGTCGGTCCAGATCGCCGCGAACAGCAGTCCCTGCGCGTTGCTGAGGATCTCCATCAGCCGCCGTTCATGCGTCGATGCTCAGGGCGGTCTTCGGCACCGAGACGCAGGCGAGGCAGCTGCCCTTCTCGACTTGCGCGCCGGGCGTCGACAGGTAGCTGAACTGGCCGTCCCGCACCGCCGTCGCGCAGGTGCCGCAATTGCCCGCGCGGCAGCCCGAATCGATGTGGATGCCGTTTGCCTCCGCGAACTCCAGGAGCGAGCCGGCGCCCGGCGTCCAGACGAGCTTCTTCGCCGAGCGCGTGAAGTTGAGCTCGAAGCCGGGCGCGTCCGCGGCGGCGGGCTGCGCGGCCTGGGAAACCTTCTTCACCGAGGCCGGGCCGAAAGCCTCGAAATGGACGCGGTTCTCGGGGACGCCCCAGGCGCCGAGGTCGCGCGTCAGCGTCTCCATCATCGGCGGCGGGCCGCAGATGTAGAAATCGAAGTTGGTCACCTTCAGCACGCGCTTGAACAGCTCGACGCCAACCCGCTCGGCGTAGTCGTAGTCGACGCCGGCGCGGTCCTCGGGCAGGGGATCGGAGTAGCACGCCACGACGTGGATGTTCTGGTGCTGGGCCGCGAGCTCGCGCAGGTATTCCTTCATCACGTGCTCGCGCCCATTGCGCACGCCGTAGAAGAACCAGGCCTCGCGGTTGCCGGGCGCGGTGGCGATGTAATTGAGCATGCTCAGCACCGGCGTCACGCCGACACCGCCGCCGACCAGCACCACCGGGCCGCGGTGCTCGACGTCGAGGTGGAATTGCCCCCCGGGCGCCTTCACGTCCAGGAAATCGCCCACCTGCAGGCGGTCGTGGAAATGGCTGGAGGACAGTCCGGGTGACGCCGTTGGCGCTTTCGGTGGCGGTGGCAGGCGCTTGATCGTGACGCGGTAATAGTCGGTGTGATCCGGGCTGTCGGAAAGCGAGTAGCAGCGCGTCACCTCGCGCGTCTGGCCGGGAATCGAGAGGCGGAACGTCAGGTACTGGCCCGGGAGGAAGGGCGGCAGCGGCCGTCCGTCGTGCGGCGCGAGATAGAACGAGCAGACCGATTCGGCTTCCAGCACCTTGCCCTCGAGCCGGAACTTGCGGTAGCCAGACCAGGCCTGCGCGCTCACCTGCGCGAGCGGCGCGCGCACCATCTCGAGCCGCGCGCGGAACACCGCCTTTTCCTCTTCGTGCAGGTCGGCCAGCTGCCGCTGCCGGCGGTAGGCCTCGAACACCAACAGCCCGAAGTAGGCGGCGCCAAGCAGCGTCGCGACCAGGGCAACCGAGTGGATCAGGATGACCATGCGCTGCGCGTCGCCCGTTCAGAACTTTCGACGGATCTCGAACCGGATGCCGCCGATGTCCTTCAGGTTGGCGCGCGCCGCCACGATCAGATCGGTGCGCAAGATCCAGGCGCGGTCCAGGGCGTGCTGGTAGCGGATGCCGAGGGCGGTCTGGGCGCCGGTGATGGCGCGGTTGTTGATGTCGCCGTGCGGCCGCGCCGTCGCGACTTCCACCACCAGCTGGCGGCTGAGGTCGAACAGGTACTCGACGCCGAGCGCGCCGCCGTAGGTGTTGTTGGCGGTGTCGTTGAGGCGCGGGAAGCCGGTGAGGCCGTCGGTCTCGAAGTTGATGCCGGTGTTCTTGAGGATGCCGCCGGCATCGGCCGCGCGCGCCACCGACTGCGGCCGGTCGTTGCCGTAGAAGAGGTTGAGATAGGGCACCAGCGTGAGCGGCTGGCGGGTCACCAGCGAGTTCTCGATCAGCAGCAGGGTGCCGTTGGCGGTGCGCCTGTGACCGGCGGCGGGATCCTGGCCGGCGTTATGGATCACCCGGATGCTGTTGGACAGCCAGCCGCCGTAGCGGCGCGTGAACGCGGCGGCGAAGTTGTTGTAGGCCTGGCCGAGGTTCGCGCCCTTGGGCTCGACCCGCGCCATGCCGACTTCCCAGTAGCCCTGGTTGGCCTCGATGAACGCGGTGACGCCGAGCACCCGGTTGCTGGCCGTCGCGTTGCCCGCGCCGTCGACGATGCCCGGAGTATTGACGTTGTCTAGCGCGGCGAAGAACGTGACGTCCATGTTCGAGATGTCGAGCGATTTGCTGTGCTTCCCCGGCAGCGTGAAGGCGAAGCCGCTGATCGCATCCTCTAGCCAGACGCCGTTCTGGAACAGCAGCGGCATCTTGCCGACGGCGAACGGCAGGTCGAAGCTCTGGTAGCGGTCGGTCCAGCCGCTCAACACGGCGCCGAGGTCGCCCTCGAAGAACAGCGCATCGGCCTTGACGTCGACGTTCAACGCGCAGCGCTTGCCGCCCGCGCTGCGCGACTGGCAGCGCGTGAAGTCGCCCTTGTGGTCGAGCGGCCGGAAGAACGCGTGCACGCGCTCGGTCCCGGTGAGCTTCCAGTCCATGTCGAGGTTGAGGCGCGTCGCCAGCACGTTGAAGGCGCGCGCGCCGTCGCTGTTGCGCGCGAACGCGGTGCGCCAGTCGCCGTAGATCGAGAACGCCATGTCGGTGGGGTTCTTGCGTCCGAGGCCGGTGCCGGAGGGCTGCAGCGGCCCGCCCTGGTAGATCGGCCGGCCGATCTCGAGCATCGGCCGGGGATTCTGCACCTGGAACTTGCCGCCGTAGATCTTCAGCTGGTCGTCGACGCTGTAGGGCCTGTTTTCGTACGACGGGTCGGGGCCGAAGGCGTCGTCCGAATGCTTCGCCGGTTTGGCGTCCGGCGACATCTCCGGTTTGGCATCGGCCGGGCCCGCACCATGGGCGGCGCCGGCGAAGGCGGCGAGCGCCGCGGCCACGGCGGCGAGCCCGCGCAGACTGCGGACGCGGGACAAGGCGCTCATTGCTTCACCTCGAACTCGACGCTGTACGGATGGATGTCGAGCATCCACTCGTTCATCGAACGCTCCATGTCGAGGGTGGCGCCGACGAATCGCATGAAGTAGATCGGCTCGGCACGGCTGCGCATGCGCACCGCGAGGCGGTACTTGCCGGGCTTGAGCATCGCCTCGGCGGGCACCGCGTAGCTCGCGACGCGGCTGCCGAGCGGCGAAAGCGAGCGCTGCTCCATGCGCACGAAGGGCGGGTGGTTCATCACCGAGACCGGCTGGCCCGGCGGGCGCAGCAACGGCAACTGGTCGAGGTCCAGGTTCACCGGCAGGTACATCTCGCGCTCGGTGCCCTTGACGTTGGTGGTGAGGAACTTGGTCTGCAGGTTGAACAGCTGGTCGTCGTGCGGCACCTTGCCGGCGCGCACGTCGAGCGAGTGCAGGTCCGCCATGTCGCCGTTGCCGTCCAGGTAGCCGCTTTCCCAGACGCGCTTGCCGTCCGGCCCGACCAGCGCGACGTTGAGCCAGAGCTCCGGCTGCGCGCCGAGCGATCCCGAGGGCAGGTTGTGGCCCGCGTCGGTGTTGCTCACCTTGTAGGAAAAGCGCAGCGCTTGCCCGGCCTTCAACTCGGCGGCGAAATAGGGGCCGTCGATGCGCGAGCCGTTCTCCATCACCTGGCGGCGCTGCGCCTTCTTCTGCTCGAGGAGCTTCAGGTTCTCCTCGACCACCGACCAGGCCTTCTTGCGGTCGTCGGCCTCGGCCCATTCCTCCGGGAACTTCACCTTCAGCTTGCCGGCTTCGACCGCCTCCTCGAACTCGTCGCTGCCCCACTTGGCGCGGTAGTCGAACTGGAGCCATTTCTCGACCGTCCACTCCTCGGTGCCCTCGGTGTTGTGGTGCGGGAAGATGCCCGGATGAGTGATCGGGTAGCCCGGCCCGTAGAACGAGTGGTTGGTGCGCTTGCGGTTCGGGTTGAGCGTTTTGCCGCTACGCATGCCGTCCGCGACCGGCCCGGTGGCGTAGCCCTCCGGCCTGCCCGGCACCTTGCCCATGTGGCAGTCCTGGCAGGTGATGCCCTGCTCGCGCGCGGGTGAGGCGCGGTACTGGTCCCACACCACCTCCAGCTTGATGCCGAGGTTGACCGCGACCTGGTGGCAGGACATGCAGAACTCGGCCTTGGAGAGTTGCTCGAACTTGATGCCTTGGGTATGGATTTTGGTGCCACGGCCCTTGTCGTCGGTCGCGACGTTGTAGCGGCCCGCATTCTGGACCGCGGTGGCGACGCCGCCGCCGCCGAGAGGGCCGTACACCGGCTCGAAGATCGTGCCGGGGACGATGCGCCGCTCGCCGTTCGCCTTGCCGTACTCCTCGCTCACGCGGTGGCAACTGACGCAAGTCACGCCCTCGCGCGCCACCTGGCTGCGTTTCCACAGCGGCAGATCGCGCGGCTCATCAAGTGCCGTGCCCACGCTCATGTGGCAGCGAACGCAGAAGGTGCCGATCGTGGGCGCCAGCTCGGTGATTTTCTGCTCGAACTTGTGGAACATCGGCGAAATCCCGGCGTAGGCGTGGTTGGAAACCCGCCATTCGTCGTAGATCTGCTGGTGGCAGGCGCCGCACTTGCCGGCGCTCGGATAGCGGTCCTCCTCGAGCACCTTGGCGTGGGCCGCCGGACCGGACGCTGCCTCGGGCGCCGCGCCGCGGGGCTTGCGTTGCGCCTGGGCCTCGCCGGCCACGGCGAAGGCGAGCAAGAGGGCGAGAAAGCTGCCTGAGAAGGCGCGCAGCACGGATCCGGCGGCGCGCCGGCCAGCGAGCGGACGGCTCATTTCTGTTTCCCCCTTGTTCTGAATCCCAAGTTGAAGCGATGCGGCAGGTGGTAGGCATGGCAAACCTGGCATGCGGAATTCACTTGGCCCCCTTGGTGGCATTCTACGCAAGCCTCCTTCCGAATCCCAGCGAAGTTGCTCTGGTAAGGCTGAGGCTTGCCGGGCTTGGCGTTGAAGTAGCGGGCGTAGCCGGACTCGGCGTTCAGCGCGTGGCAGGTCTTGCAGCCGGCGTCCGGGTCGACCAGCCCGAGGTGGGGCCCGTGGCTGTACTTCGAATAGGGCGCCGGCTCGCGTCCGGCGCGCTTCCAGGCCCGCTCGACGCGGTCGGCGGGCGCGGCCCGCAGGGCGGCGCCATGGCACTTGCCGCAGGCCCCGGGCGCGTCCTTGTCGACCAGCGCCTCGAGCGCGTCGGCGGAGACCTGGCGGCGCGTCTTGTCCGTGCCGCGCGCGGCGGCCGCGACATGCTCGATCCAGGCCTTGAGTACCGGGTCGGCATGGCCGACGGGGGTGTAGATCAGCGCGGGCCGGCCCTCGATGTTGTCGCGCGCGGCCCAGCCGGGCGTGCCTTCCTTGCCGCCCGCGGGCGCGCCGCGCTTGGAGGCCCAGGCGGACGCGACGTCGCGCGCGGTCTGCGCGCCCAGCCCGGTGAATAGCGCCTCCGCCTTCTTCTTCCGGGCGGCGTCGGCGCCGGCCGCCAGTTCGGTCAGCGCGCCTGTGCCGCCGCGCGCCATCGCCTGCCAGAGCTCGCCGAGGCGCTTTTTCGCCGCCTCTTCGTCGCCGTCCTTCTCCACGCCGAGCAGCACCGAGGACGGGCCGGTCATCTGCCCGGGTTCCAGCACGGTCAGCTCGCCGCTGGCGATTTCCCGGAAGTGGCAGCCGGCGCAGATCTTCTCGAACGGCATCGGGGCGACCTCGCGGGCCGCGCCCTGAACTTCGTGGCAGGCGGTGCACTTCGCCCTTGCGGTGGCGGCGAAATCGGCCACCTGCTTGGACCGCGCGAGCACCTTGGGATCGGAGAAGTGCTTGCCGGCATGCCGCGCGTGGTCGAAATAGATCTGGCCCGGGCGGTCGTAGGGATAGCGTTCGTCGAACGCCACGTGGTTCGAGGCGAAATCGTCGAACGCGCGCTGGTGGCAGTTGCCGCACACGTAGTCGGGAACCTGCGACAGCCGCGCCGCCGCGCCCTTGTGCTCGGTGTGGCAGCGGACGCAGGAAATGGCGCCGATCTCCGGGCGCTTGGGGAAGGCGGCGTTGTGCACCTGCGCCGGCGGGCCGGCGAAGTCGTGGCAATCCAAGCACTGCGCGCTGGGGTCGTTGGATCGGAACGCCGCCGCGATCCAGCCTAGCGCGTCCTCGCGGTGACCGGCGTGGCAGGCGCTGCAGCCGCGCTCGCGCGTGAAGCCGGCATGCACGCTCGAGAGTTCGCCGGCGTCGATGGCGAGCGGGTTGACGACCGAACGGGCGGTAGGGTTGATGCCCGTGAGCACCGCGATCAGGAGTCCGAGCAGCGCCAGGCCGGCGACGCGCCCGCGCCAGCGCCTCAAGCTATGGCGCGGCGCGCAGGGCGGGTGCTGGTGCGCGCAGGAACCGTCCGGCCGCGGGCCGTCCTCGCATTTGCCGCCGGCGAGTTTGGGGCGCCGGCATTCCCAGCGGTCGCCGATCCGGGCCGGCGCGCACTCGAACCGGCCCTGGCACTCGCCGCCGGGCCCGGGCCCCTGCCAGCACGGCTTGCGCCAGAGCGTGGCGCGGCCGCAGCGGAACGGCTCGGCCGGCCGGTCGTAGGCGATGCGTTCGTGCCGGAAGCTGCGCTCGTTCATCACAGGGCGTAGACGTTGACGACCATCAGGTGCCAGAGCGCAAGCGCAAGGAGGAGCACTGCGGCGGGTACGTGGACGAAGAGCCAGAGCTTGAGCGTGCCCTGCAGGACGTAGTGGGCGTCGAGCTGGCTCTTGCGCTGGGCGAGCGCCTCGACGCGGTCCAGCGCCTGGCGCTCGTGCTCGTTCAGATAGCGGCGCAGCGCGCTGATGTGCCCGCGGATCCAGCGCGCGCTGCGGTTGGCGCCGACCAGGTGGCTGACCAGGAAGCGCGGCCGCCAGAAGAACCAGTCGAGCGATTCCGAGTAGTAGCGCCCGAGCGTGCTCGAGCCCGCCTCCTGCATCGCTTCCACGATGAGGACTTCGGTGCGTTCCCGGAGCGCGGCGATCTCCGCCGGTATGCGATCGAAGACGACTTCGCCGCCCAGGTCGGTGAGGCGCCGGGGCAGCAGCCATTCGAGGAAGTAGCCGAGGATGCCGGAGACCGCAGTGGCGTAGAACGCGACCGCGATCAGCTGCTCGTAGTGCCCGGCGGGCCAGAGGCCGCCGCTGTGCTGGAAGTAGAGCGGGATCGCGACCCCGCCCATCGCCGCGTGGGCGAGCATCCAGGCGCGAGCGGCGCCGAGCGGCAGCGCCGGCAGACGCTTGCGGACGTTGAACGCGCCCAGCGCCAGCATCACGAGGAACAGCGCATAGCCGGTGATTACCGCGCCGTGGCCGAGCCGGCGCTCGGCGCGGTACGCCACCGCGGCCACCAGCAGCCAGAGCGCGATCGCGACACCCCAGTACGCGCCGAGCTGCAGCCAGGCGCCCCGGGTGTCGCGGTCCGGCACCGGGGGCAGGAGGGATCTCACCAGCGTCAGCAGCGCGCGCATCCGGTCCGCCCTAGAGCCTGGCCACTTGGGACACCAGTGACCGCAGGTCGATGCGCTGCAGCGCGCCGTGCGGGCAGGCGCGCTCGCAGGACGGCCCGGCTGGCAGCGAATGGCACAGGTCGCACTTGGTCGCCTTCAGGATTGGCTCCTTGGACGCCGGATCCAGCACCGGCTGGCCGTCGCGCCCGCGGATCGCAACCAGGCGGATATTGTCGTAAGGGCAGGAGTTGGCGCAGCTGCCGCAGCCGATGCAGGTAAGGTCGTTGATCACGACCGTGCCGCCGGCCAGGGTGCGGTGGATCGCCCCGGTCGGGCAGCCGATCATGCACACCGGATCGACGCAGTGCATGCAGGCGTTCGCCACCATCCAGTGGCCGAAGGTGCTGCCGTGGCGCACGAAGCGCGGATTGCCACCGTGGGTGTCGGCGCAGGCGCGCACGCAGTCGTCGCAGCGCACGCACTTTTCCAGGTCGATGAGCATCGTCCTGGAGCCGTTGATGAAGCGCTCCTCCACCGACCACTCGAGGAACGCGTCATCGGCGATCGGGCGCGCGGCGGTGTCGATCAGGCGGGTGCGCGGCGGCGCGATCCGCGGGAACACGTGCTCGGCGAGGACGGAGTAGGGGATGCGCAGCACGTGCAGGTAGCCGAGCGCCGACAGGCTGGTCTCGAAAGGGCAGTCCTGACCGGTCTTCCAGGCCTCGTAGAGTTCGTCCAGGCCGAACTGATCGCCGTTGCGCAGGTAGGTCAGGGTGCGCGCGCCGGCGCCGAGGCCGACCGACGCGCGGCCGAAGCCGCCCGTGACGAGCAGCAGGCCGTCTGGGTAGTCGCCCTGCATGGCGACGCGCGGCTCCGCCGCGGGCGCGCCCTTGCCGCTCTTGAACTCGACGTGCCATTCGAACGAGCCGTAGGTCTCGAACAGCGTTTCGGCGGCGATCTTCTGCAGCGCCTTCGCATCCAGCCCGGCGAGCAGCGGATGCTCGGCAAGGTGGTTGCGGAGCTGGCTGCTGCGGTAGCCCTGCTCGATCTTCTGCCGCCAGGTCTCGTCGCGGTTCTTGATGTCGCGCAGCGCCTGCCAGCGCATTTCCAGCACGCGGCACTCGGTTTCCGCGTACACGGTCGCCGTGCGCTGCACGCGCCCCAGTGCGGCGATCTCGCCGAACAGGGAGCCGGGCGGCAGGATCGCGGTCTTGAACTCCGGGGCGAGCGGCGGCACGCGGTCGGCGCCCGCGCTGGCGGTCACGCCCGGGCCGAAAAGGCCGGCGGTATCGCCGACCTCGAGCAGCGTGACGCGGCTCTCGCCCGTGCCGCCGGTGCGGGCGCCGCTGGCCGCGTAGAGCCGCGTGTCGCGCGCTTCCGGGATCCAGGAGCGGCGGAACGGCTCGAGCAGCAGTTCCTTCCAGCCGCGCTTTTGCTCCGCGGTCCGGCCGAGCACGCGCTGCGGCAGCCCGGGCGGCAGCACGGCGCGCAACGTGCCGGAAAGCACGAGAAACGCGGAATTGCCGTAGTCGCCTTCGCGCACCAGCAGTTCGCCGGGCTGGTAGACGGAAATCCGGCAGTCATTGCGCAGGATGCCGCCCAGCGGCGCCGCCGCCGGGAAGCGCGCGGCATCGATGGATGAGAACTCCGGCCGCCCGAGAAGTTCGGCGACGAGCTCGTCGGACATTCCCGGATCGAATGGTGCGTCCCAGCGTTTGGGACGCTGCAGGACCGGGGCCTCGTTCATGTCGCCGGCGCGCGCCGGCTACTTGTAGCTGCCCTTGGCGGGCAGCAGCGCCTTGACCTTGGCCGAAACGTCCTTGTCCTTCAGGGTGTCGGCGAGCTTGCGCGCGGTGTCGTGCGCCGGCTTGTCGAGCACCATCTTTACCTCGGGCAGGTCCGCCACGGCGGCAAGCGCTTTACGGGCGTCCTCCGCGCGCTTTTTCTGCAGCGCAGCGTACTTCGCGTTGTCCGACTTGCCCGCTGCCGCGGTCGCCGACACCAGCTTCGCCGCCTGGCCGACGACGAACAGGCGCGCGAGTTCCGCGGCATTCATCTCGGCATTGGCGGTCACGTTCGGCGGGTAGTAGCGGTGCCGCACGCTGCCCTGCGAGTAGGCCACCAACTCGAATTCCGGCTCGCCCGGATGCCCGGCTTCCAGCATTTTGGAAAGCACGTCGCCCTTCAGATTCGGGTGCGCCAGCCCGTGGCACTCCATGCAGTTGGCGGCGATGTCATAGGTCATGAACGACCAGATCATGCCGGCCTTGCGGGCATCGGCCAGGCGCTTCGGCTTGTTCGCCGGGGACTCCTTCTTTGGGTCCTCGATGCCGTCGCCGTAGAAGTTGTGCACGTCGCGCCAGTCGGACGAGGCGCCGTGGCAGCTCTCGCAGGATGGGCCCGAGTTCACCGCCGGCTTGGCGCTCGCCGACGCTCTGGTTTCGGTAAAGTGGCACAGCACGCAGGTCGGGTTGGCGCGCATGCTGCTGCCGCCGCCCGCGGCGGCGAGGACCTTCTTCGCTTCTTCCTTCTTGTGGATGTCCTGGAACGACTTGTTGTGCTTGGTCTTTTTCCAGACCTCGACCTCCGCTTCGTGGCATTTCTCGCACTTGCGTGCGCCTTCGTTGAAGGACTGCGCGTACGCGCCGCCAACGGAGAAAATAGCCAGGAACAGCGCTTGCAGGACGGCACGATGAAGCATGAAACCCCCCCTCTTTCCATTTCGCCGGCCGTGGGTTTCCCCTCCCTTGGCCCTAGTGCAAATATACCTTGGACTCGCCTGCAAAGTGAAGCGACCCGGCTGGAGAAACCCCGATTGCCCCCTCTGCAAGGTCATGCGAGACTGCCTGCATGCAGAACCAGAACCGCTGGCTGGTCCCTTTTCTGAACCTCGGACACCTGCTCGACCACCTCGCCATGCTGGTCTTCCCGACCGCGGTGGTCGCGATCGGCCGCGAGTGGGGCCAACCCTACTCCGAATTATTGCCGCTGGCGCTGGGCAGTTTCATCGCTTTCGGCGTCTTCGCCATTCCGGCGGGCTGGCTGGCGGACCACTGGAGCCGCTACAAGGTGATGGTGATGTTTTACTTCGGCATTGGCGCCTCCCTGTTCGCGACGGGCTTCGCGCAATCGCCGTGGCAGATCGCGGCCGGACTGACGGTCATAGGCGCCTTTGCGGCCATCTATCACCCGGTGGGCATCGCGATGCTGGTGGCGTCGCCCGTAAACATGGGCCGCGTGCTCGGCTGGAACGGCCTTTGGGGCAATCTCGGTCTGGCGTCGGCCGCGCTCCTCACCGGCGCGCTGGTGGACGTTGCCGGCTGGCGTGCGGCGTTCTTCGTTCCCGGGGTTCTGTGCGTGCTGGCCGGAATCGGCTTCTTGTTGCTGGTAAGGAACCCCGGCAGCGCGAAGAAGACCTCGAAGTCGATCGGACTGCACCTGGACGCCCGCATGATGGCGCGCATCTTCTCGATTCTGCTCATCGCCACCGCCTGCGGCGGGATCATATTCAACTCGACCACCATCTCGATGCCCAAGGTGTTCGATGAGCGCCTGCAGGCGCTGACGCAGACCAGCTTCGGCGTCGGCCTGCTGGTCGCCGTGGTCTACACGATGGCCGCCTTCTCCCAGGTGCTGATGGGCGCCCTGATCGACCGCACCGAGCTGCGCCGCCTGATGATCGGCGTGGCGCTGGTGCAGATCCCGATGCTCTATCTGGCCGCGAACCTGCAGGGTTGGGCGATGCTGGTGGCGGCACTGCTCATGATGCTGGCGGTGTTCGGGCAGATTCCGCTGAACGACGCGATCGTCGGCAGGTACGTCGCCGACGAGTACCGGGCTCGCGTGCTCGGCGTGCGCTATGTCGTGTCGCTGGGCGTGGCCGCAGTCGCGGTGCCGATGATCGCGGCGCTGCACCGCACCGAGGGCGGCTTCGGCAACGTGTTCCTCGTGCTCGCCGCGCTGGCGGGTGGAATGCTGCTTGCCTCGTTCTTCTTCCCCTCGCGCGCCGAACTTACCGCGAACAAGGAAAAGCTATCTAGCCGGCAGGCCCAGGCCGCCTGAGGTTTTCCCAGGCGCGCTTGGTGCGCTGCGCGTATTGATCCGGCACCCCAGGCACGTGACCGGAAATCCGGTGAATGGCAAGCGATATTATTTATGGGCATCGTTTATCAGTCGTCACATGCGAATAATCGTTGACCTTCCTGATCGGCAGCTCGAAGCGCTCGGGCGTATTTCAAAGCGCCGCAAGCTCGCGCGCGCCGAGCTGATTCGCCGGGCGGTGGAACGCTATCTTGCGGAGCACGCGTCCGAGCCCGGCGCCGCATTCGGTCTGTGGAAGCGCGCCGGCGCGCCCGAAGACGGCGTCGCCTACCAGAGACGGCTGCGCCGGGAGTGGGGCCGTTGAGGGTGCTGTTCAGGGTGCCATACTGGATTTGAGACGTTCCCACGCACGCGTCGTGCGCAGTTCGCGCGCGCTGCTGGCGACCTTGAGCAATTCCCGGTCCCGTTTCCAGCGCTCCGTGGCCGGATCGGATGCCGCAGCTTCCCAGAATGCGCCGGTTTCGGCGATCAATCCGCCGCCGATCGCGAGCGCGCCGGCGAGGGCGATGTGGGTTTCGGGGGCGGAAGGATTTGCCCTGGAAAGTTCCTGCAAGGAAGCAAGAAGCGCGGCGGCCCGTTCGATCCAGTGCTTCGGCCAGTCGAGCCGGTGCGCCTCGCGCGCGAGGTACGAGACGATCGCGGCGTTGACGTGGATGTCCTCGACCGTGCGGAAGGGCTTCACGTACTTTGTGTAGCCGTCGCCGGGCAGGATTGCGGTGTCCGCGATCTTCAGGTTCTCGAATTTGAGTTGCGCGTGAGGAACTTCAGGTACGAATTTCGTCGGCGGCATGACCTGGATGCTTAATCCGGGGGAACCGGACAGAACTTTGACGACCTTGACCGCCGGTCTCTCCATCGACGCGGCTTCGTCGCGGGCAGCGACGAAGAAGAGCGAGCCGTCGGGTCCAAGCGTGGTCCAGCGCTTGGACCCGTTCAGGATCCAACCGTCTCCAGACCTCCGGAGAGAACTTCTGATCGCCTTCGGGCTGTTGCCGTCGGCCTCGGTGACGCAGAGCGCGCAGATGCGGTCGCCGGGCGCATCGGGGAAGAGCGCGTGCAGCGCCGCCTGGTAGCCGGAGGCGAAGGCCCAGCCGACCCGGTCGGCGGCAAAACCGCCGACGATCGCCTGGTAGATCGTCGCCGGGTGCTCGGCGGCGATCAAGCGGTAGCGCGGCCACCACTCGCTGACGGTTTCGCAAGGCGCGGCTTGCGCTGTGGAGCCGAACAGCATCGTTAACGCCGGGCCGTGGCGTTCACCAGAGTCACCGCGACGCGGTGCCAAACGCCTCGATCACGTCGTCGGGCAACGGATCGAAGAAACTCTGCGGCACCTTCAGCTTGCCGGCGTCAAGTCCAAAGGGTCGGCGCTTGCCCGAGGCGGAGGGCAAAGCCCGGATCTCCGCGATCGGCGTGTTTCTACGGCAAATCAGTACTCTATCTCCTGGCCGAAGCTTGGCGAGGATGGCCGAGAGACGGGTCTTGGTTTGGCGAATGTTGAGCCTCAACTGTGAAGCGTACGGGTTCTTCCGGGATTTGGAGAAATCGTATTCCTTGCGCATGGGGCACCTTTATGGATAGGACCTCGACTCACGAGCTAAAGTCATTCAACTCACGCCAATGCGGTGGGCTGCGGCGCGGTGCGCAGCAGGCGCTGCTTGCCGGTGAAGGCGAGGTAGTGCCGACCGCTGGCGCGGCCGATCATGGTGAGGCCGACCCGTTCGGCGATCTGGTGGCCCATGTTGGTGAGCCCCGAGCGGGACACCAGGAACGGGATGCGCATCTGCGTGCACTTGATCACCATTTCAGAGGTAAGCCTGCCCGTCGTATAAAAAACCTTGTCCGAGCCGTCGATGCCATCCAGCCACATGAAGCCAGCGATCGCATCCACCGCATTGTGGCGGCCGACGTCCTCGACGAACATCAGGATCTCGCCCGCGCGCGTCGCGAGCGCGCAGCCGTGCACCGCGCCGGCCTGCTTGTAGATGGTCTCGTGCTTGCGCACTTTCTCGATCAGCACGAACAGTTGGACGTCTTCCAGCGTCACATTCTTGCGCAGTTTGATGCGGTCGATCTCTTCCATCAAGTCACCGTACACGGTGCCCTGTCCGCAGCCGGTGGTGACGGTTCTTCTGGCGATTTTCTTGCCGATATCCTTGTGAACTTTTCTTGTTACAACGGCAACTGAATCCGTTTCCCAGTCAACCTGGACCGACGCGATATCCTTGATCGTCGCGACCAGGCGCTGGTTGCGCAGGAAGCCGATGGCGAGCGCTTCGGGCGCGTGGCCGAGCGTCATCAGCGTCACCAGTTCGCGCTTGTCGAGATAGAGCGTGAGCGGATGCTCGCCGGCGATCGAGGTCGGCACCATCTCGCCGCGCTCGTTGTGGGCTTCGACTTCGAAGGTGGCGGGCCGGGCGGCGTTGGTGAGCTGCGGCCGGCCCGGCTTGGGCTTAGCCGCCAATGTAAGACATCTCCACTTTGCGCTGCTTCGCCGTCTCCGCGGTGCGGATCTCGGAGTAGCGGTCATCGCGCAGCCGCCAGAGGGCCGCAACCCGGTCGCGGATGTCGTCGTCGTCGGCGCCCGCGCGCAGCAGCGATTTCAGGTCGTGGCCCTGTTGCGCGAACAGGCAGGTGAAGAGCGCGCCTTCGGTGGAAAGCCGCATGCGGTTGCAGTCGCGGCAGAAGGCCTGCGTTACGGAGGAGACGACCCCGATCTCGCCGGCGCCGTCCTGGTAGCGCCAGCGCTCGGCGACTTCGCCGCTGTAGTTCGCCTCGGCCGGCGCGAGCGGGAACGCTTCGGCAATCCGGCGCAGCACTTCGGCCGAGGGAACCACGTCGTCCATGCGCCAGCCGTTGGTGCTGCCCACGTCCATGTACTCGATGAAGCGCAGGATGTGGCCCCTGCCTCTACCTTCGGTGCGCCAGTGGCGCGCCGCGTCGACGATCTGGTGGTCGTTCACGCCGCGCTTGACCACCATGTTGATCTTGACCTGCGAGAAACCCGCATCGGCGGCGGCGCTGATGCCCTCGAGCACCTTCTCGACCGGGAAGTCGGCGCCGTTCATTGCCCGGAAGGTGGTTTCGTCGAGCGAATCGAGGCTCACCGTGAGACGGTCCAGGCCCGCCTCCTTCAGCGCGCGCGCGTGCTTGACCAGCGTCGAGCCATTGGTGGTGAGCGTAAGGTCCACGCCCAGCGGCACCAGCATCCCGATCAGCAGCGGCAGGTCCTTGCGCAGCAGCGGCTCGCCGCCGGTGAGGCGGATTTTCTTCACCCCCAGGCCGACGAACACGCGCGCCAGCCGCGCGATTTCCTCGAAACTCAGGATCGCCTCATGCGGCAGGAATTTGTAGTTCGCGTCGAACACTTCGCGCGGCATGCAGTAGACGCAGCGAAAGTTGCAGCGGTCGGTGACCGAGATGCGCAGGTCGCGCATGGTCCGGCCGAGCGTGTCGGCGATCACGCCGCCGTCGTAGCGGGGGGCTTTCGCCCCCGGCGGACGGGATTCGGGTCGGATCGAAATAACCTTTTGCGGCATGGGTTTATTGGTGCATCTGACTGCTGCGGTGATGATATAGCAGTATAGTTCGCCCCGGGCAGGAAGCGTCGTCCGCACCATGGAAAAACCGAAGAAAACGCTCGCCGTGATCATGCAGCGCCGCACCACCGGTAACCGGTGGCAGAGCGTTGCCTGGGAACCTTGGGCGGTGCTCGAATCCGACGAGCCGGCAGGACAGCCGCGCCTCCTGGTGGAGACGCCCGATGCCGCGCAGTGGCTGCATGCAGGATTTGAACTGACGATACACCGCGACGAGACGGAGGGTTACTACCTGAATGTGTCTTCGGGTTCGCCGAGGATCTTCGTCCTTTGGCGCATGGACGAGGAAAATCAAAGCGCCATACCATTGCAGGTGACCGCCAGCTATGACGAGGGCGGGCGCTGGCTGGACGGCGGCAACTCGGTGGACAGCGTGACCATGCCGCCGGCGGTCTTCGCCTGGGTCGGCGAGTACGTGGAAAAAAATTACCGCCCCGCGCCGAAGAGACGCATCAAGCCGCGCTCCTTCGTCCATCCGAAGGACCGGGTGGAAAGATGACGCAGGACAAGGAAGTGTTCCTGGAGCGCTGGTCGCGGCGCAAGCTCGAGCAGGTCGAGGAGAAAGCCGCGCCTCCTGCGCGAGCGGAAGAAAAGGATGAGCCGGTCGTCGCGCTGCCGCCCATCGAGGACCTGCATCCTGAATCCGATTTCACGCCGTTCATGAATCCCAAGGTGGACGGCGAGACGCGCCGCGCCGCCCTGAAGAAGCTTTTCACCGACGCGCACTACAACATTCCGGATCCCTTCGAGGCGTACTCCGAGGACTACACGGTGAGCGAGACGATCCCGCTGGAAATGCTCAAAACGCTGAATCACGCGCAAAAGCTGCTGTTCGACGAACCTGAGAAGAAAATCGAGGCTGCTGCCGCAGCAGCGCCGCAGGACGACGCAGACCCAAAGGATGCCGTTGGAAAGCAAGACGCTTAAGCTCTGTTCCTGCAACGGCACCATCGCGCTCGATCCCAGGCGCCTCGCAGAGGCGCTGAAAACGAAGCAGCCGCTGGTCGTGCACCGAGAACTCTGCCGCAAGGAGTCGGGCGCGTTTCAGTCGGTGCTTTCCGAACCGGACGTGATCGTCGCCTGCACCCAGGAGGCGCCGCTGTTTGCCGAACTCGCAACGGCGGCGCAGTCGCAGGCGAGGATTTCGTACCTGAACATCCGCGAAACAGCCGGCTGGTCCGCAGAGGGCAGGCAAGCGGGGCCCAAGATCGCGGCGCTGCTCGCGTCGGCCGGGCTTGCCGAGCCCGAGCCGGTGCCGCAGGTGGACTATCTTTCCAGCGGCCGGCTGCTGATCATCGGGCCGTCGGATGCCGCGCTCGACTGGGCGGGACGGCTTGCCGGCTCGCTCGATGCAAGCGCGCTGCTCACCGCCAAAGGCCAGGGGCAGCAGCCTGCCGAGCGCCGCTATCCCGTCTGGTCGGGCAAGGTCACCGGCATTTCGGGCTGGCTGGGAGCGTTCGAAGTGGAGTGGGTGCAGGACAATCCGATCGACCTCGATCTGTGCACGCGATGCAACGCCTGCGTGCGCGCCTGTCCGGAAGGCGCGATCGATTTCAGCTACCAGATCGACCTGGAAAAATGCAAATCTCACCGCGAGTGCGTCAAGGCCTGCGGCGCCATCGGCGCGATTGATTTTTCGCGCCGGGCGCCGCCGCGCAAGGAGCGCTTCGACCTGGTGCTGGATCTTTCGCGCGAGCCACTGATCAATCTTCCGGATCTGCCGCAGGGCTACGCCGCGCCGGGCGCTGATCCGCTGCAGCAGGCACTCGCCGCGCAGCGCCTCGGGGCGATGGTGGGTGAGTTTTCCAAACCGCGTTTTACTCAATACCGGGAACGGATTTGCGCCCACGGGCGCTCCGGCAAGACCGGCTGCAGCAAGTGCCTGGACGTGTGCTCGACCGGCGCGATCAGCGCGGATGGCGATCATGTGAAGGTCGAGGCGCATCTTTGCGCGGGCTGCGGTGGCTGCGCGACCGTATGCCCGTCGGGCGCGATGACCTACGCATATCCAGGCGTCGCAGAAGTGGGCGCCAGGCTGAAGATCATGCTCGCCGTGTTCGGCGTTGCAGGCGGCAAGAACGCCTGCTTGCTGATCCACGATATGGAGGCAGGGCGCGATGCGGTGCGCGCGGTCGGCCGCAACGCCGGTTTCGGCGTGCGCGGGCTGGGCGCGAAGGGCGTGGGGCGCGGCCTGCCTGCGCGCGTGATTCCCTTCGAATCCTTCCACGTCGCCTCGATCGGCATCGACCTGCTGCTCGGCGCGATCTGCTACGGCGCGAGCCAGGTACGGGTGCTGGTGACCGGGCGTGAAGCGCAGGGCTACATCGCCGCCTTGCGGGAGCAGATGTCGTTCGCCGCCGCGATCCTCGGGGGACTTGGCTTCGCCGGCGAGCACTTTGGCGTGATCGAGAGCGACGACCTCGAACAAACGCTCTGGACCCTGGCGCCCGCGAGCGGCGTGGCCAAGGCGGCGACGTTCAATCTTTCGACGGAAAAGCGCACGTCGCTCGACTTTGCATTTGATTTTTTATTCAAGGACTCTGAAAGAAAACCCCAGGAAATAAATCTTCCTGCGGGGGCTCCCTTCGGCGCGCTGACCGTCAACAAGGAGACCTGCACGCTGTGCAAGGCCTGCATCGGCGCCTGCCCGGAGGCGGCGCTGCTGGATTCGCCGGAAGCACCGCAGCTGCGTTTCATCGAGCGCAACTGCGTGCAATGCGGCTTGTGCGAAAAGACCTGCCCGGAGGATGCGATCCGCTTGGTCCCGCGGTTGCTGTTCGGCACGCAGGCGAAGGAGGCGGTCGTGCTGAACGAAGCCGAACCCTTCAACTGCATCCGCTGCGCCAAGCCGTTCGGCACCCGGCGCATGGTCGAGAGCATGACCGGCAAGCTGGGCGCGCACTCGATGTTCGCGACGGGCGGCGCGCTGAAGCGCCTGCAGATGTGCGGCGACTGCCGCGTCATCGACATGGCGAGCTCGAAGGACGAGCCTTCGATCTTCGAGTACACAGGCAATAAGTGATCGATCCCGCGATCGAGCCCGAAGACGAGGCACGGGCGGCGATCTATGGCCTGGTTGCACGCCTGTTCTTTGCGCCGCCCGACGCGGGAACGCTCGCCTACGTCCTGCACGCCAATGCGTTCGAAGGCGACAGCAAGGTCGCACTCGCCTGGCGCAACCTGGTCGAAGCCTGCCGCACCGTGTTTCCCGTCGTGCTTGAAAACGAACACACGGATCTGTTCGTCGGCGTCGGCAAGGCCGAAGTGACGCCTTACCTCACGCACTACGTCATCAAGTACGCGACCGACAATCCGCTGGTCGAATTGCGCCAGCAGCTGACGCGCTGGGGCATTGCGCGGCACGAGAATGTCAATGAACCCGAAGATCACATCGCCGGTATCAGCGAAACCATGCGATTCGCTATTGCGGTGCAGCATCGACCTCTCGAAGAGCAGAAGGAATTCTTCGAGCGATTTCTCTACCGCGGTGGGATCGTGTTCTGCGATGCGGTAAGTGCTTCCGCGAAATCAAATTTCTACCGATTGGTTGCCGCCTTTGTGCGGCAGTTTTTCGAGCTAGAGCACGCGGCCTTCGAGATGCTCTGAATATCAGGGCTTGAGAATGGCTATTAACTGAGGCCGTGCAAGCGAGAATAAATTTCACCTGAACTGTTTCCTGCTATTGATCAATGAGTAAGAGGCGGGTAGCTTGCGTAGGGTTACCACAAAAGCCCTGAAATCACGCAACACTGGTGAAAAGGGTCTGGACGCAACAACGGAGGCAGGCATGAGCCAGAAAAAAGCGGTCCTCTCCCGTAGGAATTTCCTGTTGACGGTGGGCGCCGGCGGCGCCGCGACTGCGGCGGCCATCGTTGGCGGCAAGGCGACCGCTCCAGCGGTGGGTAAGACGGACAAGCGCGCGACCGAGGGTTACAAGGTCTCGGCGCACATCGACAACTACTACCGCACCACCAAAGTCTAGGAGGCGCGCCATGCTGCTTACCAGAAAAGCAAACGGAAGCGTTTCTTCGCAATCCCGTCTGTCGCAGGGATTGTCCGGCGTACTGGGCAAGACCATCGATCGCCGCACCTTTCTCAAGCGCTCGGGAATTACCGCCGGCGCCGGTGTCGCCGCAACGCAACTTCCTTTCAGCATGCTCGGCGAAGCCAGGGCGGCCGATGCGCCCGCGGGCAAGACCGAAATCAAGCGCACGATCTGCACGCACTGCTCGGTGGGCTGCGCGATCGACGCGGTGGTGCAGGACGGCGTCTGGATCCGCCAGGAGCCGGTGTTCGATTCGCCGATCAACCTGGGCGCGCACTGCGCCAAGGGCGCGGCGATCCGCGAGCACGGCATCACCCACGATTCGCACCGCCTGAAGTACCCGATGAAGCTCGAGGGTGGCAAATGGAAGCGCCTGTCCTGGGACCAGGCGTATATCGAGATCTCCGACAAACTGCTCAAGATCCGCAAGGAATCCGGACCCGACGCGCTGTTCGTGGTGGGTTCCTCCAAGCACAACAACGAGCAGTCCTACCTGCTGCGCAAGTGGGTTTCGCTCTGGGGCACCAATAACTGCGATCACCAGGCGCGCATCTGCCATTCCACCACGGTTGCCGGGGTGGCCCAGACCTGGGGCTACGGCGCGATGACCAACTCGTACAACGACCAGCAGAATTCCAAGTCGCTGTTCTTTCTTGGCTCGAATGCCGCTGAGGCGCACCCCGTGTCGATGCTGCACACGCTGCACGC
>Ga0315281_10001237_pt1 | contig 37489 bp, 24 predicted proteins | sample YL17G07_0_MG_FD_204540 | JGI IMG/M metagenome (GOLD analysis project Ga0315281, IMG submission 204540) | Sediment microbial communities from Yellowstone Lake, YNP, Wyoming, USA - YL17G07_0 | ecosystem: Environmental > Aquatic > Freshwater > Lake > Sediment | place: USA: Wyoming | collected...
ATTTTGACTCGCTCGGACTTCCAAGATTAGTTGTTCGTAACGCTTAACCAGCCGAATCGCCGTGTACGGACCCGTACGCACGGTGGTGTGACAGGGAAAGCCCGTGAGGGCCTACCTATGTCGATTTAGAGAAACAGAACATGATAGGGTGGACGAAGCGCGGCAAATGGGGTAAAATAATTGTCATAATCCGCGACACGCGTGGAAATACTTTTCAAGATTCCAACAGACGTCTGATATTCACAGCCCGGCGTCAAAATAATTTATTCTCCAAACATCCTGACAACGAATTCTTGCAAATGATGAATCACCTCTCCGGAATTACTATCGATGATTTTCTTCGGAACGATGCGCACCTCATTTCATCTTTAATAAGCATCATGAGATAGTGTCCATTCAATACTGATTCCGCCAACTAAGAATTGCTTTGGAGACCATTGTGTGATAAAAGAGAGATGTATCCCAATGCACGTAATGAGGATTCGATCATGAATACGACCCTGAATGCCGACATAAAGCTCAGCATCATCCCCTGCGGATAAGGGCCGCGCAATTACACTATCTGGCCGCGGTAACCATAATTTGCATTGTCGCGACAGCGGTCAATTACCTTCTCAGCGTCTTTTTTGTGTTCGTACGCGGCAGACACACTGCTCATAAGGAATTGATCCTGCTTTACACGGTAAGCGCGATCGGCCTGTTCATGAATCTGCTTCTGATGTCATTCTTCGTCGGACTTTTTGCAATGCAGACAATGCTATCGAAGATAGCTGCGACCGGGATAATATTTTTAGCGAGAACCGGAGAAACAGCGAGTCATGGACCTAAGATGTGGTGATGAGAGGTCTTTCAAGGCAATCAAGGGGCAGGTATGACTGCTGCACCCGCAATCGGGTGGAATGGAAGCTTCTGCCGTTCATCACGGAGTAAAATCAACGATTGCGATGCAATCAGAAGCTCAAATGGTGACCTTTGAAATGAAGCATTCTGCCATGATCGTTATCATTATCTTCGCTCTCGTAGCAACGACATCTCTGCGGAATAGCGTTTTTTATAATGATATAAGCCTGTATGACGATACTATAAGAAAGAGTCCTCGTAAGGCGAGACCATATTACAACAGAGGAAGGGCCTTTGCCTTGATGCGTAATTTTTATCAGGCTATGGCGGATTTCGACCAGGCAATTTTTCTGGATCCGGATTTATGCGATGCCTATATAAACCAGGGCATGCTTTTTTCGAAAATGGGCTGGACGGACAAGGTAATTAAAAATTACGACCGGGGCATTGCCTGCGATCCATTGGATTATGAAGCCTATGGCCTGCGAGGTGAAGCTTTTGAAAATGCAGGTCAACCGGACCGGGCGATCAACGACTACAGCCGGGCAATTGCGTTGAAGCCTGCCTATGATGCGGCGTATATTAAACGGGGCCTTTTACGGGGGAAAATCGGCCTGCTCAACGAAGCGCTGGACGATTTTAATCACGCAATCGTCATCAAGCCTGATGACGCTGAAGCATACGTCAATCGCGGCATAGCCTTTGCCCTGTCAGGCAGGCATGACAGGGCGCTGAAGGATTTCAATACAGCAATCGCATTGAATCAGGGTCTCGCGGCCGCTTATTTTAATCGGGGAAGGCTTTCTGTAAAGACCGGCAATAAAGAGGGCGCCGTGTCGGACTTTCAGAAGGCATGTGAGCGGGGAAGCAATGAAGGATGCGCCGCATTGCATTAGTTGATTCATGTACCACACTCACGGGAACATGTCTCGCGGCGCGGAAAAACCGTGAAACCGCTGCCCTCGTTTCAGTGAAATTGGTTGAGGTTGAAGGTGAAGGGCAAAAGAGCACAAAACTCGAAATTTTATCTTGCCGCTTTGGTCGCCCTCGCAACGGTTGTCGTATATCTTAACGCCCTTCAAAACGAATTCGTTGGAGTGTGGGATGATAACGCTTATATCGTAGAAAATATCTCGATTCGCTCGTTGGATCCCGCATTTTTCAAATGGGCCTTCCTTGATTTTTATGCAAGCAACTGGCATCCCCTCACCTGGCTGTCCCATGCCGTGGACTACGCTTTCTGGGGATTGAACCCCGTGGGGCATCATCTGACGAGTATCATTCTGCATGCGATCAACACCTTCCTGGTTGTGCTGCTGGCAACCAGGTTATTGGAACCACGCGCCGACGGCTTGAACGGCCTAAACGGTTTAAACAAAAGAACGCTGATTGCCGCGGGTGTGACCGGCCTGCTGTTCGGCCTTCATCCCGTGCACGTGGAATCCGTGGCCTGGGTGTCTGAGCGGAAGGACCTGCTGTGCGCGTTCTTTTTCCTGCTGAGCGTCATCAGTTATGCGAACTATGTGGCCTATAAGAAGTATAGGCTCACTCTTGGGTTTTTTGTCCTTGCGCTCATGAGCAAGCCCATGGCGGTCGCCCTTCCCCTTGTCCTGCTGATCCTGGACTGGCATCCCCTGAACAGGATCCGGTCTCGGCGGGAATTCCGGATGGTATTTTTCGAGAAAATACCCTTTTTTGCATTGAGCCTTCTTTCCTCGATCGTGACCATTCTGGCCCAGAGGTCAGGTGAATCCATAGCGTCTCTGGAGCTTACTCCGTTCTCGACACGCCTGCTGGTAGCATCGAAAGCGCTCATCGCGTATCTTGGGAAGATGCTGGCGCCGCTGGATTTAGTCGCCTATTATCCCTATCCGCGGGAGGTATCTTTTTTTTCTCTCGAGTATCTTTCAGCGGTCCTTCTCGTGCTCGGGATCACGGCAGGCTGTGTGGCGCTTGCCGGGAAACAGAAGCTCTGGCTGTCGGCCTGGGGATATTATATGGGAATGCTCATTCCCGTTCTTGGCATTGTCCAGGTGGGAAACCAGGCAATGGCGGACCGGTATACCTATTTGCCGAGCCTTGGGCCCTTCCTGGTAGCAGGATTGGGCGTGGCCTGGTGCGCGGAAAAGATGGATGCTGTTCCCCGGTGGGGCATCCTTGCCAAATGTGCAGGCAGTGCCGCGGCGCTCGTGGTGGTGTTTTTTCTGTGCTATAGTACCGTTCAACAGATAGGCATATGGAAAAACAGCTTTGTTCTTTGGGACCATGTTATCATGTCGGGCTACGAGAGCTCTACCGCCTATAATAACCGGGGACTGTCTCTGGACGACAGGGGCCAGCGAGAAGCGGCGCGTGCGGACCTCGAAAAGGCGATTGCCCTGGACCCCCGGGATTATTTTGCCTATAATAACCAGGGGGTATTATACGGCAAGGACGCACAGTATGAGCGATCCATAGAATATTTTCAGAGGGCAATCGCCATAAACCCGCGGCATCCCGACTCGTACTGCAACCTGGGATTGTCCTATTTTAACCTGGACCGATTCGAGGACGCGCTGGAGAGCTATTCGCGGGCAATTGAGCTGAAGCGCGATTTTGACGAGGCCTATCTCAATCGAGGAAATCTGTATTTGATTGCAGGCATGAGAGAACGCGCGATTAAAGACTATCGGACAGCGTGCGATCTGGGGAACGGAAAGGCCTGTGAAATACTGGATTTGACGTTGCGCGGCGCGCTTGTTCGCTAAGACAGCCTTTTCACCGGATACCGACACAGGCTTTACTCGTGTCGTGGCTCTTGGTGCAGACCGCCTGGGGGTAGTGTGAAAAGAACCAAACTGCTGAAATACCTGGTTTCATCGTTGATCGCCCTGGCGACGTTTGTCCTCTATCTCCCGGCCCTGCGCAATGAATTTATTAACTGGGATGACGGGCCGTATGTCTTCGCGAATTTTCATATCCGGGCACTTGATCTCTCTTTTTTTCAGTGGGCGTTCTTTGATTTTTACGCAAGCAACTGGCACCCCCTCACGTGGATCTCGCATGCCGTGGACTACGCCATCTGGGGTCTGAATTCCCTGGGGCATCATCTGACCAGTGTCATTCTCCATGCGATCAACACCTTTCTGGTTGTGCTGCTGGCAACCAGGTTATTGGAACCACGCGCCGACGGCTCGAACGGCTTAACCGGTTTAACCAAAAGAACGCTGATCGCGGCGGGCGTGACCGGCCTGCTGTTCGGCATCCATCCCGCGCATGTGGAGTCCGTGGCCTGGGTGTCGGAGCGGAAGGACCTGCTGTGCGCGCTCTTTTTCCTGCTGAGCGTCATCAGTTATGCGAACTATGGGTTCTGTAAGACGTATAAGACCTATATGCTCACTCTTGGGTTCTTCGTCCTGGCGCTGATGAGCAAGCCCATGGCGGTCACCCTTCCCCTTGTCCTGCTGATCCTGGACTGGCATCCCTTCGGCAGGATCCGATCCGTCAAGACCTTCTGGACAGCAGGAGTCGAGAAGCTCCCGTTTTTTGCCCTGAGCCTTGCCTCATCGGTGCTGACCATTCTGGCACAGCGGGGGGGGGATGCCGTCTCGTCACTCGATGCCGTTCCCCTGTCGATCCGATTGCTGGTCGCGGCAAAAACCCTGATCGCGTACCTCGGCAAGATGCTGCTGCCGCTGAACTTAAGTCCATTTTATCCGTATCCCAGGGAGGTATCACTCTTCTCCGTGGAGTACGTGTCGGCAATTATTCTCGTGATCGGGATAACGACAGCCTGTCTGGTCCTTGCAGCTAAGCAGAAGGCCTGGTTGTCGGCCTGGGGCTATTATGTAGTTACGCTCCTGCCTGTGCTCGGAATTGTCCAGGTCGGAAGTCAGGCCATGGCGGACCGGTATACGTATCTGCCCAGCCTTGGGCCATTCCTTGTCCTGGGTTGCGCCGCGGCATGGACCTCGGAGAAGGCGCTTGCCGTAAAAAAGGGGGCCCTGCTCGCAAAGGCCGGCGGCGTTGCCGTGGCCGTTTCTCTGGTTGCAGTGCTGTTCTTTCTTGCAATCCGCCAGACGGCCGTATGGAGGAACAGCATCGGCCTCTGGACGCACGTTATCGACAAGGCGTCCGAAAAAGTCCCCTTGATCTATGTTAATAGAGGCGCTGCATTTCAATTGAGCGGGCTGCTTGACGATGCCATGGCGGATTTTAACCGCGCGATCGACGTGGACCCCTCCGCATATCGGGCGTATGTTGCCCTTGGTACGGTTTTGGAACAAAGGGGACAGTTCGACCAGGCGATCGCGGTCGTTGACAGGGCCATCGCGGTGAATCCCGGCTATCCCGAAGCCTACAGGAATCGGGGCGTACTCCATGATAAAATGGGACAGTACGACAGGGCGATAGCGGATTATACGAAAGCCATCAGCCTGAAGTCTTCGTATTATGAGGCCTTCAACAGTCGAGGACTGGTTTTCGCCAAAACAGGACGGTTTGACAGGGCGATCGCGGATTACGATGCAACGATCGGAATAAATCCGCGTCACGTCGGCGTCTACCAGAACCGCGGTATAGCCTATACCCTTATCGGCAGCTATGACCGGGCGCTGGAGGATTTTAATACGGCAATAAGTCTGGACCGGAACGATGCCACGGTTTATTTTAATCGCGGGTCCTTCTATCGAAGGCTTGGCAATGCCGACCGCGCCCTTTCAGATTTTCGGCAGGCATGCGCTCTCGGGAGCGAAAAAGCATGCAGTGTGCTGCAGCCGTAGCGCAAGACCCGGATTCCGAACAGCCCGGGCCGAATGAAGGATATGAGGCATTGCCTGAGATCACAGGCCGATTGAATTGCCGGTTGAGCGTGGAAGGAAGACACGAGAAACATATGAGATACACAATAATGGGTTCTCTTGCAATTCTGATCATACTGACCTATTCAACGGCAACACATCTGCGGAACGCGATCTGGCATGATCCGGAGACGCTGGGATACGATACCATTAAAAAGTCACCCGGGAAAGGACGCGTTTATTATAATTTGGGGAATTATTTTGCCGCACAGGACAGAATCGATGATGCGATAGAACAATTCCAGGCGGCTGTTCGGGTGCGGCCTAATTCGGAGGAGTACAATAATCTCGGCCTCGCATACGAATCCAAGGGGATGGTCGATACCGCCGTTGAAATGTTCCGTATGGCAATACGCTGGGATGCCGCCAATGCGGAGGCGTATAACAATCTGGGCAAGGTCTATTTGCTTTACCAAAATAGAATTGAAGATGCGATGATGCTGTTCAACAAGGCGATCGAACTGAGGCCCGATTCCATTGATGCATCAATTAACCTCGCGGCCGCCCATATACGCGGCAGGCGCTTCCATGATGCTGTTCCGATTTTGGAAACGGCGCTTGCGAAAGAACCAGGCAGAGCGGACGCGCATTACAACCTCGGCATTGCGTATCACTGTCTGGGCAATGCCGGCGCGTCAAATAAAGAAGTAGAAATCCTCCGCGGAAACGGCTCCCCCCTGGCCGATCGATTGGAGCGGTTCATGGGCCGGCCATGCGACCGCGGCCGATAAAGCGAATCCCGCATGAATCCCGAGGAGAAGCCGGAGGAATTCCACCTCCGTCACGCACACTTATTTTTCAATTCGATTCCTTAATTGATGATCTCGTAAGAAGTCAATTTTTCACACGAAGCCACAAAGGCACGAAGAAAGGCATATTGAAATCATTCAAGTATTTCTTTGTGATCTCCGTGATCTTTGTGTGAGAAGGACTTTTTACGAATGCATCTTAATTAATTTCCGGTAAATCCGTCCATACGCTGTTTCCCCGCCCACACATCCCATTTTGGCCTGGTCCCGAACTCATGTTCAGTCCTGTCAGCGCTTCAGGCACTATGACTGCTCCACTCAGGCGTCATAGGTATTGTACCTGGTGAAATAACCTATTGCACCCGGTTGCCCTACCAAGTGGACTTTTAACAAATACCGTTTTAAAATAACAACATATTGTTTAATAATGACTATTTTTAAATTATGGCGTTGGCATGACAGTTGCTGTTAGTACAAGATAGCACAAATCGAACCCGGCGATAAAGGGTCTCCTTATGAAACAGAAGACAATTCAAAATATAATGGTCATGCTGGTGGCACTGGTAACAGTGTCCGGAGGGCCCCTCTTCGCCGGGGAAGGGACAGTTGCATCTTCCTATCTCTATACCTTATCGAACTTCACCGGCATCTACCCCGTCTCCTCGGCAAAAATAGACGTTGATGAATCACAGAATGAGATCTATGTCGTAACGTCGACGAAAGTAAAGATCTTCAATGGGGACGGCATGGAGATCTACGGCTTCAATGAGGGAGGGGAGCTCGGCATGGTCGTGGATGTTGCCGTGGACGGCAAAACCGGCGACATTTTCGTTCTTTCCTCCCGCGACGGCCGGATTGACCTCATCCGCTGTAATTATCGGGGAGAACCGGTGTCCACCGTGGAGCTGAAAAACCTGCCCCCGGAGTTCTCCGGCTTTGCCCCCACCCGCCTCGCTGTGCTGGACGGTTCTTTCTATCTGGCCTCCACGGAAGACATGAAGGTGGTCGTTACAGACAATGCGGGCCTGTTCAAAAAGGGATATGACATCGCTTCGCTCATCACGGAAGATCTGAGTGAAAAAGAAAAACAGGATGTCGGCCTGACCGGTTTCAGCGTGGACAAACAGGGAAACATCCTCTTCACCAATGCCGTCATAGCCCGGGCCTTCAGGCTGTCCAGCGATGGCCAGATGCGGTCCTTCGGCATACGCGGGAGCACGGCCGGCAAGTTCGGCATCCCCGGGGACATCGTCGCGGACGCCACCGGCAACTACCTCCTCGTGGCCGACACGCTCAGATGCGTTGTCATGATCTTCGACAATGACTTCAAATTTCATGCGGAGTTCGGTCTCTACGGTTCCATGCCCGGCAACCTCGTAGGGCCGATGCATGTTGCCGTTGACGGCAAGAACAGGCTGTATGTATCTCAACTCAGGAACCGGGGCGTAAATGTGTATCAGTTATCCGCGTTATGATCCAAAGAACGGCATTTGACACGGATTTACCCCGTTAGAGAAAGCCGCCCCTTCAGTGTCAAATGCTTTTTATCCACAAAACAGACATATTTTCACTGCCTGTTAACGTCTGATTGAACAACCGGTTTATGGTGAAAGCCCCATACTGCATCGGTCTTTTCACAAATCATCTCTTTTAAAACCGCAGTTTAAATTATCAACATATTGTTAAATAATCAGTTTTTAAGACACTGAAGATGGCATGCCGGTTGCAATATGATTAAACAATAACAGAACATTTTATAGAAAAGTAACAAAAACTGGCGTAACAAAAAAGAATCGGATCTAAATACAAACGAAAAGGAGGTGACACAAAAATATAAGTAAAGTCATCAGCAGCAGTTGTAGTTGTAGTGCGGTTAAGGTTGGTACCACTTGCAGGCAGCACCGAAACGGGTTAGTTGTACGGCTGATAAATGCATCAGCGCATTCAATCCTCCGAAAAAGGTAAACCCATCGTAAGGTGGGGACACAAAGACACGGGTCCTGATAAACAGGACGGCCGGTTTACCGGAAGAAAAAATTTAAAAAAATTTTGGAGGAATACAATGAAAATCGTTAAATTAAGCGTTATCCTGGTCGCCGCAATCGCGATCATGATGGGACTCAGCACCACCAGCTTCGCGTTCCATAGCGGCGGCGTCGCGGAGTGCGAAGGCTGCCATTCCATGCACAACAGCTTTGAAGGCGCGCCCAACGTGACCGGCAGGACCTTTGCCGAGGGCACGGGTCCGTACCTGTTGAAGGCCAACGAGGCGTCCGGCGCCTGCCTCAACTGCCATGGCGCAGGCAGCACACTGAGCGGCTATCACATCTCCACTGAAGGCATTAACGCCTATGACACCACCACCCCGGCGCAGTTGACCCCGGGCGGCGACTTCTCCTGGCTCAAGAAGACCATGAACATCATCATCCGTGGTAAGGAGGCAGTGGACGGCAATCCCGGCCACACCCACGGCCACAACATCGTCTCCACTGACTTCGGCTATGCCGCGGACGACGTTCTGACGGTTGCCCCGGGCGGCACCTATCCGGCCGGCAATCTTGCATGCTCTTCCTGCCACGATCCTCATGGCAGATATCGCCGTGACGCAACGGGCGCCTATGCCACAACCGGCCTCCCGATCTTTAACTCCGGCTCCTACAACAACAGCAACAGCCCGATCGCGGGCGTCTCCGCAGTCGGCGCCTATCGTATCCTCGGCGGCAATGGCTATCAGCCGAAGTCTTTGGCCGGCTCCTATGCCTTCGGGACCGATCCCATGGATGTGGTCGTTGCCAGCTCCTACAACCGGTTGGAGACAACTTCCAACACCGGTATCGCCTATGGCAACAATGTGTCCGAGTGGTGCGCAAACTGCCACACCGGCATGCTCCAGACCGGCTACACCTCCGGCACCATGGGCCTCCGTCACCCGGCCGGCAACGCCGCCAACTTGACGGCGGACATCGTCAGCAACTACAATGCCTATGTCTCCTCGGGCATCATGACCAACGCCACCGCTCCTGCCGCATTCAGCACGCTGAATCCTTTCCAGATCAACTCAGCGGACCGCAGCGTCCTGAAGCCTATGGCCGTGACCTCGACAGGGAAAGCTAACCAGAACATGCCGGCAGCCAGCACGAGCAACAGCGTAATGTGCCTCTCCTGCCATCGCGCCCATGCCTCGGGCTTCGAGAGCATGCTCCGGTTCTTCTATCTGAACGAGTTCATGACCGTTGCGGACGGCTCCAACGCAGGCATGTACGACTCGTCCACCACGGAGAACAAGATCAACTACGGCTACAATCAGGCACAGCAGCAGCAGGCATACTATGGCCGCAATGCAACCGAGTTCGGCCCCTACAGCCGCTCGCTCTGCAACAAGTGCCACGCGAAAGACTAATATAGGGTCTCTTGCAGCATGATGTTTTTTCACAAGAAGGGCTGGAGAGATCCAGCCCTTCTTTTTCCTTCGACGGTCAGCGGTAAGGCAGCACAAGCAAAGATACCGTCATTCCGGGGCCTGGGCCGTGATCCAGTGACGGGGGTGGGAATGACAGGCAGTGTCGCTTTATCGATGAATTCTTCGGAAACCTCGCCTGGATATGAACAAGACGTGTGGGGCTGGACGGTTTTTCAGCCGATCACCCGCTTCCGATACGGTGATGCACACGACCCCTATATCTTTCATTGGGTTTTGCGCAGCTCAGCCCAATTGACTACGATCCCCTGCGATCATCATGATATACATATGAATTCCATTGATTCTATTGATTTTATTGATTGCATGTTGCGCTGTCTTCATGTTACTATGTGCGCCGGCGGCGTGTTCTCCGCGGCGCCGGCTATGTCAACGTCAACCGGATTTTACTGGACTACTGATGTGAAAAAATGAAAAACCTTAGGACTTTCCTGACAGGTCTTCTGCCCGTGGCCTTTATTTTAGGAACTGGAAGCAGCGCTGCCGCTTTTCACAATGGGGGCGTTGGTCCCTGCGAAGGCTGCCATACGATGCACAACTCCTCTCAGGGCTCTCCGCTCAATGGTAATCCGATCATGTATGCGTATCTTTTAAGACAACAGGACCCCAGTTCCACCTGCCTGAACTGCCATCAAGGGGCGGGAGACATCGGTCCCACCAGGTACCATATCAGCACGCCGATCAACGAACTCCTGCCGGGCATGCCCCCGAAGCAGCTCACGCCGGGCGGAGATTTCGGCTGGCTCAATAAGACCTTCTCGTGGGTCTCAAGCCCCACTTCGGCCACGGCCTATAGCTATGGAGAGCGGCACGGACATAATGTTGTAGCCGCTGATTTTCTGTATGAAGCCGACAGCACGTATACCACCGCCCCGGGCGGGACGTATCCCGCAAATCGCCTTGGCTGCATAAGCTGCCATGATCCCCATGGAAAATACCGGAGAAATGCCGATGGCTCCATAACAACAACCGGGAGACCCATTTCCGGTTCAGGCTCGTTCGCTTCCAGTCCCAATCCCGGCAGCGCGACGTCAGTCGGCGCTTACCGGATGCTGGGCGGACAGAACTACCAGCCCAGGTCCCTGATCGGCGGCCTGGCCTTTGTGAACGACCCGCCGGCAGCCGTGGCCCCGGACCAGCCCAACCGGTCGGAGGCTGTCACGCAGACCCGCGTGGCCTACGGCGCCGGCATGTCGGAGTGGTGCAGGAACTGCCATCCCAACATGCATACCGTGGCTTTCCCCGGATCAACGAACCTGCTCCATCCCGCGGGCGCTGCCGCAAAGCTCGGCACAGCCAAGACGGACAACTACGGCGCCTATATCAGGACCGGCGATCTCTCGGGCTTGTGGGACACCTCCTATCTCTCGCTCGTTCCCTACGAAGAAGGAACAGCGGATTACGCGACCCTCAAGGCCCATGCCAGGAGCGATGATTCCGTGCTCGCCGGTCCCGACAGAACGACCGCGCAGGTGATGTGTCTGAGCTGCCACCGTGCCCACGCGTCGGGGTGGGACGGCATGACGAGGTGGAACACCAGGACCGACTTCATTGTTTATAATGGAAAGTATGCCCAGGATGGACAGGTGTATCAGCCCTACGGACAGGGACGAACGGAAGCAGAAGCAAGCCGGGCGTATTATGACAGGCCTGTGGGAAAATTCGCCCTGAACCAGGACACCCTCTGCAATAAATGCCATGTGGGCGTCTATCCGTGAACTTATGAAAACAGCTTAACCAGTGCAACTACTCACTTCTTCACCTGACTCGAGCTGTCTGTATCGCTGTTCCGGAGGAGTTTTGAAGATACGTTTCTTCATGATAGTATCGCTCTTTTCGCTGCTGTCTTCAGGATGCGCTGCGCTTCCGTCCCTGGTAAAGCCCGCGCTTGAAAATGAGGGGGAGGTCTATGTGTTTGTTCAGCCTTTTCCGCAGAATGCCGGGAGGCTGAAGTTCTCGATCGACAGCCTCTCCCTTGTGGGCAGCGACGGCAGGGAATTCCCCCTCTCCCTTGCCCTCACGGATTTCCAGGCCGGCGCGATGCAGAGACAGCGGTTCCTGGCCGCCGGGCGCGTCGCTCCGGGACAATACCACGGACTGTCGTGCAGGATCACAAAAGCCAGGCTCCTGGGCGAGGAAGGCGAATCCGCCCTCCTCGTGCCGGAAGATCCGGTGAAGGTCCTTTTGTCCTTCGAGGTCCGGCGAAGGAAAGCCGTTGTCCTCTCCCTGGCCTTCCACTCCGCGGAATCGGTCCAGGGCGGGTTCAGTTTCTTTCCCCGGTTTTCGCTCTTCATCCCCTCCCTTCCCGTCAGCGGTCTGGCGGGATACGCGGTGAACCATGATGACAACACCGTCACGGTGATTGATAAAAAAACCGGACAGGTCGCATCGCTCATCGCCACGGGCAGGGGGCCTGAGAGTGTTGCCTTTGACCAGAAGACCCGGCTGGCCTATGTCTCGCTTGCGGATGAAGACGCCGTCGAGGTGATCGATGTGGTGGAGGGGGACCCCATAGACCGGATAAAACTGATGCTCGGCGATGGTCCGCGTGAGCTCGCCCTGACCCCTGACGGAAAATCCCTGCTGACCGTGAACGCCACGTCGCGCACCCTCGGCATCATCGACCCGGCCTCTCTGTTCGAACGAAGCAGGATATCGCTGGGAGACGGGCCGCGCGGCCTGCTGGTCAGCAGGAACGGCGGAAGGTGTTACGTATTCAACCGCCTTTCGAATACCATGTCGGTCATCGATATCGCCAACAGCGCGATCGTGGCCACAATCGCCACGGAGGCCGCCCCCCTGATGGGCCAGTTCAATCGCAATGGAGACAAACTCTACGTGATCCATGAGGACAGCCCCTATCTGCTGGTCATCGATCCGTCCTCGCTTTCGATCGTCAAGCGGGTGTTTGTCGGCCACGGGCTCCGCTTCATCAAGGCGGACAGCATGACCGATATGCTGTATGCCTACCGGAACGGAGATGCGCGGATCGAAGTGTACGATCCTTTTTCCCTGAATCCCGTTGATTACATCCCCGCAATGAGCGGCATCGTCTACATGACCATCGACGGCGAGGCCAACACCCTGTTCCTCGTCAGCGCGGAAAAGAAAAAGCTCATGACGATCAGTCTTATCAGTAAAAAGGTCGTTGCGGAAACCGACACCGGCGGGGACCCGACCTGGGTGACGATGATGGGAGAGCGATAGACCGTGAGGCGGAACGCCGGCAATATTTTTTTTTTACTCCCGCTGCTCATCCTGCTCCTGGCGCGGGGGACGGCCCATGCCGATATTGTATCGGGGTCCGCGGAGCTGCTCGGCCAGACGGGTGATAATAAAACAACGGATGCGGCCGGGCTGACCTCGGAAAGCAGGTCAAAATATTTTATGCAGCGATATAATCTGTATTATAATAAACTGCTCTTTCCCCTGGTCAACCTGAATGCCGGAATGCGTCTGAAAAAAGAGGCCTTTACCTCCGAGACCGAGGACGGCGCGTCCAGGACCGACACCACGCTGGTCATGCCCGCGGTCAGCCTCATGTTCATGAACCGCTTTGTCTATGCGGGGATCGGCTATGATGAGCGGGATGAGACCGTGGAATCAGCGGGGAGCTCATCGACCACCTTCCGGAAGACGAAAAACGCGTCCCTGGGATTCAAGCCAGAAGGGCTCCCCACCCTGGACCTGCAGTATGTCGGACAGAGCAGGTATGACAAGGACCGTACCTCGCTCGACCAGGATGACAATATGTTTTCGCTGGGCTCTCTGTACCGGCCGACCAAAAGCGTGCAGTTCAACTACAATGCCGTATACAATGATGTCAAATACCATTTGACACTCGGAGAAACAGAGTCCCTGATCCAGAGCGGAAAAGTGGGCTTCACCGACCGGTTTTTCGATGACCGGGTGGCGCTCTCCGCCGGCTACCTCATCACCGGCCAGACTATTCAAACGACCACCGGCGGCAGCGGAGGGGGCACGGTCCGGATCCAGCGTTTCCCTGTTGCCGGGCTTTCGGGCATCAATGATACGCCCCTTCTGTCTGTCCTGGATGTGAACCAGGCGCTGATCGACGGCAATCTTACCGTGAGCAGCGGCATCAACATAGGGCAGCTTCCGTCCCTGACCGGCGACACCAAGCAGCGGAACGCGGGGCTTGATTTCGGGGTCGAGACGGAAGTAAGCGCCCTTTTTGTCTGGGTGGACCGGGCGCTGTCCGCTGTTGTCGCCGAGTCCTTTGTCTGGGACATCTATACCAGCGAGGACAACCAGAACTGGAGCCTCTTTCAAACGGTTTTTCCGGCGACCTTCGGCCAGTTCGAAAATCGGTTCGAGCTCGCCTTTTCCGGCGTGAAGACCCGATATATCAAGGTCGTAACGAGGCCGCTTTCCGTGGCCGTGGTCCCGCCGCCGGGCGAGGACATGAGCAACATCGTCATCAGCGAACTCCAGGCGTTTCTCGACCAGCCGGTCGACCAGGTTGCGGGTCCGACAACGACCACCGTCCTGAGGTCCGAGACCATCAACCTGAACGGCAGAGCGCATATTATAAGAAGTGACCGGCATTCACTGCTGTATGATCTCTATTATCAGAAACAAACGTCCGATCAGACCGGACAGGCGGCATCTCACTCGAGTACGCTTACCAATGCGCTGATCGGCAGCGAGCGGTTCAGCAAGGTGTTCACGGGGAGCGCGAAGATCATGGTGCAGAACAGCGAGGATGCCGGTGGGAGCAGGTTGACCTATTATGATTATGAGGCCTCCCTCATGGCCGCGTCGAGCTCTCTGCCGAAGATCAGCCACAATCTTGTGCTGACCGCGAAACGGGAGGAGTGGGATGAGACAACAACGGCGAAGGACACCGGAAGCTTCTATGTGAGCAACACCGCGGAAGTGTACTCCGGTATTAATGCCTATCTGAACGGAGGAGAAAGCATTGCTCTAACGGAGACGGGCACAACGGTCACCCGGACAAATAACACCCTGGTGGGCTTCGGCGCCGATATTGTTCCTCACCGGGCCCTGACGATGGGCGTGAATTATGACTGGTCGGAGTCGGAACAGCAGGAAAGCGGCGCCGATGCGACCACCGGCGCCTCAACGGGGCGGCGAACGAGCGCGGGCGCGAATGCCGCCTATAACCCGGTCAGCAGCCTCTATCTTTACGGTTCGATCCAGAGACTCGAAGAGGCGGGCAAGCCGGGCATAACATACGGTTCCTTGAGCGGATCGTGGTCGGCACAGCAGCGCGGCGGCTCGCTCGAGATCAGATTGTCCTATGCTGAAAATGTGCAGACCGAAACCAGGACGCGGACCCGCGGTTACGGGCCGTATGCAAAATGGAAAATGAACGCCAAAGCCTATCTCGAAGCCTCCTACCTGATCACGACAATCGACTCCCCGTCAGGGCAATCAGAGGCGCGTACCGTGAACACCGGCTTAAAGGTGATGTTTTAAGGACGAAATACCTATGACAATCTCATTAATGGATCCAGAGGAGCGCGTATGAAGAAGAGAGAGCGGGGAATGAATATCCTGCGCAGGACCATTCTGTGCCTGGTCCTGGTCGCTGCGGCAGGCGGCTGTGCATCCTCATCGTTGGAGGTGTATCGGGACCCGAACATGGACCTCGGGGCAATCTATACGGTGGCGGTCATGCCTTTTATAAACCTTTCCAAGGACCAGCTGGCGTCCGACCGGGTGCGGGATGTGTTCATGACCATGCTCCTTGCCGACGGCCGCATGTATGTGGTCCCTTCCGGCGAGGTCGCGCGGCAGGTCTCGCTGGCCGGGATCGCGAATCCCTATGCGCCGACGAACGAGGAGGTCATCAAACTGGGAAAGATGCTGAAGGCCCAGGGCGTCATCACCGGGGTGATCAGGGAATACGGTGACGTGAGGGCCGGCACCTCGACCGCGAACGTCATCTCTCTGGGCGTGCAGCTGACCGAAGTCGATACCGGCAAGGTTGTAAGCTCCGTCTCCTCCACGAAAGGCGGCATCGGTTTAATGGAGCGCATGTTCGGCGGAGGCGGTGAGCCGATGAACGATGTTACTGAAAAGGCCATCAAGGATGTCATCAGTAAACTTATTTACTAAAGGTTTGGCGATCATGGCGGCCGGTGTCATCTGCGGGTCCGGGTGCGCGGGCTTCAGGCAGCCTGCGTCCATGGAGCAGGCCGTGAACAAGGCCCCGGCGCAGATCACCCTGAGCGGCCTTGAACATATCTATGACGGCAAGCCGAAAGCTGCCGGATCCGCGACCGAGCCCGAAGGTCTGAACGTGAGCCTCACCTACGACGACACTGAAACCGCGCCGATCAATGCCGGGAGCTATCAGGTCATCGCCACGGTCCGGGACGCGAACTACGAAGGAAGCGCAACCGGCGCGATGGCCATTGCAAAGGCCGCCCAGACAATAGCGTTTTCTGATCTGTTGCCCAGGACCTACGGCGACCGTTCGTTCGATCTTTCCGCCGTCCTGTCCAGCGGCTTCAAACCTGTCTACGAGAGTTCCGATCCCGCGGTCGCGACGATCAGCAACGACCAGGTGAGGATCATCGGCGCAGGTATCACAACGATCACCGCGTCTCAACCGGGGGACAACAACCATCTGCCCGCGGAACCGGTGCAACAGACACTGACCGTGAACAAGGCCCCGGCCAGGGTCACCCTGAGCGGCCTTGACCATACCTATGACGGCAAGCCGAAGTCTGTTGGATCCAAGGCGGAGCCTGATGGCCTGATCATGCGCATCACCTATGACGGCACGGATGCTGTGCCGGTCAATGCCGGGAGCTATCAGATCATCGCCACGGTCCGGGACGCGAACTACGAAGGAAGCGCAACCAGCACGATGACCATTGCAAAGGCCGCGCAGAAGATCCGGTTCGATGCCATGACGCCCGTGGCCTACAGCGAGATATCGTACCGCATGGCTGCCGCCGTATCGAGCGGTCTCACCGCAACGTATGACAGCTCCAACCCGGCGGTCGCAACGATCAGCAACGACCAGATGATGATCAAGGGTGTCGGCGCCGCCACGATCACCGCGTTCCAGGCGGGAGATGGCAACTATCTGCCGGCGCCACCGGTGCGGCAGACCTTCACCGTGAGCAGGGCCCCTGTCAGGATCACCCTGGGCGATCTTGTCCAAACCTTCGACGGTACGGCGAAATCGGTCAAGACCACTACAGTGCCGTCCGGCCTGATCGTGGGCCTCACCTATCATGGTGATGCTCTCGCGCCGGTCAATGCCGGAAGCTACAACGTGGCGGCCACGGTCCAGGACGCGAACTACGAGGGCGGCGCCATTGGCACGATGACCATTGCGAAGGCGCCCCAGACGATCACCTTCAATGCCCTTTCGCCCAGGACCTACGGCGATGAGATGCCCTACCTGCTTTTTTCCACCCTGTCGAGCGGTCTCACAGCCACCTACGGCAGCTCGGACCCGTCTGTTGCGACGATCAGCAGCGACCAGGTGATGATCAGGGGCGTCGGCACAACGACGATCACCGCCTATCAGGCCGGCAACAGCAATTACGAGGCGGCGGCGCCGGTGGAGCGCGTGCTCAGCGTGAACAAGGCGCCTGCCACGGTGATCCTGAACGACCTTGACCAGACCTATGACGGGACGCCGAAAACAGCCGGGGCCACGACCAGCCGGGGCGACCTGACCGTGAGCTTCACCTATGACGGCGGCGCCGAAGCGCCCGCGGATGCCGGCCGCTACAGGGTCCTGGGCGCCATACAGGACGCGAACTACGAAGGGATCGCCATCGGCACGATGACCATTGCGAAGGCGCCCCAGATGATCACGTTCCCCGCCCTGGCCGCACGGACCCTCAGTGAGCTGCCGTTCGAACTCCCTGCCTCCGCGTCCAGCGGTCTCACCCCCGCCTGCGAGAGCTCGGATGCCGCCGTGGCGACCATCATCGGCAGCCAGGTGAAGACCGTGGGCGCCGGGGCCGCGATGATCACCGCCTATCAGGCGGGAGACGGCAATTACGAATCAGCTGGTCCGGCGAAGCGGCTGCTGATCGTGCGCAGTCAAAAGCCCCGTATCGTGGTGCTGCCGGTGGAAAATCTGAGCGGGAAGCAGGCGCCCCTGAAGGAGATTCGCCGATCGCTCATTGAGGGACTGATCAAACAGGGGGCCTCGGTGCCGGACGAGGGAGACTTCGAACAATTCATGGCGCGGCGCCGCGTGCGATATATCGGCGGTGTCGATACCGCCACGGCGCAGGCCTGGAAAGAGGAAGCCGGAATGGAGGCCGTTCTCATCACCTCAGTGGACCAGTATGAGGATTCCGATCCCCCGAAGATCGCACTCACCTCCCGTCTTGTTTCCACCGGTAAAATGCCGTATATTATGTGGATGGACAACATCGGCTTTTCAGGCGACGATGCGCCCGGCCTGTTCGGAATCGGGCTGATAGAACAGATCGGGCCGCTCCAGGACAAGGCCGTCAAACAGCTCCTGGCCTCTGTGGCGGAATATTATGCGGACACATCGCTCCCGGCGAACAACGGCCCAACCGGGCTTTTCAAGCCGAAAACAGCCTATCGGTCCCCTTTTCTTGTTCCTGACAAAATGTATACTGTCGCGGTCATGCCTTTTTTCAACAGGAGTAAAAACTCAAAAGCGGGCGAGATCATCGCGCTCCGTTTCGCCGGTCAACTGACAAAGTATTCGGCCTTTCAGGTCCTTGAGCCGGGCGTGGTCCGGCAGAAGCTTCTGAACTTCAGGGTCATCATGCGTGACGGCGTGTCCAGGGAAGTTACGGACAGTTTTTTCAATAACCTGGAGACCGACCTTGTCCTCATAGGAAGAGTGCTGGAATACGAGGAGGGAAACACCAAGATGGAGTTCGACATTCAGGTCTATGAGAAAAAAAGCCGGGAAATGGTCTGGTCGTCATGGAGCCACAACCAGGGAAGTGACGGCGTTTTCTTCTTTGACTGGAGACGCGTGAACAATGCCGGGGTGCTGGCGTCGAAGATGGCAAAGACCACTCTCCGCACGATGATGAACGGAACGATAAATCCATAGTAAGAGAACGAAAGGAGCATCATGAAAGTATTGTATTATGTAGGGGGTTTTCTCTTGTGTCTGTGTTTTGCCGCGGGAAACACGGCTTCCGCACTTGACGCATCACCGCCCGCGGCGGCCGGCGGGGGCGCCGGCGCCAAAACAGAGTCCGAGGGGCCGCGGGTCACCGTGACCCTGCCGCTCTTTGCTCCTCACGGCGACAGCGTTCCCCTTGCGGTGGTCAATGACGATCCGATCACCCTGCGGGACCTGACGACCGCGCTGGCCGGCGCCCATGAAGAGCGGGACGACGCGAAGAAGAGCGCCGGGAAAATGGGCTACGAGAAGATCCTGGACCGTCTCATCAATGTGAAGCTCGTTGTTCAGGAAGCGGCAAGGATCGGGCTTGACGAGCTTCCTGAGTTCACCGCGCAGGTGGATGAGTATTCGTCCCAGGCCCTTGGAAACCTTTTAATGAAAGAGGCCGTGAAGGATGTGAAAGAGGCGGACCCCGCTGCCGTGGAGAAACGCTATAAAGAGATGGTGGCTGAATGGAAGATCAGATCGCTCTTATTTGAAAAAGAGGACGACGCGAAGGGCATGGCGGATGCGCTCAAGGCGGGAACAAGCTTCGACGAGCTTGCCGGGAAGGCAATTTCAGACAAAAAGGCGACCGGCCTTGAACAGGGAAATTACGTCAAGCCCGGAGACCTGGCCCCCCATGTCATGGAGGCAATCGCCTCCCTGCAGACCGGTTCCGTCAGTCCTGTCCTGAAGGTGCAAACAGGGAAAACAGAGGGCTTCACGATCATCAGGCTTGAGGACAAGCGGTATCCCGAAAATCCCGCGGCGCGTGAAGAGGCGGAACAGGCCGTGTTGAATGCGGCAAAAACCGCGGAATGGGAAAAGTTTAAAACATCGCTCCTGGCAAAATATGTCAAGATACGCGAGAAATTCCTGAGCAATCTTGACTTGGAGTCACCGAAGGCCGATTTCCCGAAGCTGATCAAGGACACCAGGGTCGTCGCCGAGGTCAGGGACGAGGACCCGATCACCGTCGGTCAATTGATGGAAGCGCTCCAGCAAAAGCATTACCACGGATTGGAAGGGGCGGCCAAATCAAAGAAACTGAATAAAGACAAGCGTCAGGTCCTGTTTCTGGTCATCAGCAAGAGGGTGATCGAAAAAGAGGTGTCTGAGCGAGGGCTTGCCAAGACTGAAGAATATCAGAACGGGCTCAGGGAATATAAAAATTCGTCCCTTTTCCGGTTGTTCGTCGAACGGGTGGTCTTCCCCGACGTCAAGGTGACGGAGCCGGACCTGATGGCCTTCTACGAGGGCCATAAGAAGGAATATCAATATCCGGAAATGATGAAACTCACCAGCCTGGCGTTCGAAAAAAAGCGCGACGCGGAGTCAGCGCTCGCGTCGCTGGCAAAAGGGGCCGACCTCAACTGGGTCGGAAATAACGCAAAGGGCGTCACGGCCAGGAGCGATGACGATCCGCTTTCCTTGAAGGGAAGCATCCTGGCGACAACCTCGTTGCCCCCTGACATGGCCAGGGCCCTCGCCGGGGCCCGGGCCGGAGACTTCAGGCTGTATGAGAGCAGCGAGGGCGGATTTTACGTCCTGTCCGTGCAAGAGGTCATGCCCGAAAAGCAGCAGCCCTATCAAGAGGTGAGGGAGTTGATCGGGCAAAAGGTCTTCAATGAAAAGTTCATCCAGTCGATGGAAGACTGGTTTCACAAGCTGAGATCGGCCAGCTCGGTTAAACTCTATCTTGCAGGAACAGGGCAATAACATCTTGAACACCATTAACAGGAGATAGCGATGCGGAATACATGTACACAACGGAGAATCCATGCTCTCGGAGCAATCTTGTTCCTGTGCGTCGTCTTGTTCGCCGTGACCGGGACCGCGGCGCAGAAAAAACCGGTCCGCAAGAACTGTCTTGAATGCCATGCCAAATTTGCGGACAAGTACCTGGGGATGAAAAGCGTTCACGCGATCGTGAAGGAGAAAAAGTGCGAGGACTGCCATCTGCGCCATGGCCTCGTTGCCAAACTTCTTTTGAAAAACATCGGCAACGACCTCTGCCTGACGTGTCACACGAAAGAAAAAACGGGCATGAACAAGCCGAACGTGCATACCGCCCTGCAGTCGGGAAAATGCACAAGCTGCCACAATCCGCATGCCTCGCAGGCGGACCATCTTCTGATGGCGGAGGGCAGGGAGGTCTGCTATCAGTGCCATGCGAAAGAAAATTTTGAGAAGAAAACAATTCATCCGGTCCTGAAGACACAGGGATGCGGCGTCTGTCACCTCTCACACAGCTCGGACGAGAAGAACCTCCTGGTCAAGGCGGCAACCCCCCTCTGCCTGTCCTGCCATGACAGCGGCAGGGCCGCCTTCAAGACGGCGCACGGCAACTATCCCGTGCAAACGAGGTCCTGCACGGTCTGCCACAATCCGCATTCCTCGGACCAGCCGAAGCTCATGAAGGCGAGCGCGCACAACCCGGTCGTGTCGGCAAGCTGTGATATGTGCCATAATGCGCCGAACACGGAGAAGGCCTTCAGTGTGAAGGAAGGCGCCATCGGCGCTCTCTGCGCCCAGTGTCATATGTCCGACGACCTGAAGGCGGGCGGCACGATGGAGCACATGCCCTTCAAGGAGGGGATGTGCGACCAGTGTCATAATCCCCACTCGTCTGAGAACCCGAAGCTCCTGATGGCGCGCGGAAACAAACTCTGCTTTACCTGCCATGCGGACAAAGGGGAGAAGGTCTCCTTCGGCCACGCGCCCATTGCGGGGGAGAAGGGATGCCTTTCCTGTCACAGGCCGCACGCCGCCAAAAACGAGCGCTTATTGACGGCAAAAGGGAGCGACCTCTGCTTCACCTGCCATGCAAAAACAAAGGAAGCTCAGACCGCAAAACATACCCATCCGCCCTTCGCCCAGGCGATGTGCGCCATGTGCCATAATCCGCATGGCTCGAACTTCCCCGCGATGTTCAATACGAGGACGGACAAGACGTGCTACTCCTGCCACACCGACGCGGAGACGGGATTTGCTCAAAAAAACACCCACAAACCCGTTCGGGACGGACAATGCTCTTCATGCCATAATGCCCACGGTTCTTCCGAGCGGAAACTGCTCAAGGCGGTGGGGCAAAAGCTCTGCGAACAGTGCCATGGCGATCTCATGAAAGAAGTGCAGGGCAATATCACTCATCAGCCCTTTGCGAAGGGACTTTGCCTGGATTGCCACGCCCCCCATGCCGGCAACAATCAGGGGATGACCGTACAGGACCAGGGAACGCTCTGCGTCAAATGTCATGCAACAATGGGGAAACAGATCAAATCATCGAAAACCAGGCATAAGCCTGTTGAGGACGGCTCGTGCACGAAGTGTCATAGTCCCCATCAGGCAAAACTCGCCAAATTGCTGCTGGCGCAGTCCCCTGACATGTGCCTGGCGTGCCACAAGGACCTGAAGGAACGGCTGGACAAGGACACCAAGCACCCGCCGGCAGCGGGCGATTGCCTGACCTGCCACCTGCCTCATACCGCGTCGGAGCCGAGGCTGCTTGTCGAGGCGGTCCCGTCCCTCTGCGGACAGTGCCACGATATGAAGGCGGACGTCTTCCGGAAATCACATATCTACATCGACGCGTCCGTCATAGATTGCAGAAGCTGCCATGATCCGCATGCCTCCAGGGACCCGAAGCTGTTCAAAAAACATGTGCACGTCCCCTTTGCGGGCAGATCGTGCGATGAGTGCCACATTGTGAAAACAAAATAGAGGAGCAAATATGACATTACGAACCGGAATATTCATTGCGGCCCTGGCGGCGATCGGCCTCTGTTTCGCGCCTCAGGTCCCTGCAGCGAAAGCGGCAAAAGCCGCGACGGCGGCAAAGACGGAGAAACCTGCCGGTCAAAACGGCGAAAACAAGTTCAATCTGAAACCGGGGGCCCGGCAAAAGGTCTGCCTGACGTGCCACCCGCTGTTCGAGGATTTGATGAAAAAACCGTTCGTCCATACACCCCTCAAGAACCCGGGATGCATCGCCTGCCACAGTCCCCATGCGTCGAACTTCCCGAAACAGCTGTCGGCCGCGGCGGGCTCGATCTGCCTCACCTGTCATCCCGGGATCCTGCCGAAGAACGCGCGCAGCACCCACAAGGCCGCTCTCGACGGCAAGTGCGTTCAGTGTCATGATCAGCATGCTTCGGACAACAAGCATAATCTGCGCAAGGCGGGCAATGAACTGTGTTACGATTGCCACAAGGACAAGGCCGAAACGATCAGGAACGCAAAGTTCAAGCACGTTCCGGTGGAGAAAGGGTGCGTCAATTGTCACAGCCCGCATGCCTCTCCCAATGCCGCCGCTCTGTTGAAGAGCGAGGCGCCGGAGCTTTGCAAGGGGTGCCATGACACGAATAAGCCCTTTTTCATCAAACAGCATTCGAACATGCCCGTGGCGAACAGCAAGTGCACTCAGTGTCACAACGCGCACGGCTCGAACAAGGCAGGTCTCATTTATGACACCGTCCATAAGCCCTTTGCGAGCAAGATGTGCAACCAATGCCATGAAGGCGCGACATCTCCGAAGCCGCTGGCTCTTAAGAAAAAGGGTTTTGAGCTCTGCCGGGGCTGCCATAGCAATGTTGTCAACGACATGTTTGCCAAGAACCGCCTCCATTGGCCCGTGGTGGGAAAAGACGGCTGCTTGAATTGCCACAACCCGCATGCGTCGGCCCAGCAGGGCCTCCTGAAGGCGGCGCCGGTGCAGCTGTGCGGTACCTGCCATGCGGACACGATCCAGCGCCAGGAAAAATCAACGACGAAACATCCGCCGATCAAGGAAGGGATGTGCACCGCGTGCCATGCGCCCCATGCCTCCGATAATGTGTTTCTGGCGGTCAATGCATCAACCGTCGAGCTTTGCGGGTCCTGTCATGACTATATGAAGCACTCGACACATCCGATCGGAGAAAAGATAATTGACAAAAGAAACAAAAACCTGATTGTGCAATGCCTGAGCTGTCATCGATCACATGGTACGGAATTCAAGAAGATGATCCCCTTCGGGACAGTATCTGAACTGTGCACTCAATGCCACATCCAATATCAGAGGTGAGACGATGCGAGGAATTTACATGAGCCGATATGTTCTATTGATGATTATTTTCCTGCTGCCCCTGCGCGCCTTCGGGGCCGAAGAACTCCGATTAAAACATGAGCGCTCTCTGTATGCCGATGATAAGGGAGTGGGAATGAACCAGCCGGAGGGCGTCGCTTGCGGCAATGATCGCCTGGTTGTCGCAGACACGGGGAACGGCAGGCTCGTCCTGTACACGATCCAGGGCGGGGAGTTTCAGGGCGGCACGGAAATACGGGTCGCCCAGGTGAGCTATCCCACGCGGATAGTACGGAGTTCAAAAGGAGACCTCCTGGTGCTTGACGCGAAGCAGCGCAAGATCGCCCGCTTGTCCGCGGACGGGGCCTTTAAGGAATACGTGGAGCTTTCCGGGCTGCCGGTGGAGGGCATGGTCATCCCTGCCGGTATAAGCCTGGGCGGAAGTGACACCCTCTATCTGCTCGATATCGCGGGCAGCAGGGTGCTGGTCTTCAGTGATGATGGAAAATTTCAGCGGCAAATAGTCCTTCCGAAGGACTATGGATTCATTACCGACATTGCAGCGGACCAGAAAGGGACCGTATTCCTGATCGACAGCGTCCATGCCGTGGTATATTCGACGACCAAGGACCCGGCGGTTTTTTTGCGGATCACCGAAAAGCTGAAGGACGATATGTCCTTCCCTTCCAACATCGCGGTGGATGATAAAGGCCTGTTGTACATCAGCGATCAAAACAGCGGGAATATTATCGTGATCAATCAGGACGGCACGATCCGGCGGCTGCTCAGCATGGGATGGAAAGAAGGGGCGCTCCGCTATCCCGCCCAGCTCTGCGTCACCACGAATGGCGATCTTTTTGTCGCGGACAGGGCAAACAGCAGGATCCAGAAATTCACCCCCCTCAAGTAGCGATTTACTCAACAGGAACGGCTTTACAGCCACTTCATCAGAACCAGGCAAGTACCGTGCACGGGCCTCACGGACCACCCCGGTCAGTGAGGCCCGTGCACGGATTTCTTTTGTCCGGCCTGATGCAGATAGCTCTGCGTATCGTGTTTTCAATCGAGGAGGAGAATGAAACAGGGCATGGGTCGTCGCGGCATCTTTTTTCTGCTTTTCACCCTGTCGGGTTTTTCCGGCCTGATCTACGAATCGATCTGGACGCACTATCTGAAGCTGTTCCTGGGCCATGCGGCATATGCCCAGACCCTGGTGCTGGCCATCTTCATGGGGGGGATGGCCATTGGTTCGTGGATCTGCAGCCGCTTCTCAATGCGCTGGAAGAATCTGCTGCTCGGGTATGCCCTGGCGGAGGGGGCGGTCGGCCTCTGCGCGCTGGCATTCCACCCGGTGTTCACCTCTGCCCTTGACCTTTCCTACGGCACGATCATCCCGCAGCTCGGCAAGCCAGCGCTGGTCTACGCGTTTCAGTGGGCCCTTTCCGCCTTGATGATCCTGCCCCAGTCAATTCTTCTCGGCATGACGTTCCCCCTCATGAGCGCGGGCATCCTCCGCCGGTTCCCGGACCGGCCCGGCCGGTCCATTGCCCTGCTCTACTTCACAAACAGCATCGGCGCGGCAGGCGGCGTCATGATGAGCGGGTTCCTGCTCATTCGGCTGGTCGGCCTTCCGGGGACGATCGTGATCGCAGGGCTCATTAATATTGTTCTTGCCCTTACCGTCTGGATCCTCGTCAGGAGGTCGGCGCCCACAGAGGAACAATCCGGTCCGGCAGCCGGCGAGGTCAGGGACCGGACCGGAAATGCGTGGCCCCGGCTGCTTCTCACCATCTCGCTGGCAACGGGCACGGCCTCCTTTATCTACGAGATCGGCTGGATCCGGATGTTGAGCCTCGTTCTGGGCACCTCGACCCACGCCTTTGAACTGATGCTGAGCGCGTTCATCCTGGGCCTTGCCTTCGGCGGCCTCTGGATCCAGCGGCGGATCGATACCATTGCCAGCCCAATCCGCTACCTGGCCGGGGTGCAGCTCGTTATGGGCCTGCTGGCCCTGTCGACCCTCGTATTGTACGGGAACACCTTCGAGGTGATGCAGTGGCTCGTCAGGAGTATTCCCCGAACAGACGCCGGCTACACGCTCTTCAACCTGTCCAGCAGCGGCATCGCCATGGCGATCATGCTGCCGACCACGTTCTGCGCGGGCATGACACTGCCGCTGATCACCTTTACCCTGCTTAAGCGGGGATACGGAGAGCGGAGCATCGGCGCTGTCTATGCGGCCAATACGGTCGGGGCGATCATAGGGGTCTTTTTCGCCATCCATCTGGGCATGCCGCTGCTGGGGCTGAAGGGCCTGATCATTGCCGGCGCCGGCCTCGATATCGCCCTGGGGGTGGCGCTGTTCTGGAGCGTTGCTGCGGACTATCCGGGCCGCCGGACGCAGGTCGCCGCGACCGTCGTCGGCATTGTCGCGGTCGCGGGAACGCTTCTGTTCGTGCAGCTCGATCCCTATAAGATGGCATCGGGGGTCTACCGCGAAGGTCACCTGTTCAATAATGAAAACGCTGCGTTGCTGTACCATCAGGACGGCAAGACCGCCACGGTCAGCCTGGTGGGCATGGGTGACGGATCTCTGGCAATCAATACAAACGGAAAAACCGATGCCGCCATCATGATGAAGCAGGGAGGAGCCTCGACAACGGACGAGTCAACCATGTCCCTCCTCGCGATACTGCCGCTGGCGCTCAATCCCCACATACGCACCGCTGCGACCATCGGACTCGGGTCCGGCCTGACAACCCAAACCCTGCTCAGCTACCCCCTTATGACGGCCGTCGATTCGGTTGAGATTGAGAAGAAGATGGTCGAGGCGGCGCGTTCTTTCCGTCCGCGAGTGGACCTTGTGTATACTGATCCACGCAGCAGGATCCATATCGATGATGCAAAGACGTTCTTCTCCACCACAAACCGAACGTATGACCTGATCGTGTCCGAGCCGTCGAATCCATGGGTCAGCGGGGTGGCCGGCCTGTTCTCGGAAGAATTCTATCAACGCATTCGCAATCATCTCAATGATAACGGACTCTTCGTTCAGTGGGTACAGCTTTACGAGATCAATGCCGAGCTTGTTCTTTCAGTGCTGAAAGCGGTCTCGGAGAACTTTCCTGATTATGCGGTCTATGCGTCGCACGATTACGATCTGTTCATCATTGCGGTGAAAAACGGCGCAATGCCCGCGCTTGACCCCCGGGTGCTGAGCATGCCGGAGATTACCGCACAGCTCCGGAATGTCCATATTGAAGGCGCTCAGGACATCGCATTGCGGAAAATCGGTGAGAAGCAGAGCCTCCACCGCTTCATCCAATCGTTTCCCATCCGGGCGAATTCAGATTATTTCCCTGTCCTGGACCAAAACGCCGCACGCGCGCGTTTTCTGGGAAAGACGGCAACGGAGTTGACCGGCTTTACGCACTTCCCGCTGCCGGTCCAGGAGATGCTTTCAGGGACTCGAACCGTCCGGCAGACAACTGAAATTCTCCCATCTCCGCATTTCCTTGAAAGCAGGGCTGCCGAGAACGCAATGGCGATTCGTGACTATTTTCTGCGCGGCGGCTTTCTTCCCCGCTATAAGACTGTTTCACCGGAACTGCGGCAGCAGGCTGAGACCGTGAGGGCCCTGTTCCGGACCTGTCCCGACCAGCAGACGCAGGACCGCTCCGTGGGAAGCCTGTTCGCTGTTTCCATTGCCATGACACCCTATCTTGCCCCTGCGGAGCTTGATGCGATCTGGAGAGCGCTGGGAAAAGGCCCCTGTACGGGAACGCTGACTCCGCACATCAGGCAGACCGTCGCCCTGTTTAAGGCGATTGGCAGGCGTGACGGCCAGGCAATGTCCGCGATCGCGCGGACCATGCTGGATGATTTCCGCGCCATGAAGCCGGGCACGGTCAAATATCTCGTGTCAGCTGCAATGCTGGGCTCATTGACGCAGGGTGACCGGAAAGCATCCGCCGAGCTGTGGGTCCGCTATCGTCCGGTACTGTTCAATGACAGCAAGCCTGACCTCTTGCTGCAAGTACTCGCTGCGGAGAGCACGGAACGCTGATGATCTCGGTTGACTCCCGCCAGAAGGGGACGAATGCATGATAAACGTGTTTCGCAGACAATATGGCATGCCGCTGCTGATCGCCCTGGTCGGGGTCCTGGCCTACGCCAATACGTTCACCGCGCCATTCCAGTTCGATGACGACGCCTATATCGTCAATAATCCGATCATCAGGACCTACCGGTTCTTCCTGGCCCCATCGGAAATTTCCGGGCTTTCCGAGCAGACCCCGCTGGCCGTCCCTCAGGCCTTGCGCTTTGCCTTCACAACCCGCATCCTGGGATACGCCTCGTTCGCTGTCAACTATCACCTGCACGGGCTGGATGTGGCCGGTTATCACATTGTCAACCTGGTCATCCATATTCTGAATGCTGTCTTCGTCTACCTGATCATCATGGCTACCCTGAGAAGCCGTTTTTTTTCAGAGCGGTCCGTCGACAGCGCTTCCTGCCCCAAAGAATTCATCGCCGGTTCGGTCGCTTTGCTCTTCGTCAGCCATCCCATTCAGACGCAAGCGGTAACCTATATATCCCAGCGCTTTACATCGCTGGCAGCGTTCTTCTACCTCCTGTCGCTTGTCCTGTATCTGCGCTTCGCCCTGTCGCCGGCCGGCCCCTGGCGAAAGGCCGCCTATGGGGCATCGCTTGTTTCGGCGATTGCGGCTATGCTTACCAAGGAGTTCACGATCACCCTGCCGATCATAGTGGCATTGTATGATATGTTCTTTCTGCCGGGGAGTGGGAGGGACAGGATCAGGAGACTGGCGCCCTTTGCCGCGATATTGGCGATCATCCCGGCGATCGTGTTTCTCCAGCAGGGAAGTCTCGATACCCTTGACAGCACCATGAGGACCATTACTGCGGCGGATGCGAGCGCTATCAGCCGGAGCCATTACCTGGTGACCCAGTTCCGGGTGATAGCTCTCTATCTCAGGCTTCTCTTTGTTCCGGTGGGGCAGAATATCGACCACGATATCCCGGTGTATACGTCGCTGTTCGAACCGCAGGCGCTCTTTTCGTTTCTCCTGCTGCTCGTCCTGCTTGGGGTCGCCGTCCGGCTTTATATCGTTTCCCTCAGAAATCGGGAGCATTCCGAACTCAGACTGGCGGCCTTCGGAATCATCTGGTTCTTCATCACCCTGTCGGTGGAATCAAGCATCATCCCCCTGGGAGAGCTCGTGGCCGAATACCGGCTCTACCTTCCGTCGATCGGCATCAGCATGGCCGTGGTCTCGGTCGGTCTCTATGCGGCAAAACGGTTCTCTGTGCGTCCTGCTTTCTTCTTCGGTCTGTTCGCGCTTGTCATTGTTGCGCTTTCAATCGCCTCCTCCCTGCGGAACACGGTCTGGGCCAGCCAGACTGCACTGTGGGAGGACGCTGCCCGTAAAAGCCCGGCGCGTGTGCGGCCTCATCAGAACCTCGGCCTCTATTATGGAAGGCAGGGTCGGCTGGAGGACGCAAAGCGCGAGCTGCTCTCGGCGCTCGCGCTGGAACCCCTGAACTTTGAACTTCACAACAACCTCGGTGTGGTCTATAAACAGCTGGGTGAATATGACCATGCTGTCCGGGAATACACGACCGTGCTGAAGCTCTCCCCCGGCGACGTCATGGCCCGCTACAACCTGGGGAACCTTTACCTGGCGCAGGGAAAGATGCCGGAGGCCGTCCGGGAATACGAGATGACCGTGCAGCTCCTTCCGGACTACGACGAGGCCCACAACAACCTGGGCATCGCCTATCAGAAGAGCGGGCAATTCGATGCGGCGATCCGTGAATTCAACCGGGCGCTTCAGCTCAATCCCCGGAATATGAACGTTCGCAATAACCTGGCGGAGACCGTCCGGCAGGCGGCGAAACGGTGACCGGACGATAATCATGGACGATAAACGATCTTTTCAACAATTCTTGGAGAACCCGAAAAGCCGGTATGCAATACTGTTCTTCTGGATCCTGGTTTTCTTTCTGCTCACCACCATGCTGCAACTCTTCGTTCCCTATCCAATTGATGATGACACGGCATATCATTTCTCCGTGGGGCAGCTCATCGGGAAGTACGGCATTCTGCATGACTTTCCCTGGACGCCGTTCAGCTGGCAGTTCGACCACTACGCGGACAAGGAATTTATCTTTCATCTTCTCTTTCTCCCGCTCGGCGGATTGGGCTTTGTCGGGGCAGCGCGGGTCGTCGGGGCTTTGGCCGGAGCATTGATACTCACCGCGCTTTATTTACTCCTCAGCGCGGAAAAAGTACGTTATGCTGGAATCTGGACCCTGCTCCCGCTCATGTGCGGTGAATTTGTTTTTCGGCTCGCCCTTGTCAGGCCCCACCTGTTGTCGATCACGCTCGCGCTCACCATCATGTGGGCCTATGCGCAGGAGAGACCCCGTGTTCTCTTGTTTGCCGCCTTTGCGTACCCGTTGTCATATGTTGCTTTCTGGCAGATTCCCCTCATTCTTATCGTCGCAGCCGAATCCGCGCGCCTGCTGGCAGGTGAACGGCTCCGCTGGAAGCCCGCGCTTATCGTTCTTGGTGGGTTGTCGGCCGGGGTGATGCTCCATCCCAATACCGTGAACCTTCTCGGGATCAACTGGATACACATGACCGACATCCTTTTTCAGAGTGCCTGGGGAAGAAAGGTGGAATTTGAAAATATCGGCACAGAATTCAACCCGTACACGCTCTCTGAGTGGGGGAACTCTCTCGTCCTCATCACCGTCATGGCCGGCACCGCCCTTGTCCTTGGCTGGCGAAACCGTCGAAGGGACGCCCTCCCCCTCGCGTTCGCGCTTGCTGCGCTTGTTTTCTGTCTGCTCACGGTCAGGACCCTGCGGTTCGTGGAATATTTTGTCCCCTTTTCCGTTGCTGCTTTGGCGCTTGCAGCCCGGCGGTTTGATACACGTCTGCTCGCGCCTTCACTCCTTGCGGTCGCACTGCTCTATCTGATTGCTTTCGGCACAGGACCTTTTAAGATCATAGCGTCCAAGACCCCATATCTCGAGCCGTCGATAGCGCGCTATTTTGAAAAGAGTATTCCTGTGGATGCCCAGGTATTCACCTGCGGGTGGGACTATACCGGAAATCTTATGCTTGCCTTGCCGGAAAGACGTTTTATCGTTGCCGCAGACCCGACCCTGTTTTATAAGAAAGACCCGAACCTCTATTCGATCTGGCGCAGAATACCGATCGACGCGCCTATTGATTCGGTGGAAGCGATCCGAAAACTCTTTAAGAGCAGATACGTCGTATGCAGGAATTTCGAGGCGTATTGGCCGTTTTTCGAGACCATCGAGAAGGATCCGGCTGTCAAGACGCTCTTTGCCGACAATAAGTGGGTGTTCTTTGATCTGGGAGCGCGATCCGCGAATTGAACATCCACGCTTTTATTTCGATGGTCGTTTCGATCTTGAGGTTTTATGAGAAATATGCCTAATATGGGAAGCTTGAACACACCGCGTTATCTGACTTTGAATTTCCTGTGCCTGGCGGTCTTGGCGGTTGCCATTGCTGCAAGGATTGCGCTCCTGCTGACCAGTCAATCTATGCCGGATGGGGATGAAGCCGTAGAAGGAATTATGGCTCTGCACGTACTTGAATATGGAATACACCCGGTATACCCCTATGGAGTGCATTATGGGGCGGGCGCCGGGGTTGAAGTCCATCTTGCCGCTCTTCTTTTTCTCTTATTCGGAAGTTCTGAATTCATTCTCAAGCTGGTCGCCTTGTCCATCTGGTTAATTGCCTGCTTATTGTTATATGCGGTTGTAAAAAAAAGATCGACCAGCAAACAGCATGCATCAGTGTCATGTTGTATGCATTGTGCCCGGCACTTTGGTTGTTTTCCCTGAAAGTTTCGGGGGGTCATCACGTTGCCGTCGCGGTGGGCTTGCTAGCGTTATGGCTTGTGGAAGATGTCCGTCTACGCTATGCCGGGATCGCACTGCTGCCGCTTGCCGTTTATCTCCATCCAATCGTCGCTCCTTATTGCGGAAGCCTGCTCTTGTACGGTCTGTATCTGGAAAGAAGAAGCTGGCGCCGGCTTGTCCTGAGTCTGGGGATTTTTGCTCTTGCATGCCTCGTTGCCTGGCTTATTCTCAGGCCTGATGCAGAAGGGGTCCATCATCCCGAAAACCAGGGTTTTCAATTGCTCGACAGCGTGTATGTCTTTATGAAAATGGTTCCCCTGCTGTTCATCCCTAACTTCAATGCAACGTACTATCCCGGAATAATTGAATCGCTGATAACGTTTTTATGGTCTGGAGCAACTATCGCGTCTCTTCTCCATGCTGTCCGCAGGCGGACTTATCACTGGATATTCTTGATGCTTGGGTGCTCAGGAACCATTTTTATCGTCAGACCGGAACTTCTTGTTCAGAGGCACTTGCTGATGCTTTACCCTTTCATTTGCGTTCTTCTTGCGATCTCCCTGAATACCATTAATTGGAGAATTATAGGCTTATCCATTCTGTTGTTTTCGGGAACTCTGATTTGCGCGCTCGAGATGCAGTCTCCTTACATATATGGTCCAGGCAGCCAGTCCTACGGTGTAAGTCGCGAAGAATTCCGCACTATGATGAACGTGCTGAGAGATCATAAAATCCGTTATGTGTATTGTCTCGATCCGATGCTGCAGTGGAATATCATCTTTTCAAGTCGGGAAAAGATCATTGCTCGGTGGCGGCAGCCGACTGACCGAGTGCCGCATTATCTCAGGGAAGTGGATTTAGCCCGAATGAATGGAGAGCGCATTGCTCTTGTGTATTCAGAGCCGGTATCAGGGGAAAAACGTCATGCGCTGAAAGTGCTGCTGCAGCCGGACGACGCATTGATTGCCGAACTATTTGCCCCTGCTTTGTGATCCGAAAAAAAGCTGTGCGTAGCGTTTACGTTGGAGCTCACGTTTCTAAACGATCTTCTCCATGGGACCTCAGAGTGAATAAAAATGAGCGGCATAGAAAGCAAAAAAGAAGCCAAGAAATGCAATATGATAAAAGAAGCTGTCTCGGCGCATAATGTGCCGGATTTATCGTTTGCTCTTATTGTCTCCTTTCTTTTTCTCGTGGTCGCCGGCATTACGAGCGCAAACCACGAAATGTGGCGTGATGAACTGCAATCCTGGCTTATTAGCCGTGATAGCTCCTCCCCCTTGGCCATCTTTCATAATATACGCTACGAAGGCCATCCCTTTCTCTGGTTCCTTTTGATCTGGCCGTTTACCCGCATCACCGACAGCCCGGAGGTCATACAACTGGTAAACGTGCTCTTTGCCGCCGCAGCCATTTTTGTAATCGGGGCATTTGCGCCGGTTTCTCGATGGGCGCGTGGCGCGGTTGCATTCGGCTATTTCCCTCTTTACGAATATGGTTCAATAGCGCGGAATTATGCAATCGGACTTCTTGCCTTGGTTTCTTTCTGCGCTATTTTCCCGCATCGCCGCAAAAAACCTCTCGTGGCCGGGGTGCTTCTCTTTCTGGCAGCGAATGCCAGTCTGCATGCCTGCATACTTGCCGTTGCCGCAGTGGTTGTGCTTGCCTTGGAACTCCTGCGATATCCTCCGGAACCGTCCTCCCGCGCATCTGCCTGGACCGGCATCGGCATCGCCTGTGGAGGCATAGCACTCTCCATATTTCAGATGATCCCGCCTGCTGATACCGGATTTGCGGCTGGATGGAATTTTACTTTGGATGGGAGTGTGTTGGAACAAGTTCTCCAAACGATCACAAATGCTTATCTGCCCCTCCGAAAGACGGGGCCCGATTTTTGGGAGTCCGGCCTATTTGCATCTGTCCCTTTGTATGATCGATACACCTATATAGGCGGCCTCATCTTTTTCACGTTGGCATCCCTATCTCTTATACGACGACCGGCTGCACTCGCATATTATTTAACAGGCAGTTTAGGATTGCTCCTGTTCTTCTATATTAAATATTCTGGGTTTATACGCCATCACGGCTTCTTATTTATTTCTTTTTGCACTGCAGTATGGTTGGCCAGAACGATGAATCCGATAGCCCTGCCGAAGCCGCTTAATGCGGCGGGTTTGTGGGCTGAACGCTGCATGGCGGTTCTGGCGCCGATTATACTTACCGCTCAGATCGCCGGAGCAACGATCGCTGTGGCAGCGGAGAACAAATATGTTTTTTCGGCCGCAAAGTCGACAGCGAACGTTATCCGTCAGAATAAACTTGATTCCCTCCCGCTTGTTGCAGGCGAAGATTTCATGACAGTGGCCGTTATAGGTTATCTCAATAAAAATCGCGTCTTCTATCCGTCAGGCAGACGCTGGGGATCTTATATTATTTGGGACAAGTTGCGTGATACTCATTATTATGTTTGGCGAGAATCAATCTTCTTAGCGCGGGAACTGCATTCTCCGGTTGTAGTCGTGATCGACGAATTTACGTTAAAAAATAATCCGCCGCCGGTTTCGATTGAGTCAATACTTCAATTAGTGGCATGTCGTAAGGGAGAAATAGTCCCGACCGAAAGCTTCTGCGTATTTCTGCTTGGGACAGCGGCATTAATTCAACAATGAAGACTAAGAGTGGGCGATCCAGGCGGGATGAATTTACCGGACTGGACGCGGAAGGTTTATCGTAAGGTTTATTGATCCGATTCGGGTTAGATAACCGATAGGTCTTATTAGAGCTTTGCTATGAATAAAAATCCGGACAGGAATACAACAATATTCACTCTCACCGGCATCTTATTGAGTAGCGTTATCATAATATATGCCGCCCAGGGCGATTTGTGGTCGGATGAGATCTGGTCAATACTTTTCGCGGAGTCTGCAAAAACTCCATGGGAAATTCTATCGGCATATAGGAATGACAGCAATCATATTTTGAATACTTTCTTTCTGTACCTGCTGGGGAAGCAGCAGCATCTTTTGCTCTATCGTGTGTTCGCCATCATCTCGGGAATCGGGTCCTTAGTGCTGCTAACCAAAATTGCTTTGCAAAGAAGCCGTCTGGAAAGCGTGTTTGTGCTGTTTCTCGCGGGAACGTCGTATCCGCTCATTCTCTATTTTTCAGAAGCAAGAGGCTACGCGCCGGCTATTTTTTTCGGTATTCTTGCGTTTTTTTTGATCCAGGAAAGTCATATCCGTTATAGACCGGTAAAGCTGGGTTTGTTCTGGATCGCATCAATACTGGGCATCCTCGCTCATCTCACCTTCATCATCGTCTTTGTGTCTCTCGTTGTTTATATCATCCATCATGAATTCAGCATTGAGGGAACCATCTACATGAGGGCACGGCGGGTCGTGAACTATCTGTCCGTTCCTCTTGTTTTTATCATTTCATTCTATGTCTTCTACGTCAGAGACATGGCCATTGGCGGTGGACCGACCACTGACAGGTATTCCGAACTCGGCAGGGGAGTTGCCTGTTTGCTGGGGCTGCCGGACAACCTCTGGTACGCGGGGTTGCTGATCATGGCGCTCCTGCTTTTATTTATTACATATATATCATATGCCGAAAAAAAGCCAATCTGGTCATTTTACCTCTCTGTTTTGATCGTAGCGCCCACGGCGCTCATTCTGATCACAAATCCGGCATATTTTCACTTTAGGTATGTAATTGTGTGTTTTCCTTTTTATTATTTAATGATTTCATTTATTCTGGCAAAAGCCTGGCGTGCCAATAAGAAAGCGTTCCATTATTCTATTGTGCTCATCATCAGTCTCTACATCGCGGGTCAGTCACTTCGTTTATTGCCCCTTTTTCAATATGGCCGCGGCAGTTATCAATCAATAATTGCGGAAATGGTGAATGCTTCCGCTGCAAACGTGGTCACCGTGGGTAGCGATCACGATTTCAGGAACAAGGTCGTCCTGTCCTTTTATGCCCGCTTCCTTCGGAGCGGCAAAACAATTCAGTATATCGATCAGGAGTCCTGGAGCAGTCAACCGCCCGAATGGCTGATCGTGCACAGCCTTGACTCGTCCACCGTGCCGGAGCCATGGATCTCCACAGCGTACGGACGGATGTATCGGTTGAAAAAGGCGGAACGGTTCGCCGGGAACTCCGGCTTCAGTTGGTTCCTCTATCACTACGTCAACAGATAAAATAAAGTCACCATCGTACTCTTCCAGAACGCGGGCATGAGCGTGAGCTCTGCGAAACAGTTCAAAACAGAAACGGCCCGACAATATGCCGGGCCGTTTTGGGACTTTCAGATACATCCGTTCGAGGCAAATTCCGCTCAGTTAATGGCAACCGAAACAACTGCTCCTAAACATTGCCTGGACGGTTACTGTTCCGTTACCGTGCAGAGATGGATTGGTGATTGCCGTACCAACCCCTCCCGAACCGGTTGCATCGGGGTGACAAAGCTGACAGTCGTTTCCTCCTCCATGGTAACCGCTGTGCCATGTGTACTTCTGGGTTGAGCCGGGGATGGTAGGTGGATTACCGTGGCAGGCGCTGCAGCCACCCAGCGTGGCGTACCAGTTGGGCGTGGTGCCGCCGGATCCGGCGTAGGATACCTCTTTATACTCCGGCTCCCCATCACCGCCTGGGAACCAGTAACCGTACGTTCCGGAGTACATCCCGTGGCAGGATATATTCGAGCATGTTTTTGCTGACGTATCAAAGCTCGGCAGGGGTTTACCCGGGGCGACCGCGGGACCGCTTGGATCAAAACACATGGCGCCGCCGACCAGGTGACAGACCTTGCAGTCAGGAGCAGGGGCCGAATGTTTGCCATGCGCGCCGGTTCCTGTGCCGCAGTCCCCGGTGGGATACACGGTGGGCGCAAGCATGGCTTTGTTCTTGTCCAGTGTCTCGTAATATGCTTCCACCGTATCATCATGCGGCACCCACTGTGCTCCATCGTATATCCACTCGCGCCCGCTCGCCGTGTCTTGATGGATCTGGCCGACCAGGGCTTTTTGCGGGGCATTCTCAGCGTTGGCCGGTGTTCCCTGCTGATCTCCGCTGTCTGTTGATGAACCACAGCCAGGGCCGAGGAGAAGAACCGCCCCTCCTATCATTGCCATGCAAGCTACAACGATCACGATAAAGCTTAATTTCAAAGTCTTCATAGCATCCTCCTTTTTTAATTTTGTCTCAAGAGACTCGTTTTATATAAAAACAATTTTTTAATGCCTTTTTAAGGTTATCAGCATAAACAATATCTGTAAAGAAAAAAATCGGGGTATTTTTTAGGGTATATGGAAATGCTTGCGAGTTACGACAGTTTCGTTTTGTGGTTCCTCAGCAGAATCTGTGGTTGATTTTTGGTTCGGGTAGTTTACCAAGCGTATGATATAAGGCCGTTTGCAGTGTTTCTACGTTCCTAAAACCATACGCTTTTCTCATTGTCAATTTTGC
>Ga0315281_10001238_pt1 | contig 37478 bp, 38 predicted proteins | sample YL17G07_0_MG_FD_204540 | JGI IMG/M metagenome (GOLD analysis project Ga0315281, IMG submission 204540) | Sediment microbial communities from Yellowstone Lake, YNP, Wyoming, USA - YL17G07_0 | ecosystem: Environmental > Aquatic > Freshwater > Lake > Sediment | place: USA: Wyoming | collected...
AGCAAAATTGACAATGAGAAAAGCGTATGGTTTTAGGAACGTAGAAACACTGCAAACGGCCTTATATCATACGCTTGGTAAACTACCCGAACCAAAAATCAACCACAGATTCTGCTGAGGAACCGGATGTTCATGACTTCGGGGAGGAGGGTCCGGGTACGGAGATAATCGTTATACGTCAGTTGGGAGTTTTGAGTTTGCAGTTCTGCGGTTATGTGTGCCTGCAGGTACTCCAGCGGCGTCTGGTGCAGCTCAAAGGGCGTGCTGCCCGTACCCGACGTTGCTATGCCAAGGTATTCGTCCCTTAGCCCTGACAGCTGACTACTGACCCCTGACTCCTGAAGTATGTCCTGTGCAGTATTGTACGTATATCCCTTCACCTTTATGCTGGTATCAAGCCCTAACCAGGTCTTCCCGTAATTATCAATCACATTCCCGCGGTAGTTGGCGTAAGGGATCTGACTCTCTACCCATATATGCTCGATCTGGATGTTCGCTATCTTTCCGCCCTGGATCACAAGCTTATACGGTATCCCGGCCTTCTGGAAGAACTCCGCGATCTTTGCCGGATCATCGATGCCCGTAAGGTTCTTCGCGCGCTCGATGTCCGGGAAGAATTCGATCGTGCCTCTTACGTATCTTGTGGGAAATCCCGATGCCCGGAGAAGCGCCGCAAACAGCGTTGCCTGGTCGCAATCGTTGCCGCTTTTTTGATGGAGCGTCTCCTCCGCCCCCTTCATGCATCCCCAGTACCACTCGGTCTCTATGTTGTTCTTGACGTACTCATAGATAGCCACCGGCTGCCAGTTCAATGACTGGGCAAGGGTCGCGATTTCATTGGAAATCGGGGCTTCGGCTGTTGCCGCGGTATCGTCGGGGCTGACGGTTTTGTTCCCGCCCTTGTACGCGGGCGTGATTGTGGAGGCGCTGCTTGGCTCTTGCGCAGGATAGTTCAGATGTTTGTACGGAAGGCTGCCGATGATAGGGCGTTTCTTTTTGGGGATAAGTTTATCCAGAAGCGATTGCAGATCGTCGACCGTTGATTGCTGGATTGTCCCATCGGAAGGTATATTATCGATAAGCGTCAGATACACGGTCAGAGCCTTCCGGTATCCCTCAGCCATGGCCTGCTGCCGGCTCAATGCGGTTGAACCCAGCGTCTTGACTTTCTCCTCCCGAAGCTTGAACTGCTCTTCAAGAAGCAGGTTAGTGATTCTGATGTCATCCGCAGCTGCTTTGAGGCCGGCTATTTCAGAGTTTACTGAAGCGCCTGCTTGGAGCTTATTCTGCATGGTGAGGACGATCGACCTACTCTTCTCAAAGTCCGTCCGGAGATCTTTCTCAATATCCACCTCCGCGGCAATGGATGCGAATGGGCAAAAGAGAACGCAGAGAGACAGGATGACAAGTAATAATATGTGAACGTGTTGCGGGCTGCCGTTTACGCGTTGTATGGTGCGCGTTGCGCCGGGATACATACCGACGCGTAGATTGATCGATTTTAATAGCATGACGACTCTTCCCTCCCCGGAAAAACCCTTTTCATTCTCGTACGCATAACTGTATAAGGGCCACCACTATATCAATAAAAAATCCATAGTGTCAACATAATGTTTCATTTTGCGAATCAACCCTACCACTTCCCTATTACGCGCGGATTGCGGGATACAGCATAATTTAATTAGTCTCGAACTATTTAGTTTTTGTAAAGCGCTTATTGTGTGTCGCAATGTTTGTTTATGGCAACTTCAATGTCCTGCATGAATTCTGTTGTTGCAAATATGTGACCCGGTAATGAGCATTTGGATGCGGTGCGCAACGAATATGCGAGTTGATAAAAAACCCCATTGATTCGCAAAGAAAGCCTCATATTTCTGATGAAGCTTCATGCCACCTGACTGCATGGATATATTTTCGAACATCTGCGTCATCCGCGTCAACCACCATGTTTAGACATGATCAATGCCGTTAAATATGGTTGAACAAGACGTTGCTCAGGGCCAACGCAGCCTGCAACCACCCCCTAACCACAGCCCTCTCCCTCAAGCGCGATGGCCGTCCTTCCGTTTTGCGTAGAATTTGCCTAAGCACTCCATATGACACAGGTCATAGCTTCCTCATCCCATTCATACTATCATAAGCTATAATAAGAAATGCGGGCCCGTGGAATTGACGGGTTTATGACTAACGTTGGACCTTGAACTTCAACCCACCATACGGAGGATGCCATGGAAATACTCGACTTAAAGAAACTGATCCAGTTCAAACCCGACCGCATTTCACGCGAGATGCTCTCGGACAAACCCGAGATGCGCGTGGCGCTCATGTGCCTAAACGCGGGCCAGAAGCTCGAGCCCCACAAGGCGCCGCTTCGGCTCATGATGTATTGCGTCCAGGGCAAAGGCACCTTTACCGTGGGTGACGAGAAGATGGAGGCCGATGAGAAGACCTGCATCCTCTGCGAGCCCAACGTACAGCACGGTTTTGCCGCCGACAAGGGCGAGAAGCTCGTGGTCATGGCGATCGTGACACCGGTGGAGTAAACGCCGAGAAGTCCGAATCCGGTCGGCGACGAGGGGCGCATATCTCGTCCTCTGTTATCAAGACATGTTCTCAAACTATTTGCTATACTATGATACAGATCATACACTTGAGATGCGATTCCGACTATTCTCTTTGAAGATTTAACTCAATAACGCTAAAGGAGGTGCATATGAGCAACAAGGCTGCAAGGAATTTATTTATTTTCGGCAGTCTCTTCTTTTTCGTGATCTTTCTCGGCCTCACGTTCGACACGATGAAACAGATCGATGGTCGGGCCCCGGAGATCACAAAAGAAGTAGATGCCGGCAAAATGGCCTGGCAGAAGTACGATTGCATCGGGTGCCACACCATTCTCGGCAACGGGTCCTACTTCGCCCCGGACATGACCAAGGTCGTTGAGCGTAAACCGGCCGGATACCTCAAGCAGTTCCTGATGGACCCCCGGGGTGTCAACCCGCATGCCGCGATGCCGAAGCTGGGGATCAACTCCGACGAGGCGGAAAACCTCGTCTCGTTCCTGACCTGGATCTCCAAGATTGATACCAATGGCTGGCCGCCCAAGCCCATTCTGGCCGTTGCGGCTGGCGTCGGCGGGAAGCCACAGTCCCGTGGCCAGCAGATATACCAGTCGCAGGGTTGCTCCGGATGCCACACCGTCAACGGAATCGGCGGGACCAGCGGTCCTGATCTGACGAGAGTCGGCAAAACGGGCAAGGATGTGGAATGGCATGTGAAGCATCTGAAGGACCCGCGCTCCGTTGTGCCGAACTCAGCGATGCCCCCGTACTCCGGTTTATCGGATGATGACATGAAATCGCTGGCGGCATATCTCGTCACGTTACAATGATTCTCTTTTGTCTCTCCCCTCCGGCGCGGCAGCTCTCCCGGCGCGGGAACGGATGCGAAGTGAGCGGGGGGGACCGGACGAAGTGGTTTATCATTCTTAGGAGGAGAAACGTATGACCGTCAAATATCAAAGTCAGAAAATCGCGCAGTACTTTTACACATTCTCCGTCATTCTTTTCCTCGTCCAGGCGCTGGTCGGGATCATAGCGGCGGTCCAGTTCATGTATCCCGATATCTTCATCCTGAACTTCAATACCATCAGGACACTGCATATCAATGCCCTGGTTGTATGGCTCCTGTCGGGGCTCATGGGCGCGACCTACTACGTGGTCCCCGAGGAATCGGAGACGGAGGTCTGGAGCTTTCCCCTCGCCCTTTTTCAGTTCTGGGCGACCGTGGTGGCGATCACGCTGGTCATCTTGGGCTACATCTGGATGGGCTTCGATCCGCAGGCGAACAAACTCGTCCTGGGAACCCAGTTGCTGAATGAAGGGCGCGAGTATATCGAGGCGCCCCGATGGGCCGATGTGCTGATCGTAGTCTCGGTGCTGACCTTCCTCTTCAACATGTTCATGACCATGTTGAAGACAAGGAAGTGGACCGGCATCCAGGGGGTGCTGCTCTTCGGGCTCGTATTCCTGGCGCTGATGTACCTGCCGGGCATGTTCTATTCGAAGAACATGATCAAGGACCAGTTCTGGTGGTGGTGGGTCATCCATCTCTGGGTCGAGGGGTCCTGGGAGGTGATCGCCGGCGCGCTGCTCGCCTTCATGCTGATGAAGACCATCGGCGCCAAGCGCGAGACGCTCGAGAAGTGGATGTACATTGAAGTGGGCCTCGTGCTCTTCACGGGCATCCTCGGCACGGGCCATCACTATTACTTCATCGGCACGCCGAAGTACTGGCACTGGGTGGGAGGTTTTTTCAGCGCTCTTGAACCCGTCCCGCTCCTGCTCATGGTATGGGACGCTTTCAGGACCACGAGGGAAGCGAGGAATGTTACGAATAAGGCCGGGCTGTTCTATACCGTGGCCCATGCCATATTCAACTTCGTGGGCGCCGGTCTCTGGGGCCTGGTCCATACCCTGCCCCAGGTGAACCAGTGGACCCACGGCACGCAGATCACCACGGCCCATGGCCATCTGGCGTTCTACGGGGCCTATGTTCTGCTCATTATCTCCATGATCTACGTGACCCTGCCGTCCATCCGCGGCATAAAGGACTACGACCCATCCCGGGCATACCTCTCGTTCTGGTGGATGACGATCTCGATGGTCTTTATCGTCATCACCATCACCGGCGCGGGAATGGTCCAGGTATATATGGAACGGCTCATGGGCCTCGACTACGTTGCGGTCAAGACGACCTACAATCTCTGGTTCTGGATCTTCCGCGCGATCTTCGGCGTGGGATTCCTGATAGGCGTGGCGATCTTCGTATATGATTTTTTCACGCTCCGGGAAAAGGCGGCGGTTCGGGCATAAGGCAAGGCACAATAAACAGGACAGTCATATTTACTGAAGAGGACGGTGAATTTACCGTCCTCTTTTATTCCATCAGGAATACATGCCTCGAGACAGTCTTTCCTGAAATACCGAGTGGGGGAAGGAATGAAAGTTCACGTATTGCAGCATGTGCCATTTGAGGGCATCGGCAGCATGGCTTCGTGGCTGGAGGAACACAGTGCCGACGTAAGCTCCTCTCGTTTTTTCGAGAATCCGGAGCTCCCGCTGCTGAACGGTCTCGATCTTGTTATCGCAATGGGCGGACCGATGAGCGTCAACGATGAAGCTGTTCTGCCCTGGCTCCGCCCGGAAAAGCAATTCATTCGGAACGCGGTAGAGCGGGGTGTCCCGGTGCTTGGTGTCTGCCTTGGCGCGCAACTCATAGCCGGCGCGCTTGGAGCGCGCGTTTATCGGAATGCTCAAAAGGAAATCGGCTGGTTTCAGATCGAAGCTACGCCCGTTGCTGATGATGTGTTTCGCTTCCCCGATAAATGCACGGTCTTCCACTGGCACGGTGAGACCTTTGATCTTCCCGCCGGGGCTGTCCGTTTGGCGAGAAGCGCGGCATGCGAAAATCAAGCATTTCAGATAGGACGAAATATCATCGGTTTGCAGTTTCATCTCGAAACAACCCCGGAAAGCGCGCGGGCCATTATCGATCACTGCAAGGATGAACTGGCGCCAGGGCCATATATCCAGAGCGAATCGGAATTGAGAGGGACCTCGAATGCCGCGTACACTGAGATCAACCGCCTAATGAGCAACGTGCTTTCCTATATCACACGCACATAGGTATCCGAAAACCTTCAACCTGTCATTACCTCCTCTCTATGACACAGGTCATAGCGGCATATCTCCATCTGTGCTATAAGGTAACATGAAACTGACCTCTTACAGACGAATAACCCAGGCGTTATTCATCCTCCTCATCCTTCTCATGCCTGTGCTGAATATATTCCGGTACGACACGGAAACGCATGAACTGATCATCTTCGGCCAGATCTGGAGCCTTGGCCTGGAGCAGGGGTTCAGCGCCGACCGGAGTGTTGCCGGCGCCTTTCATATCGCTGTCCAGTTCTTCCTGAAGGCCATTCTCCCGTGGATACTCTTTCTCGCCCTGTTCCCTCTCCTCGGATTCCTGACTGGACGGTTCTTTTGCGGCTGGCTCTGTCCCGAGGGCGCCCTCTTCGAGTTTGCCGACTTTCTTACGCTCAAAATCCTCGGCAGGAGAAACCTGTACGGGAAAAAACCGAGCGATCCCGATGTACCGTTGCGGAACAGGGTACAATACGGCATCCTTGCGCTTCTGAGCATTGTCGTGATCCCCATAGTCAATGGTGTAGCGCTCACAGGCTATTTTGTCGCCCCAGCCACTATCTGGCGCCAGATCTGGACCTGGGACTTCACCTTCGGCGTCAAGGCCGGCATCATTGGTGTGGCGATCTACATGGTCATCTCGTCCATCTTTGTCCGGCACGTGCTGTGCAAATTCGTCTGCGCGGCGGGGCTCATGCAGATGCTCTTCGGCTGGATCAGCCCAATATCGCTCAGGCTCGGGATGGACACGGCGAGAATAGCGGAATGCACGGATTGCAAGGGCTGCGACCGGGCCTGCTTTATGAACGTGACCCCGCGAAAGAACAAGCGGGACATCTCCTGTGTGAACTGCGGGGCCTGTATCCAGGCGTGCAATAAGGAACTGGGAACGGGAAGAGGACTGTTCCATCTAAGGTTCGAAAATGGACCTCACCGCGGTAAGCCGGGGGAAATTGCGCGGTAACGTCTGCGTCGGACAGCGTCAGATCCAGTACTCGGGATATCTCCTGTTTTTGGACAGATTGTTCACGAGCAGGGCGCCGATCAGCAGGATGACCGCCCCTGCCCCGGCGGGAACGAAGGCGTAGAGATATCCGAGCGTATGGATTTTGGCGCCGCCGATGACCGCGATCAACGCAGTCGCGCCGCCGGGCGGGTGCAGCGTCTTCGTGGCGAGCATGGCAACAATGGCGAGTGAAACAGCCACGGCCGCCGCGATCCAGATAGTCTCTCCGAAAAGTTGATAGCAGGCCGCTCCCACGAGACCGGAGATGACGTGACCGCCGATCAGATTGCGCGGCTGCGCCAGGGGGCTCTTGATCGCGCCATACACCAATACCGCTGAAGCGCCAAAGGACCCGATGAGAAGCGTCATGTCACGGGGTTCAAAATACTTCGAGGAAAGATAACCGCAGGTCCCGATCCCGATCATTGCGCCAGTCCATGACCAGAGAAGTTCGGCAACACCAACGCCGGGCGGGCCCTTCGCCCCGCCTTTCATTTTTAACAGATATTCCGTAATAGTCATAGGAACTCATCGGAAAACGCAGGCTGAAACCTGCAGCAGCTACGATTTACCACTCCACATTCCGCACTTTTCACGGCTTCCTGCTGACAGCCCTCACGATATCGGCCCGGGAAATGATCCCGATGAGGCTTCCCTCCGCATCAACCACGGGCAGCCGTTTGATCTTTTTTTCGTCAAGGACCTTCGCCACGTCCGCGATATTGTCATCGGCCTTGCTGGTGATCGGCGGAAAGCTCATGACGTTCTCCACCTTGTTCCCGCCTGTCCCGGCGGACACGGGTCCGCCGAGGATATTGCGCAAAACATCTTTGAACGTGTGCCCCTTTTTCATGCCCGCGAGCGTCAGAATATCCGCCTCGCTGATAACGCCGACCACGTGGTTGTCGTCATTGAGAACAGGCATGCCGCTTATCCCGTTCTCCGAGAGGAGCAGGGCGGCTTCATGGAGCTCGGCGTCACTTTTGACGAAAACGACCTTCTTCGTCATTACGTCTTTCACCGGGACCCGTGAGGCGACCCTTTCCTCCGCATGCTGGAGCGCGAGTTCGTAGATCTTTTTGAGGTCCTCCTCGGTAATATCCACATAGGTATTCATCTTCCTGAGCGCCTCCCTCAGGTCTTCCGGGAAAATAACGGGACAGGTCTCTTTGTTCTTCATATTCCTCCCGGCAAGGGTTCCGCCGACTTGATGGTATTGTAGAATAAGGATAGGGGTTAAAGTATGATGCAGGTCATATAGTAAAATATATCGTGAAAAACACTACCCGTTCCTGACCGCGGTCAGATAAATGGAAAAGGTCGTCCCTTTCCCGACTTGCGACTCCGCGGTAATGAGTCCGTCATGCTTCCTGATGATGGAATAACACACGGCAAGGCCGAGGCCCAGGCCCTTCTGGCTATAGGTGTCTTTGGTTGAATAATAGGGGTCGAAGATCTTCGACAGGCTCTCCGCGGGTATTCCGGCGCCGGTATCCCTGATGGATATCTTCACGTAGTCTCCTTCCCGCATCGGGAAACTGTCATGCGATGAAACGTGTAAATTCTCTCCTTGAATCGTGAGCGTTCCGCCGTGGGGCATGGCCTCCCGGGCGTTGATGACGAGATTCACGAAAACCTGTTTTATCTGCCCTTCATCAATGGCAACGAGAGAAAGCTCGTCCGGCAGATTAAATTCGACGTGAATATTCGAGACTTTCAAAGCAATGTTGACGGCGTCCCTCAGCAGGCCAGGGAACGGCGCGATTTTTCTGACGGGATCCCCGCCCGTGGCAAAGGTGATAAGGCGTTGACTGAGCTCAGCGGCTATTCCGCAGACATTTTCCGCGTCATCAAGCCTGCCGTACGCTTTATCGCCGGGCCGCAGCGTCATTTTTGCGACCGCGATATTGCCGATGATAATGGTGAGCAGATTATTAAAATCATGGGCAAGGCCGCCCGCCAGGATTCCGATCGACTCGAGTATATGCCCCTTCAGGCGCTCCTCCTCCGCTTTTTTCCTGTCCGTGAGGTCCTCGAAAATACCCATTGCCTCCGTGATCACGCCTTCAGCATTACGCAATGGCGCTGTTGAAAGGGCAATGTCGATCAGCGCCCCATCTCTTCTCAGACGCTGCGTCTCCGTCGCTTTGTATGCGCGCCCTTCGAAATTCATCTTTTGGAACTTCCTGAACTCTTCCCGCCGGTCATCGGGAATGATCGGGAGGGGCTTGCCAAGGACCTCCTGCGCTGTCCAGCCAAAGACCTGCTCCGCCGCCGGATTCCACAATAGACACTTTCCGTCAAGGTCGATGATCGTGATCGGCAGGGGCGATGCATTGATCAGCGCATGAAGCCTGTGGTTTATGCCCTGCAACTCTTCTTCGATCACCCTTCGTTTTCTGATCTCATTGCTCGCATTTCTGTACAGGATGACGCTTATGAACCCGATAAGCGCGCACCCAATCAGGATTACGAAGCCAACATGCCTGAATTTCATGCCAGGGACCCGGCTGGAAACCATTTCCATATCGCGCAAATAGATGAGCTCCCATCCAGGCAAGTTCCTGATCAAAGCGTGATGGACCACATATCGCCTGCCTGCGGGATCAACAGCGTGATGCTCGTCCAATCTTTCCATGCCGGTCCACGCCGGCGGGTTCTTTCCGAACTGCCGTGAAGACACGATCCCGGACAGCGCATCCGGCGGTATTTTCCAAAGCACGTGATAAAGCCAGTCCCCGCGGGTTGAGGAGAATATCACGCCCTTCGGGTCAGCCATTATCAGCGCTCCGTCAAACTTTTTATCCATCACTTTTTCAACAGCATCGATAGACGCCTTGATCACCACGATGCCCGCGGGGACCGCTTGTCCCTTCACATACACCGGATGGCTGTAAAACACCCCTCGTTTTCCGGTAAATACGCCGAGAGCCGGATAAATGCCGGGAGTGCCGCCCATGGCCAGATTGAAATAGGGACGAAAGGCGAAGTTCTTGCCAATATAGCTCTCCGGGGTTTCGCGATTGGATGAGGCAATAGTTGTTCCGGAACGGTCGATCAGATAACAGATATCAACTTCGAGCGCATGTTGAAAATGATCGAGGACCGCATTCGCATCCCGGCGCGTATCAGGACGGTCGGACTCAAGCGCATTTCTCAGTTCTTTTATGCCCGCCAGCGCGGCGGCGTTCTTTTGTAAGTCGGCCAGGTAAAGGCCCAGCCGATTCGCGATCTCCTCTATTCCCGCATCGGCGTCGTTAGACAGTTCCTGGTCAGCGCTTTTTTTAATGGAATAGTAGTAGTAATATCCGCCTATGGATGCCGTCAGAAAGGCAAGCAGCGCAAAGATGATTATAATGGCGCGTATTTTCATCGGGTCTCAATCCCTCATATTGTTCATTTTATTTATGACGTCCTTCGAACGGGGCTTATCAAAAATATATCATATATTTCGACAAAAAAAAGCGCAGTTGCGTTTTTCAACCAACTTCTTCTTTTCATTCCTGTATCCCCCTCATCAGCTGCTTGGTACATTATAGCAGGGAAACGCTTTTTTAGAATCGTGGATATGACGTATTGCAACACAATAATTGCCGTGGATACATGCGCTCACGCGGACGATAGCAGGAATTGAATTATATTGCACAGGCAGATGATTACAACTATAATGGCAGCATGAACGACAATAATACGCAAAAGACCTCCGGAAAACTGGTCAAGCGTTGTCTGATTCCGATAATCGTCTTGTTCACCGCTTTTGCGCCTCTCCTCGTGCATGGGCAGGCGCTTTCCAAACCAGCGCTTCAGGAAGTTAAAGTGATCAAGGCGCACGACGGCGATACGCTCACGCTCATGATAAACGGGAGGATGCGGAAGACCCGCCTCATCGGCATCGACGCGCCGGAGATGAACCAGCGCCCCTGGGGCAGACAGGCCAGGGAACATCTTATCGATATCTTGAGCCATACTGACTGGTTGGTGACCATGGAGACGGACGTGGTGACAACTGATAAGTACGGCAGGTCACTTGTTTATCTCTGGACGAAGAACAGGGAACTTATAAACGAACGGATGCTACTGGACGGCTATGCAGTCCTGTTCACGATAAAACCGAACAGCGCCTACGCCGATCGATTCATGAAAGCGGAGCAGTATGCGCGGGGCGGGGAAATAGGCATCTGGGGGCCTGACGGCTTGAAGGAAAAACCGATAGCGTATAAGAAAAAGCACCCGAGGAAGCAGTATTAATGCGTTACGACTTTATTTTTCGATCTACAACAAATGAAGCGTCCATGAACTGACGTTCACAAGGGAGGATGTAAATTAATTGTTTTTGTAGGGCAACCCTTCAGGGTTGCGGCTGTCGGTGACAGCAAGGCTAAAGCCTTGCCCTACAAACTACGATAATACAATCAGTTGCAAGGATTTACAGATGAAAGGACAATGCCTTTGCGTTTAAATCGGGGTATTGTGATTTTCCTGGCATCCGCGGCCTGCCCTCGACCCGATGGGGGGCTGCTTTTCGCGATACGCTTTTCGGTTTTGGCCCTACTTTAATATGGTCTTGACGAACTCGGAGAAACGTTCATCGAGGATACGGATGAAATATGCGTTCGCGTCACGGCCGATGCGATTGATCCTCTGGCTGCCGTCATCTCTTGCGACCTGGCCTCTGAAGGTTAATTTTCCCCCGTCCTTGTCCATCGATAGTTCGACCTGCTCGCCGGGCTTCAGCATCAGCATAGCTCCGCCGACTTTCACGCCACCCTCCGAGAGGTCGATCGAGTATATCTTCTTAGTCTCATTGCCGATCTTGATATCGATGTTGTACTCTCGTTTTGTTCTTCCCTGTTTCCTTTGTTCCTTCCCGTAAATAGTCATGCATCGCCCCTTCCTGTCGGATGATGTGGCCCCGTTACCGATCCCCTGGTTGGTAAGATATAATAAATCCCGATTAAAATCAAGGGGATTTATCTTTATATTATTTCAGATGCCATTTTTTGCAGGCTGTTCGACAAGACGCGATGCAAAACCGTTCCGAGAACTCAAGCATTGGGGACAACTGAGAAATAAATAAACAGTATTTAAGTTATTGACATTTAAAATTGGTTGCAGTATAGTATGGTTACTAAGCAGCGCATTACATTGAGAACATAGTCAATAAAGACCCGGATTATCTTCCGGGAAATTGAAAGGGGAGGTAAAAACATCATGAACGGATATTTCAAATTGTATGGGATAGGAATTCTGATTGTAACAACGCTTATCGTATCATCGTGCGGCAGTAACAGCGGGCTCGGCGATCTGGGCAGCGTCAATACCACAGACATGACATCCGACCAGGCCACTTCGTTTGCGCAGTCAATTTCTCGTATTTCAACAAGCGCTATGAGCGCTCAGACATTGAGGGCAAACGAAGTATCAAACGCGACATCTCAACAAAGGGCAAACTATCTGATCAATCAGTCGATTTCGTATACATTAACCTGCACCTCCGGCGGCAACATGAAAGCGTCGGGAAATATCAGCGGCTCCATATCTGACACCGGTTCCGGTACCATACTGCTGGACATTCCAATCACAATAACAGACTGGAGCTGCCAAACTCCATTAATAATCAATGGCGATCCCTACATTTCCATTACCGGCACGTTCACCTTTTTAAACGGAGCACCTTCGACACAACAGCATCTTGGCATAAGCGGTGGGTTTAAATCTGAAACCCAAAGCTGCCAGATTCTCCTGGATACGAATTTCAACACCACCGGCGGGCAGACGACCGGCACCGTGTGCGGTCATTCTGTTGACTTTACGTTTTAGTAGGGAATTGTTATAGAGTAGTCCGCCCATCCTCTTTGCAGGGAAGATGGGCGGATTTGTTTCATCACGCTTGACTCATCTAAAAGGCTTTTCCTGGAAAATTGCGCTCAACCGAACACGTGGACCGGCTTTCATTCTCCCTTACCCCTTCACGCATGCAATCGGTTTTACCCGCGCTACTTTGCGGGCAAGGCCCGCATAGTGCGCCGCGTCCACTACTTCCGTAACGTCTTTATATGACCCCGGCGCTTCCTCGGCAATGCCGGAATAGGAATGGCCCCGCACCATTATGCCCTGGGCTTCCAAGGATTGCACAACGTCCCTGCCGTGCCACTTTTTTTTGGCCTGTGTGCGTGACATGGCCCTCCCCGCGCCGTGGCAGGCTGATCCGAAGGCCTGGGTCATTCCCTCCTCCGTGCCCACGAGGATATAGGATGAAGTCCCCATGGTGCCGCCGATCAGCACCGGCTGACCGATATGCCGGTACTCCCGCGGAAGGTCGAGCTGCCCGGGCCCAAAGGAGCGCGTAGCGCCCTTGCGGTGGACGAAGAGCTTTTTCTTTTTCCCGTTGACAAGGTGGGTCTCCACCTTGCAGGTATTATGGCTGGTATCGTAGAGCATCTTGATATGCCCTTCGGGAAACACCTCGGCAAAGATCTCGCGCACCAGATGCGTGATGATCTGCCGGTTCGCCAGGGCGCAGTTTATCCCGGCAGACATTGCCCCGAAATACCTCCGACCTTCAGGAGAGTTGATCGGCGCGCAGGCAAGTTCACGGTCCCTGATGGCGATCTTGTATTTCTGCAAGGTATACGCAAGGCCCTTCAGATAATCCGTGCCGATCTGGTGACCGAGGCCTCGTGAGCCGCAGTGCACGGAGATCACCACATCGTTTTTTCCGAGCCCCATTGCCAGCGCGGCCTGCTCGTCATAAATATCCGCCACAACCTGCACTTCGAGGTAATGGTTGCCTGAACCGAGCGTGCCCATTTCGCGGTACTGACGCTTCTTTGCCGTGTCGGAAACATAATCCGGGACCGCGCCATCCACCCTGCCATGCTCTTCGATATACTCAAGGTCATCTTTAATCCCGTACCCTTTTTTGACGGCCCACACCGCGCCGCCTTCCAGCAGCTCGTCGAGCTGCGCAAAAGAAAGCTTGATGGGCCCCTCGGATCCGACACCTGCCGGCACACGGGCGAAAAATTGATCAATAAGCCTTTGAAGGCGCGGCATGACCTCTTCCCTGGTGAGGCCGGTCTTCATGGTGCGCACACCGCAGGAAATGTCAAACCCCACGCCGCCCATGGAGATGATGCCGCCTTCGTCAGGGTCAAAGGCCGCGACTCCTCCGATGGGGAAACCATAGCCCCAGTGCGCGTCAGGCATTGCCATCGAAGCGATCTGAATGCCGGGCAGCATGGCCACGTTCGTCACCTGTTCCCGGACCTTCTCATCCATATCCCGGATCAGCTTCTCGCCGGCAAAGATCCTGCCCGGTGCGCGCATCTCCCCCTGCCGCGGAATCTCCCAGAGATAATCATTGATCTTATTGAATGAATTTGGGTCCATCTTATTCTCCGCGCTCCGCGCTCCAGATAAATCACACATCCACCACGCACTGCGCGACAAAGCGCCCGTCCTCTTCGGCAACCTTCAGCATATGGTACGTTGCGCCTTTTATCTCGACATTCGGTTCATGCCGTTCCCGGTCCAGCGTCTCGCCCCAGGCCGTCCCGGTGAGCGACGTGTCCTCGGGCATCACGTTGAACTTCGAGAAGACCATATGCTCGAGGTCCGACAAAGACAGGAGCGCGTTCAGCCACTCGACCAGCAAAAGTTCTCTATCGGGAGCTGATACCGTCACTATTCTTCGTTCTTCCGGTCGTACCCTGTTGACATTCAACATGACTGAATATAGCGCGATTGCGGCATTCTCAAAGGCCTCCGCCATACTGTCGCCGTAACCGCGTATCCCGATGTCCGCCTCATGCTCGAAGGTTTCGTAATTCACTGCTGCAGACCCTTCTCTGTCCTCGTCTTATAATCGATCGCTTCCGCCTGTATGCGCGTTTTGCAGGTCGAGCAGATGATATCCGGGGAGACTTTACCGCAGACGAGACACCTCCGGTCCGTCCCCGGCTTGATCCCCTCCGCCTCAAAGATCATTTCCAGGAACTCGGTTTCCGACACATGACCCTCCAACTGCAGGTTCTCGCCAAAGATCGTCATCGGCAATTTTTTTATTTTATGTTTTTTGATGAGCTCCGGATAATCGTTCGCGACAATGATGCCGGTATTGACGAGTCGGCTCTCAAGCGCCAGGCCGATGGCCGTCTCCGCCACGGGCCGGCATAGCGGACAGTCGCTTTCCACAAAGACCCGTATCCTGACGTCATGGTCAAGATGCTTCAGAACGCGTCTCACCTCATCCGGGAACCATACCTTTGCGAAGGACAGGGCCTGTATCGTGTTCAGGAGAATATTCAGAAAAACGTCTTCTATGAGTCCATAAAACGCGACCATCTCGCCGGCCCCACCCTGCAGCGCGATTGCCGGCGCGAGTTCAATGCCGTATTGCTGAGACTTGTCACGGTCCATGGTCAGATCATAAATTTCCAGCGCTATTTTATTGAAATGGCCTTTGATGGCCTGCGCGAGTCCCAGCATGTCCGGACAGGCCTCGCAACCCCGATCGCTGGTGAAAAGGGCCAGCCTGACCGGCTTGTTGAGCTGTTTTGCGGACGCATTGATGATATTCCGCGTTCTTTCCGATATCATGACGAACACCTCAATAAAGAGCTCGGGCGCTTACGCTTTTCGGTTTTGAGCTTTCGGTCCCGGCCTGTCCGGGTCAGGGTCTTGTCGCTTTTTCGGCGTCCTGTTTGGTTATTTTCTCGTACATATCCAGCACAATGCCTTCTCTCAAGCCCCAATCGCTTACCAGCATCGCGGTATATCCGAACCGCCGCATGAGCTCCTGGAGAATCACGGCGCCCGCGAGGATGATGTCTTCGCGGCCGGGTTCAATCCCCCGGATCGATCTTCGCTCCTCAAGGCTGCTCACGCTCAGCGTGCCGATTATTGTATCAATGGAACCGCCGGTCAGAGCAAACCGGTTGATCCTTGCGGGATCATACTCCGAAAGCCCCTGATCGATGGCGGCAAGCGTGGTGATCGTACCGGCGGTGCCGATTAACATACCGGCAGGGTCCGGCTGGACCATCGCGGCATGTCGGTCGAGTTTTTCCCTGACCAGCCGTCTGAGCAGGGCAACTTCTTCAGCGGTCGGTGGATCGTGCTTAATGCACCGCTCGGTAAGATAGACCGCGCCCAGGGGAAGGCTCACGCTGACCGGCGTTTCGCCAGGACGGGTCGTGATGAGCTCGGTGCTGCCTCCGCCGATATCGATGAGGAGCGATGCCGTAAGAGGATTTATCTTCTTCTGTCTTCCGACGCCCGTAAACGAGTGCGCGACACCAAGTAGAATAAGACGCGCCTCTTCCTCACCGGAAATCACCGTGACATCAAGGCCTGTTTTTTTCTTCACTGCATGAATAAATGCGGAGGAATTTGATGCGTTCCTGAGGGCGCTTGTTCCGAGCGCCGCGGTATGGAGCGCGGCGTGAAGCCGGATCTTTTCGGCAAAAGCTCCGAGTGCCTTCAGTGCCCGGTCCTGGGCCTCGCTGGTGAGCAGCCCGTTCAGGTCAAGGCCCTGTCCCAGACGGGTGATCTTTCTGTCTGCATAGAGCTCATGGAAGGAATCAGGGCCGGTTTCGGCCACGACTAAGCGGAGGGTGTTTGTGCCGATGTCGATCCCGGCAAGGATCATGACGCAATCTGTTGCTTGAGCCTTTCCTGGCAAGTCCGAATTCGCATGGCGAGCAATTTGGCAATGATCGTGAGCGCCCTTGCGGCGATCCGGGGCTCCAGCTCGGTCAACGTTTGAAAATCCTTTCTCGTTATGAGCAGAAGTTCAACGGCCTTCTCCGCCCGCGCCGTCACCAGGCGGTTCGCTTCCTGGATCAGCGCAAGCTCGCCGAAGAATTCACCGGGCCCGAGAAGCAGGAGGCCCATTTCCTCGCCCTCTCCCGCCATCATCGAGATCCTCACTGTTCCGCTCTTTATGATATAGAGCGCCTCCGAGGGCATGTTCTCCATGAAAATGGCGGTGTTCGGTTTTAGCTCGCGCTCCTGAAACAGCTCCAGAATGCGCTCAATCTTTTCTTTGCTGCCGCCCTTGAAGAGCATTGTACTGAGTAGGAGTTGTCCGTTATCCATGATGACCAAGGGAGCGCCCGTAGCCCGTCCTGAGCGCTATAAAAACATTATAGGTTGGCGAATTATCTTTGTCAAGGCGCAATGAAGGCATTTGCTCCTCCTGAAAAGCGCCGGGAATCGATCAGGAGTTCCGTTGTTTTGCGAATTCACTGACGGCGGTCATGAGTGAAGCGGCAATGACTGTTTTCGACATGGTCGGCAATTCAGTCCTCTTCCCCGACCGGTCAATGATCGTCACGGCGTTCGTATCGGACCCAAATCCCGATCCGCTCCTGAGCAAATCATTGACGACGATCATATCGAGCTGCTTGTCTTTCAGTTTTTTTATGGCGTTCTGTTCAACGTCGTCGGTTTCAGCGGCAAACCCTACCAGCAGCCGCTTTCCCCCCGCCTTGCCGAGTTCGAGCAGGATGTCCTCGGTCCGTTCAAGCCGCAGCGTCCGGGCGGCGTCTTCTTTCTTGATTTTGCGGTCCGTTGTCAGGAGCGGCCTGAAATCGGATACCGCCGCGGCCATGAGCACGATATGACTGCGGTCAAGGTGCTCCTTCACCGCGCGAAGCATGTCTCCGGCGCTGACCACGGAAACCACCTTCACTCCCCGTGGCGGCGTAAGCTGGGTGGGGCCGGTTATCAGGATCACCTCCGCGCCCCGGTCACGTGCCTCAGCGGCAAGCGCATACCCCATTTTCCCCGTCGAGGGGTTACTGATAAAGCGGACCGCATCGATAAACTCGCGGGTCGGTCCCGCCGTTACCAGCACGGTCTTCCCCGCAAGGTCTTTCTGCGTCAGGAGCGCGGAAAGCTCCCGCATGATCAGGTCGATGTCCGCAAGCCTACCCTGACCCGTTGTACCGCAGGCAAGGCTGCCGGTGCCGGGTTCAATGAACCGTACGCCGTTTTCCTTCAGGACCGTGATGTTTCTCTGGAGATGGGGATTTCGGTACATGCGGTCGTTCATGGCGGGCGCAATAAGGAGCGGGCAATCAAGCGCCATCAAGGCCGACGTCAAAGCGTCGTCCGCGATGCCGGCTGCGATCTTGCCGATGACGTTCGCCGTGGCCGGAGCGATGAGCGCGAGGTCCAGGCCTTCGGTGAGCTCGATGTGTCCGATGGCGCCTTGACCTCTCCCGGAGAACTCATCATACAATACCGGTCCATGGGAGAGCGTTTCAAAGGTCAGCCGGGACACAAACTTCGCGGCATGCTTTGTCATCGCAACCCGCACCTCGGCGCCGCCTTCGGTAAGCCTTCTCAGCAGGTCCACCGACTTATATGCAGCGATACTGCCGGACACGCCGAGCAGGATCCGTTTTCCGGATAAGAGGCCTTCCTGTTCCACGCCAGACACTCCTTATTCTTCGGTATCTTCCGTCTTGTCGGAATCTTCGGCCGTCTCTTCTTCGCCGAGGCTGTCTTCGGCAGGCTCTTCAGCCCCTTCTTCCCCCACTGACTCGGAAAGATAGGCGCTCAGTTCTTTGCGGATCTCCTCTTCCTTGGCGGAAAGCTGCGCATCCGCTTTAGCGCGCTCCTCCCGCTTGCGGAATTCCTCCTTGGCCACGTTGGCCGCGTCTCCGACGATAATGGTCAACTTTCCCGCGATGGCCTCTTCCAGGGCCACAGTCGTGTTCTTGATGGAGCGCGTGGCAACCGTCATCGGCGCGCCGGCGGAGAGCTGCCTCACCCGCTGGGACGTGATGTGTACCAGGCGGAACTTCGTATCGGCAATCTTGTCATTCATCTCGATGGGGAGTGAAATAAGATCTATAGCTGCTTTTTGCATTGTGCGCCTCCTAAAAAAATTATTTTCTTTTTCAATCGTTCAAAACATCTTTTCGATCCACGTGGCATCCATCAGCCGGGTGCGGCAACGTTCCGAGATAATAATCGACCGCAACTCGGTGAGGGCCCGGTCGAAATCCCGGTTGACAATTATGTAGTCATACAGGTCATAGTCCCTAATCTCTTCACGCGACCGTTGCATCCGCTTTCTGATCTCGTCCTCGTGGTCGGACTTTCTGTTTCTGAGCCGTTCCTCCAGTATCTCGAGCGAGGGCGGCATGATGAAGATGTATACCGCGTTATCGTACTTCGCCTTGATCTGTTTGGCCCCCTGCGTATCGATATCAAGGATCACATCGAGGCCTTTCGAGATCATGTCATCGATAACGCGCCGTGAGGTGCCATAGAAGTTCGAATGAACTTCAGCCCATTCCGCGAAATCGCCCGCCTGGACCATGTCCCGAAATCGCTCCTGGCCCACGAAATAGTAATCTCTTCCATCGAGCTCGCCGGGCCGTGGCTTGCGCGTTGTATGGGAGATGGAATGAGTAAGGTCCTCCAGGGAGTCGGCGCCGGCCCGGCACAGGCTCGTTTTGCCTGCGCCTGACGGCGCTGATACCACGAACAAGAGCCCTTTTTTTCTCATCACGGTCCACTCCCGCTGGAAAATCTCTGCATCAGGGTCTCGACCTGTACGGCGGAGAGAATGACATGGTCGCTGTCGGTGATGATTATCGCCCGGGTCTTTCTCCCCTGGGTGGCGTCGAGCAGCCGCTTCCGCTCTTTCGCTTCTTCCTTGAGCCGGCGCATGGGCGCCGAGTCGGGAGAGAGGACCGCCACGACCTTTGTCGCCATCACCATGTTGCCGTATCCGATATTGACGAGGTTGTTTATCATGGATCACTCGATGTTCTGGACCTGCTCGCGTATCTTCTCCAATTCTGCCTTGACAAGCACCACATCCATGGCTATCTGCGCGTCCATTGCCTTTGATGCGATGGTGTTCACTTCCCGTCCCATCTCCTGCAGCAGAAAATCGAGTTTTCTGCCCACGGCCTCACGCGTGGAACCGCCCAGCATTGACCGGAATTGCGTCATGTGGCACGCAAAACGGACGAGCTCCTCGGTAACGTCCGTACGCTCCGCAAGCACCGCTATTTCCTGCGCCAGCCTGGCCGGATCAGGCTGTTCGGTCAACAGTCTGTTCAGAAGCTCCGTCATTCGCTTGCGGGCGTTCTCGACGGTAACAGGCGACCGAGCGCTGATGGCCTTTATCGCGCGTTCTATGGCCTCGAGGCGCTCCCTGATATCCTGGGCCAGAAGAGCCCCCTCTTCCCCGCGCATCCGATCGAGTTCATCAAGCGCCTGCGACAGGCCTGTCGACAACATCCGCCAGAGGGCTTCCGGGTCATCCTTTACGTCGGTCATCGTGATGAGGTCCGGGAAACCAGCCACCAGCGAAAGCTCCGCGTCTCCGCTCAACCCGAACCGCGCTTTCAGGTCCTTCAGGATGCCGACGTACTGCGCCGCCAGCGCCTCGTTCACGGAAAGCCTGCCGCCATGCTCGCGCTCGCCGGTCCGGAAGATAGAGACTTCGAACCGCCCCCGGGAAAAACGCCCCTGAACGGTTTTTTTTACCCGGGACTCCAGTACGGCAAGCCCTCGGGGCAGCTTTATCTGAATATCAAGATAGCGGTTGTTCAGCGAACGGAGCTCAATGGAAAAGCGACCGTCCGCATCGCCGGCTTCCGACCGGCCATATCCCGTCATACTGCGTATCATTAATAATCCACCCTGCTGAAGCAGAATGCGGCCTTCAGCCGCGTACAACATGCATTCGCCATATGGCCCTTCGCGCGCCCCTATCAAGTCATACGAAAAAATATGATACTCTTCGTCATCCCGATTGTCAAACGGTCCCGCGCCGCATCAGAACTTTCTCGTATAATTCTCTTCGATGACCGGCGCAAAATGGTACGTCTTGACCGTGTAGGGCGGATAGATGTCGAAAAAGAAATGGACCTCCACGTCCCACGCCGCGCTGATCCGCATTCGTTGAGTATTCTCGTCGCGCAGCAATTTAAAATCGTCCGGTCCCAGTGGAAGGCCTATTTCCTTTGCCCTCGTCGCAAGAGCAAGCAGGATGTCCTCATCCTTGATGGTCTGCGAAAAACGCGCCTTCCCGACCATTTCATCCTTCATCGCTTCCGAATCAATGTACAATGGCGTCAATTTAACGCCAATATGAATGACGACAAATAAAACCAGAAAGATAAACAGCGCTTTAAAACTGACCATCCCGCTTTCCCTCGATACAGTAGACACTGTCGTTCCCTCCGTATTTATCGTATCAGCGCGCCTATCCGCTCCCACCGTACCCAGCGGTCGGCTCCATCCCATGACCAGTAGATGATAAGCGCCCGACCGAGGATCTTGTCATATTTTACAACCCCCCAGAAACGGCTGTCCTGGCTGTTGTCGCGGTTGTCCCCCATCACAAATACCGATTCCGCCGGCACCAGCTTGGGACCGAAATCATAATTCGACTGGTCGCGGAGATATTGTATCTCGTGTTTGACGATGCCAAGCTGCTCTTCAAAGAGCCTCGGTTTTTCATAATAGTGCGGTCCCGTACCCTGTTCTCTTTCTTCGAATGCGCCCCGCGCGAGGACCTGCACCGGCTGGTCGTTGATGAACAACCTGCCATGTCGTATTTCTATCTTGTCCCCCGGCACACCGACGACGCGCTTGATAAAGTTCTTTGATTCGTTCTCCGGATACTTGAATACGATGATTTCCCCGCGTTGCGGGTCCTTCCACGTGAAGATCCTGGTGTCGGTAAAGGGTATCCGCGGACCGTAGATGAACTTGTTCACCAGCAGGTGATCGCCGATTTCGAGCGTCGGTATCATCGATCCTGATGGAATCTTGAACGCCTCCGCTGCAAACTGTCTTATGAACAGGGCCACGACCGCCGCAATAAGGAACGGTTCAACCCACTCCTTAAAAAATGACCGGTGTTTCTTTTCCTGTTTCTGTTGTGCCTCAGGCATCATTCCTCCCTGACCATTGCGCTGAGCGCAATAGATCATACATAATTGACCTTGGACCTGGTTGATCTTAATTTTTATCTATTCTCCGCGATTACTCCCCCACCTTCAGTACGGCGAGGAAAGCCTCCTGCGGAAGCTCAACGCTGCCCACCTGTTTCATCCGTTTCTTGCCTTCCTTCTGTTTTTCCAGAAGCTTGCGTTTTCGTGTGATGTCGCCGCCGTAGCATTTAGCGGTTACGTCCTTGCGGAGCGCTCTGACCGTCTCACGAGAGATGATCTTTGCGCCGATGGCGGCCTGGATGATCACCTCATACAACTGCCGGGGGATCACTTCCTTGAGTTTCTCCGCAAGCTGCCTGCCTCGGACCGCGGCCTTGTCCCGGTGCGTGATAAGCGACAGCGCGTCCACGGCCTCGCCGTTCAGCAGCATATCGAGCTTCACGAGGTCTGATTCCACGTACCCGGACAGTTCGTAATCGAGCGAAGCATACCCCTTGGTCAGGGATTTGAGCCTGTCGTAGAAATCCATCACGATCTCATTCAGGGGCAGGTCGTAGGTAAGCAGCACCCGTTCTTTCGTAATGTATGAGATCTCCTTCTGGATGCCCCGCCGCTCCTGACAAAGAGCGATAAGCGACCCCACATACTGCTCCGGCGTGATGAGCGAAGCCACGATCATAGGCTCCTCGATACGCTGGATGTCCTGGATGTCCGGCAGTTTGGCTGGATTGTCCACCATCACGACCTCGCCGTCATTCTTCGTCACCCGGTAAACCACCGTTGGGGCCGTGGGGATGAGGGCAAGTTTGAACTCCCGCTCGAGCCGTTCTTTTATAATGTCCATGTGCAGCAGGCCAAGAAAACCGCAGCGAAAACCGAATCCGAGGGCAAGTGACGTTTCCGGCTCGTAGGTAAAGGACGAGTCGTTCAACCGCAGTTTTTCGAGGGCGTCGCGCAGGTCGGCGTAGCCGTCGCTGTCCACCGGGTAAAGGCCCGCAAAGACCATGGGCTTCACATCTTTGTATCCAGGGAGGGGAGCGTCAGCGGGGCGCTCGGCATCCATGATCGTATCTCCGATCTTGGCATCCGAGACCCGCTTGATGCCGGCGATGATGCATCCCACCTCGCCTTGCGACAACTCTGATATCTGCCGCATTTTGGGTGTAAACACCCCGACGGACTGCACTTCATAGACCGCCGAGTTCGAATAAAGTCTGATCTTCTGCTTTGGACGCACGGTCCCGTCAACCACCCGAACAAGGATGACCACCCCCTGGTAGGCGTCATACCACGAATCGAACAGGAGCGCCCGGAGCGGAGCATCGGGGTTCCCGGACGGCGCCGGGATGTTCTTCACCACCGCCTCAAGAATCTCTTTTGTGCCGATCCCGGCTTTCGCGCTTGCCGGTATGGCGCCCGAGGCGTCAAGCCCGACCAACTCCTCGATCTGGCGTTTCACCTCTTCGACATCGGCGCTCGGCAAATCGATCTTGTTGATCACCGGGATGATCTCAAGGTTGTGCTCGATCGCAAGGTACGCGTTGGCCAGCGTCTGAGCTTCCACTCCCTGTGAGGCGTCCACCACGAGGAGCGCGCCCTCGCATGCCGCCATGCTTCGCGAGACCTCGTACGTAAAATCGACATGCCCGGGCGTGTCGATCAGGTTCAGTATATAGTCCTGGCCGTCAACGGCCTTGTACCCGAGACGCACGGCGTGGGCTTTGATGGTGATGCCGCGTTCGCGCTCAAGGTCCATGTCGTCCAGCACCTGGTTGCTGCCCGCGGCCGACATCTCACGGTCCGAAAGCGCTCCCGTAAATTCGAGGATCCTGTCGGCAAGCGTTGACTTTCCGTGGTCGATATGCGCAATAATACAAAAGTTCCTGATATGCGTACTTGCCATAATCTATTTCAAAATCTCACTATTCCCCGGCTGTATCTTCTGTAATGCCTCCGCCGCCGCGCCGATCATTCCCGCGTCGTCGCCGAGCAGTGACGGAACGAGCATGGTCCGTTCGGCAGGCACCTGAAAGGCCCGCCTCATGATCTCCTCTCGCGTGGCCCCGATAAAAAAGTCCCAGGCCTCCTTGACACCGCCGCCGAGTACGATCATCTGGGGATTGAAGATGTTGATCAGGCTGGCGATGCCGATGCCGAGCAACCGCCCCATGTCCTTCATTACCCGCAGGGCGACGGCCTCCCCGTTCCGCGCCGCTTCATAGATCGCCGCGGACGTGACCTCCGAAGCCGGAGTTGATTCCGTCATCCCCGAGGCCTCCCGATAGCTTTGTACGATACCGCGCGCCGATGCGTACATTTCAAGACATCCCGTGTTTCCGCATCCACAGGGACGCCCGTCGGGGATCAGCGTCATATGGCCGATCTCCCCCGCCATTCCATCCGCGCCCTGCCAGATCTTGCCATTGAGTATGATCCCGCCGCCCACGCCCGTCCCGAGCGTCAGCAGGATCATACTATCGATGCCGCGGCCGGCCCCTCGCCATTGCTCTCCGAGGGCCGCTGCGTTGGCGTCGTTCTCGATGACTACCGGGACACGGAGCGCCTTTTCCAATTCATCCCTGAGCGGAAGGTTGTTCCAGTCGGGGAAATTGGGTGACTTCACGACAATACCTTTGTCCATCCGTATAACGCCGGGCGCGCCCACGCCGACCGCCATAACATGCAGTCCGCGCTGGACGGCAATTTCCCGCTGACGCGTAATATTGTCAACCAGACGGGCGACGACTTTTTTCCAGCCATCCGCCGCGTGCGTGGCCTCTTTACGCTTGTCGAGAATATCCCCGTCCGCGTTCAGGAGCGCCGTCCTTAAGTTCGTCCCGCCGAGATCCACGCCGATTACCGACCGGCCCACGCTCGCCCTCCGTAACTGCTCAAATTTACAGGTTATTCGTAAAGTTTTTCATGATAACATACTGTGGCAAGAATGTAAATAATATTGTTGTCACCGGTCGTAAACTGAAAAAAGAATGGTCAGAATTGAATAATAAGGTAAGCCCACTGCGCAAGCAGAATCACGGCCGCTCCCGCCCTCATGACATTTTTCTCCTTATCGGCAAGGAAAACGTTGATGCGGGGAAGATCAAAGGCCAGGCTGACAAGGCCGGCAATAAAACACCCTATTGCCGCAAGCAGGCACAGTGTGGTCAGGGGGTTCATGGCAAGCGCGGACAGGATATCACCATGGGCTAAATGCGCCACCGACCGAGTGGAACCACAGGTGGGACAGGGGATCCCGGTCAAGCCCTTGAACACGCAGTCCGGCGCGAACGAGAGAACAGGCGGCAACCGGCCGGCGCCCAGCATCAGGAACGCGGTCCCCCCGTAGATGATGCCGAATTCTAGATCGTTCGAGGACCTCTTTTTCAGGCTCAGGCGCATGCTGACCGTCTCACATCACTTATACAGATGCATCATGGCGCCGAACGATGAGACGATAGCGCCCATGAACAGAACAGCCGCCAGGAACATCGCCCCGCAGCAGAACAGAAAAGGAAAGAAAACGGCAACGGTCGCCTTGCCGCCGGTGGTTTCGTGCGCATCCCTGAGCCCGATCACGGCGAGCGTCAGCATCCAGAGCATCGTGAGCAGCATGCCGCAGTACGGAATGGCCATGAACAGAAAGGGCGATACGCTGTAACTAATCACCCGAAAGGTCGCCTCAAAACCGGCTTTCGCGCCGCGGACCATCATGAGAAAAAGGTGGAGCATTCCGGACACTATAAAAATCCAGCTTATGAGCAGGAACGGCATCATGACCACTCCGAAAGGTGATGCGATGCCATTTGACATGCCACGACCGGCTGCGTTCCTCATCTCAGGCGTCATGATACTCCGCATCGAGTCATGAAGCACGAGGTCCCAGAGGGAAAGGAACAACAACCCAACCATGCCGATGATCATGGCGAAGAGCAGCGGATCGGTCAGGCCACCGGTCACCGCCATCTTCTTGAAAAAATCAGAAGGGCGCAACAGTACGTCTCTGGCGGTCATGAAGAGACCGTTGAAATATCCGTTCGCGGCCCGGTTTTCCCAGGGTGTTTTGCATCTCCCGCCATCCGGGGCGCCTGTTCCTCCCTCGGCAACAAGCCGGAAACCGCACTGATGGCAAAAAACCTGGCCTTCACTAATTTCATGACCACAGTGTGGACAGAACACGCAACCTCCTTACAAGAGAAAAACCGATAAAGACAGGAAGCATCAAGGCTGTCACTATCGTGCGCAGGTCACCACCTAAAACCGGCGAGCACTCGCGCAATGCGCAATAAAAAAACCGCCCAGGGCGATTTGTGAAGAAATCTTATACTATCCGGCCTGTATTGTCAATTTGAATCATGTTCCCGCGGCATACTCGGGCGATTCAGTATCCGGCAAGGGGGTCAGACGCTTCCACATTCGCGGGGGTCCCCATTGATCTTTTCGATTGCATGAGAAAGCGCGGGAAGGATGACGGCAAGGTTCTCACGCACGGCCCTGGGACTGCCGGGCAGGTTCACGATCAGGGTCCGCTTGCGGATGCCCGCGATGGCCCGGGAGATCATGGCCCGGGGGGTCTTCTTGAGACTCTCCGCGCGCATGGCCTCGGCCATGCCGGGCAAATCCCGATCGATCACCTCGAGCGTGGCCTCGGGCGTTACATCGCGGGGCGATACACCCGTGCCGCCCGTGGTGATAATGAGGTCTATCGTTCCGGAATCCGACAGGCGCTTCAGCGCTTCAATAATGCGCTGCTTTTCGTCTGGAAGTATCTCATAATGCTCGATAACAGCGCCGAGGCCTTCGAGCAGGCGACGGATCACTTGACCGCTCTCGTCTTCACGTTCGCCTTTCGAGCCTTTGTCGCTCAAGGTTATGATTGCCGCCCGGATATTCATCTCTTTTGAGTCCTCGATTTCAATCATGGCATTCCCGGTTCCCGGAGGGGAACGTTCCTTACGCCACAATACCGCCGACGGTCAACTCCGGTATCCGGAGCGTCGGTTGCGCGTCGCTCACCGGCGCCCCCTGCCCGTCTTTACCGCAGGTCCCCAGGGAAAACCCGAGATCTGAGCCCACCCGGTCGATGGACAGGAGCGCCTGCGGTCCATTCCCCACAAGCGTGGCGCCGCGCACCAATTCACCGATAGTTCCGTTCTCGATCAGATAGCCTTCGCTCACTTCGAACACAAAATCACCGTTCACGGTATTTACCTGCCCGCCGCCCATCCTCTTTACAAAGAGCCCGGTCGGCGTTGACCGCAGGATGTCCTCGGGACCGTTTTCCCCCGGCACGATCATGGTGTTCGTCATTCTCGGGATCGGCCGGTGTTTGTAGGATTCGCGCCTGCCGTTCCCCGTAGACCTCGCTCCATCTTTCATGGCAGTCAGACGATCGTACATAAATGTTTTCAGAATTCCCTTGTCCACCAGCACCGTGCGCTCCGCATGGACGCCCTCATCATCGAAGCGGAAGGACCCTCGCCTGCCTGCAAGCGTGGCGTCATCCACAACCGTAATGAGCGGGGACGCGATCCGTTCTCCCCTTTTGTTCGAGTAAACCGACAAACCGGACTGGGCCAGGTCCGCCTCAAGCCCGTGACCGACGGCCTCGTGGATCATGGTCCCGCCCGCCTCGGAGGAAAGCACAACCGGCATTCTGCCGGCCGGCGCCTTTCTCGCGGTAAGCATCATCACCGCGCGCCGCGCCGCTGTCTCAGCCGCTCTGTCAAGCGGGTACGCGTCAAAGAGCTCCATGCCGGCAATGCCTCCGATCGGCTCGTACCCTGTCTGGACGAGTTCTCCGTCCGCGGCCACCACATGGACGACCGCGGTAAGATACATGCGTTCATCCTCGGCGAGAACACCCTCGGAGTTCGCGATAAGGACCCGCTGCCGGTTTTCCCGGTAGCTCACCATCGCCTGCCGTACACGCGGGTCGAACGAGCGCGCGACCCTGTCCGCCTGAAGCACCATCGCCGCCTTCCGGGAGGCATCAACGCCTTCCGGGGGCTTTTTGACAGGCAGGTCGATACGCGGGTTCGCCCTGGTAAAATTGATGGTTGTCTGATGGTGGCCGCCTGCCGCGGCCTGGCGTACAGCGTCGGCGATTTCCAGAAGGGCATTGGTCGTCAGTTCATTCGTGTAGGCGTAGGCGGTCCGCCAGCCGAAAATGAGCCGCACGCCGGCGCCGCAATCCAGCCCGGACATGACCTTTTCAAGCCTGCTGTCCTCGCACGCAAGTAAAAGCGGTGAACTCCGCTCGATAAAAACGTCCGCGAACTCACCGCCGCCGCTCAAGGCTCTTTTCAGGACCACGTCGAGATCGATAGATATGTCCAATGTTTTCCTTTATCCCGTAGAGCTCCGTGATGTTCTCACGACATCCGTAAGCACGCATTATAGTACACTGACCAGCGCATTTCAACCTGAAAAAAGACATTGATACGGACCTGTGTGATAACCATATTCCCGATAGAGACGCTCGGGAATGACACTTGCGAGGGACGATAAACGTTGATAATCCGTTCAATAGCCCCGTAACTGAAGGGTTACTAAACGGAGACCGTCCGAGCAGGCATGCCGAGGCGACTCCCATGCGCTCTTGAGCGGTTTCCCGTACATTCTTTAACCGCTTGACAATTCTCCGTCTTGTGCAGTAAATTATCGCATGGCGCAACATCTTATTCGCTTCCTCAAAGAAAAGAAGATATTTACTCCCCCGGTGTTTGTCCTGGTCCTTCTCGTCGTGCTTTCACTCATCATCATCCTGGGACAGTTTTTTCATCAGTCGCTTCAGGAAGAAATGGCGGGCCAGTTCAATAATCAGCAGTTGATGCTCGCCCGCGAAGTGGCCGTGAACATCGAAAGCTATGTCGACCATGTCTACAAGAACCTTCGCGTCATTTCGCAACTCCCCGAGGTGGATCGGATCGATCAAAGTCCCCGGATCCACTCCGTGGCGGAGTCGATCAAGCTGAGTCTTCAGAACGAGGCGCTGATCGCCATCCGCGTGCTCGACAAGAACGGGGTCCTGCTCTATGACAGTTCTTCTCTTGGGAGAGAGCCGCTGGATTTTTCAAGAACCGACTATTTTCAAAAGGCCCGCCTGCTGCCCAATAACGAGAAACTCATCACCGACCTGCTCGAGTCCTCGCATGAACGCCCGGAAACAAAAGAGTTCATCATTGCAGCGCCCATCTACCAGCTCCGGAAGGGCCGGCCGTCTCCTGACTTCGCCGGCGTCGTGCTGGCAATTCTCTCGATGGACGGGATTACCCGGAAATATCTCTCGCCGATCAGGTCCGGCATGCGCGGTTACGCATGGATGATGGACAGCGACGGCACCCTGCTCTACCATCCCAATCAGCCCCTGATGGTGGGCAAGAACCTTTTCCAGACCGACAAGACGTGCTTTCAATGCCATATGTCGTTCGATACTGAAAAAAAGATGCTCGAAGGCAAGTCCGAGCCCTTCGGCTCATACGAGGCGCCGGGAGGCGAAAACAAGCTTGCGGCGTATTACAAATTCCCGATCGTGAAAAAGTCCTGGATCGTGGTCGTCTCCGCCCCCTACTCCGATGTGATCGCGCTGATGCGGAAAAGTAGGCGTTTTTATGCCTTGCTGATCCTGTCGATCTTCATCACCACACTGGTCGTTTCAGGCGTAATGGTCGTCAACTACAAAAAGCAGATCAAGGCCGAGGAAAAAGCCAGGCACCTCGAAAACCAGCGGCGCCTGGAACGCGAGCTCGAGCTCCAGAAGGACTATCTGGAAAACATCATCGAGAACACGAAGACGAACCTCCTGGTCCTCGACAAGGACCTCGGGGTCAGAACGCTGAATACCGCGCAGGCGCGGACGCTCGGACGGCCCAAGCGGGACTTTCTCGGCAAGAATTTTTTCAATCTGTTCCCAGACAGGCTGACTCCGCATGAAGGGGTCCCGCTCGAGGCCATCCTGCGTAAAACGCTCGACGGCGGCAGCTTCGAGATCAAGGACTACCGTCTCACCGGACTGCGTGAGACCCCCCTGTATCTGACGATGAACATCAGCCCGCTCCTCATCGACGGCAAAACCCCTGGGGTCCTCATCACGAGCACTGACGTTACCAAACGCGTGGAGCTCGAGGATGCGCTGAAGCAATACACGGTGGAGCTGGAGGACAAGGTCGACCAGGGGACAGCCACGGCGAAGAAACTCGAGCAGCAGGTCATGCATTCCGAGAAACTGGCCGCGCTCGGCCGGCTTTCCGCCGGCATCGCCCACGAGATCGGCAACCCCCTTACCTCGATCTCGTCGTTCGCCCAATTGCTCCGTGAAATGACGACGGATGAGTTCACGCGGAACAGCCTCGACATCATCAATAAGCACATCCAGCGTATCACCGATATCGTGCGAAAGATGTCCACCTTTGCGCGCGCCGACTCGCTCAACATACAATACGTGCAGCTCAACGACGTCCTGCAGTCAACGCTCGACCTCGTGCGTCTCGACAAACGGATGAAAAACACGATCGAGATCCTCGTTTCCCTCGATCCCGAACTCCCCAGGACCATGGTCGACGAGGGGCGGATGTCCCAGGTTTTCATCAATATCATCCTGAATGCGCTGGATGCGATGCCCGAGGGAGGAAGGCTGAGCATAACGACGAGACAGGTCCATGGCGAGTCGGGGAAAGATTCCATCCTGATCGAGTTCGCGGATACCGGGATCGGGATCTCCAGACAGGAGTTCGAAAAGATCTTCGATCCTTTTTACACGACCAAGGAAGCGGGAAAGGGGACCGGCCTCGGCCTCTCCCTGAGCTATAATATCATCAAACGGTTCAATGGCGACATCAAGGTGGAGAGTGAAGACGGCAAGGGAACGATATTCACCATCAGCCTTCCGGTGGAAAAAGAATAAGGGAGACCATTGTTATGCAAAAAGCCGGTATTCTGATCGTTGATGATGAAAAAGACATCTGCATGGCGCTCAATATTCTTCTGAAAAAAGAGGGTTATGCCGTGAAGGAAGCGTATAACGGCGAACAGGCCCTTGACCTCATCAAGAAGGAATATTTCGACATCGTCATGACCGACATCAAGATGGACAGGATGGACGGGTTCGAGGTGCTCAAGGAAGCGCAGAAGCACAGTCCGGAAACATCGGTGGTCATGATGACGGCCTTTGCCTCGGTCGGGTCCGCTGTCGAGGCGATGCGGGCGGGCGCCTCCGACTACATCACCAAACCGTTCATCAATGATGAGATCAGGCTGACCATCAGAAGGCTCCTCCAGAGCAGAGAGCTCCAGAGGGAGAACCAGATCCTGCGTCAGGAGTTGAGCCAGCGTCAGACAGCGTTCACGAATATCATCGGGAGCTCCGAATCCATGCAAAAAGTATTCAGCGTCATGGAAAAGGTCATCCCGAACAAGAGCAATATTCTTATCACCGGCGAGAGCGGGACGGGCAAGGGGCTCGTTGCGGAGGCGATCCACAAAGCAGGTCCACGCAAAGACAAGCCGTTTATCGCCATCAACTGCGGGGCCATCCCTGAGAACCTGCTCGAAAGCGAGCTCTTCGGCCACAAGAAAGGCGCCTTCACCTCGGCCAACGAGGACAAGAAAGGCCTCATCACCATGGCGCATACCGGCACCCTGTTCCTGGATGAGATCGGCGAACTGCCGCAGGCGCTTCAGGTCAAGCTGCTCCATGTGATCCAGACCAGGGAACTCACCCCGGTGGGCGACACGCGGGTCATCACCGTGGACGTAAGGCTCATCGCGGCCACGAACGCCGATCTTATGCGGCGCGTGAAGGAAGGGCGTTTCCGGGAAGACCTCTACTACCGTTTGAACGTCATCGAGATCCACATGCCGTCGCTGCGCGAGCGGCGCGACGACATCCCGGTGCTCATCAAGCACTTCATGGAGGTTTTCGCGAAGGAAGCGGGAAAGACCATCAAAGACATCGACTACGAGGCCATGCAAGCCCTCCTTGCCTACGACTGGCCGGGCAATATTCGTGAGCTCAGAAACACGATCGAGCGGGCCACGGTCCTTGCCGACGGGGAAGTGATCACCATGCACGATCTTACGGACAAGTTCAGGACCCTGGACATTGAAGGGGTTTCGACCTCGTCCCTTCGCCAGGCATTGGACACGTTCGAGCGGGACTATGTCCGGCGGAGCTTAATGGAGAACAAGGGGAATAAAGAAGCGGCGGCGGGCAAGCTCGGGGTCGATCTTGCCACGCTGTACCGGAAGCTCAAAAAACTCAGGATAGAAACGGCGTAATAACTCGTTCACTCCCCTGTTCCCCAGTCTCCAAACCGCTCAAGCTCGCGCTGCTCGCTTCCTTTGAGCTTAACGTCGCTCACCGATGACATGGGAAGCGAGATCCACTGCATTGGGCCTTTCAGATGCACTTCGACATCGGAGACCTCAATCAACACACCCGTATATTTCGTGCCGTTCGCGATAACATCAACTTCCTTCCCGAGCATACTTTGAATATCAGGCATAAGACCCTCCCTTTCCCGTCTCCTGACTGCTATTTTATCATAGTTCAAGTTTTCCCCAGCTTTCTTTCCTGTACCTCCAGAGCAAAAAAGACATTCGAACGATCCAGTCCAGGACCATCACCGACCACACATAACGGATGTCGGCCTTCACGATCACGGCAAGCAGCGCCGCAACCGGCAGCCGGATAAACCACATGCCCGCAACCGTGGCAAACATGATGAACCCCGTGTCCCCCGCCCCGCGGAGCGATCCCGCAAGCACCATGGTGACGGCAAGCGGGACCTGCGCGAAGGCCACGATCTTCATATACAGGATGCCATATTTAATCACCTCGGGGTCGTTCGTGAAGGCTTGTAACAGGGCATAGGGGAAGAAAAAAAACACCAGGCCCATCCCCGCCATCAGCGCTACGGCAAGACGGTTGGCTTCAAATGCGGAAAGGCGGGCGTTCCCTGGATTGCCGGCCCCGAGGTTCTGTCCCACCATGGTTGCGGCCGCTACAGCGATGCCGTAGCCGGGCATGAACGAAAAGGACTCAATGGCAAGCCCCACCTGATGCGCCGCATACACGGTCGTACCATACAGCAGTATCACCTTTGCGAAGACCAGTGAACCCGCGTTCTGGAGCAAGCGGTCGATAAAAATAGGATACCCCAGTTTGAACGTCATGGCCGTGTATTTCATGTCCAGAGTCCCTCTGCCGATGATGTATTTCCTGCGCAAAGAGCGGACAAGCAGGAACATTGCGCCCATGCTCTCGGAGATCGCGATGGCGATGGCCGCGCCTTTGACCCCGAGCTTCGGAAGCCCGAGATGCCCGTAGATCAGCGGATAGGCCACCGCCACATGCAGGATGTTCACGATCAGGGTCGCATACAATGGTGTCCTGGCATCACCGGTCCCGTGCATGATCCCGGCAAGCACATTGATCGAAATAGAGAATAAAATGAAGGAAAAGAGGATCTTTGTATAATCCAGCAGGATACTCTGCACCTCGGCATTCGCGCCGAGAAACAACGCGACCTGTCCGCCGAACGTGCGCCCTATAATCGTGATGATGAGGGCCGCGCCGACTGCGAGCAGCATTGCCTGATACGAGGCCTTTGCCGCGTCCTCTTTCCGTCCGGCGCCCCACAACTGAGCGACCTGGACGGTGACCCCGACATTGATTCCCCAGGAGAGACTCATGGCCACAAAAACCATGAGCTGCGCAATGCCGACGGCGGAAATGGAAGAAGCGCCCAGACCGCCGACCAAAAAGATGTCCACGATCCCGACAGACCTCTGGAGCAGGCTCGAGAGGACCACGGGGAGCGCGAGGGCGAATACTTGTCGTCGAATGTTTTTTTGCATGTGAGAGGCGACCGTGGAGTTCGGCGGTTAATCCCGTTTTCTCATGGCGCTAATGACCGGGGCTGCTCTGGACAGACTGGTACAAGCGTTGCACGAGGGCCTGATTGTAACCGTGGGAGGTCATGTTGGCGGTAATGCGCCCTCTGATGTGAAGGCCGAGGAGGCAGAGGTCTCCGATCAGGTCCAATATCTTGTGGCGCACGAATTCGTCGGGATAACGGAGTTCCGTGTTGATGACCTTGCCGTCATACATGATGATGTGGGAATTGAGATATCCGCCTCCGACCTTTCCAAGCTTCTGGGCCATTTCGATATTCTCAAACGTGTTGAAGGAGCGGGCCGGGGCTATCTCCTTTGCAAAAGACCCGCGTTCAGGATTGAACGTGAGGGCCTGTTCGCCTATAGGCAGCGGGTAATCAACCCTCATCGATATCTCGAACCCTTCAAAGGGCTCCGCAAAGAGATGCTTTTCATGCCTCGACTCGCTCCCCACTCCGATCTTCCGGCGGATGACGGCAACCCTGGCGGAGGCGGCCTGGGCCACTATCCCCGCCTCTTCTATGAGTTTGCAGAAATCCAGGGCGGAGCCGTCTATGTTCGGTATCTCCTCGTTTGCCTTCACGAGCACGTTGGTTATGCCGTACATGGAAAACGCCGCCATCAGGTGTTCAATGGTGCGCACCCGCCGTCTGCCGTTGTCCAGGGTGGTGGAGTTGGCGGAAAAGGTCTTCGACGAGACGGACTGGGAGTAATCCTCAAGGGAGGTGATATGTCCACGGATGGTCTGACCGTCAAGCGTCTGAAAGACGATCCCTTCGTTGGTCCCGAGGGGGCTCAGGATGACACCCGTGTTCCGGCCGCTCAGCAGCCCTATGCCGTTCAGGACCGCGTTCCCTCTGATGGTGCGCTGAGGTTCGGGGGAATCCACCACGTCCAGCGCGCCGGGAGGCAGTGAAAGGTCGGCGTTGACGATCTCAAGCCTTGTATCCGAGGGCAGGGCCTCGCCGCTCCCGGAATGACGGTGCTTAAGGGCGGATGCCACCTTGTCGAGCAAAACCTCCAGATGCAGCGGTTTTTCCAAAAAATCGAAGGCGCCGGCCTTGATGGCGGCAACCGCCGCATCGATACCGGCATGTCCGCTCATCATGATGATGGGGAGTTCGGGGAATCGGGCGTGAAGACTTTTCAGGAGTTGCATGCCGTCAATGCCGGGGAGCCAGATATCCAGCAGGACGAGCGAGGGCTCCATGGTATCGAGCCTCTGCCAGAAGCTCTCCGCATCCGGAAATGAAATGGCCTGATACCCCTCGTCCTTGAGGATGCTCTCTACCGTGGAAGTGATGGAGGACACGTCGTCTACTATACAGATAGGGTTCATATGGTATTATACCTGATGTTCGTCCCGGTTCAAAGTGAAAATAGTCCGGCGAATGAAGAACGGTGGTCAAGGACATGTCGCGCGAACAATCATTCAACATATCGGTCCACGCTGCTTCTTGATGTTTTATAATCAACCAATTCTCGTAACTGCTCAGGTAAAAATTGATTCCGTATGATTTTGTAGGGCAAGGCTTTAGCCTTGCGTCTCAGTTGGAATGCACGCCGATCGGACAAAAGCAACCCTGAAGGGTTGCCCTACAAAAGATTTTTTGACACTGACCTGAAGTAGATACCAATTCTCAACAAATCCTCGGCAGCTGCTCTCCGGGCAGCATATCCACGATGCGGCTCCCCCCGATTGCGGTTTCGAGCAGCACCATGCCCGCGGGCGCTTCAAGCACGTCACCGACGACCGCGGCGCCGCGGCCAAAGGGATGGTTTTTCATGGCCGCGACTAAGGCCTCGGCGTGCTGTTTATCCAGAATAGCGATGAGTATCCCTTCATTCGCGACATAGAGCGGGTCAAGCCCAAGGAGCCCGCAGGCGCCCTTCACCTGGGGCGGAATGGGCAGAAGACCCTCCTGGATCCTGATGCATAAGGCTGATTCCAAAGCAGCCTCTTTCAGCGTTGTAGCAAGGCCTCCCCGTGTCGGGTCTCGCATAAAATGAATATCCTTCGCAACCTCGAGCATCTTCCGGACCAGATTATTAAGCGGGCGGGAATCAGTCCGCACAGGAGGATCGAACGTGAGACCGTTCCGCTCGGCGATTATCGCGACGCCATGGTTGCCGAGCTCGCCGCTGATGACGACCTTGTCCCCCGCCTTGATCCTCGATGCGGCGATCTCCGTTCCCTCATGGAGGACGCCCAGGCCGGAGGTGTTGATAAAGATGCCGTCCGCTTTGCCCTTGTTCACGACCTTGGTGTCTCCCGCGACGATCCGCACCTGTGCCTGTTTCGCGGCCGCGGCCATGGACTCGATGATCTTTTTGAGCTCAGCAAGCGGGAACCCCTCTTCAATGATGAAACCCGCTGTAAGGAAGAGCGGTTCGGCGCCGGCGACAGCCAGATCGTTCACCGTGCCGCACACGGCAAGGTCGCCGATATTGCCGCCGGGAAAGAAGAGCGGCGTAACCACGTAGGAATCGGTGGTATAGGCAAGTCGCGTCGAGGGCACGTTCACGATAGCGGAATCGCCGGCGCCTTCTATTCCGAAAGCCGGACTGAAGTGCTCACGCACCAGCTGGTGCATCATTTTGCCGCCGCTGCCGTGACCAAGAAGGATTCTATCCATGACGATGACCTCTACCCATAAAGGTTGTCCCCTTTTAGCATCTTTTCATTCCTGGAAGGCGTCCATATACTCCCACATTTCATTCTGATGCAGCCAGATTGGGTCCGCATTCCGTAGGATATACTCATCGACATCCATGCCGTCAACGGTTGGCGGGCGCTTTACGCGCTTCATCTTCCCATTGAGAAAGATGGTCATATAGTCCTTCCGCCTTTGGCGTTTCGCCGCTTTCTCGGCAGCAGTGAGTTTTCGTTTTTGCTTCTTCATAACGATAAATGCTCCACTGGCGGCATAGCATCTAATCTCATATGCTGTGGATTAATGCGAAGATGAGCCCCGCGCTGGAAAGCGCGGGACTCGAACGACTTGTTAATACTATAACTCATCACCGGGCAGCGGTTTTCTGGCAGGGACCTTTGACAATATCTTCTTGAAGTCTTCTCGCTTCGCCTTCTTTGTGCGCCCCTCTAAATAGTCTTCTGTCATCAACGCGGATATCTTTTCAGCAACCGCGGATGATATTAGCTGGTTTATGGACACCCCTTCTTTTTTCGCTATTTCTCTGATATGTCGATGAATAGATCCCGGCAAACGTAAACTTAAGGTACTCATAATATTACCTCCAACAGTTCTTTTGGTGTAATTGACTTAACTCCGAATTTTTCTGCGCCCTTAAAATCCGCCGTATTAAAAGTCACCACATATTTTACCCTCGAGGCAACTGCCAATTCCAATACCAGGTCGTCCTTAGGGTCTGAAAGACGTGGTCGCCATAGATAATATATCTTTTGGTGCTCGCTCAGCAAACACAGATTGTCTAATATTTTTTCAATGCCCTGATTCGACAGATTCAATATTTCCTGATTCCTCTTTAAAATGTCTTCATACTCAAAGAGCAATGCCGTGGACAATACAATTCGCAGTTTACCTCCATCTATGGCACGTAAAACCTTGAAAGATGCGCCCAGAGATGAATAGAGACCTGCGTACAGCACGTTGGTATCCAAAATTACCCGTAGTTTTTTGTCAGGCATGATAGTGATACTATATGCGGTATCACCTTTCTTGTCAAGGAGTATTGCAGTCGGTAGGTTGGGTAGAACGAAGTGAAACCCAACGTCTTTCTAAGTCGTGCCGGAATTGATCCTCAGATTGCCGGAATCAATAATCGCCTCCTTCGCTGAATCTGGGGGGTTGTTTGAAGGATAAGTACAAAAGAAGAAGAGCATAGCTAACCAAGTCAGTGTAAGATGTTTCCACGACGAAATATCAAAACACAGACAGGAAAGCCATGCTC
>Ga0315281_10001239_pt1 | contig 37470 bp, 29 predicted proteins | sample YL17G07_0_MG_FD_204540 | JGI IMG/M metagenome (GOLD analysis project Ga0315281, IMG submission 204540) | Sediment microbial communities from Yellowstone Lake, YNP, Wyoming, USA - YL17G07_0 | ecosystem: Environmental > Aquatic > Freshwater > Lake > Sediment | place: USA: Wyoming | collected...
TATGATCTTGAATTCCCGCCTTGATTATTCTGGCGGAGAGGGCGGGATTCGAACCCGCGGTACACCTTGCGGCGCACACACGCTTTCCAAGCGTGCTCCTTAAGCCACTCGGACACCTCTCCTTGGTCGTTCCTTGCGGCGCGACCACCCCGCGGAACCCTTACGTTATCAAAAAACGAAGGCGAGGTCAATTTGGGCCGCCGTCATCGATGGCCCTTAGCGATCATGGTAGATGCTGATGATGTCTTTTAAAAGCGCCGCGCCCGTGCCGATGGGGTCGGACTTTCCGCCCGTGACGGTTACCGAGCCCATGGTGTCCGTGTAGAACGTGATCCCTTTGGTCGTCCCGTTCACGCCGTAAAGCGGGTGCGAAGGGTCGAGAAGGGCCAGGCCGACTTCAAGCTTCCAAGGGTGGTCCCGTCCGTCCTTCGAGCACTTCCCCATGAGTTTGATCGCCTTTCCCAACTGGCTTGCTTTGATGACAAGCTCATGAGAGATGCCCCGGATGCCTTCCACCTGGACCTCACCCAAGCCGAAGTCCGTTTTCATGACCGCGTTGCTGATGAGAAGCAGTTTGCAGGCCGTGTCCCAGCCGTCGATGTCGAGAGTGGGGTCGGGTTCGGCGATGCCTTTATCCTGGGCCTCCCTAAGGGCCTGCTCGTAATCCATGCCCTCGCCTATTCTGGCCAGGATGAAATTCGTCGTGCCGTTGAGGATGCCCTCGATCCCGAGGACATCGGCGCCGGCAAGAGATTGAATACCGACATCAAGGGTCGGAAGGGCGGCCGCGGCCGCGCCGCTGAATTTCAGTTGGACGCCGTTCTGCCGGGCCAGGCCGGTAAGCTCCTTGAATCTGAGGACCAGCGCTCCCTTGCTTGCCGCGGCGGCGTGCCAGCCTTGATCGAGTGCCGCCCTAAGGTGAGACAAGCCGGGTTCGCCGGTCCGCAGGTTGGAGGGTGTGCACTCGACCAAGACCCCGGGTTCGAGGTCCCCGATGATGTCCTGGACACGGAGCCCCGGTTTCCAGCCGGGGCTTTCTTGGGCCCTCAGTTGTGCGCCCGTAAAAAAGGACTCCATAGAAAGGGCGGTTTCGCTGAAGATGCCTCCATCGCTCTTGAAGACGGCCCTGAAGACGAGGTTGAGTCCGTAGCGTTCCCGGCAGACCTCGCGCTTGTCCTCGACGATCTTGCAGAAGGCACGGCCGACCCGGCCGAAGCCGGCGAGGACGATGTTGATGTTCTTCATGAGTTCCTAAACGCGAGGCATGGCGGAGAGGGCGGGATTCGAACCCGCGATACCGATTGCTCAGTATATCGGTTTTCGAGACCGACGCCTTCAGCCACTCGGCCACCTCTCCGTACAGTCCCTCATTTTATCCACTTCGCGGGTTTTATCAAGGGGAAAATAGGAAATGAAAAGCAAGGCCTTCTATGGCCGTGATGACAGACATTACGGTCCTCATGAGTTGCAGGGCTCCCGGTCCGTCTTTCTTCACTTGCTCGCATGAAAAAGCACCGCAATTATCTCTTAGATTTGAAGAAATTCCTAAGGAGATGACCGCAGTCTTTGGCTAGGACGCCGGCGACGATGTCCGGCCGGTGGTTCAGCTTTTGGAACGGGAAAGGCATGACGGAGCGGACGGCGCCGGACTTGGGGTCCGGGGCGCCGTAGACGAGGCGACGGACCCTGGCTTGGACGACGGCCCCCAGACACATCATGCAGGGCTCCAGGGTGACATAGAGGTCGCACCCCGTAAGGCGATAGTTCCCGAGCTTTCGGGCCGCGGCGCGCAGGGCGACGACCTCCGCGTGGGCCGTCGGGTCTTTCTTCGAAATGGGCCGGTTCCAGCCCCGGCCGACGATCATGCCGTCCTTGACGACGACGGCCCCGACCGGGACCTCTCCCCTATCGGCGGCCTTTGTGGCCTGAGCCAAGGCCCTGCGCATGAAATAACGATCATCTTTCAGCATCTTCGGACCCGCGGCTGATTTTAGCTCCATTCCGTTTTCTTGGCAATGGATTGTGGCGCGGAAAACGGATAAACTAGAGGGTGGGTTCTTCAAGGAGTGCTCCATGGACATTCTCGAATGCATGTTCTGCAAAAAACGATATCCCCTCGATGTTTTTTCCCCATTCTGCCCTGAATGCCGCGAACCCATGTTCTTCGCCCGCGCGCGCGGTCAAAGGCAGATCAAAACGGATGAAAAACATCCGCTGGAGAGATACTTGGATTTCCTCCCTCTCGAGCGGGTCGATACGAATCTGAGCCTCGGCGAAGGGAACACCCCCCTGGTGAAGCTGAACAAGGTCGGCGGGCTGGACGGATTGCCGCTGACCTATGCAAAGTTCGAGGCCCAGAACCCCACCCTCAGCTTCAAGGACCGGGGAACCTCCGTCGCCGTCCAGAAGGCCGTTTCCCTCGGATTCAGCCGCATCGGCACGGTCTCGACCGGCAACATGGCCGCTTCCACGGCTGCGTACGGCGCCCGGGCGAGTCTCGAGACAACGGTCCTACTCAAGGAAGAAACCTCGTTGCCGAGCCTTTTGGCCGCTGGGATCTTCGGCCCGCGCCTCGTCAGGGTCAAAGGGGATTACGGACGTCTTTTTTATCAGAGCCTCGAGATCGGGAAGAAGCTGGGCATCTATTTCATGAATTCCATCGACCCCGTCCGGGTCGAGGGTTACAAGATCACGGGCTTCGAGATCTTCCAAGGTCTCGGCCGGCGGGCTCCGGACTATGTTTTCGTCCCCCTGAGTTCAGGCGGACATCTCATCGGCCTCATGCGGTCCTTCGAAGATCTTCTTGAGGAAGGTTTCCTTCATCGCTTCCCGACCATCGTCGGCGTTCAGGCCGAGGGATGCGCGCCTTTAGCAAGGGCGTTCGCGGCCGGGCATTCCCGGTACACGCGTCTCGACAGGACGCAGACGATCGCTCATGCCATCTCCAACCCGGCGCCCCCGGGCGGGAACGTCGTTCTCAAGATGGTCCGTGAACATGACGGCCTCATTCTATCCGTTCCGGACGACGAGATCCTTGCCGCCCAGAGAATGCTCGCCTCCAAGGAAGGCCTCTTTTGCCAACCCGAATCGGCGGTCACCCTGGCCGGGCTGATCCAGCTTTCCAAAGATAAAAAGCTGCCTCAAGAGGAGACCGCCGTCCTCGTTTTGACAGGCAGCGGCCTCAAGGCGCCAAAAGCCCTCGAGGCCCATTCCCTGCGGGTCGAGGAAGCCGAGTTGGCCGGCCTTGAAAAAAAACTCGAATCAGGTTTTATCCCGTGGATAAGCTGTGTTAAGATAAAGAAAACGTCCATCCAACAAGGAGGTCAGAATGAACGATGATTTTCGTCTTCCGATAGACATCAACTTCAAGATGCCGAAGATCAGTAAAAGTGTTCTCCAATGGGTCATCATCGGCATCGTCGCGATCGTCCTTCTCACCGGGTCCGTTTACCAGGTCAGTCCCGAAGAGATGGGCGTCATTCTCCGCTTCGGTAAGTATGTCCGGACGACCGAGCCGGGGCTCCACTTCAAGCTTCCCCTTGGGATCGAGACCATGACCAGGGTTCCCGTCCAGCGCCAGCTCAAGCTGGAGTTCGGCTTCCGCACGACGAAGCCCGGAATTCAGTCGGAGTACATCAGCAACGCCTCCACCAAATCCGAATCCGAGATGCTGACGGGGGATCTGAACGTCGTGATGACGGAGTGGATCGTCCAGTATAAGATCAAGGATCCGTACAAATTCCTGTTCAAGATGAGGGAAGCCACGACGACCTTCCGGGGCATGACCGAAGCCGTTGTCAGGCGCATCGTCGGCGATAACTCCGTCGACGAGGTCATCACGGTCGGCCGGGCCAGGATCGCCAACGAGGCCAAGGACGCTCTTCAGCAGCTCTGCGACGCCTACGAGATCGGCATCGAGGTCAACCAGCTCATCTTCCAGGACGTCAATCCGCCGGACCTCGTCAAGCCTTCGTTCAACGACGTGAACGAAGCCCTGCAGGAGAAAGAGCGGAAGATCAACGAAGCCTGGTCCGAGTACAACGGGGAGATCCCCAAGGCCACGGGCGAAGCGGACCAGATGCTCCGCGCCTCGGAAGGCTATGCCACGGAACGGGTGAACAACGCGCTGGGCGATGCGAACAGGTTCACCAGCATCTACCGGGAATACGCCAAAGCTCCGGCCGTTACCCGGAAGCGGCTCTACCTCGAAACCCTCAATGAGGTCCTTCCCAAGCTCACCAAAAAGATCATTATCGACCAGAGCCTGAAGGGGGTCCTCCCCTTGCTCAACCTCGGCGAGGAGGTGAAGAAGTGAAGACATCGACCAGGAACGCCATCCTTGTCGGGCTCGGGTTCATCGCGCTCCTCGTCCTTATCGACTGTATTTACGTCGTCTCCGAGACAAACCAAGTCATCATCACCCAGTTCGGCGAACCTATCGGCGGGGCCGTGACCAAGGCTGGTCTGCACATGAAGGTCCCCTTCGTCCAGAAAGCCAATTATTTCGAGAAGCGCTGGCTCGAATGGAACGGCGACCCGAACCAGATCCCGACGAAGGACAAGAAATACATCTGGGTGGACACCTATTGCCGGTGGCGGATCAGCAATCCGCTTGTCTTTTTCCAGAGGGTCAGGGATGAACGGGGCGGCCAGTCGCGGCTGGACGACGTCGTTGACGGCGAGACCAGGAACATCATCGCCAGCCACGATCTGATCGAGATCGTCCGGTCCTCGAACCGCAAATTCGAATTGAGCGAGGAGGCGGCCCTCCTCGACCTCTCGGGGGTCATCGGAGATATTCAGGTCGGCCGGCTCAAGCTGTCCAGGCTGATCCTGGAGAATGCGTCGAAGATCACGTCCGAATTCGGAGTCGAACTCAAGGATGTCCAGATCATGAGGGTGAACTACGTGGATGAGGTCCAGAAAAAGGTGTTCGACCGGATGATCGCCGAACGGCAGCGGATCGCCGCCAAGTACAGGTCCGAGGGCGACGGCAAGAGCGCGGAGGTCCGCGGCCAGAAAGAAAAGGAACTGAAGAGGATCCAGTCCGAAGCCTACCGCCAGGCCCAGGAGATCAAGGGGAAGGCGGACGCCGAGGCGACGAAGGTCTATGCTCAGGCGTACAACATGGATCCCGAGTTCTACCAGTTTATGAAGACGCTCGAGACCTACAGGACGGCGCTGGAAAAAGAGACGTGGCTGCTGCTCTCCACAGACAGTGAGTTCTTGAAGTACCTGAAGAGCACGGAAAAAAGGTAAGAGACCCAAAATTGCCGATAGGATTCTTACTTCTCAAGCGATGCCGCCGACTTCTGGTAATACCCGGAATTCCTGGGACACGATACCAATTCCAGAGAATTGGTTCATGTCCCGGAATTCCGACTCACGGCCTATTGGCAATTTTGGGAGAGACGTCCCTCATGATTTGAGATATTCGACAAGCGTGTCCCGGTTCGGGAAAAGGGCCGGGGTCCCGCCGGTGTGGAAGAAGACGACCCGCTCGCCCTTCTTGAAAAAGCCCTTCCTGACGAGGTCTACGAGGCCGATCATGGCCTTGGAGGTATAGACCGGGTCCAGGACGATGCCTTCCGTCCGGAAGACGAGGCGGATGACCTCGGCCACGTCCTTGTTGACGATGCCATAGCCATCCTTTATGTATTCATCGAGAACGATGATGTCATCCCCGCCGATCGTGAGTCCGAGTCCCATCGTTTTATCGGCGGTTTCGGCGATCTCCCGGACCCAGCCCGAGAAGACTTCTTTCCCGTCGGAGACGCTGATGCCGACGACCCGGCATCCCTCGGTCAGGGCTGCGGCGCCGAGCAGCAATCCGCCCTGGGTCCCCCCCGATCCCGTAGCGTGGATGACGGCGTCCGGGACGAATCCCAGGGCCGCGGTCTGCTCCAGCATCTCGCCAAAGGCATTCACGTAACTGACGGCCCCCAGCGGCCTGGTCATGTCCCCCGCGACCATGGAGCCTCCGACCGGGACGATATACGGCCGCCGCCCTTTCTTCCGCTCCTCGTCCGCGATCTCGTTCAGAAGTCCGATCGTTTCCCCTACGGTGACGACCTTGCCCTTGCGCGCCTCTCTGATCCGGATGTCCGCGTCCAGGATGCGCTCGAGCAGCATATTCCCGTCGAATCCGGGGGGAAGGTCATAGGATTTGAAAAGGACGAGGATGGGATCGACCCCGTATTTCCTGGCCGCGGCGGCCGTCTGCAGGCACCAGTTCGACTGGAGGCTGCCCCAGGTGATGACGGTGTCTGCCTTCTTTTCGAGGATGTCGGCCAGGATGAATTCGAGCTTCCGCGACTTGTTGCCGCCGAAAGCCAGGCCCGTCAGGTCGTCGCGCTTGACGTAGACCTCGGGCCCGTCCAACTCGGCCGTCAACGCGTCGAGTTTCCTGAGCGGCGTCGGCAGGTGGATGAGCTCGACTCTCGGGAACCTGGCGATCCTCGCCCGAATGTCTGCCAAAGAAAAAGCGGCCATCTTCGCCTCCATGGGTTTGAACGAAGTCTATTATCGGACAGAGTCGCGGCCTTGGCAAGCTTCGGCATTTTCACTCGACGATCTTGACCTCGGCATCATGGGCAAGTGTCAGATGGCCGTCCGTGATGATTTCGTCCCCCTCCTTGACGCCTTCCAGGACCTCGACAAAGCGCTCATTTTCCAGCCCCGGCTCGATGTGCCTCCACTTGGCCAGGCCGTTTTCGACGACGAAGACGAGCTTCCGGCCTCCCCGGACAAGCACAGCCTCCTGGGGGACGAGGAGGCGGTCCCTGAAGACTTCGACCGCGATCTCGACCTCGGCGTGCATGCCGGGCTTGATCTCCCCGGATGGATTGTCGAGGACGATGTGGGCGCCGCATGTCCTGGTCTCCGGGTCGACCACCGGGCTCACGGCCCTGACCTTTCCCCGGAAGACACGGCCCGGATAAGCGGCGAACCTGAGGTCCGCCTCCCGGCCGGTTCTTATCCGGCCGATCTCGCTTTCCAGGACCCTGGTCTCGACCCGGATCTTCCGGATATCGACCAGGGTAAAGAGGTCCTGTCCGGTGCCGACGCTCTCCCCGGTCGATATCTTGACCCCGGTCACGATGCCCTCGAACGGGGCTAGGACCTTCGTCTTGTCGAGTTCCACACGGGCGATGGCGACTTCGATCTCGGCTTGGGTCAGGCCTTTAGCCGCGGCTTGGACCTCTTGCTTTTTCATCCCCGCCTCGATAAGGAGGACTTCATGGGCGTTCCGGCACTTGTCGAATTCGGCCTGCCCGATCTCGCCCATGGCCAGGCGGGAGGCTGCCTTTTCAACCTCTTCGTTCGACAGGCGGAGCTCTTCAGCCATCGAGCCGGGGGAATTCTGTTCCGGTTCGCCGAACTGGTTCTCCAAGAGCATTTCGGAGAGCCGGTTAAGCCTTTCGGCCTCCGCCTTCTCGATCCGGAGCCGGGAACTTTGATCGTCCAGAACGACCAGGACCTCGCCCGCCCGAACGCGCTTCCCCTCCTCGACCTTGACCTCTTTGACGACTCCGGGCACTTCGGCTTTGATCAAAGCCTTCTTCTCCGTGAAGGCCTCCCCGGGCGACTTGAGCCGGATGACGAGGTCGCCCCGCCTGGCCGTGACCGTCTTAACCGGAAGCGGTGTTTCTTCGACCCGGCCGGCGGCGGCCGTCGCCACCGGCTGATCGATGGGTTCGGCCGTCGCGTCCCCGTCCCGCGGCCGCCCGTTTTTCAGTATGAAGATATAGGAGAGCGCGGCGACAATGATGATCCCCAGGGAAAATGCCAGGGTCCTTTTGGTAAAGATCATTTTCGTTCTCCATAATAATAGAAGACGGGAATGATGATGAAGATGAAGATCGTCGAGCTCGAGAGGCCGCCCACCGTGCACAGGGCGAGGGTCGACCAGATGTCCCGGCGCCCGGCCTCGGCCTGGATGAGGAGCATGGGCAACATGCCGAGGATGGTGGTCGCTGTGGTCATGAAAACGGGCCGGATTCTCTCCCTCGTCCCGGTGATGACCGCTTCCAGGCGAGGCAGCCCCCGCTTTCTTTTGAGGTTGATGTGGTTCACGAGAAGGATGGCGTTGTTGACGACGATGCCGGTCATGAGAAGGACGCCGACGTAGGCCGAGGAGTCGAAGGGATAGCCGGCGATGACGAAGGCCGCGAAGACGCCGATCAAGGCCAGGGGCACCGAAAGCAGGATGATGAACGGCTGAAGCAGGGATTCATAAAGAGCGGCCAGGACCATATAGATGATGATGACGGCGAAGACGATGGCGAACGCCATCCGGCTTTTCTCCTCGCCGGTCATCCGTCCTTCCTCGTCGATCGACGCCGAAAATCCCGGCGGCAACTTCAGAGAGGAAAAGACGGATCTCTTGAAGGTGTCGGCTGCCTTTGAAGGGCCCCGAAACTCCCACATGACGGTCTGCTGGAACCGTTGGTCCTCCCGATCGATGGAGCCGGCCACGGCCTTCTCTTCCAGGGTCATGACCTCCCCCAGCCTCAGGGATTCGCCCCCCTTTGTATTCAGGAGCGCATCCTGGAGACGCCCGAGGTCCATCTGATCGGCTTCCGGGAACTTGAAGACGATGTCCGTCTCTTTCCCATCGAGGAGGACCCGGGTCGGCGCGCCGAAACGGCCGGCCAGGAGCGTCCGGACGTGGAAAAAGAGGGACCGGGGATCGACGTCGTACTTCCGGAGCGCCTCCCGATCGATCCGGAGGACGTATTCGAATGAATCCGGACGCCACCAGCCGAAACGGCTGGAGGTCGTCCGGACGTCCTTGGTCCTTGGGTTCCGCCTGAGGGCCCTTTCCAGGTCGGCGGTGATGTCCTTGAGCTTCTTCAGGTTGTAGCCGGTGAACTTGATCCTCGAATCATAAAATGTCCCGGCCTCCAGGCTCGAATGATAGCCCCGGGGGTCGAATCCGTAGATCCCGATACTGACGCCGGCGAACCGCGTGGCCAGCCGGATGAGCTCTTCCTTGAGGGCGTAGGGCCGGGATGAATTCTCGACGGCGGCTGGAAAGGAGATGGAAAGATAAGCGTCTTCCGGCTGGACGCGGGCGTTCAGCTCTTTCTCGACATCCGACTCCAGGACCTTGGCCTCGAACTTTCTGACGACGGCGTCCATCGTATCGATATCCGTCCCGGGCGGCATGCGGATGTCTACCGCCAGCCTCTCCGTGGAATACCAAGGGAAGAACTCGTCCATGGTGACTTCCGCCCGGAACCACTTGTAGCTTCCGGTGAGGATCGCGGCCGAGACGAGGACGATCTCAACGGGATGACGGAGGACGAATCTCAGAAAGCCGGGGAAGCGGCCTTCCCGGCCTTCCTTATGTCCGCGCCCCTCCCCGGCCTTGAGCAAGATGGGGCTCAGGGCCGGAATGAGGGAGAAGGAGACGACGAGCGAGGCCGCCAGGGCCGAGGCCATGACGAAGGCCAGAGGCAGGTAATAGATCCTCAGCCGGCCTTGAAAATAGGGAAAACAGAAAAAGACGCCGATCGTGGTCAGGGTCGAGGCCAGGACGGGAACGAAGACCTCCCGTGCTCCCTGGAGGGCCGCCCTAACGGGCTCCACTCCATTTTCCTTCAGCCGGAGAGTGTTCTCGAAGACGACGATGGAGTTGTCCACGAACATTCCGAAACCCAAGGCCAACGCCCCCAAAGTCAGCATGTTGAGGGGGATCTTCAGGAGGTAGATCAAGTTGAAGGTGATGACGACGGAAAAAGCGATGGAAGACAGGATGAGGAGCGAGGGGACGAAGCGTCTCAGGACGATGAAGATCATGAGAAAAACGAGGACCGTGACGATGCCCGTCAAAAGCTCGATGTGACCGAGGCTTTTCCTGATCTCGGCGCTCTCGTCATCCACGGTCTTGAAGACGAGATCACCGGGCAGGGCCGCCTTCACGGCTTCGAGCCGTCGCTTGACCTCCCGGGCGACCTTCAGCGTGTTGGCGCCTTTTTCCTTGAGGACGGTCAGCATGACCGTGGGCTTTCCGTTGATCCGGTTGATGGATAAGACGTCGGCGTAGGCCGGCCGGATTTCGGCCACGTCGGCGAGGCGGACGGGCACGTTCCCGGACAGGCCGATGATCATCCGGCCCAGGTCGTCCAGGCTCCGGACGGAACCCGTCAGCTTGAAGATATATTCCCGCCCGGACTTTCTGATCCGGCCGGCCGGATAGGTCTTTAAGCCTTCGTCGAGAGCGACGTTCACTTGGTAGGGTTGGATGTCGAGGGCCTTGAGCCTACCCTCGTCGAAGACGACCTGGACTTCGGGGTCCGAGCCGCCGCTGACATCAACCCGGGTGACGCCCTTGACCGCGCCCAGCCCGAACTCCAGCCTCTCCTTAAGGAAGCCCCTCATTTCCTGAAGCATGGTGTCGCCCGAGATGGTCAAGCTTAGGAAGGGATTGACCCTGAAGTCCTCGGGCACGAAGGGTTGGACCGAAGGACGGACGCCATAGGGCAGCCTCGCCCGGGATTGGGCGACGGCTTCGCGCAGGGCCAGGTTGACGAATTCCATGTCGGCCTTGGGGTCGAGCTCGATCATGATGCTGGAGGCCCCGATCCGGGACTCCGAACTCACCTTGCGCACGCCTTTGACCGATGCCGAGATCTCCTCGAGGGGCGCCGTGACCTGCGTCTGGACGATCTCGGGTGAAACCCCGGGCCATGAGGTCTGGATGTCGATTCGGGGGTAGTCCTCCCGGGGTGCCAGCTCAAGAGGCGTATTCAAGAAGGAGTAAACGCCGAGGACCAGGAGGGCCAGGTAGATCATGGCCACGGCCACGGGGCGTTCGACGAAGAACTTCATGCCTTTTTCCTCTTCTCCTTGCGGGCCTCGACGATCTCGTAGACGACCGGGATGAGGACGAGGGTCAGGAGGGTCGAGAAGGCCAGCCCCCCGATGACCACGATGCCCAGCGGCCGGAGGAGTTCCGCGCCGCGGCCGATGCCCAGGGCCATGGGGACAAGGCCGATGAGCGTCGTCGCCGTGGACATGAGGATGGGCCTCAGCCGGACATGACTGCTTTCGACGATGGCCTCCCGGAGGCCCGCGCCCTGCTTTCGGAGCCGGTTCGTGCAGTCGACCTTGACGATGGCGTTGTCAACGACGATCCCGAGGAGGACAACCATGCCGATGGCGGAAATGACGTTCATCGTCTGCCCGGTCAGGCCCATGGCCAGGACCGAACCGCAGAGGCCCATGGGAATCGTCAGAAGGATGAGCAAGGGATGCACCAGGGACTCGAACTGGGCGGCCATGATCATGTAGTTGAGGAGAACGGCCAGGAGGAAAGCGGCGACGAGACTCCGGAAGGACCCGGCCATCTCCTCCTGTTCGCCGCTTGTGAGGATCCGGAAGCCGGCAGGAAGGGCCATGGAATCGATGGCCTTCCGGATCGCCGGCATGACCTGGCTGATCTTTTTCCCCCTCAGGTTGGCTTTGACCAGGAACTCCCTCTGCTGGTCATCCCGCCGGATCTCGCGCGGGCCGCGGACGACTTCGGCGGTCACGAGCTCCCGAAGAGGGATGGACGAGTTCTTATAAGGGACCATCTCGTTGAGCAGCGTATCGATGTCCGTCCTTGACCCTTCCTCGAGCCGGACGCGGATGTCGCACTTCTTCTCCATCTCTTTGAAGGAACCGGCCACCCGGCCCCGGACGGCGTCGACGATGAAGCTGCCAACGACGGCCGGAGTGAGATCGCCGTAGTCGGCCAGGGCCTCGTCCCTGATCTTGACCAGGAACTCGGGCTTTCCCTCCCCGACGTCGGTGTTGATATCGGCGATCCCGGGCACGGTCTCGAGCTTGCCGGCCAGGTCCGAAGAGATTTGTTTCAACCTGTCGAGGTCGTCACCCCTGACCTTGAGCTCGACCTCGGCGCTGGAGAAGGCCAGGAACTCGGCCAGCGTGGACTGTTCGCGGATGATGGAGAAGCCGACGCTCTCGAAGGACGGAAACTTCAACCTCAGGGTTTCCATGAGGCGTTCGACGCCTGCCGGCGAGACGGCCTCGACGAAGACGCGGGCGGAGTTCAGAGAAACATCCGGGTTTATGGCCTCCATGCCGCTGACGATGCCGATCTGGGAATAGGTTAATCGCCTCTCCGGTTGTTGGGCCAGCCAGGTCTCGAGGGACGAGACGACCTCGGCCGTCTCGTCGAGGGAATAGGCCAGGGGCATCCTCAGGCTGATCTCGAAGGAGGAAGTCTTGAGTTTGGGCATGAACTCCCGCTTGATCTGGGTCCCAGTCAAGGTCATGACGGCGAAGAAAATGAAGAAAGGCATGAGGACGGCCCTCTTGTGGTCGAGCGACCAGACGAGGGAGCGGTGGTAAACCACGATAAATCTTTCATAACCGGAATTGAAGGACCGGGCGATCCGCTGAAGGAGGGGCATGAACGGCAAACCGATAAGGTGCAAGGCGTAAGCTGCGAGCTGGAGAAGGAAGCTCACGACGAAACGGATGGCCGACCCCAGGCTCTTGAACATGATCGTGCAGACGCCGCACGGCATCGGTCTTCCGCCCGAAACGGGCGGGGCGCCGGTCATTCCCGCGGCGGTTTCCCGCCCAATGTCCAACTTCCCGAACTTCCGCGAGGTCAGCATGGGAAGGAGGGTCAGCGAGATGACGAGGGATGACATCAGGGAGAAGGTCACGGTCAGGGCCGCGTCTTTGAAGAGCTGGCCGGCGACGCCGTGAACGTAGATGACGGGCAGGAAGACGACGACCGTGGTCAGGGCCGCGGCCGTGACCGCCAGCCCCACTTCCCGTGTTCCGATATCGGCGGCTTCCTTCATGCTTTTTCCGAGAGTCCGGTGCCTGAAGATGTTCTCGGAGACAACGACGGCGCAGTCGTCGAGCATGCCCACCCCCAGGGCCAACCCGCCGAGCGACATGATGTTCAGGGTGATATTGCCGACGAAGAGAAGATTGAAGGTGGCGATGATGGAAATGGGGAAGACGATGCCGATGATAAGGGGGGTTTTGACCTCCTGGAGGAAAAGGAGGAGGACCAGGAAGGCCAGGATGGCGCCTTCGATGATCTCGCCGGCGGTCGTGGCGATGGCTTCTTCGATGGACTTGGATTGCTCGGAGACGGTTTGGATGCGGACCTCGGGGTTCTCCCCGCGGAAGCCCTCGATGATCTCCCTGGCCGCCCGGGTGACCTTGACCGTGTTGGCCCCCGATTCCTTTCTGATGAGGACGCCGATGCTTTCCCGGCCGTTCAGCCGGGTCAGCCCTTCCCGCTCCTTTACGGAATCCTTGACCCCGGCCACATCCTTGAGCCGGATGACGCCCCGGTCCTTCGTCGTCTTGAGGTTGATCTCGCCGATCTCCGAGACGTCCCTGAACTCGCCCGAGACCCGCAGGGCATATTTGAACCGGCCCTTATGGATGGTCCCGCCCTGGAGGCCGCGGTTGAAGGCGTCGATGCGGGTCGAGACGGCCTCGACGCTCAGGCCGTAGAGGGAGAGGAGGCGGGGGTCGAGTTCGACCTGGATCTCCCGCTCGACACCGCCGGCGATGTCGGCCGAGCCGATGCCGTCCACCTGTTCGAGCCGCGGCTTGAGGAGTTCTTCGCAGAACTCCTTGAGTTCGACGAGACCCCGCTCCCCCGAGACGGCCAGGACCATGATGGGCCTGTCCTTGGGGTCGAGGGCGATGATGACCGGATTCTCAATGTCACGGGGGAGTTCGTCCCGGGCGCCGTCGAGCTTCTCCCGCGTGTGGAGCAGGGCAAAATCCATGTTCGTCCCCCAGGCGAACTCGAGGGTCAGGTAGGAGACGCCTTCCTTTGAGATGGATTCGACGCCTTGGAGGCCGGGGATCCGACTGACAGCGGCCTCGAGAGGGGCCGTGACCAGGGTCTCCATCTCCTCGGGGGCGACTCCCGGGTACTGGGTGACGACGGAAAGCTTCGGATAGCTGACGTTTGGCAAGAGATCGACGCTGAGTCGGCGGAGGGAGACAAAGCCCAGCAAGACGACGGCGAGGGTGAACATGGCGGTCGTCACCGGCCGGTCGATCGAAAAGCGGGCAAGCCTCATGTATTCATTTCCAAAAGAAAAGACGCCGTGGAAACCAAGAAAGTGTCAGTGGGCCCTGCCTTCGGGACAAAAACGGTCAGAGTTCACGGATTTGTCGGGCGCCTCGCGCTTTGATTGACTTACAGGAACGGCTGATATATTTTAGAAATTAGGTGCCAAAGGATTCCTTGATGCTGTCAAAAAAAAGTTCAGTTTTACGGATCGTCGTTTTCACCATGGCCTTTTTTGGCGCCGGAGCGGCCTTCGGGGCCGGGCAGGATGTGGTCACCGGAATGAAGACGTTCCTGGCCAGGGACGCCGTTCATCCCGGCGAAACCTTCAAGGCCGCCCTCCGCTTGTCCATCGGCCCGGACTGGCATATCAACGCCAATCCCGTGAACGACGATTTCCTCATCCCCACGACGTTAGAGTTCGGGGAAGGCAGGAATTTCATGGTTGTAAACACCCTATACCCCCCTCCCCTCCCGGCCCGCTTCGAGTTTTCGGAATCCGAAGTCTATGTCTACGCGGAGAGCGCCCTCATCGGCGTCCTTATCAAAGTTGGAAACAAGGTCCTTTCCGGGATATACACCCTCAAGGGGGCCCTCACCTACCAGGCCTGCAACGACAGCTCCTGCCTTCCTCCCGAGACCCTGAGCGTCGAGTTCGAGGTCAAGGTCGTCGACTTTGAAACGCCGACCGGGGAGGTTAACGCGGAGATCTTTTCGCGGATTTGCTTCGATAAGTAAGATCCGACAGGAGTTATTAGAATTCCAATCCGAGGCCGACCCCGGCCGAAAGCCCGCCGAGGTTGGCTTGGACCTCCAGGGGCTGGACGGAACACGTGCTCCATGTTCCCTGGACATCCATGAAAAAGGGCGCCCCCAGCTTGAATACGAGGCCGGCCCGGACGACGAATCCGATGGCGCCTTTTTCCACGGCTCTGATGCTGTTCGTTTCCTTAACCTGGAAGTAGCCCAAGCCCGCGCCCACATAAGGCATGAGCTTCCCGATGGCAAGATAGACCTTCGCGCCCGCGGTCAGAGGGGCGATCCTGACTTTTGTCTCTTCTTCGGTGAAGTTGAGCTTGCCGACCTTGGAAAAGTAATCCCCGCCGGCCCAGACGCCGATCCGCTTGGTGAGCTTGAAACCCAGCTCCCCGCCCCAACTCATTCCGTTGCCGTAAATATCGCGAAAGACCTGGTCCGTCGGATTGAAATAAGAACCCCGGGCCTGGATGGTCAGACTCTCCGCCCGGACGAGTCCCGCGACGGTTGCGAGCAATAAGATCCCCGTCCAAACGCCGCGCGATGCGCTCATTTTTTCGCTTCCTTCCTATCTCCATAAAAGAAGCCCATATTTCATCCTTTTCCAAATTCGGAGAGGCCGGACCGCGCGGGCTTCTTTGACAGGAATTCGTGGCCGATGCTCCCGAACGGACAAACGTTTTCGCACTTAAGGCACCGGATGCAGTCCGGGCTGTTGGGGGACTCGTAGATCCTGACGTTCACGGGGCACTCGCGTTGGCATTGACCGCAAAGAGTGCACGTTTCCTCGTCCACCGTCATCCGGAACAAGCTGGCCTTGTTGAATAGTCCCAGGATCGTCCCCAGGGGACAGGTGGTCCGGCAGAACGGCCGCATGACGAAGACCATCCAGACCAGGAATCCAGCCAGGATGGCCGTCTTCCAGGCGAAAAGAAAGCCGAGTTGGTTTCGGACGCTTCCGCTGAGGATGGCCAGAGGAATCCCGGCCTCAAGCGTTCCCGCCGGGCAGATCCACTTGCAGAACCAGGGCTCTCCGCCGCCGAACTCGTCGAGGACGAGGAGGGGAAGAAGGATGACCATGACCAGGAGGACGACGTATTTCATATAGGTCAGGAACTTCGGGACCTGAAATTTCCTCGAAGGGATCTTGTGGACGAGCTCCTGGACGAGCCCGAAAGGACAGAGCCAGCCGCAGGGGATCCGACCGACGAGGCTCCCCACGGCGGCCAGGCTCCCGACGACATAGAGACCGAACTGTCGGCGGGCCAGGGACAGGTTGAGCTTGACCGAGCCAAGGGAGTTCTGGAGCGACCCGATGGGGCAGGCGCCGACGGCCGAGGGACAGGAGTAGCAGTTGAGCACCGGGACGCAGACGCCCTTTGTCGGTCCCTGGTAGATCTTCGCCCTGAAGAAGGACGGGAGCCAGATGTTGGCCGCGGCCGCGCCCAGGGCCTGAAACCAGCGGCGTTTCTTTTGAGTGTCCGTCATGATCGCCGGGCCTCACCCGATCCCGACGCATCCGAGGCAGACCGTCCTAGCCTTTTCCAGGACCGCCCCGTACTCGCCCGAAGCGAGCCCGATGCCGACGAGGGCAAGCGCGATGATGAACAAGATGATCGCCCATTTTTTTTTCATGCCCGTTCCTCCAGCCAGAGCTCAGTTTTCCGGTTTTCGGACGACCCGGACCGTCCGGATCTCGTAGGGCTTCAGGGTCAAGCGGACCTCGCGGCCCTCGTCGGAGATTTCAACCGGACCTTTTTTACCACGAACCGGCCGCTCGAGCAAATCCGCGTTCTCCGCCGCGACGGTCCAGGGCAACAAAACTCTTACGTCGGTCGTCCTGCCGAAGGTCTCGCAGAACCTGAGAATGAGTCCTCGCTCGGCGTAGCCCGTCTCCTTCTTGAACGCCGTGAGGACCGCGTTCTCCGGCTCGACGCGGATGAACGAGCTTTCGGGTCCAAGGCTTCCCGCGTGGGCCATGACACGGCGGACGAGGAGCGGATTATTGAACTCGTAGCCCCTCCGGATCGTTCCCGCTTCCTTCCATGAACCCGGGTGAGGGTAAAGGGCATAGCCGAGTTCCTGGGGTCCCCTGTCCGCTTCGGGGTCTGGAGCGGTCGCGCCGTGGACGATCGACATTCTCAGGACGTTATCCTTGACGTCGAAACCGTATTTGCAATCGTTGAGAAGACTCAATCCGTGACTTTCCGACCCGTCGGTCACGTCCACCCATTTCAGGGACGGGACCTCGGTCCCGTCGGCCGGCCTTGATATCGTCCCGTAGGGGATCTCGAACTCGGCCGAGGCGTCGCGTGCGTTCACCGGGAACGAGGCCTTGATCATGACGTTCCTTTCCTGCCAATCCAGCTTCATGGCGAAGTCCACACGCGCGACACCCGAGTACAGGATGATGTTCTGCTCGAATGTCGAGTTCCCGAATGACGTCCGAACGCGGAGGACACCCCTGACCGGGCCCCGTTCGACGACCTCTATCTCCGCCCCGTTCTCCCCGATGTCGGCGATCTTGTCCTTCAAATCCAGTTCCCAGGCCGACATGGATTCAGGTTCGTCGGCGATGGCCTGGAGGACGTTGGCCGGGCCAGCCAGCATCTCGCGGCCGGTCCTTTTGTCGAAAAGGCTCCTGATCCAGCCGGTCCTTTCATCGAGGACGATCTTGAAGTATTCATTCTCCAGGCCTGTCGGTGAGACCTCGAGGAAAGTCGCGGCGTCGGCGGGAGAGCCGGCGGCGAAGGCTCTGAACATCTTGTAACCAAAGGAAGGGACGCCGGGAGCGACGAACACGACGCGGGTGAAGGTCCGGCCTTCTTTCTCGGTCCTGCCTATGATCTGAACGGGCACATCCGTGCCGGCCGGGTCCAGCAGCCGGATCACCGAAGGCGCCGGACCGGGGCCGAGGTCGATCTCGGCCGCGACCGGTTCCGTCCTTTCCCAGAAGAGGGAATTGAAGACGACCAGGGGGACCCCCTCCCCCCTTGTATCGATGGCTCCGCCGATGGTCTCCAGGGAAAAATTCAAGGCCCGTTCCCCTCTCTCGAAAGCCTCATCATAGAATCTTTGAACCTCATCATAAACCGGGCCGATGCTCGAGCCGTCCAGGATGTCATGGAACTGGTTCCTCAGGACGATCTTCCAGGCTTCGTCCAGGTCCCGTTCCGGATAGTAATCGCGGTATCCGGATGTCGCGGCCAGGGCCGAGAATTTCTCCGCGGCCAGAAGCAGGTTTTCGGCCTTTCTGTTGTTCTTTTTAGTCGAAGCCTGGGTCGTGTAGCAGGCGGGGAACGTGAAATTCAGTTCTTTTGCGACCGTGGGAAACCGAAGTCCCGAGGATTCGAGCTTCCGGAAGTATGTTGCCGGCACGGCGAACTCCATCTTCGGCTGGGACTTGTCCTTCCGGAACCGTTTGTAGGCTTCGACATCCCCGTCCCTCGGACCTCCCCCGTGGTCGCCCTCGCCGTAGAGGACCATGAAATCCCGGGCCGGCGTCTGTCCGGCCGCGGCGCGAAAAATGTCCGAGAGGCCGTTCTTCAGATTGAAGTTATACCATCCCTGAGGCACATAAGACAGGACCTTGGAACCGTCCCTCCCTTCCCACCAGAAGAGCGGCGTGTTCTCCGGGGCGCACCGCCCGAAGACATAATACCCGATTCCGGCTTCCCTCAGGATCTGGGGAAGCTGCCAGCTGTGACCGAAAGAGTCGGGGTTCCAGCCGACCGTGACATCCACGCCGAACTTCTCCAGGAAATATCTCTTGCCGTACAGAAGCTGGCGCGCCAGCGATTCCCCGTCCGGCATGTTGAGGTCGGGTTCGGCCCACATCCCCCCGACCGGGACCCAGGTCCCCTTTCTCACCATGCTCCTAATCTCTTCGAAAAGGGCCGGATTGAGTTTCTCGATCGCCTCGTAGACCGCCGGTTGGCTCTGGGCGAAGGTCAGTCCGGGCATTTTTCTCATCTGGGCGAGCGTCCCTTGGAACGTGTGGATGGCGATCTCGTGGACCGTTTCTTCCCAGCGCCAGAGCCAGCTCAGGTCGACATGGGCGTGGCCGACGAGGTGAGCGGTGTAAGAACGCGGGTTTTTCAAGCCCTGGGCCGGGTCCTTTTCAGCCTTTTCGGCCGACCCGGACAGGACGGAAAAAAGGAAAAGAACGAAGAACAAGCCAAGGACGAGGATATCGCGTTCACGCTTCAGGCTCATGGTTTCTGCCCCCTTTCTTGCATCTATCAAGGCGCGATCGTAATCAAACCTCCGGAAACTGATGCACCCGGCACGTCGTTCCGCAGGACACGTGCTTAAATTCAACCGATCCGGCTTCTCTTTACCCTTTTTTTTTAGGTTCCGAAGTGCAGTTCGGGCAGCGGACCGCCTTGATGGAGATCGTCGTGAAGCAATAGGGACACTCTCTCGTCTCCGGCTCCGAACGCAGCCCCGATGATGATGCCCACCGCCATGTCGAGGACGCTGCCTTTCATGGCAAACTCTCTGAATTCCTTGAACATTTTCTCCTCCTTGAAAATGCTTATTTACCCGGACTCGTTTCGACGGGGAGGGTGTCGATGTTGCTCCATTCGTTGAAGCTCCCGTCGTAGTTCTTGACCTTCGGATATCCCAGGATGTATTTCAGCGTGAAGTAGACGTGCGAAGCCATCTGCCCCTGGCCGCAGGACACGATGATGGTCTTCTCCGGAGTGACCCCCTTTTCCATATAAGCTTTTCTGAGGACGTCGACGTCCTTCCACGTCCCGTTATTGTTGAGGTCCTCGACCCAAAAGTGGTGGATGGCCCCCTTGATGTGTCCCTTCCGCTTCCACGTGCCTTTCTCTCCGGAAAAAAGTTCGGCCGGGCGGACATCAATGAGGACGCTCTTGGCGGTGTCCCTATTCTTGACATCTTCAAGGGTGGCCCGGACGCCGGGGTCCATTTCTCCCTTCCATTCGTACCCGACCGGCTTGATCTTCGGGTATTCCTGAGAGAGCGGACGGCCCTGCCTCTTCCAACCCTGGAACCCGTCCTGCAGGATGGCCCAGGACCGGTGCTTGACATAATCGAGGGCCCAGACCATGTAGGCGGCCCGGTAATGATTGATCTCGGAATAGATGATGACCGTCATGCCGCGGCCGACGCCCATTTCTCCGAGGAGCTGGGCCAGGGCGGACGGCGGCATCAGTTTTCCTGGGACCCCCTTGTCGGGCCAGCGAAGGGCCTCCGAGTCTAGGAAAACGGCCCCCTGGATATGCGCTTCCCAATAATCTCGAATGTCTCCCCTCATGTCGATGATCCTTACGTTCGGGTTCGTCAGGTTGGCCGCCAGCCATTCGGGCTGAACGAGCCGCGAGGAGGGATCCTGGCCCATGACCGCCGGCGTTCCGGTCAGAGCGAGAACGAGGGCCAGGGCCGCCATGGGATGGGCCATGAATGACCGGGTTCTTAACATGTCCGTCTCCTTCCTGGGCGTGATCGCCATCACTTCTTCACCAGAGGGAATGAGGAGATCCGGAGCCTGGCGCAGCCCATCGGGATGAGCGTGACCTCCTCCACCGCGGCATCCGTGGCCACGGGTCCCCGCGGCACCTTCCCCACCATCCGATCATCGGCCGTCCAGGATGGGATCTTCCGGGCCCTCGCCCTGAGGACGATGGGCGCGGCTTCCGGCTCGAACGGCTGATCGATGGGTTCCTTTCGGCTTTCGATTCGGATCGTCGCGGCCGGATCGAGCGGATCGACGGCCAGCCCGTAGTTCCAGGCTGTCGTAGGCAGGAGCTCGAGGGCGGGCCACTCGTCCGTGCCCCCATAGCGCTGCCACTGCTCTCCGATCTTCAGGGAATACCAGAGCGGTCCTCTTCGAACGGACACCGAGTTGCCGATCGTCGGCCAGGTCTGGACCATGATCCGCGGGCGGAATTCAAGCCTCAGCCGGTCCCCGTCCCGCCATTTCCTCCGGATGACCAGATACTTTCCGGGACGGGGGTCCGCTTTCAGCGCCTCCCCGTTGAGGCTGACCGATCCTCCGTCCCACCAGGATGGGATCCTCAAATAAAACGGGAACTCGACGGGCTTGGCCGTTCCCATCGTGAAATCGATGACGTCGCCGAAAGGATAGGCCGTATCCTCCGAGACCCGGACCTCCGCCCCGTCCCCCACTCTGGCCGTGACGGCGGAAGGGGCGAAGAGCGCCGCAGCCAGCCCGTCGTCCGATGTCGCCATCCAAAGGTGCTCAGCGAAATAGGGCCAACCGAAGGCCACGTTGTGCTGGCAGCAGCGGTAGCTCCAGGGGTCATAGGAGAGGAGCGTCCCGCCGTTCTGAAAATCGTGTCCCCCGGTGCTGTCGCAGGAGATGAGGTTGGGCGCCGTAAGGTAATGCAGGCCTTTGAGGTCGGGCGTCATCGAAGCGGGAAGGGAATTGAACGCGATCTCCTCGCACCGGTCGGCGTATCGGGCGTCTCCGGTGATCTTGAGGAGAGATTCGAAGCTGGACATGAACTCGACCATCGAGCAGGTCTCGGCGCCTTGGCGTGGGTCCCCGTATCCGGGGCGGATGTTCTCGTCGGCCCCGAACATCCCCCCGGGCTGCTGCCCGTAGGCTTCCATGACCTGCTTATAATTGGCTTCTACGGCATCGATGAGCGTCTGGTCCTTCGCCTGCTGGTAGTAGGTCCCCGGTTCACGGATGCCCATGGTGATGTTCACCCCGTGATAGAAGGAGCTTTCCTCCCAATTCTTGTCCCTCTGGTCGCTCAGGATGGGCGATGTCCAATCCGAAGTCCTCTCGTGTAGCCTTCGGCCCAGGTCGAGGAGGAAACTATCCCCGGTCCGGTTGTAGAGCCAGTAAACAACCTCCAGGTTGTCGCCGCCCCTGAGCTTCTGCCAGCTCCCGGGAAGGAGTTCCTCGTCGGGAAGGCCGTTCTCGTAGCGGAAGTATCGGGTCATGAACGGCAGCACCCTGGTGTCCCCGGTGGCTTCGTGGTAACTCCTCAGGGCGAAAAGCATGACCATGTTGGGCCAGAGGTCGTGGTTCTCCCTGTTGTCCACGGGACCGAAATAGCCATCGGACTGCTGGCTCTTCAACGCCAGCTCCAGCCACCTTTTGGTTTTTGAGATGATCTCCTGGTCCTTCAGGACGTAACCAAGGTCGCCGTAGCCCTTGAGCCAGTAAGGCATTTCCTCCCAACCCTTGCCCTTAAGAGTGATCCAGCCGCTGTCGTCCTTGAGGAACCGGCTGATCTCCGCCAGCCGCCCGGTGAACCCGCCGCGCATGAGCTTAAGCTGGCCGACGAGCCATCCCTTGGGTTCGACGGACCCGATGGGCAATTTGACCAGGGGGCTTCCGAGCAAGGGCGCCCGGTTGGAGACATAGTGACGGTTGCCTCCGGCGAATGGGGGCGTCTTGACGAGCTCGATGCCGGTGGTCTTCTCAGCCGCGCTAAGGCTTCCGGCAAGGGCCGAGACGGCAAAGACGGCGATGATGAACAAAGGCGCCAGGCTGTTTCTCATGTCCTTCTCCTTCGGCTTTCGGCCGTCACATCCGGCCGGCCTCCCGCCTTGGCGACCGGATGGCCTTGATCGTTTATATAAGTCAAAAACGCGAATATTTCAAGTTTGACGAGCGGGAATATACCCTGCGGCTTGCCGCGGGGAACCGCTCGTCGGAGGATCCAAGGGGGTATGCCCCCTTGGTCGCAGGGCGCGGGTCCATGCCCCGCCCGAGAAAGGGAGGCAGGGAGCGAAGCGACCGTTGGAAGGGGGAAACGCGAAGCGGGTTCCCCCTCCAAGTTGACGGGGTCCGAACCTTATGATATCTTGGCCGGCAAGAAAGGGAAGAATGGACACAACGGCTTTTGACATCGTCCTGTTTGCGCATTTCGTCAGCTTGATCGTGGCCTTTGGGTCGGTCTTGGTCATCGATTTCTTTGGCCTGCTCTGGATTTTCAGAAAGCATTCCCTGTCCCACGTGTTCAAGGTCGCCGGCGTCACGCAGAAACTGATCTGGATCGGCTGGGCGGGTTTGGTCGCCTCGGGGGTTCCCCTCCTCGTCATGAAGGCCTCCGTGGACAACCTGACCAAACTCAAGATCTTCCTCGTTCTGCTGGTGGGCCTCAACGGTTTATTTCTCGACGCCGTCAAAAGGGTGGGAGAGAAGGTCCCCGAAGGCGCCAAGCTGCCGGCAGTCCTCATTTACCACATGGGCCTGACCACCGCCATCTCGCAACTGGGCTGGTGGGGAACGGTCGTCATCGGCTTCATCCATCACAATATCGAGCACGTCGTCCAATGGCCGAAAAATTCCGGACTCTTTATGGGCGTCATCGCCGCCTTCTTCCTTGGGGCCTATCTGGCCGGAAAATTCATCTTTCGAAAGAAGAAATGATCCAGGCGGTACGACGCCCGCCCTCTCCGGCAATCATTAGAACCAATAAGGAAAACGGCTGTTCCCGTCGGCTTCGAAGATCCTGACGACCTCTCCACTTTTCAGATCGAGGGTATAAAGCTGATAGGCGGTCTTTCCTTTTTCCTTGGGGCTCGAAGAAAATACGATCATGTCGCCCGACGGCGAAAAGCAGGGATAATAATCGTGGTGATTTGGGCGGCCGGGGGTCATGTTCCTCTTGCCGCTGCCGTCGGTGTTCATGACGAAGACATCGCCGAGTCCGTCGTCATCATGGCAGACGTAGGCGACCTTGGTTCCGTCCGGAGAGACCTTGGGACGACAGCTTCCCTTTTTTGTCAGCTCGGTGTACTTTCGGCCGGGGACGTTGTACTTGGCCACAAGCCAACCCAGGAAGACCTTCCCGGTGAAAAAGATCTCGTCTCCGGCGAGGTCCGTGAAGGCAAGAGCTGTGCTGCTGAACGGCTGATCGGGAAACAGCGGTCTTGAGATCCCCGTCGCGATGTCCAGGGCCATGGTCTTCAAGGTATTCCTTTTAACCTCCAGGTCGTAGTAGACCTGGCTGTCGTCCGTGCCCCAGGAGGGGGATGTTTCGTTGCGCGGATCGCTCGTGAGCCGTTGGATCGCCCGGCTTTTCAGGTCCAAGAGATAGATGTCGTAGCTGCCGGCGCGGTCCGAGGTGAAGACGATCCTGTCGCCTTTTCGGTCGGGCACGGGCCATTCATCGGAGGCCGGGTTATCTGTGAGCTTCGTCAACCGGTTCCGGGTCAGGAGATAGATGTCGTCATTCCCGCCGAAATCCGAATTGAAGACGATCCTGCTTTCCCGGTCGAAGTTAATGATCTGGCCGGCAGCCCCCGTCGGCAGGAGGAGCAGGAACGAAAATAAAATCGTCAGGAACCCCCTCGACAGCCACTCTTTCACTATGTTATCATTTTAGGCCAAACGCGGCACGGTTTCAATAGGCCAGGCAGAGATTCCCCAACTGAGGCTAGGGCGGCGCGTTTTCTTTGCCCTGACAGGTACTGAGCCGGAGCCGGGGGACGAAATAAGCCGGGAAGTCAGGGTCTTGACAAGAAAATCATGTGTTTTTTGGGCTGATGAAAAACCCTGCTTCAGGGGAGCTTTTCCCCCCAACTGGAATTTCAGCGTGGTAATTGTGCTGGTGGCGCTGTCCAACCTCGCGGCGGGCTTTTCCATTGCGAGGCCGGGAAAAGAGAAAACGGCCTGAGCGTCACTTGATGTAGCCCAGGGACTTCAATTCCTCGATATTCTTTCGGTTGCGGTCGCGATCTTCCTTCCGGGGCTGGTGTTTCATTTTGGTGTAAACCGTAGTCCGAACCGGCCATTTGGAAGTGAAGGCCTCCAGGAGCGGCCGTCCGTCCATGTCCCGACCCACGGGCAGGCCGTTGAGATAAAGGATCGAGGGGGCGATATCGTAAACCGTAGCTTGGATCTCGGCGTTGCGTTTGACGTCCGGCCCCAGGATCATCAGGATGCCGTCCGGCGGCGGTATCCCCGAGGGAAGTCCGTAATGGTTGTAGCCCTTGGAGGTCAGCTGGAACCCGTGGTCGGAGAGGATGATCAGATAAGCGTTCTCCTTGACCGCCCTGTCGTAGATCTTTTCCAGCAAGACCTCCTTGTCCTTCAGCAAAGGCAGGGAGACATCCGCCATCTTAAGGTTGAACTCCGCCAGGTCCTCTGCGGAGGGTTCGCGGTTTCTGATCAGGGTGTTGACGCGGTCATGGTATTCCTTTTCCAGGAACCGCGTACCGAAGTGATAGAAAACGTCGGGGAACCGGTAGTAGGCCATGAACAGGTCGTAATCGTCCTTCTTAAGGTAGCGGTCAACGAGGAGGTCCTCGACACGGTTGTAGACCAGAAACGATCTCCAAACGCCCAGGATGGGAACCCTGCCTGGGTCCTCCCCATAACGCTCCCGGTATTGGAGGAGATAGTCGGGAATCCCCATTTCGCTAACGAGCCGTGGGTAATTGAAAGCACCCTCATGTTGAACGCGCTTGAAATATTCAAGGAGTCCCTTGAACTCGGCCCTGGGATAGACCGTGTCCGAGAAGTCCCGGGAACCCTCTTTGCGGGAGAAGCTCCGTAACAGGGCCGAGGCAAACGAAAACGAAACCATAACGCCCCTGACGGCGTCGGGTGGATCGGTGACGAACCAACCCAGGACAATGCTTCGCCGGCCCTTTTCGTCCATCATTTCCCAAATCGAAGGCGTCCGTTTCTCGGAGCTGGAATACGGGACCTGGATCTTCTGCTCGTTCACGAAGGACCAGTCGACGATCCCGTGTTTGAGCATGCTTTTGCCCGTCGCGATGCTGGTCCAAACCACGGCCGACTTCGTTGGGTTTATCGTCCGCAGCCGCGACCAAGCCCCGTTCTCTTTCAGCTTCTTGAAGACCGGGAGCTTGCCCTGCTCGATCAAGGGATCGAGCAGGTCCCACGTGGCCCCGTCCAAGCCGATCACATAGATGCGCGCCTTCCGGCCTCCACCCGGGCGGGAGATCATCCGAACAGCTAAAAACGCCAGGCAGACAGTCGCGATCGCACCCAGCGCGATCCAGGCGATCCTCTTTCTTTTATTCATGTCATTTTTCTTTTAGGCGGCCACTCCTCAAGTACCGCTCCTCGATCCAGTATACGCTTGGAGGAAAAATCCTTCAATAACGGGGATGGTTCCCAAAATTGCCGATAGGATTTTTACTTCTCAAGCGATGACGCCGAATTTTGTTGATACCCGGAATTCGGCTTTTTTTTCTGTTCCTCGTTGAGTTCGATCTTCCCTTTGTTCCCCTTCCTTTTCCGGGTCGCTGCGGCATGCAGGAACCGGTCGGCTTCGCTGAGCCATTGCCAAAGGACCGGAAGGTTCCCGCCAGAGCATCAGGGCCAGGAGTTCATGCCATCGCCTTTTCAATCACGCCACCTTTTCGTTTGGATTCCAGTGTTTATTTGTTTCCTATTATTTTACTACCAGGCCTGTCCGGTCCCTGACCGAATGGATTCGGCGGCAGCCGTTTCCGGACCTTAAAGATTCGAGGCGCCAGATTCCCTAGTATGCTTTGATAGGCCTCGCAAGGGGTCCAGCATTGCGGGCAATGGAAATTTTCAATTTCCTGTTGCACCTGGACGGCGCTTTCCGATTTCCAGATCGATAGCAGTCGATAATCGTGGCCCCGGATATTGCCGATAGTCCGCTCATACATGCTGCAAGGAAAAATGTTGCCCGAAGGATCCATAAAGCAGGAGGATCGGAGGGCATGGCAGGGAATGGGGGTCAGGCCGGTGAACAGATAGGTTTCAATCTTTTTCAAATAGGACCATTCCAAAAAAGAAATCGGGTGAAACTTCAGGCGGCGCAACTGGCGATATCGGCTAATTTGTTGCAGGATATTTTCCTTTTCCCGAGGCGTTAAGGGCTGTTCTGTATTTCCATAATAAAAAGAGGTGTGGTAAACGTTGATATGGAAGTCATCGTAGGTCAACCAGGGGCACTCTTTTTGGGCGGCCTCAAAGGCGGTTTCAAACTGATCGAGATTAAAAGGGGAAAGGGTCAGGCCTAAAGCCGATTTTATGCCCGGCAGACCATGAACTTCCTGAAAGGTCTTGATCTGGCGTTTCCACCCTCCTCGAATCCCACGAATGTCATCGTTCAGCTTTTCTGCGCCATCCAAACTGACGGTGATAAATAATTCCGGCGGCTTTAAAGTCAGGATCTTTTCGATTGTCGAAACAATGGTTTTGGTTAAAAAACCATTGGTGGGGAAATTAAGGAGCAATAGCTGGGGGCATTGATCCAAGATGACCTTTACGATATCCAGCAGATCGGGCCTTAAGAATATTTCACCGCCGGTCAAGTGGATCCAGGAAAATTGGTTGGATCTTTCAAAAAAATTTTTAATTTCCTGAAAAGACAATTCGTTGGCCGGCTTTCTTTGCCAGATATTGCAGGTCCGGCAACGATAATTACAGCGGTTAGTCAGGGAATAGGTCAGCTTATACGGGAAGGGGATCCGTTTAACGTTGGAGATTAAAATGTTTTTGGCTAAATCTAAATAAGGCTGGACGATCATGGTTAAAAATAATTCTTCAGAAAACACCACCCAAAACGAAGCCAGGCTGTTTTTAATTTAATGGTCGACTTCCCGTGTTGACGCTCGTATTCATGGCTGGGCACTTCCGTAAGCCGATACCCCTGTCTGGCGCATTTCATGACCATTTCCTGTTCAATGGAGTGGCTATTCTCTTTAAGGTTTAACTTTCGGGCCACCTGGGCGTTGATGGCCCGAAATCCGTTTTGGACATCCGTCAATCGGATTTCCCAGCGGTAATTGATCAACAGCAGAATGATATGGGATCCGGTCATTCGAATGAATCTGTTAATGTCCCCGTGGAGTTCATCACTTCCCCCCGTCATCCGGGATCCAATGACCAAGTCGGCCCTTCCCTCCCGGATGGGTTGGACCAGTCGGGGGATATCCTGGGGGTCATGGGAGCCATCGGCGTCCATAAAGACCAGGATATCCCGGGCCGCCTCCTGAATGCCGACCCGCACTCCGTCGCCTTTGCCTTTTCCATGGTCGCTGACCACCCGGACCCCCATTTTTAAGGCGATTTCCCGGGTGTTGTCGGTCGAATGGCCGTCGACCACCAGGAGGTCATCTACCAGAGGTCGGGAGCTGCGCAGCACCTCTTCAATGGTGGCCCCTTCATTTTTTGCCGGAATAATCAATGTAATCTTCATGTTGGATGTCACCTGTTCAGGTATTCATAAACGGCTAAAACCCATTCCGTGATTGAATTAAAGGCCGCCACTCGGTTGTTTTGGTTAAGCTGTAGATACAATACCCGCCATAATCCAATGGCAGAAAAGACGGGAAAGTTTTAAGCGTCCTTGGCCCAAAAAATGAATCTGCGGCTTTAATGATATCGGCATGGCTGGAAACATGCTCCTCTTCCAATTTGGCTGAGGGCAATAAATGATAAGACACTTTAAGCAGGAAATCGGTGATGGGATTTTTTATCGGAAAGCCCAGCACGATCCGACCGCCTATTTTGGTGATTCGCCGGATTTCTTTTAAGGCCTGGAGGGGCTGGTGGAGATGCTCCAGGACGCTGACCATGACGACACCGTCAAAACTTTCCGGGGCGAAAGGAAGGTGGAGCACCGATCCTTCCACCAGGTGAACGGCGATGTGCTCTTTTTGCGTCATGTCCTTAACCCGATCCATTTTACCATGCATGTCAAGCGCGAATAATCGATGACAATGAAAGGCCAATTCCTTTAAAAAAACCCCGGAACCGCAGCCGATATCCAACAAGGCCTCATACCACCGGGGTCTTAATTCGGAGACGGCCAGTTCCAGTCGTTTAATAAACAAACGGCGAATGATCGGAAAATAATAGAATTTCAAGGGATCGGCAATTTCGGTCGGTCGAATATGGGCTTTTCGAGGAAGATGAATCAATGGTCCTTCCTTTTAGAAACGGTTAATTTTATAAAGCCGCACCGGAAATTTGTTGATCGTATAGGTCTTGATAAGGATCGCTCGCTCCATAATTTCCGGATATTTTTCAATTAAAAAACGCAGTTCCTCCTTATTGTTCCCATCCCAAAGGAACAAGTGAGTGACGGGATATTTGACAAAGGTATTGTCATAATTGAACCAATTCTTGCCTAAATTCAGGGAACGGTGCTGGTTTTCAATCGTGGCCAAAGGAGCCCAGAGCCCGGCAATGAGGGCCTCACCCGGCAGCCTTCTCAGGTCACGAGAAGCATTCCGAACCGTGTAGGCCGGCGATCGGACCCAGCGGAAGTAGTGAGCGCCATGAATGATCAGGCTCAAGCCAATGAGCCCCACCACCGCAGAGCGGAGAAACAGATGGGGGCGCCGATCCCGATCCGATCCGGCCATCGTCAGGCCCAGGAGCCTCCGCCTCGTCAATAAAACCAGCATAAAAATGGAGACCAGGCCCAAAAGGGCCAAGGTTCCCATTATCAGCTTTTTATAGCCAAGAGAATACTGACCAACAAACAAAATCCAAAGCATAAAAAACCAGCCCTTCATTAAGACCGGCTTCAGGTTGAAATTCCCCGAATACGACCAGTTCCAGATTTTAGAGAGGAGCAAGGCCGTCAGAATAATCAGGGGCGGGAGGAGGGGCACATAGTAACGCAAGGGACGGTAATTGAGGCCGTTGATGGCCAGATATCCTCCCAACAGCCACAACAAAAGAAAGACGTCCAGAGGTTTGATTTTTTTCCAGTCTTTTAAAAGGGTCAGGAAAAGCCAGGGAAAAATGGAGAGCCCGACTAGAAGCTCGACCGGGCACAGGGAAAAATATTTCAAGAGAAGCGGGGAAGTCACATGGCTCCAATACTGCCCGAGATCCCTAGGCATCGCCAGGCGAAACCAACTTCGCATTATGGAGTCAAAGCACCCTTGATTAGGCAGGAAAAAGAACCCGTACCAAGCGATATAAGAAAGGCCTAATCCGCTTAGGAAGAAGCCTAAGGACCGGAGCCCTTTTTTGAGGCCCCCGGCCTCTCGGACCTTTGGCAGGATGGCCCATACGAGGGACAGAGCGGCGGCCAGGATAAAATACAGGGCCATAGCCTTGGTGATATAACAGATAAAGGCACTGACCCCGGCTAAAATAAAATAGGGAGGCTTTTCCAAGCCCCGATGCCAGAGGTACAGGGTCAACAGCATAGGAAAAACCAAGAAGGTATCGTTCAAACCGATCCGGTTATACATCAGAAAGATATAGTTAAAGCCCAAGAGCCCCACAGCCAGTAAGGCCGTCGGCCAATCCCGCTCACGACGAAGAGTGAGAAGAAGCAGCCAGAAACCCAGGAAAAGAAGGAAAATATTGACCAGGCGGAGCGGAATCAGACCCACCCCCAGAACAGAAAAAAAGCTATATTCCAAAAGGGTTTGCAAGGGACTATAAATCAAGGGATTCCATTCGTCGCTGATCCATTCTCCGAAAAGGACTTTATTCCTGGCATTATGGGCCAAGGCCATCTCATCCCCGAAAAAACCACCGCTCCAATCCAGATTCAAGGGGGGATCGGCCTCTAAATGAATGAGCCGCAGGGCTAAGATAGCAATGAAGATGATCCCTATGGTCAACGGTATCCGATATCTATGAAAAAAATGATTTTCGGCCGGTCGACTATTTAAAGGCATATAGGAGCCCTCCTCAAGAGGAGCTTCCCCAGAGGACCCCCAGCAACCCAAAAACCAGCAAGGCGAAGACCCCGTACCCCTGGCAGGCGGAATGGACGAAAACCTGGGCCTCCTGCCGCGTTTCGCCTTGAAGACACCCGCGTCCAGACTGGAAGTTCACGGTCTCGGCGAAGGAGTCTATCTCGACGCTGACAAAACGGACTCGCAACCATCATTTCCAGGGAAGAGCAGCCGAGATCGATCGGAAAACCGGCCGGCCACCGTCTGAATCCTTGACCACGCGTCACAGCCCACCGCCTTGAGCGTCTGAACTTGCGTTTTCTTTAAATTTATGAATTAATCGGGCTAGATAAGACCGAGTCAATCCCCAGAAGGATTTGCTGGCGAAAAGCGCTGATTAGGTATCCGAGGGCGTAAAAGGAAAATGCGATCAACAACCAATTTAGCTGGACCGACCGGATGGCCTCCCAGATCGGTCTGAGGGCCAAATTACGAAAAAGAATCATGATCAAGACCAGACTGACTGTAATCTTCAATAGGACTAAAAATAAAGCATAAGAACTTTCTTTTTCTGCGGCAGGGCGAATTCCCGCTCCGGGCGATGAATCTCCTCTCCTCATCATGCCGGTAGTATATCGCCGTCCGAGCGGCGATGTCAACAGCCCCCGAAAAGAGGCCATCCGGCCTGATCTCTGAACTCGTGATGACGGCGAGGAAGCCGAGCAATCTCGAGAGCTGGCTCGCGGCGCCACGCGCGACCTGCTCGAAGATATGGGACGGCGGACGCATGTCGGCCGCGAAACTCAGCGATTCCCTTGCCCTCATCCCTAGGCTCGGTCCGACGAAGGAAAAACCCGTCAATAACGGGGACGGCCGGTGCGAATCGAGCTGAATGACGGCGGGTGCTTCAGCGGATATACCCGAGACTGCGCAGGATGTCGTCGGCGCTTTTTTTCTGTTTCTCGCTGAGTTCGATCTTCCCTTTGGTTTCCTCCCTTTTCTGGGTCGCTGCGACATGCAGGAACCGGTCGGCTTCGCTGAGCAATTGCCGAAGGACCGGATGGTCGCGGCCTGCCAGATTTCGGGTTTCTCCAGGGTCCCACCGCAGGTCGTAGAATTCCATCGTTTCGAAGGGAAAGGGCAATCCCAAGCTGGTATAAGACATCTTTCCGGAAGGATTATAGATCAGCTTGTATTGGCCCTTGACAGCGGCGGCGATCTTCGAATCGTCGGCTTCGGCATAGAGGACGCGTTCGCGGAACGGCCCCCGACGGCCGTTCAGAAGTTCCAATAGCGAGATCCCCGAGAAACGGCCGGAAGCCGGGGGCCCAGCATAATAATGGTGGATCGTGGGGAGAATGTCCAGCAGGGACACGTTCTCCTCGACCACCCGCCGCCCCTTCTGGCGCGGGAACTTAATAAGGAGCGGAACTCTCAGGGCCGAGTCGTAGAGGGACGGACTGTGATAGAAGAACTTGTGATGGTCATAGAGTTCTTCTCCATGGTCAGCCGTGACGATGATCAGCGTTTCGTCCCATAATCCCCTTCGTTTGATGTCATCGAAGAACTTTTTGAGGAGCGAATCGACATAATAGAGCGTGCCGCCATAGAGACGGCGGACGGCCGCGATGTCCTCGGGACCGCAGGGAAGCTTGCCGAGCATCATGCCGTTGGTATTGTATAGACGGTAGCTGTATCCGGGCTTTTCGCGTTCGATCTCCTTCATGACCCATTCCGGCGGGGCATAGTTGTTATGGCACCCCCAAAGGTGGTACCAGTGAAAGAAGGGGGCAGGCGACGACTCTGCGATCTTGCCCCCGGCGAAGTCGAGGAGCCGGGCATCCGCTTTAAAGAATTGCTTTTTTTCTTCGAACCCTGGGATATTCAGGGCATAGGCGTTGGCTGCCAAGGCCAGCGTGGCATAGCCCCGGCCCCTCATCAAAGTTGCCAGGGAATCAATGGCCATTTCGAGATACATCCTGTTCTGGGTGACCCCGTGCTCGTTTGGATACCTGGAAAGATTCAGGGAGGCAAGCGCCGGCCACGTGGCGGCCTGGACCGTCCGGGCGTTGCGGAAGACCACGGCGTTTTCCGCGAACCGGTCAAGCTCCGGCGATAAGCTCCGGTCCGGCGGGTGTCCGGAGAGCGTGCGGTAGACGCCGAGGAAATCGCTGCGCAGGGTGTCGATGCTGATGATCAACAGGTTGCTGGGACGAGGGGCGGTCGAGGTCGTTTCGATGCTCGGAACGGTCATACCGGCGTCGATGGCCGGCCAGTCGCCGCCGGCTTCGGGCATCACCGCGAATTTGATCTCACCGCCCGCCGGCATGGATAATTCGATACTGTAGTGGCTTTCGACAATCCCTAAAGATCTCTTCCTCGGCGTATCGTGGATTAGCGTTTTTTTCCGACCGCGACCGCCGGACATAGATACGACGAACCGCATCGGCGGAACCTCTGCTTCCTTTCCGGGATAAGCGAAAAAGGAGACTTTCAGCTGGCCGCCTGCCAGCCTGCCAATCTTCCAGCTCAGACTCGATTGACGAGAGTCGAGGTGCAGAAGGTAGTTGTCCCCGGCAAGGAAGAAGCTCCGATCACTGAGGTCGGCGGGCTTCAGGACCGGCGACACCCGCTCCGTCTCTCCGCTTCGGAACCGCACCTTTCGTTCGGAAAGGAGTGCGAATCCGATGACCAGGGCGGTTCCCAAAAGGGCTATTGCCAAAGCGACCAAAGCCGTTCGTCCTTTGTTCTTCATATTCGCCTCAATCTTGTGCTATTCCCTTTGTCCCAGTCGGAGCAGCAGTTTCCAGAAACGCTCGTTGTTCTGGGACGACCAGGCGTGGCGTTTGGGTGGAAGGTCCGGAAGCAGGACCGTCCGGTAACCTTCCCCGCGGTAGACCTTTTCTGAATCGATGCAGAACCGGACCAGCTGTTTTATATCGCCTCTAGTGTAGCAAAAGACGATCCCGAACTGCGGTCCTTTTTCGGCGGGTTTCAGTACCTCTCGCTCCAGGCTGACGTAAGCCTGGGAGTGGGAAACGATCGCGCTGTAGAAGCGGGGGCGCCGATTGGCCAGAAAATGACTGAACACCGCTCCGGCGGAGATCCCGGCCAGATAGATCCTCCGGCCGTCGATATTGAAGCGGGCGGCCACCGTGTCGATGATCTTCTCGACGCCATCGATCTCCTTGGCGATCATCCAACCGACAGATGTGCAGCCGCGGTGCGTGTATTCGTACTTGGCCCGGGGGACCAGCAGGGCGATGCCGTGGGACCGGCAGAAGGGGATCAGGCCGGTCTCCTCGACGGGACTGCCGGTATAGCTCTTGAGCGAAGGGATCGTCTTGAAACAGGGAGAGATCACGCCGTGGAAATAGACCAAAAGGGGAAGCCGCCCCTTCTTCACGTCGGGCAGGAAGAGGCGGTATTCCCTCGCGTTCCCAGCCTGGTCGATGACGGGAAACGGAGTTTCGAGGACCTTCCCGGGGCCGGGCGCGCGGCATCCGGCCAAGGCCAGGATCAGTCCGGCCGCGCCGCCCGCAACGAGACCGGTTGCTCTAAACAGTTTCTTCATGGCTCAACGCGATACAGATCTCCCATATTCCCCGGATGGGTGCCACAAAAGGGGTTGCCGCGGGATCTCGGGATAATGGCGGCGCCGGCCTTCGTAGCGGTCCCGCTCCGCGGTGGTGTAGATCCTCGTAAAGGGGCTGTAGTGACCGGCCTTGTCGATGGTCTGGATCCTGAAATAGAGGTCGTGCGAAGGAAGACCGTGAAAGCTGAACAAGCTCCCGGTCGCCGTGGCCGTGTCCGTCATCTTCTGGATCGCCGGACCGAACTCCAGCTTGAAAAAGGCGAAATCGGATTCGCAGCACGGGTCCCAGCTGATCCTTTTCAGGAAGGACCCTTCGTCGGAGAGTTTTTTGACGCCCGAGGGAATCCCGGGCGAAAACGCGGCCAGGCAGCCGGCGAACAGGTCGGCGATCACCATTTGACCCGCGGGGCTGGGGTGGTTTCCCTTAATGTCCTCCAGAAGGGACTTCCAGCCATCCGGCGGATCGTAGTCCATGAAAGCCGTGTGAGTGTCGATGAACCCGATGCTCTTATCGGATGCGAGCAGGCCGATATGGCTGTTGAGATCGGCGATTCGCCTGAGGACGTAATTTTTATCGCCGAACGTGTCCTTGCGAGGCGGGATGGTTGAAACGATGACTCTCATCTGCCTGGAGCCGGCGCTGTCGATGATATAGCCGATGTTCTCCATGACGCTGTCTATGGAGAAGTTCCCGGTGATGCAGTCGTTCGTCCCTAACATCAGGAGGAAATAAAGACCGGGGTGGCCGTCAAGGTCCTGATCGACGCGCAGGCTGCCGCTGTAGGAGTCGTCCCCCGGAACTCCAAGGTTTACAGGATAGGCCGGGCCGTAGAAGGCCGCCAACAAGGCCTTCATGCGTTCCGGATAGGCTAGCTCCGGATGATATTCCCCTTCCAGGCCGTACATGCGCATCAATCCCCAGGTGATGCTGTCGCCAAAGGCGATATACGTGTTGGCCAGGGCACAATCGGTTTCATCGGCTGGCGTGGTCCTTTCCAAGGCCTGGGTTCGAGGCTTGAGGATCGAGCGTTCGCGGACCTCCACCCCGAGGTTCCGCAGGTTCAAATAGTAAAGGACCTTCTCCCAGAGCGTCTCCGTGGAAATCAGAAGACCGCCGGCCGCGGGCTGGATCGCAAACCATTTTTCGGAAGCTTCGGTGCAGGTCAGGTTGGTCACGCTGCCATCGCGGAGGTCGAGGAAAAAGATGTCATCGTTATGGGATGAGTTTCCGAGGATCATGACCCCGCAGGGGCTTTGTCCTTGGAGGATCATCCTCGGGGAAGAAAGAAACGACAACCCAGGGAGGGGGATGATGCGGCCGCCTGCGGTCCGGGAATCGTAAATCCCGAGTCCCGTTTCCTCGTTTCCGTAATGGGCCCACATCACGAAGAACCGGTCCGCAAACACCTGCACCTTGGGAAAAAGGTTCTCCCCGCCCGCCTCCGGGCACAGCGTGACCTCCCCTCCTCCGCTCTCCAAGATGACGGAGGTTCCGGACGGGATGGAACGAACGAATACGCGCCCGGCCGTCCCTCCGTAAATGAACGGGATGGGATTGCCGAGTTCGTCCTGCGGAAAAGCAGCGGCCGACGCGACAAGAACAAGGCCCAACCCGACGATAATCTTTCGCATGTCCATTTTCAGCGTCTCATCACGATGTTCGGAGTCTTATGATCCTTGAGAAAACGTCCATTATAACAAAACAGGGAGGGAAATCAATCTTGCTTCCAAGCCGCGCTACCAGGCGATCCCGTAGTCCTCCCCGTAGTTTGAACTCCCTCCCCAGAACGTGCCGTGTTCTCTATCGAAAAAGATAGCATTAATCGGGCCTGATGTGTATCTCTCGAAGTTCAGCTTATAGCCCATCCGGACGAGGCTGGTCCGGACCCAGTCCGGCGCCTGATCGTTCAGGTCCATGCTGCCGGGGAGGATATCATGTTCGCTGAACGAGTTCCTCATTTGATAGCTCGTGATGTTGGCGGCCTCGCAGGCTTCCTGGACATTCATACCGAATTCGACCATGTTCAGGAAGAATTGAAGAAGGTTCTGGTCCTGCGTGTCGCCTCCCTGGACGGCAAAAGAAAGATAGGGCTGGCCTTCTTTCATAGCCAAGCCGGGCGTCAACGTGGCCCGCGGCCGCTTTCCCGGGGTGACGACGTTGAAAGGGTTCTCCTCTTCGTTCAGGACGAAACTCTGCATGCGCTGGCTCATCCCGATCCCCGTCGTCCCGGCCAGACAGGCCGGCATCCAGCCGCCGCTCGGCGTCATGGACACGACCCAGCCTTCTTCATCGGCCGCCTGGACGGACGTGGTCCCCAGGAAAAAGCTCCGGGTGATGTCCTTTTCTTTGCCGGGCATCAGCTCTTCCTCCCCGCCGTTCCCGGCCGAAGACCATTTCTCCAGGAGAGCGAGGAACGGGTTCGTTTTCCCCTCGAAAGGATAGGGATCTCCCGGCTTGATAGGACGGTCGTTCTTCTCCCAGTCGATGAGCTTGAGCCGCTCCTTGGCGTACGCCTTGGAGAGGAGTCCCTGGACCGGCTCTTCGGGCGGAAAATAGGGGTCCCCGTAATAGAAGTCCCGGTCCGCGAAGGCCAGACTCATGGCCTAGTAGAGGACATGGATGTATCGGGCACTGTTGTAACCCATGGCCTGAAGGTCGAGGTTTTCCAGGATGTTGAGTGCCTGCAGCATCACCGGACCCTGCACCCAGCAGTTCAATTTGTAGACGTCAATCCCCTTGTAGCTGGTCATGACCGGCTCTTCGAGATAGACTTTCCAATCCGCCAGGTCCAGAGCGGTGATCAATCCACCCTGTTCCCGGCAGCCTCGCGCGAACTCCGCACCGATGTCCCCTTTGTAGAAGCGATCGTAGGCGGCGCATATGGCTTCCTTCCGGCTCTTCCCCTTGGCGAGCGCCTTCTGCTCCGTCTCGACGAGCTTTTTCAGGGTCGCGGCCAGCTCGGGCTGGCGGAAGACCTCGCCGGGATAGGGGGCCTCATAAGCTTCCCCGGGATGAGGCAGGAGAATCTTTCGCGAATAAGGCCATTCTTTGATCCTCTTCTTGGTCGCCTCGATCGTCGCCGCGAACTCCCTCTCGGCCGGATAGCCCTCAGCCATCTGGATGGCCGGGGCCAGGACGTCCCTGAGACTCATCGTCCCGAATTCGGCGAGCATCGTCATCAGCCCCCCCGGCGTTCCCGGGGTGACGGCTGCCAGCGGTCCGTAGGCCGGCGGGTATTTCATGCCCTTCCGCTTGAAAAACTCCGGGGTGGCCCCGGTCGGCGCGGCGCCCAAGGCGTTGACGGCGACGACCTTCATCGTCTTCGGGTTGTAGATGAGCGCCTGGGTCTCTCCTCCCCAGCTCAAGGTGTCGTACATGGTGCTGACCGCCCCCAGCATGGCGCAGGCCGCGTCCACGGCGTTCCCGCCTTTCAGGAAT
>Ga0315281_10001240_pt1 | contig 37469 bp, 49 predicted proteins | sample YL17G07_0_MG_FD_204540 | JGI IMG/M metagenome (GOLD analysis project Ga0315281, IMG submission 204540) | Sediment microbial communities from Yellowstone Lake, YNP, Wyoming, USA - YL17G07_0 | ecosystem: Environmental > Aquatic > Freshwater > Lake > Sediment | place: USA: Wyoming | collected...
AGATTCGTCCTTGCGTAGGACAAGTCCGGGTTTTAGCGCATTACTGCTTGAACTGGGATAGGAAGTTCAACGTCTTGCTCCATGCGTCTTTTGCGGCTTGTGGGTCGTGTCCTTCCCAGTCGGGGCGGTGGAAGGCATGCCGTGCGTTCGGGTAGAGGTGTACGTCGACTCTCTTCTTGTGTTTCGTTGCTGCCGGGAGAAGTTGCTGAAATGCCCATGGAGTTACGCGTTCGTCCTCTGATCCCAACATGATTACTGTCGGCCCCTTAACGTCCTTCAGTTTCTCAGCATCCTCTATGAGCCCATAGTAATCAACGCAGAACGCGAAATCGGAAGCGCAGGCTCCGAGCAGCGCGAACCCGCCACCCATGCAGAACCCCCATAGTACCAATTTTCGCGCCCGAGCCGATCTTCTCTCTCAAGAGCTGGAGGCCTGCTTTCAAGGCCTCTGTCATATCATGTTCCGTTAAGGAGGAGCGAAGCTTGAACCCCTCTTCGAGAGTGGCCGCGGATTTTCCTCGACACATATCAACCACGGCAGCCCAGAAACCGTTGCACGTGAGTTGTTCGCCAACCGATTTCGCATAATCGCTGAGCCCGAACACCTCGTGGACAACGACTACGCCTACATTCGAACTTCCGGGATAGATGATATACGGCGAGCCATTGACTTTGATCTGTGACATGTTAACGATCCTTGACCTGCATTAGGGGACCGGAATTTTCATCTTTCCCTTGAGAGGAACCTTGCTCAAGCTCAAATAAGTAGCGCACAACATGATTGCGACGAATCACATGAGCCTCGACGAGATTCTCAGTCGACTTCGATCTCTCTCCAACCCTGAATCAGTTGCCGGCATGGCTCGTTTTGGCATCAACCCGAAGAATACGTATGGAGTCTCGATTCCCTCGTTAAGGAAGATAGCCAGAGAACTTGGAACGAATCACGACTTTGCACAACAACTCTGGGCGTCAGGAGTTCATGAAGCCAAGATACTCGCAGCCATGGTCGACAACCACGAGAAAGTGACCGAAAGCCAATTGGAAAGATGGGCTAGAGACTTCGATTCCTGGGATGTCTGTGATCAATGCTGCAGCAACCTCTTCGACAGAACCAGATTCGCATATCAGAAGGCAGCGGAATGGAGTTCACGAGAAGAGGAGTTCGTCAAGCGAGCAGCTTTTGCTCTAATGGCAGCTTTAGCCGTGCACGACAAAGGCGCTCCTGACACGAAGTACCTGGAATTTCTTCCGCTGATCAAGCGCGGGTCACTAGACGAAAGAAACTTTGTAAAGAAGGCTGTGAACTGGGCGCTTAGACAGATCGGAAAGCGAAATCCTCACTTAAACCGGGCCGCAATTGCCACAGCAAAGGAAATTTACAAATTGGACTCCAAGACCGCGAGATGGATTGCTACTGACGCCCTTAGAGAACTCACCAGTCCAGCCGTGCAGAAGCTTCGTAAAGCAAAACGAAGTTAGGAAACCTGTTTCCATTTCACGCTGCATCCTACAGGTTGAGTCTCAGCCAACTGAACCGATCTCCCCGCTACCACTGCGTCCAAGGCATCTCGAAGATAGTGGTCTTTAACGGCGCCTGGGTCATCGTAGTTGTCGTCTATAGCGCCGTGATAACATAGGACGCCATTCCCGTCAAACAGAAAAACTTCAGGTGTGCGTTCCGCACCGTAAGCCCGAGCAACATCTTGGGTTTCATCGCGTAGGTAAGGGAAATTGAAATGCTTCTCATTCGCTCTTTCCTTCATCTTCGAGAAGCTATCATCAGGATATCTGGAGGCATCATTTGCATTAATGGCAATTAGTTGCATACCCTTGCCCGAATAATCTCCCTGTACCTGCACCATGCGATCCTCCCATGCGCGCACGTAGGGGCAATGATTGCAACTGAAAATAACAGCAATCGCATTCTTCCCTGCATAGTCATCAAGAGAGTGCTGCTTGTCGTCGACGCCGATCAGCTTGAATGGTACCGCCCTGTCGCCGACTTTGAGATTCGCCGTTCCATATCCCAGCTTCAATCCGATAACCGACGTCCTTTATTCATCTTGCCGCTGCATGTCCTTTGCAGCACGCACTGCTCTGCGGATCATCATAGTCGACGGGAGCGGAGAGATACGGCCGTCTTCCAGTCGGTAGGCACGGCATGTAAGATTGTAGTGTGGATTTGCTAGAGGAACGATGTCGTGGCCGTCAATCAGGATGGTTGGTGATCCAGCGAAGCGGAGTCTCATTGCTTGCTCTTCAGTCTCCACTTTCCCAATGCTAATCTCAGCATTGATTCCTTCTTCCTTTAGCACTTGCTGTAGGCGGCTTAGCGCCTCCTCGTGCGACGGGCAGTCCTCGGAATACAGAAACTGAATTTCCATTTTCATCACCTTAGGCGCTTCAAGCTAGGAGATGCTTCACTTAGTTGCAGCTCGCTCCAAGATTTCCTTAGTCAATTCCTGCTTAGTCTTGCCGTCAGTGTCTATGCCGAGACTTTTAGCGGCAGTAATGATTGGATCTTGTTTGATCTCGCTGGTTAGCAGAATGGGATTGATGGGTGTAGAGGTCATGCCTTTCGCAGCTTTGTCGAATTCTCTCTTAGCTTCACCGATGGCTTTCGCCATTTCGGGGAGTTTTTGTGGACCCCAGACGAATAGGGCTATGAGTATGAAAACTATTGAGAGCGCCTCATACCCTTCAATTGCCAATTCCCATCACAATTGTTCCCACCTTGGCACGCCGATAAAAGGAGTGCCTCGATCTCTCCTCACATCCACAATTGCCAAGAATTGCAGCCAACACGCTACATGGAAGATTCTTCTCCAAAACGTCGCCCGCAGTCTGCGATCTAACTGAGTTTTCTTCCGCAGTTTGAACACAATATACTGGTAGCTGGATTTTCTGTTCCGCAATTAGCGCAACCGACTGAAGATAGTGTCTTGGGTTTCAGTATTGCTTGCGCAGACTGGGCTTGAGGGTGTGGGGAAGCGATCGGGGCTCTGCGATCTCTCAATGCCAGCGCGCCGAGGATCATGCCTAGCAGTAAGGCGGAGACGACGTTTGTGCGATTCATGTTCTTCAAACTCGATTTCCATGCATTCGAAACTTAGTTGATTTCAAGAAAAAGGGGAGTTCCAGGTCAGAGGTGCGAAGCGTACCTACTTGGCCTTGAGTTTCTGCGTGTATGCGTCCAGTAGTTTGCTTGCTTTCCACAGGAACATGACGAGCACAGCTACTACTGCGACTCCGAGAATTGTGCGAATTACTAGACCTGCGAAAAGTAGCCCAATTGGAGTAGGCAACTTATCCACCTCTTAGACATGCGAGACGAATTTCCAAATAAAAGGCATTGTGAATGAATCATACAGACGCATCATGGACTAAGACTTCCGCGGCTTTCTGGTGTGGAAGTTGCACTGAAGGGAATGAGGAGGACAGTTTAATTCCCGTCCTCGAGATCGCATATGATTGATCATAATGTCAACTAAGAAGGCGATTCTTTCTGAACCAGGCAGGGAATTAAGACATTGAAGAAGGGAGTTGTGCGACGGCTTTGAAGAACGAATTTGAGACGCTCAGCCTATACGGAATTTCTATCGCGTACCCAAAGACAGCAAGGCTTGAACTGAACCGGAAGTCAACTCGTGAGCTAGGAGACGTGGTGTTTCATTTCGACCGTCGAGAGAAGATAGTACTCTCTTGGGGAGATCTTGAGGAGGCGAGAAGACACTACGAAGATGCCAACGCGCAGGCCGTCGCGAGCATAGAGCGAGCCAAGAAAAGCCACCAAGTTAGGAACATGCAAAGCGTTGAGCGAAAGGATCTCCCGTTGCATGGTCACCAGGCCGTGTACAACCATATGCGATTCGAGGTTGTTTCACGTGGAATTCTAAGAGAGCGGAAGATCGCCGAGCAGGAGACTCATTCCGTCCACCTTCATTGCCCACAATCAGGCCGCTTCTATGTCCTTTACGGCTCCGCTACAAGTTCTCCTGACGTATCTGATCAACGCTCAGCTTTACTTGAGATGGTGTCGAGCCTCAAGTGTCACTGAGGGCGGGCTCTAGATTTTCTAGCCGGATACGAAGAGTCTGCTCTTCACCTTTTTCTCGTCGATGTTAATTATGACACCGCGCATGATGCCTTCGCCGTACTCGCTTCCAGGATTGTAGCAGACAGTTCTCCCTATCTTCGCCTCTCCTCTAGCTTCGTGTATGTGCCCATGAAGGCCCATCAGGGGCTGATACTTTTCGATAGCCTTCCTGACCGCGGTGCTCCCAACGGGGACTGTTTCCATTCCTGCTCCAGGCACGATAACCGGTTTGAGGTCCTTCCCTAGTTTGGGAGCTATGTCAATTCCTGAATTGTACGGAGGACAGTGAAAGTTAAAGATGCAATTCATCATTTCTCGTACTTGGGAAACCTGAGCTTCAATTTTCTTTTCCAGTTCTTCCTCCGTGACTTCTCGAGGACTATCGAACGGTGTCGGATTACTGAATCCGGAGCTCACCATTTCATGGTGATCGTCTATCGAGACGACTCTTCCCTCCGGATTGACCACAACTTTAGATGAGTTCAGTACGTCGTCGATCGCGAAGGAATCGTCATTTCCGGGTGTCATGTATACCTTCAACTTCACATCCTTAAGTCGTTCTTCGGCTAGGTGCATCCATCGGTCTAGAGCGCTTACCATCACTGTTTTGAATAGAGCGTCGACTTTGCTTGGGTCCTTGTTGAGCTCTTCCATCTCTTCGGCGTTTGTGTGGTAAGGATAGAAGCCGTTATAGCGAATATTGAATTCGAGTTTGTCAAGTTCCTCTTTGTTGCTAGCGACTATGTGAGTTCCTAGCAGTTTGGCTCGATATGTGTTCTCGTCGAGCTTAACGATGGGGACGATCATCTTGCCAGTTATGTCGCCGCCCATTATCGCCACGTCGGCCTTGTACATCTTTGCAGCGTTCAGAAACTTCAGGAACACAGTCTCTGAACCATGAAGGTCGGTTGTATAGAGAATTCTAGTCAGCATGACCTGTTACCTCAATATGTCACCTGAAGGTTTCGTCAACCTCGTTGTACCACTTCTTCTTCTCTCCGACTCTTGCCCGCATCTTGAACCTCATGCTCTTTGGTTCACTTTCAATACGATTGACCAGCCGGTCAATCTTGGAGCTTACATTGTCCTTGTCGCTCTGCGGTATGGCATAGCCGTCGAGCAGCAGTTTCGTCTTCTGCAGATTGTTTGTCACGGTGTGATAGAACCCCCAGTCATCGCAGAGTACTTTTGCAATGTAATCCTCGTTGACAACATCCTTGTCTGATGATCCAAGCGAGTGAGCTCTGACGAGGACTATTGTGTCTTTGATGTCTTTCTCGTTGATGTGATGAATCTGCATCTTCTCCAGCAGGATGTCGGCAAGAGAGATGGTCGGGTGATCCACTTCGAGGCGGTGAGTGAAGTCGACTGTGTGGCTCATCTCCAACTTTTCGAAGAAGACGTCTATGTGAAAGTTGCCGTTGCGCTCCATGTACATCTGCCTGTACGCCCAAATGGCGGGCGATCTTCGGGCGCGAGGTTCAGGTGTGATTCCAATACTCTTGAAGAACGGTTCGATTTTTGCACGGTCCTTCGAGTAACCCATCACGTCGAGGTCTGTGAAGTCGGTTGCTCCTTTGATCCTTTCAAGGCTTTGATGCAGGGCCGCGAATTCAGGACTGTGCATGCTGACGGCGACTGCGCCGAGAATTCTCAGGGTTATCCCTGCGGCGGCCGCCTTGTCAACGATCATGCGCGCTTCATTAAGAAAATAAGGGGAGGAAATAGGGGGTTTATGGTTGCTTTCCAAAGGGAACACTTGGTTTAGCTTGGGGGTATCTCCTTGAAGACGAGAGATAAGTCAAGTCCACGCGACTTCTGAGCAGCTTTGGCTGCGAAGAAGAACACGAGACCTACCGCAAAGATAACGAAGAGTACTGCTAGAGTGATGTCTTTCAGGTATGCAGCAATCCCTGCGTAGCCTGGGTTGAGGTAGACGAGTACATCCATCCACACTACTGATAGTGCACCTAGGATTCCGAGGATTGTTATCATTGGGATTCCTGCGAGTCGCTTTTTCACGAAACCGGGTTGTGCTTCAAACATGTTCTTCTTGACGAATGGGAATACTGCAGCCGCGAGACATGGTATGAGCCAACACGTGTTGAAGGCCGTGGTGAAGTTGGTGAATGAAAAGGCCAGTGAGTAGTAGTCATAGATAGCTAAGCCGATTATTCCTAAGATGGTTATTGTGACAACCGAGCGGACAGGAGTGTAGAATTTCTTGTGTGTTTCCGAGAACCATGTCGGAAGGACTCCGTCATAGCTCCACGCAAACAGGTTCCGGGTAGCAATGAGGTAGTATGCCATAGCGATTAGGTACAGCCAGCATATCATTCCGACGAGCGTAAGCAGCACCATAGCCATGTTCGGCGACGCGATTGAGACTATCAATGGAATGTATGGTGGCGTAGGCAACGCGTAGTTAGTTGGAACATTGAATGCCAAGTAACTGAGTGCAGCCATGAATTCGTATCCCGTGGAATTGAACAGAACGGCTCCAAGCAATGTGCCGAAGGCGAAGACAAAGATGAGCGAGCCGACGATGGCCCACATTGAAGTGCGACCTGCATCTTTGATTTCGCCAGAGAAGAAGTTGACTATGTTTGCTCCGCCTAGGGTGAAATAGCTTATTGGGAGTGAGGCGAGAGTCGCCCCCCATACTGCGTTCCAGTCGGTGCTGATTGTAAGGCCGTTGCTCTTTGCGGCGTTGATCACCATTTCGTAGCTGTTGGGATTGTTAGTGTATGCCTGTGCGAAATTGTTGAAGTTGGCTATGAAAGTGCTTGTGGGAGTTATGGCGAGAACCACGATCCATGCGACGACTGCTATCATGCCAATAGCGAAAGCAGCGAGGTTGATCACCTTCAGAAGCTTAGCTGGAAGAATCAGTAAAACCATGATGAACAGCATTGTGACCAAGCCTATGATGAACGCACCTGTGGGTTGCGTCACTGCCTGGCCGAGTGATCTTAGGTAGTCACTGTTTAGGACCGACCCTCCAACGAGTAGCGAAGCAGACACGGCTGTTCCAGCCATGAAGAGGCAGTTCCATGCAATGCCGAGTATCGAGACGACGGTCCAGAAGAAGTTGTTTGCGAAGCCGAGCGGCGCGTTTATTGTCCTACTGACGAAGACATAGTCGCCGCCTGATCGCGGCATGGCAGTAGTCATCATCGCATAAGTGACCCCGACGAAGATGTTCATGACTAGAGCCAAGAACATGCTGAGGACGAAGTTGTATGATGGGCCGAACGCGAGGCTGCTGGAAAAGACTAGAAGCATTCCAGAGCCCATGTTCAGCATACTTGCTGCTATGATGAAAGTATCCAACAATCCGAATGGTCTTGTTAGGCCAGTAGCTTTTCTAACGAAAACTTCCTTGCTCAATTTTCTTCAGGAAGCAAAGCAACGGTCGGATGCTATTTATCGCTTTGCCCATGCCGCTATTTATCACTATTTTCTATCGCTACCTGTACGGGTCGAACGTTTGTTTTCCACGAATCAGTGCATATGATGACGCGGCTAGAACGTCGATGGTATCGAAGAGCTGAACTGGGGTGTCTATCTGTTGAATTAGGAGAGGAATTTCCGTACACCCTGCAACCACGCCTTGGATGCCCGCTGTCTTTCTAAGATCATTGATGATGCCCACGACGGTCCCCCTGTCCGTATTGGAGCGCTGGCCAGATTCAGTCCGGATAATGATTTTCTCAAGAAGGCGCTGCTGAGTTCGACTGGGCTTGATCAGTGTAATCTCGCGTTCAGCCAAGGGCTGCTCGTATATTCCCCGATAGATCGTAAACTCGGTGGCGAGTAGCAATACCTTACTGAGACCCGTCTTCTTGATTTCCTTCGCGGTTTCCTCTACGATGCTTAGGACCGGGATGTTGACGGCTTTTCGCATAATGGGTAGGAAGTAATGAACAGAGTTACATGGAATTGCAACGAAATCAACGCCTGACCTTTCCAGGATCCTGATGTTGGTACGCAGAAATCTCTTGACTTCAGCCTCATTGAACCCTTTCCACATTCGGCCGTCGGGGACGGGGGCACTGTTTACGATAATAGGGGGAAAATCGGAGTTGTATTTCGCGTCGAGTTCCCGTTGGCATCGGCCGACAATGTTCAAGTAAAGGGTCGCTGTGGCTTCGGGTCCCATCCCGCCGAGTATCCCTAGTTTCCGAGCGTACCTTTTCACTCTTCTTCAACTTCTTGAACTGCGCCTACTGCGAGCTTGAGCACCGAAGATTCGTCATGTAGGTCTTGAAGTTAACTAATCTCGCAATTCATCGTGTTTCTCTAACGCTTCTATCCGAATATGATTTCCTAGGGAATTCGCTAATAGGAGCAGAGAGTCTGAGTCACCGGAGATTCATTTGCTTGAACTGGATGGTAAAGTCGCCATAGTCACTGGAGGAGGATCCGGAATCGGCCGAGCAATATCTGAGTTATTCGCTTCCGAGGGAGCGAAAGTTGTGATAGCGGATATCAAACCGGCTCACGCAGCCATTGAGAAAATTCGCGAACGAGGCGGCATAGCCATCTCGGTGACAATAGATGTCCGGGATTCCTCACGAGTTCGACAACTTGTAGAAGAGACTGCGACAAGATACGGAAGCATAGACATCGTCTGCAATAATGCGGGCGTAGAGCTAGTGCGACCTCTAACGGATACTACTGAGGAAGAATGGGACATGGTACACGACACGAATCTGAAAGGACCTTTCTTGATCTCCAAGTTCGCGATTCCGCACATGATACGTAAGGGGAAAGGAGTCATTGTGAACGTCGCTTCGCAACTCGGACTCGTCGGCTTGGAGAACTTCTCAGCGTATTGCGCTTCGAAGGGAGGATTGATATTGCTTACGAAGGCGATGGCCTTGGAACATACAAAGTATGGGATTCGCGTGAATTGCATTTGCCCGGGAGCGATCGAGACGCCCATGCTAGAACGCGAGGTGAATCTCGAATCGGATCCTGATCAGGCGAGAAGGCGATTCATAGTCAAACATCCCGTTGGGAGGTTGGGGGGATCTGAGGAAATAGCTCAAGCCGCCTTATTCCTTGCCTCCGACAGGTCATCCTTCGTGGTCGGCGAATCGATGGTGGTTGACGGCGGATACGTGATTCAATAGCGGTTTACGAAATAATCACGTCAAGTGAACAGACGATAGCTATAAACGTCGATTCCGGGCGAACACAAAGTCGGGGACAGCGCAGGTGACGGATAAGCCCAAGGTGTACGTTTACCTTTGGTTTGACATTGAAGATTACGTAACGAGAGATGCAGATGGCCTTCCAATCATCGCCTTCGAGATACTTGACAAACATAATGTTCGACCTACTTGCAAGATCGTTGCCGAGAAAGTCAGACGGTTAAGAGAGAACGGTCGCGACGATGTCATATCAGCCATCTCCAAGTATGACGTTGGGTATCATCTGAACACGCACAGTCAACATCCTACACTCTATGAGTATTTGGCCGACGGCGATGTCTTAACGGGGGCCAAGGAGTTCATGGCTCGAGAAAGCGAGGGCTTCGAGCTTGTCAAGCAGGTCTTCGCGAGAACCCCATCTTGTTTCGGGCACCCGGGGCCAATTTGGACGCCACACGTGTATCCGGCGCTGAAAGAGATGGGTATCCCTGTCTATTTGGATGAGACAGGCATCTTGAACCTGAATGATCAACCTTACTGGTATTGTGGCATTCTGAATCTAAACGGAGCCAACCGGAACTTCATTGTTTTTGACTTCACGTTCCAGAATCCGAACGGTATCAAGGAGCTGAAACGCAAATTCAAGACAATTCATGCTAGACTCAGCAAAAATGGTGGTGCAGTTAGTTTGCTCTTCCATCTTCACACTGCCATAAACATGAAGTTCTGGGATGAAGTAAACTTCGCCAACGGTAAAAACATGGAAAGAGTAGAGTACGAGGAGCCGCCCCGACAACCAGAGGAAGTCACACAGCGCGCTTGGAAGAATTTCGAGGAACTCATTCAATACATCTCATCCTTCGAAGATGTGGAGTTCATTACTGCAAGTGATGCAGCGCAACTCTACCGTGACCCTAACGAAGTTACAGTTGGTGCCACGGAGCTTAAGCTGCTCGCAAAACACTTCGGTTCCTCGGCAAGTTACCTAAGGATTGGCAGAGCCTCTCTATCTCCTGCCGCAGGTTTCTATGCAGTAGTCAAAGCCATAGCGCAATACGCCGACACTGGAAACTTACCTGAGAAAATCATCGTCAAAGAAGCAATGGGACCGATCTCACTCGAAAGAAGCAGAGGAAGAAGGAAAATGACAACAAGAGATTTTCTAGCGGCTGGCAAAACTGTATTGGATGCAATTGAATCTGAAGGATTCCTCCCAGCAAGCATCACCGTAGGAGACTACGCGGAGCTTGCTCCGCACGACTACCTTCCCACAGCCTGCAAGCTGCTGAGTACACTAATTTCCCGGGAATCTCCACCCGAGACAATCTACCGATTGAAAGGCAGGCAACCTCAAGTCGAGCACGTGAGCAGCGCCAACTTCACGAAAGCCTGCAAATGGAAAGTCCTGCCACACAACTTCAAAGCACCCAAGATACTCGAACAGGCGAAGTTGCAGGCATGGACCCTAAGACCCGCTATCCTAACCTCGCCCACTGACCTGTCATCATAAGGCGGAGAGGAATTCCCCGGCCCACATTAGTCCGCCAGGTGCGGGATCGACCTGACAAAATCAACCAACATTGACCTCAACCCTTCTCCGCACCTCCGATGCCAAAGATCCCAGTAGAGTCTTCCAAATGCTTTCTGTCGCCCCAAGACATTCGCATAGTCTTCCCGGTTCTAAGGAAACCAATTCCTTCAATCAATTTGGTTCCATTGGTGTTAGTCGAAGGTATTCCGAGCCAGAATACATGATGCGTCTTCTGGAATCACTACCTGAAATTTCGAAGAAACCGTCACAGGTCCCATCGTAAGCATCATCGTTCAACGATATGAGTATCGATAGTTGAAGCTTCTTGCGGAATGCACCATAACCCTAAACTGAATGGGCACCTCAACGAGTCATTTGTGTTGTAACATGATGACTGGCAACGCTTGTTAATCAGACATATGAAGGTCGCTTTGTCAGACCATCAGTGGTGCGTCGTATGATTCTTGAAGGAAAATACGAATTGAAAACGTCCAGAGAGAATCTCTGGGAGTTCATTATCGACCCGGCCAAGATTGGCAAGTGTCTGCCAGACCTCAAGAGTTTGGAGGTTGAGAGCGAGGACAAGTTCGTAGCAGTGACCCGTGTCGGAGTGGGGCCCATAAGGGCTGACTTCAAGTTCAGAATCGAGATCGTAGGAAAAGAACCGCCTAGCCGAGTACGACTTAAAGCAGTTGGGTCCGGTTCGGGACGCAGTATCAATCTGGACATAGCAATTGAGATCAAAGAGATTTCTAGCGGCAGTGAGCTTTCCTACAAGTCGGATGTAAAGGTCGCGGGTATGATGACAGGTCTTGGGCAACGATTGATCAAGGACACGGCGGACAAGACAGTTGCTGGCGTTTTCGAATGCGTTAAGAAGCAGGTCCTATAAGCCTTCGCTTCAAGTGCCTTGTTGACTCATTCTTGCAGCGGCTGACTTCACAGCTTTCACAATGTTGAGGTAGCCTGTGCAACGACAGAGATTGCCATCGATGCCGCTCTTGATCTCTTCCTCGCTAGGGTTCGGATTTCTCTTGAGCAAGAATAGGCTTGAGAGTATCATTCCCGGCGTACAATAGCCGCACTGCAAGGCATGCTGCTCCAAGAATGTATCTTGAATCGGATGCAACTTGCCGTCCGCGGCCACACCTTCGATTGTCTGGATTTCCGAATTATTGGCCTGGGCTGCGAGCAACAAACAGGACTTGACGGTGACTCCGTTTAGCATGACGGTGCAGGCGCCGCAGTGACCGGTGTCACAGCCTATGTGAGTTCCAGTTAAACCCAGTTCATCGCGGATGAAATCAACAAGCAATAGTCGAGGTTGCACTCGTCGCTGGTAGTGTTGGCCGTTGACCTTGACTTTGACTTCCACTTCATTCGCCAAATCAAGCGCCTCCGTGTGCGCGGCTAGCCGATAGGCCAACCGCTCTTTTTGTTAGGGCTTTTGCCATCTCCAATCTATATTCAGCTGAGGCGCGAATGTCAGAAGGAGGCGTTAGCGCTTCGGAAGCCTTTTGCGAGCCTTCCTCGATCACTCTGTTATCGAGCCTGCGGCCGATGAGAAACCTTTCTGTATCCTTCGCGTGAAACGGAGTTGGCGCCACGCCTCCTAGTACTACGCTTGCGGCTTTGCAGATTTGATCGCTGTCAATGGTAAGCTGAGCGGCTACTGCAACGATCGCGAAATCGCCGTGTCCCTTAGTTAGCTTCAGATAGGCTCCTCCAGATCTTGGAGGGGGAATCGGAATCCGCACCTCTTGAATAATCTCGTCTGGTCTAAGCGCAGTAGTGAAGTAATCATTGAAGAACTCGTCCGATTTGATTGAACGCGAGCCTTTCATGCTGGCGGTCACAATGGTCGCGCCTGTAGCGGTACATGCGGTTGGGAGGTCAGCAGTTGGATCGGCGTGTGCAAGTGAACCTCCTACGGTTCCGCGATTTCTGACCTGCTGGTCGGCAATTACGTTCGCGGCCTCGGCAAGAAGAAGACATTTTCGGCGGATGATCTCGCTGCTTGCGAGCTGATCGTGGCGGGTCAGAGCCCCGACTGCGATTTGACCGCTTTCTTCACGTATGCGTGTCAGCTGAGGTATGGTGTTGATGTCGATCAGAGTCCTAGGCGTCGCCAGTCGCAGCTTCATCAACGTGATGAGACTCTGCCCTCCAGCGAGTATCTTAGCTTCCTCCCTCGAGGAGAGCAGATTCAGTGCTTCACTCAGAGAGGATGGAGCGTAGTATTCGAAAGGTCGCGGTCGCAAAGGCGGTCTTATGGGAGGACTTAAGGAAGCGTTTTAAAGATTTGTCGGTAAACGAACTTACAAACTTCATCCGAGAGAGCATGTGATTGTAAGAGGTGCTGTTGACTATGGAAGACGCTTCCAAGAGACTAGTTGAAGGCCGCGGGCAATTCGTAAACGATCTACATTTCCCTGACATGTTACATTTGGCGATAGTGCGCAGCCCGCATGGAAGAGCTAGGCTGCTCAAGGTGAAGGGGGGAATGAATTCCTCAGAACTCAAAGCAAGTCTGGCTTCGGTGGGTGAGGGAGCCTCAGGAGGGACTGGCGTTGCTCAATCCGTACTTGCATCGGGTTACGTGAACTATGTCGGCCAGCCGGTTGCCGCAGTTCTCGGCGAGGATGCGTACAGTGCTGAAGACAAAATGGATGAAGTTGAAGTGGACTATGAGCCACTAAATGCCGTCACCGACCCGGAAGTAGCTCTGGTCTCGCCGCCAATGCATCCTGGAACAAGCTCGAATATTCTTGCAAGCTTCCAATTGGGCAAAGAGTTCGATCTACCTGACGTTCCGATAATTTTGGAAGATTCGCTTCTGAACAGGAGGATTTCGCCTAATCCTCTGGAACCCCGAGGAGTTGTAGCGCATTACGACGGTTCACGACTAACCGTGTGGGCTTCAACTCAATCGGTGCACGCCTGGAAAGAGGGATTGTGCGAGTCTTTGGAACTCGACCCGAAATCTGTGAGAATCATCCAGATGGATACAGGCGGCGCGTTTGGCAGCAAGGGTGGCATTTACCCGGAGTATGTGATCGCGTGCTACGCGTCAATGAAGACAAGAAGGCCTGTGAAGTGGATTGAGACTCGCATGGAACATCTGATGGCCACTCATCAAGGTAGAGGCGCCAGAGCCAAGATGAAGATCTACGCGGATAGAACAGGGAAGGTTCGTGGTCTGAAGGCGGATCTGCTGATAGATGCCGGAGCCTACGCGCCCGATATGGGCATGATGGCGCCTAGGTGGATAGGATTCCAGATCACTGGCCCATATGCGATTTCGAACGTTTTTGTTGATGCTAAGGCAGTTTACACGAACAAAGTTCCGCTTGGCCCCTACCGCGGCGCGGGAAGACCTGAAGCAGCCATGTTCATCGAGCGAATGATGGATCTGCTCGCAGACGAATTAAGCATGGACCCCGTAGAAGTAAGGCTGAGAAACGCAAGCTCGGAACCATTCGTCTCACCGCTCGGCCTAAGACTTGACCCCTTCAAACCATTTCTAGAATCCGCCGTAAAGGAGTTGAGATACCATGACAGAAGAGAAGGCGAAAGTGTTGGCTTCTCGTGCTTCGTGCTCATCCCGGCAGTGCAGCCCGGTGAATCAGCGAGAATAGCCGTCAGACATGGAAGAGTTAAGGTATGGATGGGTGGAAGCGCTCACGGTCAGGGCCATGACATATGGGCTCGACTTCTCGTGAGTGAAGAACTGGGTGTCCCCCAATCTCTCATAGATGTTGAGAAGGCGGATACAGATGAATTGGATGAAGGCGTGGGAACTTGGGGGAGCAGGACGGTTGTCGTAGGAGGAGCAGCCTTAATCGAAGCAGCACGGAAAATTAAGGAGCAAGCGACCGTGAAGCGGGGAAAGTATTCTCCGGATGAACTGTTAGGGCATGAGTTTGACGCTACAGTCTTTCGCTCTCAGAAGGAACAGCTGAACGCTTTCGGAGCGAATCTTGTGACTGCCCAGTTGGACGAGTCTGGAAACGTGCGTTTGAAGAAATGCATGGCCTACTACGACGTTGGACGACCACTTAACCCGGCCATGATTGAAAGCCAAATCATAGGGGGCTCTGCGCAGGGTGTTGGCCAAGTACTCAGCGAGGAAGCGAAGTATGACGACGACGGACAGTTGTTAACCGCTACAATTGCCGACGCTGGATTACTAAGCGCCTTAACGATGCCCGCCGTCGAGGTCAAACTCGCCAGCATTCCGTCACCTCTTCCTCACCGAGCCAAGGGAGTTGGAGAGAGCCCGACCATGGGCGTTCCTCCAGCCGCTGTACGGGCGATAGAGAAGATTGTTGGAAAAAGATTACGAGAAACACCAATCCCAGTCGAGTTAATCACGATAGGCTATGTGAGAAGAACTAGGTCGAAGAATCCCAGTGGATACCCCCAACTGTCGCTAAGATCCTTGCTGCTTTAGCCGAACGACTGCCTTGACGCTCTCAGGATTTGCTCTTGAAAGCGAGTTGCTTCAGTGCTTCGACGACTTCATGCGTGTGTTTTGTTACATCGACGTCCGTGAAGACCTTTGCAATCTTTCCTTCCCTGTCGATTATGAATGTCATTCGCTTCGCATGCGCGCCGTCTTCACTCAGTACTCCGTAGGCCTTCGAGATCTTTCTATCATGATCGCTTACCAATGGGAAGGTTAGACCATTTTTCTCCGCGAATTCCTTGTGAGATTCGACGGTGTCCACGCTTACGCCTACAACTTCCGTCCACAGAGCCCGTATCGGTTGCAGTTGGTCTCTGAAACTGCAAGCTTCGATCGTGCACCCTTTCGTATCATCCTTTGGGTAAAAGTAGAGTACCACATTCTTTTTTTCACGATAGTCTTTGAGGCTAATCCGAGCACCGCTAGAGGTTGCACCTTCGAAGTCGGGAGCCTTTTCACCGACTTTTGGCTCTACGTCCATCACCATTCACATCTACCTAATTCTTCGACCTATGTGGATCATGCTCTAGTCGGGTCAATCTTATCATATTTTAGCTTGGAAATTGGTCTTAAGATGACTGTTATCACACGACGAGTGTGCATTTGGAGTCTACGCACAAATGTTATCCGGCATTTGCTTCTAATGGAGCTTCTTAGAGTACCATTTCCCCTCTTTCGAGGGCTCAATTCCCCAACTTACAGTCATTCTTGGGGTGATGCGTAGGTAACTGCCTTTCCCGAAAATCCCATCATGTTGGACGATTTCGGCTGTTCCGCGGACTTTTATCCCTCTAGGTTTCCATGGATCGATCGACGCCAAGTCATCTATTACGAGGGAGACGCTGGTGTTTCCGTTCTTGATGTTCTTGTATCGCCGGGTTCTGAAGAAAATTGACTGGTCATGACTTCCGACGTAGAAATGTTTGCCATCGTACTCAAACGCTACAGGCGAAACTTCCGGCTCGCCTTTTGGAGACGCGGTCGCAATCCTCGCGAGATGTTGAGCCTTCAGGTATTGAACTTCCAAAGCGGATAGCATAGTCTCACTTCAAACGCACTTGATCATCCCATTTCCTGGCATAAGATGACTACGCTCACTCGGATCTAGTCCAATGTCTCTAATGGGATCTTTTAGTACGAACGTGTCGCCCTTGAACACAAACAGCGCACCGTACGTATAGCCTAGAGCATAACCGTCCGGGTGGATGTCTGGTACTGTGGTGGGGGGGAGGGCTACTTTTTTGCTCAAAAGTATGATGTTGCAGCGTAGCGTCGTAATACTTAGAACTCCAACTCCCTCGACCCCACAACCTCACTAGTGTAGAGGGTTCGTCATGTGCCCATAAGGCAAACGATGGTGGGGCCGGTGGGATAGCCCCTTCACTATGGTGGGTTCATCTGACTACGTGGACATCAGAATCACTTGCACTTAGATTGACTTTGGCACTTCGTTTTCGCCGGAAATCTCTAATGAATGTGAGCGCCGCCTCACGGATTATGTTGAGCAATGGTTTGGTAGTGCAATAAGGTAAGGTACTACCAGTATTCCTGAATACTACTTAGACCAACATTCTTCCTGGTCGGGATTGACTACAGTTACAGTGACTAGGAAGGGTCAAACAACTATCCCCAAGGAAGTGCGTGACGAATACAAGATGTTAGAAGCGGCAAAGCTGGAGGTCGTAGACACGGGAGAGGGCGGCATGTTTAGAAAAGCTTTGTCCACTATCGACCTCATAGGAAGCAGCCACAGAACCTTTGAGTACATGAAGCGTCGATTGGACGAAATTAGGCGAGAAGATGCCTGACGCGATCTAGGATACAAGATTTTTCCTCGCAGCATATGCCAAGGAAGCAGACGTTAGACAAAGTCTGAAATCTGAACTCCAGGCACGCAAACGGAGATTTGTTTCAGCAATTACAATTCACGAAATCTATCGGATACGCTCCAAGGAGAAGGGCGCGAGGTTGCAAAAATGCGAAGAGCAGCCATTGAGAAGGACTTTGAGGTAATCGGCGATACAGCCGAGGCCAGATCGTTCATGTCGGAAAAGAAGCAAGTCTCTTTGCCTTTCACAGACATTTCGGTGTAGGTGAAGATGTATGCCCGAGATGTCAGCCAGAGAAACGAGGACGCTATGCCTCTGGATACGCTCAGCGTTAGCAGCGGGAGAAATCCGTTCGCCTGCGGGTACAGGAGCGCAAGCGCTGAGTAGAAGAGCAGCACAACTTGCAGCACCCGCTTCATGTTCATCCTGTCTTCGATTATGCGGAAAGGAATATTGAGGAAGATGCCGGCCATGGTTGTGATTGAAAGCACGAGCCCCGTCAGGAACGCATTCTTGGTCACGCTGTTGACATAGATGGAGAAGACGGGAGACGTTACTCCCCAGCCGAACGTGTAGATGAAGAACGCCAGTGATACAGGCAGGATTACTCTGTTGAAGTTTCTGATATGGCGCAGATCACTGAGTTCCTTGAACATTTCGCATCGCCCGCGTCAAACAGGCATGACATAAATCCTATTTCAACAAAGGGAAATAGATTTGATAGGCTCGATTCAGCAGACTTCCGGGATTACCTGCGTCCTAGATTGCATGATACAAAGGGCGCTGGGGAAAGACTTAAACGTTTACGTTTACGGTTAAGGCACCGTATTGATAATGAAAACAACGGTGTTGCTCAGGGAAGACCTCTATGAAATCCTGAAGAAGAGATACGGGCCTAGAGGCATCTCGGAGGCTATCAATACGATTCTGGCGGAAGCCCTCTTGAAGGGAGAGAGCATGTTCGGTACGATGCCAAAGATGTCACTGAAAGACCTGAGGGATCACAGGGACCGCGTATGAGATACATCATGGACTCTTATGCATGGCTTGAGTACTTCATGGGGACGGAAGCGGGCAGAAAAGCGAAGGCGATCATAGACTCGGAGACGGACGAAAAACTCACACCATCAATCTGCCTGGCAGAGATATACGCCAAGATTCTGAAGACAGAGGATGAAGAGAAAGCTGAACTCCGAAGAGCATTCATTAAGTCAAGAAGTGCACTCATCCCACTTACCGAAGAGTTAGCTGTCGAGGCGGCGAAGGCCGACGTGGCCATGAAAAGAAGAGTTCAGGGTTGGGGCCTCGCTGACTCAATTGTTCTCTCGACAGCACGAAACAGGAACGGAAAAGTTGTCACAGGCGATCCTCACTTTCGAGGATTGGCCGAAGCACATATGATCTAACATAACGCGTAACAGTAGAAGCCCCAAACCACACGAATTTCCTTATGGTGGGGCCGGTGGGATAGGATCCTACCAACATGGTGGAGCCAGTCTCTTAGGAAATCAACTGAGTTTGCGTTCTAAGTCCTCGACGCTGAGGACTTCAACATGGTCATGTGCAGATTCGGCCAAAGTCTTGTCTTGGGTGACCAGCACGGCACCTCGGTGTTTGGCAACCATTACGTACGAGGCATCGTAATAGGTCAGTCTACGTTGGATCGCCAGTTCCAGTGTGGCTGCAAGTTCGAGTTCCGATACGCTGAGAAGATGTAATATTCCGTGTTCAACCAGTTCTCCAATAACGCTGACCGTTTCCATTCCATCTTCAACTGAAATTGAATGAAGCAAATGAATCATCTTCCAAACGCCGTTGCATCCTTCGTAGATCGCTAGATCAGTTATCGCAAACCACTCTTTGGAAGCTCTCGCCAGCAGATTCCTGCCTTGTTTCGTAACCAAGGGAAGAAGTGCCGACGCATCGAGGAGGTACCTCATCTGCTCTTCCTGTCCTCGCGTACAAGCTTCGCGATGGTCTCGGCGTCGATCTTGGTGCCTACTCGATCTCTAAGCGTATCAAGTCTACCGGCCAGCTCTTTAGTTTCCATGTCGCGGACGTATTGTTCCAAGAACGCCCTAACAGTCTCACTAATGTTCACTCGACGCTTCTCTAACACTCTCTTGACTTCTTTCGGAATTCTAACAGTGATCACGCTCATGAGCTATCGCGTATTACATAGCGTATTACATTGAAATAAAGCAAGCGGTGGATGTGGAGGGGCCAGTGGGATATGAACCCACGAATGTCGTGGGGCCAATCAAGTTGCTCTTGAGAGGTAAACCTTTATGCCCTTTCCCACTTATTCGGTGGGAACGTGCATGACCCAAACCGTGGTCGATCAGCGAGGAAGAGTGCTCATCCCGGAGGATGTCAGGCATGGGACTGGGCTTGATGAGGGAACCGTGGTTAAGGTAGAGAAAAGAGAAGAGGGGATTGTGATCAAGCCCATTCGCAGAGGCAAGAGAACTTGGAAGCAACTTTGCGGATTAGTCCCGAAGAGGACTGGTAAACCAGAATGGCCTACGCCAGAAGAGATCAAAGGCATCTGGCGGTAGATTCGAACGTCCTGGTCGCGTACCTAGACAGAGAACACCCTCAGCACAGCAGAGTAAGCTCGTTGGCCTCTCGTAGAGCCGCGTTGAATCCAACAGTCGTCCATGAAACTTACCATACACTAGTTTTCAAGATGAAATGGGCGTCAAATGATGCTTCAGAAGTTCTGACAGAGTTGCTCGATGACACCAACATCCTATTTCTAAATCAGACAAAAGACACAACCAGGATCGGCTTAAGATTCGCGGAACGATATGGGCTAGGCGGAAGGGATGCACTCATCTTGGCCAGTTTTCTTAACCCTTCTATTGCCGAATTCGAAACATTCGACAGGGAACTAATTCAGCTACGAAAGGTTGAACACGGTCGCCGCAAGCTAATCATACGTGCTGCGTAGATCGCCAGTGTTGCGGTCAGATTGAAGCCCGTGAAAGCCATGCAGTATGGTGGGGCCGGTGGGATTTGAACCCACCAATATCGTGGGTACAATACCTCCTCACACAGGCCTCCTGAACACAACATGATCAGGATCATAATGCACCAAGATGCCCATTCCGAGCGACCCCATTTTGAGCCGGATTCTTGGATAGGTCGAAGTTCGGTAGGGGGTTCGTCGTAAAACGCGGGGGGTGGGATTTGAACGCACTAGGGCCGACCGCTCTTCGAGCTGAGGGTTGGAGTGTTTGTGTACGGTCGCTTCGTCAAGTACCGTATCTACGATCCTAGTCTACGAACCTATTTAAGTAAGGATTTCCTTACCTAGAAACGAGAGCATGACCAGCGAACTGACCTTCAAGAAGGTGAAGGTCTCGGACAAGGGGCAGATTTCACTACCAATGGAAATCCAACGAGAAGTCGGCATAAAGAAGGGAGACGAACTCCTTCTGATCAGAAAAGGGCAGAAGATAGTTCTGGAGAAGCCTCGAAGAATCGTCGAGGTTCTTGAGGATGAGTTTGCAGACTTGCAAGACATTTCCGAAGCTTCGCTACGACGAATGTGGCTAAGGAAGAAGGAAGATATCTGGGACCGGTACCTCAAGGCGAGCATTAAGTGATTTTCCAGCGGGATATCGTCTTACTCACGTTCCCGTTCTCTGATCTTGAAAGCTCGAAAGTCAGACCTGCCATTGTTCTGTCAAACGACAAGTACAACCGTCGCTCAGAGGATTTTGTGGCGGTTCCACTTACTTCTAATTTGAAGTTAAGGGATTATGCTATCCTCGTTACTAACAATGAACTGGAGAGCGGCAATTTGATCGTCGATAGCAAAGTGAAAGTGGATAGGGTGTTTAGCGTGAGCCAACGACTCGTCAGGATGAAGATCGGAAGAATCAAGGCTGAAGTTCACGAGAGAATTACCGGCATGCTGTTTAAGCTGCTGCATGTCACATGAATTGTCCTCGAAGGATCCTCCACGGGCTCATCATGAAGGATTCGGCGAACATCATCGCGTCCAGTTTAGGTTGAGTCTCTGCTTGACGTTTGTCGAATGAGTTGTTTTCGGAGTATTTTGCGTACGCGTTGAAGGCTTGAAGGCGCCGGGGGTGGGATATGAACCCACCACTCGTGGGACTAACGACCTCATCGGAGGGCCACGAGGGATTCGAGCCCTCGTTATTGACGGCTCGACTCTTGTTGATATGAACGCTTTCCCAACAGAGTACTTGCCCTTAAGATAACTATTTATCAAAGCAGTATGAAAGTTATACTTGATAGAATATGGAAGAACCAGAAATTGCTACCGTGGGGACGAAGGGTCAGATAGTAATACCTCAACAGCTGAGGACGGAGTTGAATATCAAGCCGAAGGCCAAACTGGCCGTATACAGGAGAGGAGACAAACTTGTCGTGACGAAACTTAAGGTTCCGTCGCTCGGCGAAGAGCTCAAGGCGTTATTCAGGAAGATCGATGAGCAATACGAAGGAAAGAAGAGACCAACGGAGAGAGAGATACTAGAAGAGATTCAGGCATACAGGAGGGAGAGGCGAGCAACTCCAGGCGCCTGAGATGGTGACCGTTGTCCTTGATACAAACGTCCTAATCTCAGCTCTCGTAGGTCATGGGAAACCTAGGCGTCTGGTGCTCAGGCTGCTTGAAGAGGAGACGGTAGTCTCTTCAATGGTGATGTTGGCCGAACTTGCAGATGTTCTTTCAAGGGGAAAGTTCACGGAGGTCAAAAGCTCACAGGTGAACTCTTTCCTGTCAAAGTTTGCAAGGAGAGTTGTTGTCGTAACCTTCAAGCGACGCTTCAAGATCGTCGAGGAAGACCCTGACGACGATATAGTTCTAAGCACGGCATATGGGGGAGATGCCCGTTACATAATCTCGGGAGACAAGCATCTACTGAAGCTGAAGGAGTTCAGAGGGATCGAGATAGTTACTGTAAAAGAAATGCTTGAGCTACTGCGAAATACTCGAAAGTTCTAACATGGGTCAATGTGGCTTCCGGAAGTTGGTTTTGCATGATGCCAAACGCCTTGCGAAATGAACCCACGGAATGGTGGGGCCGGTGCGATTTGAACCCACAAATCGTGGGTTCAACACCATTACGTATAATGCGATGACGGTCGCCACAACGGCGTCGTAGAGGCACGATTTCAATGGTGACGGACAAGAATAGTTTTACAGTAGTCTCAGAAATTCTTCAATCGTTAGCCCGGCATCCCTGATTATGGCTCTCAAGGTGCCTTTGGCCAGTTCCCGATGTCTAGGTACCGTTAGCCTCCTGTGCGGTAATTCCCTATGTCTAAGGATCATATGGCTCCCAGTTTGGTGATCAAGTTCATAGCCAACCTTCGCCAGAGCCTTAACTACATCGATGCCGGAAACTACCGGTAACTTAGGCACTCACTTCAACCGTTTCCTCTTCAATCGGCGGTGGGATGGGCTCACCATGTTTCTTCAGACTGGTTAGATAGCCTCCAATCGCGTCTCTGACATTGGCGAGGGCTTCCTCTCTGTTCTTGCCTTCTGAAACGCATCCTGGCAAGCTGGGGCATTGCGCCACGAAGTTTCCATCCTCGTCTCTCTCTATCGTTATCCTAAACTTCAATCGCCAATTCCACCTCTTACCCCACGGCATTTCCTTCTTGGTATTTGTCAGCCTTATACCTTTACATTATAGACAGACGCGAAATGGAAAACTTGTGGTGGAGCCGGTTGGATCGGAACCTGCGAAACTCGTGGGGCCGGTGCGATTTGAACCCACAAATCGTGGGACTAATGGCCTTTAGAAATCGCTCACTGTTTATGCCTAAAGATGCAGTTGAACCAGTCGATTGTTAGCTTAATCATCCCGTCTGTAACACTGTGATTTCTTCCTTCAACAATCACGAGCTTCTTCGGATCTCCAGCTCGTTCATAGAGATCGTAAGCATGTTGCGCCGGCATGGAGAAGTCATTCCTTTGATGGATGATTAGTAATGGTCTGGGCGATATCTCGCCCACATCATCTAAGGGAGAGACATTCTGGCTCAGAATGCTCTTCATCTGGTCGATGATATTCTTTCTTCTATACTTCCTTCTACACAGCCAAGTATCCAATCTCATCATGAGATTTCCATGTAGAGAGAGCAGAAATTTTAGGAAAAGCTCGTAGTTCCCGAGTGCCCCCCAAACAGCAACGGCTTTGATGCGAAGATCCTGCGCTGCTGTTCCAATGGCTAACGCCCCACCAGCGCTATGACCTACGATCCCGATCAACTCCCTGTTAACCTCCATTCTAGTTTCGAGGTAGGTGAGCCCTGCCTTCACATCATCGACTTGGGATGCGAAATCCACTTCGCCTTCGCTCTCTCTGAACCCTCTGTAGTTCAGACTTAGAACGGAGTAGCCTCCATGTGAGAGAGCCTTTGCAACCCTGAGAATATGCTGCTCTGATCCCGGGAAGCCGCAACAGTAGATGAGCCCCGGCAAGGGCTTCTCAGAGGCGTGGTCAGGGACAAGGAGCTTCCCTGTCAGCTGAAACGGACCACTATTGAGCCCTACTCTCTCCTCAGTCAAAGCTCTGGTCTGTCCTCTGAGGAGGATGACGGCGTTAGCATTCTATTAAGGCTGCGAGGCAAGGCTCCTGTGAGTGCCACGAGTGGTGAGCGGCGACCAGTGATGAGTCTCGAAGACGAAAGTCCAACCTCACCACGAAGACTTGCAAAGCGTTGATGCAAGCTAGACTTTGATCAACTCATGCCCTTCGTAAGGTGTCCGAAACAGCTCAAACTAAGACAAACGTGATCAAAATGTGGCTGTTAAACCCATGATATGGTGGGGCCGGTGGGATTTGAACCCACGACCTCTGGCCTCAAGACGGTTTCTTCTTGGGGACGCCAGCGCCCCAGGTTCACCGCGCGCTCATTTGCGCTCTGGTATCCTGTTGGCGGAATCGTGTTCCCAGACCAAGCTGTCCAGAGAGTTGTTTCAATCAATCTCTTCTAGACGACGGCCCCTCTCGACCGCAAAGACCAATGAGCATTCATAAGAACCTTTCATCAACCAAGATCCAGCAAGCTAAGCAGAGTTCGGAAGCTTTCAACAGACTGCTCGCCCTTGTACTCCGAAAGAGCTCTCACAACTGTTCTCCTATTTGGAACGCGCATTGCTGCTCTGATTCCTCTCGATATCTTACCGAATAGAAAATACTGCAAAAGTGAAGTGACGTTCGCCACGCGCCGTGTTGTGCTCGCGCTTTCGAAATCCACTATACAGGCCTTACCGCTCCGACTGACGAGCACGTTCTTCGGCGCATGACTCAATTCCCCATGATCCAAACCTATCGCGTCGAGTCTGAAACAATCTGCGAGCAGCCTACTCAATACGCTCTTGACGCGAGAACGGTTGCCAGTGCCCAGCTCGTCGACCCACCTGAATAGAGGCGACCCGTCAAAGAACTCCATGACGAGAAAGTTCTTCGTTGCAGCAATCAATCGAGGTCCAACATCGACACTGTTTGCTAGGCGAAGTAATCGTCCCTCATCGACCATCGTCGCCCGATCAGCATCTCCACGCCGAATCTTCAAGGCCACTGGAATGTCATCGACGATGGCGCGAGTTACGATTCCAACACAGCCCTTGCCGAGAACAGGTATGCCGTTTACCATAGTGCGACCCGCGAAATCTAGAACCGTGATATCTAGACTGGCCAGTTCATCTATCCTAGTCTTAGCTTCCTTTTCATTTGAAAGTGGATACGTGAGAATTCGCGAATACCCAGTCCCAAGGAGTCTCTTGACTGGGATTTCTCGGCTGTCAGTCAAGCCACACAGGCCTTCCCGAAAGGTAAGTTCTCAAGAACTTTGCGAATTCAGGGCTCCGTGAGATCAGTCGCGTAAGCTGTGCGTCCTGCAGAATCACAAGCCTCTTCTTGAAAGCACGTTGCAACAGTGACGCGACACCTATCCGAGCGCCGTCGGACGTGAGCACTGGCTTCAGGAGATCAGATGCCGAGATCTTCATTCGCTGTTTCTCAACGACCCAGCGATCATTCTCGATCCAAGGCCCAGCCAAAGTGCTACCCTGACCCTCGTGTTTGGCCAGAAAGGCCAAGCTCTCGTTGACTTTGGACACTGGTGGTCCCATGTGCCGTCTTGAAGCAGGAAGCCTATCGCTACCCAGTTCAAAGAGCAGAACACTGAGGTCGCGCTCATCACTCCACGCCGCTGATCGAATCACCGTGAAATCATCGTTCTCGAGAAAGTGCGCGACTGCTCTCTGCGTTCTGTACAGTTGGCTCCAGAGAATGTCCACAACAACATCGATTCCCCACACAGGCAAACACAGGAGAACCGAACCCCTCCGCCTGACGATACTCCGATACTCTGCGACCCTAAGCGGCTCGACTATTCGTTCACTAAAGAAAGACGGAGAGGGATGCTCGATGAACCGCCTTGAGGCGGAAACAAAGTTCCATAGTTGCTCAGGCCGTACCGCTGAACCGAGATTTCGCCCCTTATCCACAGGGTCAATCACAACAAGCGGTTCTCTGAAGATTCGTCCAACCTCACTTTCCCTTTCGGAATAGTAATTTTCGATGTCGATGAATCGATCTTCTCTCCACTGTCTGAAATCCTGAACCGCATCAGGGAACTCACCGTAGGCTACGATCAGCGTTTCGCAGAGCATACCACTGAACCCCCCTGTCTTGATGTCTGCACCGTACGATCCGATTCCCCTCAAGAACGCCTTGAGCAGACGCACTTCATCTCGTTGTTCGTTGCTCAGGTGACTTCGAATGTAGTCGGTGTGGAATGGAGTTCTGTCGGTTGCGCTAAGCCATTCACCCTTCTGCACCTGGTAACATGGGACAACGTTGACCTTGAGACTGCCCGCAGGAGATCCGACAATGGATTCGACGTACGGGTGTTCAGCGAACCTCTCAATGACCTGGTGCGGCTTCAGAGCTCTTTTGGCTATTGGGAGACAGATCTCTCGTAGTTGCTCTTTGGTCAGCTGAGGCGAGACGCGCATGAATATATCCGCATCGACATAACCGCGTATCCAAGTGTCCTTCGCAACGGAACCATCTAACCGAACTTCAGCCGGTACCCTTGCTCTTTCACACTCTCGTTCAACTGCCTGCCTGATCTCTTCCGCCTTACCCTCCACGAACCGTCTTTGGCGTAGGGACGGGGTAATTCTCTTCTTGATTCGGCTGCAGATCTGAATTACTCTCTGCAATCAAGAACACGGGCATTATCGAATCAGGAGGACGAGGGAACTTCATGGATTGTCGTGTATATAGGTCCCTTTGGAGTAAGCGTACTCTTCTTCAAGCGAACAGCTCTGATGGGTATCTTTCCGAAATCCTGATCTGCCATACTCGACACGTAACCTGCCAGCGCCTCCCTGCTCAACCCGGACCTGGTCCGCGCAATTGTCAAGTGTGGGCTGAATCCCTTGTTGTCCGGAGGTAGACCAATCTGTCTGAGCTTCGGTTCCAGTTGCCGGAAGATTTCACTCAACTGCTCCTGCCCCTGTTTGATGCCAACCCAGACCACGTTTATCCGTTTCAAACTTGGAAAAGCGCCAAGACCAGAGAACTCAACGTCAAAAGAAGGGAAGTGCACAGCATCCATCGCATTCTTCACTTCCTCAACGGTGGGCTGAGGAATCTCCCCGAGAAACCGTAACGTGAGATGCAATATCTCGGGATCGACAAGCTTCAATTGCGCGCGTGTCGCCTCCAAGCCTCTCTGAGCCGCCATTATTCGCTCCCGTATCGATAGCTCCTCTAAGTCAACTGAAATGAAGCTTCGGATCCGTTCTTGCGACAAATTGGTTTCCAGCTGGAAGGCTAATATTGAATAAGCCAATTTAACAGTTCACGAGCAAAAGCCCACCAGAGGGACCTCGGAGAAGTTTGCCGGCAAATGCAGTCCAAGAGGAAAGTGATTGCCATTTCAGGTATGCCTGGGGCCGGCAAAGGCGTAGCAGCAGACGCCGCAAGACAACTTGGCTTGAATGTTCTCGCTTTGGGGGACGTGATTCGCGAAGAAACTGAACGCAGAGGCCTAGAACCTACCCCCAAGAACATGGGTGCAGTAATGCTACAAGTTCGAGCGGACGAAGGGCAAGATGCAGTTGTCAGGCGCTTACTTCCAAAGATCGAAGCGAGCCCATCCGCAACCGTCATCGTCGAGGGCGTCAGGAGCCTATATGAATTCAACGTGCTCAGATCGAAGTATGAAGTTGCAACAGTCGCAATCCACGCGTCACCCAAGACACGTTTTCAACGGCTCTTAGCTCGTAATAGAAGTGACGACCCTAAGAACGCGGATACGTTCAAAGAACGTGATACTCGTGAGTTGAACGTTGGTCTATGCCAGGTGATTGCTTTAGCTGACGTGTTATTGGTTAACGAAGGGAGCATAGAGGAGCTGAAGAGCACGTTCAAAGAAGCCCTTGGCAAGTTGAATGCGCAATGAGCATAAAGGTTCTAGTTGAATCCCTCGTGAATCCGACCGAGGATGAGAAGAAAGTTGAACGCGCGCTGCGAAACGTCTTCCCATCCGCAAAGATAGAGAGAGTCACGCCTGATGCGACCCTCAGATTGAGGGCTCATGGCGAGGGATTAGATTTCCTGTCTACTCTTCGTAACCTGATCAAACAGGAAAGGATCAGGAGTGCAGCGAGAGCTGTGCTCTTGAGCAGAACTCACGGGCAACGCGTGCATGCGTATCTCAACAAGCAAGCAGCATTCGTCGGTCGAATCTCCTTCTGCGAACCCGACGGCGAATCACCACTCGGCCCCATATCAATCGCGATCGAAGCACCAATCCCGGAAGACATAGTTGAGTACTTGACCCACAGGCCTGAACTCAGACGCCGTTAATTACGTTGCGCGTCCACTGTGACGCTGTCCATATCCTTGCATAGGAGGCTTTGTGGAAAGACCTTCTTGGCCTGTTTCAACAGTGGCGTGGCGTCCTCATACATTGCGCTTATGTGGAAGAGCACTAGTTTGCGGGCCTTACTTCTTCTGGCGACCTGAGCTGCTTCGACGGCTGTTGAATGCCCATACTCTTTGGCCTTCTTGGCTGCGGATATGTCGAAACAACTGTCGTGAATCAAGAGATCCGATCCTGCAGCCAAGCGAACAACAGAAGCACAGGGTCGCGTGTCGACGGCGTACGTAATCTTGACCCCCGGTCTCGAAGGACCTACCACGAGACTGGAGGCAATCCTCCTCTTCCCAACCTTAACCGCCCGAGCGGCCTGCAGCTTCTTCCACAGCGGGCCTTCCGGAATCCCCAGTTTTCTCGCCTTTTCTGGATCGAATCTTCCAGCTCGCGGTTTCTCCTGAAACGCATACGCGTAACATGGAATACCATGCTTTGCTGCGGCGGCTCGCACCTCATACTCAGAGTCGTTGACAATCCGACCTGTCGACCTAATCTCCAAAATTCGAATTGGAAATCGTGAGTAGAGCTTCACAACCCGGTTGACTGAGACGACGAAATCCGCGATTCCTTTGGGGCCGATTATTTCTAATTCTCGTGTTCGTCCCATGAAGGATAGCGAGTGCAGAATCCCGGGCAGTCCGAAGACATGATCTCCGTGTAGATGGCTGATGAAGATTCGCATCTTCCTATTCATCCCGGCTCTGGCTTGCATGAACTGGCGCTGAGTTCCCTCACCGCAATCAAACAAGAGCAGCTCAGGTCCTCTCCGAATTAGGACACTGGGCAAATGACGGAACTTATTGGGGACGCTACCGCCCGTTCCTAGGAATGTGACTGAGACCGACAATCCTCAACGCCTCTCCTGCCTACGGGTTTTGGAGAACAACGAACTGTCTGGTAAGGCTTCGGTGTACACGAACCAGGTGCCTTTCTCCAACGATCAGACCGCCATCTCGGGCATAGTTCTCCACCGCTACTTCGGCAGGAGCGGAAATGCACATATGGGCTCCTCTCCTCAAAGAGTCACCGACTCCGGACAGGAAGTCTCTAACAAGATTCGCAACCTTCTCTCCTCTCGTCGAAGACCCACGCCCATACGGTGGATCCGTCGCAATAGCATCAATATCTCGGAGCGGTAGATGCCGCGCATCAGCGCACAGGAGGCCGATTGGGTCGAGGTTGAAGTACCTTAAGTTCTTCCGAGCCCCGCGCAGCATTCTCCTGTCGGCGTCGATCCCCAGTACGTTGCAGCCAACCACTGCACCCTCGATCAACACTCCACCCACACCGCAAAATGGATCGAGGAATGTCCCACCAGGCGGGACGCGTGAGAGGTTTACCATACATCGAGCTATCTTCGGTGGCATAGTCGACGGATGAAACACCGGACGTTTCCGAGGTCTCCTAGGTGCAATTAACCCAGAGGCTTTCAGGTACCCCTCCATACCGAAAAGGAAGGATTCATCGAAAAGCACGCAGACGAATGTAACATCCGGGTACCGTAGTCGGACGGACGACTGAGGAAGCAGGTCCTTGACGTATGAACCAACATCGCGTTCAAGATCAGTCCGACGAATCGATTTCTTTACTCCGCCCAGTCTCACGGAACGGACCGCGAAGTTGCTAGCGTTTCGCGCGACCTCATTCAACGGGAGATTCTTGACGAGTCTGCGGATTTCTTGTTCGTCTGCTCCACAGCGACCGAGTTCCATGCCACACCAGTCATACATCAGACTCCTTTCAGAAACCTTCAGTAATCCTTCCACAGAGGCCTCCATAGTCAGAAGCCTGTAGCCCTCCTCAGTATTCGAATACTTGACATGAGCTGACTCAAGAATCGCTCGTACTTCAGCGGATGGTATGGATGCATGCTCACCGGAAAGTATGAAGAACAGTTTGCGAGTCTGCGATGCTTCCTGCTGAAGCTCGTTCGCTTGCAGCATCACGTTGCGTGGCAGGGACGACAATGTTACAGGGGAGAATATGCGCCTGTTACATTAAGTCATCTTGGCGCCACAATTGTGGCAGAACGTTTGACCAACGGGAACATCTGTACCACAAGAAGCGCATTTCGAACTATCCGCAGTCATCTCACTCGTGGCTTCCCCTGATCCCTCCGGAGGAGGTTCACCCGCTCCGGACTCGCCTGTCTCTGGTGGCGTCGGCTTCATGTCAGGAGCAGTCGCTTGTCGTCGCCTCCAGAAGAGGAATCCTGCCACGATCGCAACCGTTGCGATAGCTGCCACCGCGATATACAGTTGCGTGTAATCAGTTCTCCAGGTTGCATGAATGACCTTTGGTGAGTCCATCGTGGTCGAGCCCTGAGGTGAGTTTCCGGTGAAGTCCCCCTCCCATTTGACGAAGACCTGCTGTATTAGGAAACCGACAGGTGACGTTACAGAGAATTGTGCCGTGGATCCAGCATCATAGAAGCCAGTGCCCTGTGGCGTTCCATAGGGCGAATCCACCACGAGTTGGTATTGGGTTGTGTATTTCGCGATCGCCGTGTGAGGCTTATCCATGGTAAGTGTAACGGTGCTTCCAGATTGCAGCACGCCATCCACCTCCCAGCCTTTGAATGAGTACTGTGTTCCAGCGCCACCAGTGATCGTCTGAGGTGCTTGACTGGTCTGTGCTGACGCGCCGGAAGAGAACCAACCTCCCCCTGTCACTTGAGTTATGCTAGCTGGATCTGTGCTGACCGTGAACAGGTACTGTGTTTCATAAGTGAACGTGCGGCTGCCGGAAGAGCCTACACTCCACGTGTTCTGTGCGCAGAAGTAGCGTACCCCGGCATCTCCAGGAACATACTGATCCACACTTAGTGTGTGAGTGGTGTCAATCTTGAAGGTCAGCTTCTTGATATCAGTACCACTCATTGTACCTTGACTTTGACCGTCAACCTGAAGTCCAACGGACACCTGTGTCGGCACTCCTGACAACGTGAGCGAGACATCATAAGTGTCAGGTGTGACATCAAAGTAAGCGACGGAGCTGCTGAAACCGGAACAAAAGTCGTCCGCCTGGAAGCCGACGGTCCATCGTCCGATCTTGTCTGCTGTCAAAGACTTGACGATCGAGGACGTAGGAGAGTAGAAGGTATATGGGAACTGTACTGGCTGTCCTGATGGAGGGGAGAGCATCAACGTTCCCTCAGCAGGCCTGTTGACCGAGATCGAGATAGTCACCTTGTCTCCGATTCTGTACGTTGGCTTATCCGTAGAAACGGCGACCGAAAGTGGGGGGCCAACTTGTACCACAGTGAGCGTCGCACTCGCACTTCCAGTATCCGGTGGACCTATGCCGTACGATGTTGAGTTGCGGGCGGACACTGTGAAGGAATAGGTTCCCGGGCAGTAAAGTCCGGGCACATTGGTCGTGGAGATCGCGAGAGTTGTGCTTCCTGAACCTATGCCTCCCCCTGGTGGAGTAGGAACAGGATTGGATCCAACCGAGGCGGATGCTCCGTAAGATAGACCTGAGAGGCTAAGGGCGTAGGCCGTTGCCAGCGCACCCGATAAAGACACGGTATATGACGCCGAAGTTCCCTGCGGAACAGCTTGCGACGTGGGTGAAATAGTAACCACGACTGGAGAAGCGTGTACATTCGGAAGGAACGCCAGAACAGTCAGTGCGAAGAGAAGAATCAACTTGTAACGCGTCAAGGCATGTGCAACCCTGAATGGAGGTTGAATTTGCATAGATCGTATTTAAAATAGGTGTCCAGAAGCTTTGGCCTAGAGAGTAATGGAGCTACGCGTAGATTGGGGACGCGTTGCCACCCATTCTCAGAAACTTTAAACCGTTATCGGTTCCAAGATTCCCTGCGACGATGAGGGAATCAGAGTTAACCTGAACAATATGTGTTGATAAGGCATTTACCCTGAGTCGCATTAGTCCTCGCTGTCAGTATCCGAAACCTTGCTGATTCGGACGAAATGCCAAATTTCACTCAGCAGAACGTTAATATTGAATCCGGCCTCTAACGCGATAATACTGATGTAGGTTGCCCTTCTATCTCTGTGAGAATTGCGCTCGCGACAAGGTCAGACTCGACTTGACCTATGCTGGAATCAACCAAATGTGGCTAAGGATCTCTCCCAGCCCAGACGGGTTCGGGCCCCCATGCGAGTTCTGCAATGCCCCAAAAACCATCTACCAAGTCCAGATAATCGGCACAAAGTTCGACACGGAAAATCAGCACCTGGACAAAATGAAGGCAGAGATAGGAGCGAACAAGTAAGCGCCATTTGGTTTCTTTGAAGATTGCTTCATCTTGTGACCGGACTCTTACCACTTAATTTTCATCACAGAACCCATCATATCTTGTTGGGGAACCGCTACGAATCCTGTAGGCCTTCACAAACGTGGCGAAGTTGATCTCAGGGCAATCTTGGATTATTTCTCGGCATTGCCTAGCTACCATGAAGCGGGAGCGATAGCATCATTCGTTGGCGTCGTACGAGAAGATCCTGTCCGCGAATCTGACGCGAAAGTCACGCGCCTTGAGTATGAAGCTTATGCCAATGTCGCCTTGAAACGTATGGAAGAGATTCGGCAGGATATGCTCAAGCGTCATGGCATCATTGACGTTTTAATTCACCACGTCATCGACTCCCTTACGGTCGGCGAACCGAGTCTATTCGTTGCGGTGCTTGGGAAGCATAGGCAGGACGTGTTCCCGGTATTGTCAGAGACAGTTGATAGGGTGAAGATGGAAGTCCCGATTTGGAAGAAGGAGTTCACCACTAAGGAGTCGTACTGGGTTTCTGGTTAGTAGCCAGCTAAATGACTGGCGTTAACCACTTCCAGTTGTGAAATCTTATATTTGATTCACGTGAAAAGATTCACGATTCTAACTCTCATTCACCCTTGGATTGAGTAGTGATGACAATAAGTGACAGAGCTAGGCGATCGTTGCAAGAGTTCGGTCTGACCAACTATGAAATCAGGTCTTACACGTCGCTTCTTGAAATAGGTCCGGCAACGGCGAGTGAACTCAGCGAAGCGTCAGACGTCCCCTACTCAAAGATCTATGAAGTTCTTGGCTCGCTCGAAAAGAAGGGGTGGGTAGAGATGGAGCATGGTAGACCCAGCAAGTACTACCCGAAACCCCCGTCTGTTGCGATGGAGATTGCAAGGTCACAGCTCGAGAATTCTCTCAAGACAAATGAGGCGTTGATTCTTGGCGAACTTCAACCTCTCTACGAGAAGAAGGGTGTGAGGGAGCGCCCCGACATCTGGATTGTGAGAGGAGACTTCAACGTGCTCGCTAGGATCAGAGAAACGCTGGAGCATGTTCAGAAGGAGATCCTCGCGGCGGTTCCAGCGATCCCTGATTCTGTCGCTGAGATGCTCATTCCAATGGTCAAGTCAATTGCTGAAAGAGGCGTCAAAGTGCAACTAATGACCATGAAACAGCCTACCAGTGAAACGATGACCAAGTTGGCTAACTTCTGCGAAGTCCGCGCACGTGAGCAAATGTTCGGTGGCGGCATAATTGCAGATGGACGAGAAGTCATCCTCCTACTAGGGCAGGAGGGATGCGAAGGGGCAATTGGCCTAGCTATCTGGTCCGATCATATTGGACTTGCCAAATTCGCAAAGAACTACTTCGAATATCTATGGTCAGATAGCACGGTTTACCAAAGATAACTGCAAGTTTCAAAAGCACATATGGTAATCTACTGATCGGCGGCTAGGTTGCCTGATGCTTCCCTCTCATCCTTCGCGAAGAGGCGACCGCGTGGAGTCGGAGGCATATTCCTAACCACAGGCAAGCTTTCTGATTGGTTGCTGGAGTTTGAATCCGTCAGATCGTGGATAGATGGTTACACTGCGCCGATGACGCGAAGGAACTACTTGAACGGACTCAACACAATCTGCCGTAAGCTGAACCTTAACCCGGACCAACTACTGGAACTTGGCAGAGGAAACGGCGATAAAGTACCGCGAGAACTCAAACTCCAAATCAAAGACGTTCTAAACGACTACGTGCAAAATGGGAAGCTAGGGGAAGCTAAGAAAATCAACGCTGCGATACGATCCTTCCTCGAAGCACATGAACTCGCAATCAATTTCACGCATCAAGAGAGAATACGATATCGACGTAAGAAAGTCGCGGACGAAAAGATACCATCAATTCAAGAAGTCTACTCAATGGCTGATGCAGCCGATAAGGTGAAAGGTTGGAGAAACCCACTCAAGAAACTACGGGCTAAAGCCCTGATTCTCTGCGCGTTTCAAAGCGGTGTGAGACCGAGCTGCCTCATCAAATGGAACTATGGTCTCGTGAAGGAAAGCCTCTTTCCAACCTTGAAGGCTCCGGTTCCTTTGAGGATCACGGCTAAACTGGACTCGAAACTCTTGGGCTATGATTTGCCCTATTACTACACGTTTCTCGGTCAAGAAGCGGCCTCAGCCCTGAAGGAATACCTAGAGGCCCGCATGAATCGGGGAGCGAAGTTTGACGATGATTCGCCGGTATTCGCGACTTACGGAAACAATTCCCAGGACACGCAGGTTAGTTATGGCGATTACTTTTCAGTCGTGAAGCGTGTCGCTAAAACCGCGGGGATTTCTCCGAATCATCTATGGCCTCACCTACTAAGGAAGAGTTTCAAGAAAGTTCTGAACCGGTCCTCAGTTGATGATGATACCCGCGAAGCCCTAATGGGTCACAGGATACCAGGCTCAAGGGAAAACTACTTTGACAGACACGACTTAGGAGAAGTCGCGAATCGCTACGGTCAATGCAACTTTACGAAGGAAGAACCCCGCGAACAGCGAAAGGGTCTCCTAGAGGAAGCAAAAGAACGCCCAGAACTGGTCGAAGAGTTCTTCCGAAACCCGCGTGTCCGTGAACTTTTGCAGAGAGCCCTACGGGAAAGTTCGGACTAAACGGCTTTGATTGCCGAGAAATGATTCGGACTTGCTGGGAGCAACTGGTCAAGAGCTAGCGGTGTTCTTTCGCGAATTTCTCCCACCCCCTTATTGGTCGCCTAGAGATCCACTTGATCGGTGAGTTCATCTGTTTCAATGTCGTTCCGCCTAGTGCCTCATTGATGCGCACGCTACTTCTGTTTTCCCAGATTTGCAACGCATAGGAGATCAGCAAACTTTGAATCTCCACTGTCGTGAACAACTCGATTAGCTCCTTCGCCGCAGGTTTGTCACTTATTCCTACGAGTTCATTGAGCATTGTAATGTAGAGCCGATAGGTGTCGTTGAAGAGGTACCCAGTTATCTCTCGAAACACGCCAGGGTCAGCAAATGTCTCTAGTTTGAAGTCGGTTGCCGGCCAGGGAGGTTTGTCTGCGAAGAGTCTCAACCCTTGGATGTAGTCGAGGCGAAGAGTCGGGTTCTGCCTTAGATAACGTCCTTTCTTCAGAACATAATGCGACTCGACTAATCGTCTCAAAACTTTTGCGTATGTCCTTTTGCTCTTAATGCCTTTCTTGTTGGCTTCTCTCCAGCCATCCGTCCATGTGACTCCCGGAGGATCGGTTGGGAAGCAATTTCTCACGACTATATCATATGGATGTGTCTTCTCTTGTTTGTAGGATCTCCTTCCGCGTGTCAAATGTATCGTTGGTACATTTATTGGGACTGTTCATTAATGGTATCGGATGATTAGGGATCGGTGCAAAACGAATGTGGAAGTGGATTCGGGTCTCTGAGGATGTGCACGGCAGACTAGAGGCTCTTGGGCGAAAGTCAGAGACGTTCGACGCGATAATCCGCCGACTCACTGAGACTAGGAGGGCGACCGTACTCAGGAGAAGGAACCCTACAGCGACGACCGCAAGTATCCAGATTGGAATCGACCGTACCGTTACTGCTGACAATACAGCGAGAATACCCGTCATTATCAATTGCTGGCCTAGACGTTTCTTGAAAGCTTCCCGGAACGCGTCTCGATCCAACATTCTCATGTCTACGTGGTCGTGATGTCATAGTTTAACTTTGACGGAAATCGTGAGACCTACGAGTTGAATCAAAGCTATCCCCATGTTTGGGGGGGCCCTATGGGGGGTCGAGTGAAGCGAAACCCTTTCGAGCAGCGAAGCGGAGCGACAAACTTGGAACAATAGCCCAAGGGGCTTATGTTGCCTGCCGGATCTGTTCGTAGGCAGGCTGAGTGAGCATCGCAGCGGAGAAATCCGAGACTGAACCTCAGTCAGTGCCACTGGGCATCCGATCGTGAGCCTGGGCAAATCCAAGCGAGTTTCGGGAGAGGTTGCCCAATCATGCAACGCGAACGCTGGACTTGATCAATGCTCGCAGTCTTGGGTTGTTTACTCCAGTGTAAATGACCTTCGTGTCGTTGAAAATAATCTTCCCAGAAGCTTCAAGATAGTCCAGTATGTGTTTGAACGTTTGATACTGAATCTTGTGAGGGAGGCTTTTCCATAGTGAGGTTCTCGTTGGATGGTCCTTCGATTTCAGAATGGCCTGCTCCACCATTAGAATCGTATCAAGTCGGGGTTGATGGATAACTGTCATTCTGGGTCAACTGCTAACGAACTAACTAGCCAACTCCAATTATATAAGTTTGTATGATTGCTTATCTAGTCCGGTATCCGAAGATCTTGTCGTACTCATCATGCGTCTTGATGTCTAATATAGTGGGGCATACACCCATGTCGTTGTGCTCTGTAAGCGTATAGCAGGATCGATAACCCTCTGGGTGATCATAACGGTACAAGTTGTTAGCCCCATAGCGCATAACGTAGTGTCGGGGGATCTGCCTCTTTCTTATGCATTCTCCCGCAAGCATATTCTCCTTCAGAACAGACTTCATATCTTCAACCCATTTGGGGAACTTATGATTGGGGCCAAGTTCTTTCAGGAAATCTTCGAGTTCCTTGGACAGAAACACCGCGGGAGAGGGCCTACGGGCCATGTCAAGGCGGAAGACGCAGTTCGCCTTTAAGCCTACTGGAACAAGGGTCGATTGATCTCACATAAGTCGTATCCAGCGAAACGATCTGACTGACTTGCTTTCGTCCAGTTTTCCGAATCGAGTCTAGCCATTTTTGTTCCATTTCTGCGAGAGGTAAAAGTCGATGCGTGAAAGACTACTTCGAATATCTATGGTCAGATAGCTCCTCCATTCAAAATCAGAAAGCCAAGAACTAGTACGAAAGCTACGGGCTGTTGGCGGAACCGTTACGCGACTAGAGTCGTATGTCTCAGCTTGAGTAGAGGCAATATCTGCTCAATCTCGGCGGCGGATTTCACTTCGAGTTTGGCGACCTTGACGCCCCCGATTTCGTCTGCATCTTTCACATTCTCCACAACTATGCTGTCCAAGTTTTCGTCTTGAAGCACTTTTTTCTCGAATTCGGGTTCAATTGGAATATGAACCCACAGGCGATCGAGCAAGTGAACCCAGACTAGATCTCCGCCTCTTACTCGGTAGGCGGGGCAC
>Ga0315281_10001242_pt1 | contig 37443 bp, 51 predicted proteins | sample YL17G07_0_MG_FD_204540 | JGI IMG/M metagenome (GOLD analysis project Ga0315281, IMG submission 204540) | Sediment microbial communities from Yellowstone Lake, YNP, Wyoming, USA - YL17G07_0 | ecosystem: Environmental > Aquatic > Freshwater > Lake > Sediment | place: USA: Wyoming | collected...
TTAACCAGCAAATTCGGGCATTTCAACCTATCTCACCTCTCTTTACAAAATATTCACGCTTGAATAAGGACTAGTACAGCGACACATTAATATAGAGCATGGACAGTTAGTGCGGTAATGATGCAATTACCAACACGTGCAATGTTTCGCTATTAAAATGTCAAGGTACTAGGCGTTGAAGCGTCCCTTGTCGGCACGTTTTTGTTGTTTCCTATCGGCTCATGCAATGCGCCGTTGCCGGGCGTGGTCGTGTTCTTCCTGCACTATCCCGTTATTTTCTTTGCGAAGCAGTCATGCGCTTAACATCAGACAGGCAGTACCTTATAGTCGTGCCGATGCTGATGGCTGTGGTTTGGATGGCTATTTTCGCTCTTTTGGGGCAAGAGGCGGGTGTAAAAATAGGCATGGTCACGATGTCTAATCGTGTGATCTCGTGAACCGCGTCTATGTTTCTCCGCCCGACGCGGCAATTTCTGCGTATCCATTATGCTCTACTCTACGCTGCTTGCGGGTGAGGGGCTGTCTGTTGTTTTTCCAAACACCGAGCGAATTGTTACAGAAGGCTCAATGTCTGTTCCTGATGTCCCATAGAAACAAGGGATATAAGGGTTTTGTGGAAGAGTTTTTACTGGAAATGCATTACTTCAGACCATCTATCGTTAAAATTCTCAATAATTTTGCTTGAATTATTGCTATGTTTTGATAATATAATTGTTTCCTGTTTTTGCAGGCTAGCGTAGCTCAACGGCGGAGCAGCGGTTTTGTAAACCGCAGGTTGTGGGTTCGAGTCCCACCGCTAGCTCCAGAAAAGGCGGTACTTGGCGCTGTGGGAGGAAGTACGTTTTCCTGTCATTTCTTAAAAAGCGCTGTTGGTGTGTTGTCTCATTCCGGGATAGTTGAACTATACAAGCAATAAAAGCGGGTGGATTCCCGAGTGGCCAAAGGGGACAGACTGTAAATCTGTTGGCATAGCCTTCGGAGGTTCGAATCCTCCTCCACCCACCATTTTTGCAAGCATTGCGGGCGTAGCTCAATGGCAGAGTGCTAGCCTTCCAAGCTAGCTATGTGGGTTCGATTCCCATCGCCCGCTTTTTTATTTTGATAAAATATTTGACAATGGTTTTTGTTGTGGTATAATGTAAAACTTCCGTGTCAAGCTAACTTGTGTCCAATGAGAACTGGATATGGAAGGCATCTGTATGTGTGCTGGTGTCTATCACATGGCGGCGGGAATATATCGTCTTTTTTGCTGCTGTAGCTCAGTGGTGGAGCACGTCCTTGGTAAGGACGAGGCCATGGGTTCAAATCCCATCAGCAGCTCCAAACATTGTAAATAAAAATTGATGGTTGAGAATTAGGTTAAGGGAGTGGTGTGCGATGGCGAAGGAAATATTTAAGAGGACGAAGCCTCATGTGAATGTGGGGACGATAGGTCATGTGGACCATGGTAAGACGACGTTGACGTCGGTTATAACAAATGTGTTGGCGAAGCAGGGGTTGGCAAAGGTTAGGGCTTACGACTCGATTGATAAGGCGCCCGAAGAGAGAGAGCGCGGTATTACGATAGCGATATCGCACGTGGAGTATGAAACGCAGAAGCGTCATTATGCGCACGTGGATTGTCCAGGCCATGCCGACTACGTAAAGAACATGATTACGGGTGCTGCGCAGATGGATGGCGCTATATTGGTGGTGAGTGCGCCTGATGGCCCGATGCCGCAGACGCGTGAGCATATACTGCTAGCTAGGCAGGTAGGCGTGCCGAAGATCGTGGTGTTTATGAATAAGGTGGATATGCTTGAGGACCCAGAGTTGCTGGATCTGGTTGAGATGGAAGTGCGTGAGTTGTTGAGTAAGTATAGCTTCCCTGGCGATGATATTCCGGTGGTAAGAGGTTCTGCGCTGAAGGCGAGCGAGTGTGGTTGCGGTGCCGCGGCATGTGCGAATTGCGGGCCGATATTGAAATTGATGGATGCGGTGGATACGTACATACCGAATCCGGTAAGGGAAATTGATAAGCCGTTTTTGATGTCGATCGAGGATGTGTTTAGTATTAAAGGTAGAGGGACGGTTGCAACGGGTAGGGTAGAGAGAGGTCGTGTGAAGGTTGGCGATGAAGTGGATGTAGTGGGGATTCGTCCAGAGATAAAGAAGACCGTTGTGACGGGTGTGGAGATGTTTAACAAGACGCTGGATGAGGGTCAGGCGGGTGATAATCTTGGTGTGTTGTTGAGAGGTGTGGAAAAGGACGATCTGGAGAGGGGTCAGGTGTTGGTGAAGCCCGGTACGATAACGCCGCATAAGAAGTATGAGGCGGAGGCATATATATTGACAAAGGAAGAGGGCGGTAGGCATACGCCGTTTTTCAATGGGTATAGGCCGCAGTTTTATTTTAGGACGACGGACGTGACGGGGGTGGTGACTTTGACGGGTGGGGCGGAGATGGTGATGCCGGGAGATAACGTGAAAGTGGACGTGGAGTTGTTGACGCCGATAGCGATGGACGAGGGGTTGAGGTTTGCTATCCGTGAAGGCGGCAAGACGGTTGGCGCTGGCGTCGTTACTAAAATTATTCAATAAATTTAATTTTGTTGTTGACTATGAGCTGGGATTTGGTAATATTAATCCCTTTTGCAGTTTATGATTAATTAGTCTCTTTTATGGAGTGTTATTGTGGTAGATCAGAAAATAAGAATACGAATGGAGGCTTATGATCACAGGGTGTTGGATCAATCTGCGTTAGAGGTTGTTGAGACTGCTAAACGTACCGGAGCCAAGGTTTTTGGTCCAGTTCCTTTGCCGACGCGTATTGAAAGATATACTGTGCTTAGATCGCCGCATGTAGATAAAAAGTCTAGAGAACAGTTTGAGATAAGAACGCATAAAAGGCTTATTGATATTGTCGAGCCTACAGCGAAAACTATGGATGCGCTGAATAAGATAAACATGCCAGCGGGCATTGAGATTAAGATAAAGGCGTAAGATTTTAGACGTTGTATTTTAAGGGTTGAGGTAAAAGCAGAATGGTGACTGGCTTTCTTGGTAAGAAGATAGGTATGACGCAGTTGTACACGGATGACGGTAAGCTCTTACCTGTGACGATGATCCAGGCGGGACCGTGCAACGTTTCGCAGGTTAAAACGGTAGAGAATGATGGGTACTCTGCCATACAGCTTGCTTTTGACAGCAAGAAAAAGAAGAGAGCGAATAAGCCGGAGATTGGGCATGCAGCGAAAGCATCGTCTGAGCCGAAAAGGTTTATAAGGGAGGTTGCACTAGCGACTGGTGCGGAAGTAAAGCTTGGACAAAACATTACTCTTGAAGTTTTGAAAGACGTTAAGTTGATAGATGTGGTTGGATTGACTAAGGGTAAGGGTTATGCTGGTGTTATGAAGAGGTGGAACTTTAAAGGTGGTGCAGCATCACATGGTTCTACTAGGCATAGACCGCCAGGCTCTATTAGCTCGAACACAGATCCTGGAAGGGTTATTCGCGGCAAGAAAATGGCGGGTAGATTGGGTGGTGAGCGTGTGACTATCAAGAATTTGAGCGTGGTTAAAATAGATGAAGGTAACAGTCTGCTGTTTGTGAAAGGGGCAATTCCAGGCCATAAAGGAAGTTATCTGGTAATGAATAAGAGTAGGTGAGAACTTAGGCGTGTAAACTATGGAAATACCTGTATATAATAAAAGTGGTGAAAGGGTGGCTGCTGTTCGGCTAAGCGATGATAAATTTGGTGGTCCTATTCGCACCAGGTTGATGCGCGATGTGGTTATCATGTATGAAGCGGCCAAGAGGCAGGGAACGGCTTGTACAAAGACCAAGGGCGAGGTGGCCGGTGGTGGTAAAAAGCCGTGGGTGCAGAAGCACACAGGGAGAGCAAGGGCTGGTAGTATTCGTTCTCCGCTTTGGAAAGGTGGTGGTGTGTCGCATGGTCCGAAGCCGAGAGATTATGCATACGCTATTCCGAAAAAGGCTAAAAAGATAGCCCTTGTTTCAGCATTGGCTTCGAAGGTTCGAGATAATGAGATGGTTGTTATTGACAGCCTTGATTTTTCCGTTCCGAAGACCAAGCAGATGGTAGAATTATTGAAATCTCTTAAGTTGCATGGAAATAGCTGTCTTGTTGTAACCTCAAAGTTGGATAAGGCTGCTTGGTTGTCAACAAGGAACATTCCACACGTAAAAATACTCGCGAGCAGTGATCTGAATGCTTATGAAGTGCTTAAGCAAAAAAAGATACTTATTACACGAGATGCATTAGATAATATAGGATAGGAGTTGTATAGTCGTATGGAACGTTATTCGATAATAAAAAGACCCTTGAGAACTGAAAAAAGTGTTGCAGATAGCAATTTCAAGAATACGTATCATTTTGAGGTTGATCTGCGTGCAAATAAGATTCAGATCAAGGAAGCCGTTGAGAAGCACTTTAACGTTAAAGTTGAAGATGTGAAAACGCTCGTTAGGAAGGGCAAGGCTCGACGGGTTCGATTTAAGATGGGAAGAACTAAGGATTGGAAAAAGGCGGTTGTTAAATTAAAAGAAGGCGGCACGATAGATCTTGGCTATTAAGGCCGGTTTGGCATGAGAGGGGATAAGGATAATAATGGGTATTCGATTATACAAGCCAACAACAGCAGGAAGAAGGTTTGCTAGTGTTTCTGATTTTTCTGAAATAACAACAAGGAAGCCTGAAAAATCATTATTACAGCCTTTAAAGAAAACAGGGGGTAGAAATACCGAAGGTAAGATAACTGCAGAACATATAGGCGGTGGTAGCAGAAGGCATTATAGGGTTATAGATTTTAAACGGACAAAGGATAACGTACCTGCTAAAGTGGCGAGTGTGGAATATGATCCAAATCGTTCAGCTCGTATAGCACTATTGCACTATCTTGATGGTGAAAAGCGGTACATATTGGCACCTGAAGGCATAAAGGTTGGGCAGAAAATAATGTCGGGGGACAAGGTTGATCCGGAAGTTGGTAACTGTATGCTGTTAAAAAATATTCCTATGGGGTTGGATGTTCATAATATAGAAATGCGCGCAGGACAAGGTGGTCAGTTAGTACGCTCTGCTGGCGGTTTCGCTAAGTTGTTGGCAAAAGAAGGTAATTATGCGCACATTGTGTTGCCTTCAGGTGAGATAAGGAAAATATTTGATGGTTGTCGCGCAACGATTGGAAAGCTGGGTAATTCTGATCATTTTAATGTAAGACTGGGGAAGGCCGGAAGAATGAGGTGGAAAGGTGTGAGGCCTCACGTCCGTGGTGTTGCTCAAAACCCGGTGGCGCATCCGCTCGGTGGTGGTGAAGGAAGAAGCGGTGGTGGTAGACATCCTTGTTCCAGAACAGGCTTGTTGGCCAAAGGTGGGAAAACGAGAAAAAAGAAGGCGCTAAGTAGTCGGTTTATCTTACGCAGGAGAAGGATTGGCGCAAGGGGTAACTTGTAGGTAAATAATTGGACTGGGGGATGCTATGAGTCGTTCGGTTAAAAAAGGGCCGTATGTTGACGGCAAATTATTCGAAAAAGTGCAAAAACAAAAAGAGATGGGCAGTAGTGAGCCGATTAGGACTTGGGCTAGGAGTTGTACGATAGTGCCTGATTTTGTTTCACACACATTTATGATACATAACGGCAAGATATTCCATAAGCTTTTTGTTACAGACGACATGGTAGGCCATAAGCTTGGTGAGTTTGCGCTCACGCGTACGTTTAGGGCTCATGGCGGGGTAAAGAAAAAGGAGACTCCACACGGTTAACGTATTGTAATTGACGTTTATCTAGTGCATGGAAGGTGCTAATTATGGAATTTAAGTCCACTCATAGGTACGCAAGGATTTCGCCGAGGAAGGCTCGATATGTAGTTGATCTTGTGCGAGGGAAGTCGATTAACGACGCATTGAGGATTTTGAGGGTAACTCATAAACGTGCGTCTTATATGGTAGATAAGGTTATAAGGGCCGCGCTTGCCGCAGCAAATAATAATATGGACGTAGATGTTGATTCTTTGGTTTTGGCGCAAGTATTGGTTGACTGTGGTCCAACGAGAAAATGGCACCGCACGAGACCTCGTGGTATGGCTGCGCCTATATTAAAACGGACAAGTCACATCACCGTTGTATTGGCTGAAAAAGGCAGAAATCTAAATGTTTAAGAGAAATGAGGATATGGAATGGGTCAAAAGGTTTGCCCTATAGGTATAAGGCTCGGTATAACGCAAGGATGGAAATCGCTCTGGTATGCCGATAAGAAGTCGTTTGGCACTCTGCTGGTTGAGGATCAAATGATACGTAAAGTTATCAAGAAGGCGTACGGTTTTGCTGGGATATCCTTTATAGAAATTGAAAGGACACGGCAAGATGCTAAGATTACGTTGCATACAGCCCGCCCTGGCCTTATTATTGGTAGAAAAGGGGCAGAGGTTGACAAGTTAAAAGATGAGATTCAAAAATTGGTAAAACGAGAGGTACTTGTAAAGATTAAGGAAATCACAAAGCCGGAATTGCAGGCGCAGTTGGTCGCAGAAAACATAGCTGAGCAGTTAGTGAAGCGCGCGGCTTTTAGAAGGACAATGAAGAAGGCGTTGGATAGTTCTTTGGATGCCGGAGCTAAAGGTGTAAAGATTAGGGTGGCTGGCAGGTTGGGTGGCGCTGAAATAGCGAGGGTAGAGAAAATGACATCCGGAAGTGTTCCTTTGCATACCTTGAGGGCAGACATTGATTATGGTATCGCGCAGGCTAAGACTACTTATGGCGTGATTGGTGTCAAAGTCTGGATATTTAAAGGTTTAATTAGTTCTGATAAGGAGAAGTTACATGCGCCTGATGCCAAAGAGGGTAAAGTTCAGGAAATCGCAAAGGCAAAAAATTAAAGGTAATGCAACAAGGTGTAACACGGTAGCCTTTGGTGACTTTGGTTTGCAGTCTTTGGAGCCAGGATGGATAACTGCGCAACAGCTAGAGGCTGGTAGGGTATCTTCATCACAAAGCCTTCCTAGGGAGGCTAAATTGATAATAAGAGTATTCCCGCATAAGTCAGTATCGTCTAAACCGATAGAAACACGTATGGGTAAGGGAAAAGGCGAACCGGAGTTTTGGGTTGCCGTTGTAAAGCCTGGAACAGTGTTATATGAAGTAAGCGGAGTTGGAGAAGACGTAGCAAGACAGACATTTAATAGGATTGCTCACAAGATGCCCGTTAAAGTTCGTTTTGTGCAAAGGAGAAAGACAATTTGAACCTTAGTGAAATACGATCAAAATCTCGGCAGGAAATAGTTGACGAGGTTAAAGCTTGCAAAAGGGAACTACTGAATATTAGCTTCCAGTGGCAGGAAGGAGAAGTGAGGAATTCGGCTCGGAAAATGGGGATCAGAAGAGAGATTGCAAGGATGAAAACCGTTCTTAGAGAGATGGACTTTGGAATCAATAAACATCTCAGTGCAAAGGAGTAGGGCAACGATGAGTGTTGAAAGTGAAAGAGGCAGAAGAAAGAGGATCGTTGGAACCGTGGTAGGAAATAAGATGAGCAAGACAATTGTTGTCGAAGTAGCGCGTCTTCTGAAACACCCTAAATATGGTAAATATATAAGAAGATCTTCGATTTATAAGGCACATGACGAAAATAGTACGGCAAAGATGGGCGATACAGTAGAAATAATAGAGACAAGACCGATAAGCAAGACAAAGAATGCAAAGCTTGTCAGGGTCATTGATAAGGCGAGTTCCTAGGTATTGCAGGAGTTATTGAAATGATAATGGAACAAACAAAGCTGGATATTGCTGATAACAGCGGGGCGAAGAGCGCAAAGTGTATAAAAGTTTTAGGTGGCTCCAGGAGGAAGTACGCTACTGTCGGAGATGTCGTTGTTGCCGCAGTAAAAAAATCAATTCCTGAAGGTGTTGTAAAAAAAGGTGATGTTGTAAAGGGTGTTGTCGTGAGAACAAAGAAAAATGTTCGTAGAGATGATGGTTCATATCTGAGATTTGACAGAAACGCGATTGTGATAATAGACGATGACGGTAACCCACGTGGCACCCGGATATTTGGCGCGGTCGCCAGAGAACTGAGGCAGAAGAATTTTATGAAGATAATATCTTTAGCCGCAGAAGTGGTATAAGTAAATTATAAAAATAACGAAGTAATTCATCTGGAGAAACTGATGCACATTTGTAAGAACGACTTTGTTGCGGTCATGTCGGGTAATGAGGCTGGCAAGACGGGGAAAGTGATGAAGGTATTGAGGGAAAATGGCAGGGTGATAATTAAGGGTGTGAAAATTATACACAAACACACCAAACCAAGTCAGGGTAACCCTCGTGGGGGGAGAATCGAGAAAGAGGCGTCCATATCAATTTCGAGTGTTTTGCCTGTTTGCCAAAACAAAAGTTGTAAAAAGAACGGCAAAGGCGTGAGAACAAAGAAAAAGATGTTGGAGACCGGGGGTAAGTTGCGTGTGTGTGTATATTGTAGTTCTGAAATCGTGTCGGTTGAGTAACCGTTTAGGAAGATAAAGCTATGTCAAGACTGTTGGAAAAGTATCAGCAGCAAGTTGCGCCTCAGTTAATGGAGAGGTTCAAACACAAAAATAAACTATCGGTGCCAAGGATATTAAAGATTGTTGTTAATATGGGCATCGGTAAAGCTGTGGAAAACAAGAAGCTTATTGAAGAAGCATCAAAACATTTGGCGATTATCACTTGTCAAAAGCCCATAATTACCAAAGCCAAAAAGGCTATCGCTGGTTTCAAGTTGCGCGAGAACCAAGCTATTGGCTGTAAGGTCACGCTTCGTGGTAAAAGGATGTTTGAGTTTTTAGATAGGTTGATCAGTATCGTAATTCCTAGGATCAGAGACTTCAGAGGTCTTTCGCAGAAGGCGTTTGATGGGCGTGGTAATTATACGCTTGGTCTCACTGATCAAGGGATGTTCCCTGAAATAAGCATTGATACGGTTGCGTTTACACAGGGGATGGATGTCACCTTGGTAATTACCGGCAATTCTGATGAACAATCACGTGAGTTGTTAAAGCTGCTGGGTATGCCTTTTAAGTCAGAGTAATAAGGAGTAGTAATGGCAAGGAAATGTCTAATAGAAAAGCAAAAAAAGGAACCTAAATATAAAACACGAAAGTACAATAGATGCAAGCTCTGTGGACGTAGAAGGGCTTACTATCGTAAGTTTCAGATTTGCAGATTGTGCTTTAGAAGTCTTGCCTCTAAAGGCGAGATACCTGGTGTAAAAAAGGCAAGCTGGTAGTGTTGTATTTCAGGTTTCGTTTTATTTATAAGGAATAGGCAAAATGTGCATGACAGATCCAATTTCTGATATGTTTACTCGTATCAGAAATGCAAGTATGATAAAGAGAGAAAGCGTAGACGTACCGGCATCTAAGATAAAGCTGGCTATTTTAAACATACTGAAGGCAGACGGTTTTATTAAAGAATTCAAAGAAATGACGGGTGACAGTAACCGTCGCTTGATAAGGGTATACCTGAAATATGGGCCTTTAAAACAGCAATTGATTAACAAAATTGAGCGAGTGAGCAAATCGAGCAGGCGGATTTATAAGAAGGTTGATGACATGGAGAAAATTTGCAATGGAGTTGGTACGGCGATATATTCTACGTCAAAAGGAATCATCAGTGACAGGGGATGTAGAAAGATGCGCGTTGGTGGTGAGCTTCTTTGTATTGTGCTTTAGCAGTTTGCTCAGAATGGGGAATTAAGATATGTCGCGAATAGGAAAGCAACCGGTTAAGATTCCGAATGATGTAAAGGTCTCGGTGAACGGCAATGCAGTGAGTGTAGATGGCCCAAAGGGAAAACTGAGTAATAGCTTTCATCAGGATATAAAAATACAACATAATCAGCAGGAAAAGCAGGTGGTAGTTACCAGGCCTACTGATGAGAAAAAATATAGAGCGTTGCATGGCTTGACGCGTGCGCTTATTGCAAACATGGTTATAGGTGTGACGAAGGGTTACTCTAAAAACCTTGAAATCATTGGAATTGGTTATAATGCTAAGGTGCAGGGGAAAGACTTGGTGCTGGCGCTTGGTTATACACATCCGGTAAATCTGGAGATTCCTAAGGGTATAAAGGTTGAAGTCACGAATCCAACGAACCCTGCGAAGCTCACAATCTCTGGTTCGGATAAGCAAATGGTTGGTCAATTTTCTGCGGTTATACGAGGCAAGAAGCCGCCTGAACCGTATAAAGGGATGGGTATCAAGTATCAAGATGAGGTCATTAGAAGGAAGGCTGGTAAGGCGTTTACCTCGGGGTCCGCATAGATAGTTAAAGGTATAAGCTATGAACAATATTAAAGAAAAATTGCGTAAAAGAAAAAGACGTCATCTTAGGGTAAGGCGGAAGGTGATAGGTAGCAGTGAAAGGCCGAGGTTGAGTGTTTATCGTAGTGTTAAGCACATATATTGTCAGATAATTAACGACCTTGAGGGTAGGACTTTAGCTTCTGCTTCAACGGTGTCACCAGATGTTAAATCTCAGATTAAAGATGGTGGTAACGTAAAAGCGGCTGAAGTTGTAGGTCAAAAGATAGCCGAAGAGGCATTGAAAAAAGGTATAACTAAGGTCGTATTTGATAAGGGTGGTTGTAAGTATCATGGTAGAGTCAAGGCTTTAGCCGAGAGTGCTAGAAAAAACAAATTGAGTTTTTGAAGATCCGAAGTGGAAAAGGAGATACACTTGGCCCGTTCAGATGAGCCTGTAAACATAGAAGAGACCGTTGTGAGAATTAATCGTTGTACGACGGTTACAAAGGGTGGAAAGTCTATGAGCTTCAGCGCCCTTGTTGTCGTTGGTGATAAGAATGGAAGTGTTGGTATTGGCTTTGGAAAGGCACGAGAAGTTCCAAATGCGGTAAACAAAGCAGTGAAGGAAGCCAAGAAACAAATGGTGCGTATCACGTTAAAGGTTGATACAATACCTCATATTGTATGGGGAACGTATAAAGCTGCCAGCGTATTTTTGAAGCCTGCGTCACCTGGAACCGGGATTAAGGCTGGTGCTTCTGTGCGTGCAGTGCTTGAATCTGCTGGTATTAAAAATATATTGACAAAGTGTTATGGGCGAAGGAATCCTCTTAATGTAGCAAAAGCGACGTTGATGGGTTTGCAGTCTCTCAAAACCAAGGAAGAAGTTGAGCAGCTTAGAGGAGTGAAGATAGAATGAACCTTAGCGATGTAAAAGCAATACCTTTTCATAGAAAACGTAGGAAGAGAGTCGGTCGTGGACGAGGCTCTGGAATGGGGAAAACCTCTTGTCGGGGTGGTAAGGGCGCAACAGCTAGATCGGGAAATGAGACCAGCATACAGTTTGAGGGTGGACAGACGCCTCTCTATAGGAGACTTCCAAAGCGTGGTTTTAATAATCCGTTCAGGAAACAATACGCTATTGTCAACGTAAAAGATCTGGCGCAGTTTGAAAATGGAACAAAAGTAGACGTTGTGAAGCTGAGAGAGTCAGGTCTTGTAAAGAAGCTATTGGATGGCGTAAAAATTTTAGGTGATGGTGAAATAAAAAATTCTATAACCGTTATTGCAAATAAATTCACCAAAACAGCGGCGGAAAAAATTAAAGCGGCAGGTGGAGAAGCAACAATCATATCATGATAGAGCAATTTGGTAACATTTTCCGAATACCGGAGTTACGGAAGAAGGTATTAGTAACGCTGGGTTTAATAGCTTTGTGCAGGGTAGGGGTTTATATACCAATACCGGGTATAGACACCATGGTATTGAAGACCTACTTTCACCAGTTTACGCAAAGCGGTGTTGGTCAGTTGTTAGGTTTGGTTGATATGTTTGCCGGTGGCGCGCTCACCTCTGGTGCTATTTTTGGGCTCGGAGTAATGCCGTACATCAGTGCATCTATTATATTTCAATTGCTTGTAGGTGTAGTCCCTTATTTGGAAAAGTTGCAGAAAGAGGGCGAGGCAGGCAGAAAAAAGATTAATCAGTACACTAGGCTAGCTACGGTTGGCCTGTGTTTGTTTCAGGCGTTTGTGATGACCAGAACGCTGTACACGGTAGAGTTGAACGGTGTGCCTGTTATTCCCGTGCATTTGCAGGGAATTAGCTTCCAGTTAATGGCTGCGCTCCTTTTGACTACCGGAACCATGACACTTATGTGGATCGGTGAACAAATCGAAGAGTTTGGCATAGGAAGTGGCATATCGATCGTCATCATGGTGGGTATCATAGACCGTCTTCCATGGGCTTTTGCAAGAGTTCTGGAAAATTTCACTTTTTCAGTGACGCCTGCGGAGCATCAGATTGGTATAGTTAAGGTGTTGATCTTGTTGGGAATGTTTCTTACCATCGTCGGTGGTGTTGTCTATATCACACAGGGTCAAAGACGCATACCGGTTCAGCAAGCCAAGCATACGCGAGGTAGAAAGGTGTATGGAGGCCAAAGACATTTTCTCCCGCTCCGTGTAAATCAAGCGGGTGTTATGCCTATCATTTTCTCGCAGTCATTGCTTATTTTCCCTGCTGCGATTATGCAGGGTATTCAAGTTCGATGTGAACCGGGGAGTTTTGGCTATTGGATTACTTCGAGAGTTGCTGAAACACTTCAGGGTGGCGTCGTCTATACAATGTTATATATACTTCTCATAACGTTTTTTTGTTACTTTTGGACTGCTATACAGTTTAATCCAAAGGAAATGGCGAACAATATGAAAGACTACGGAAGCTTTATCCCCGGCATAAGACCTGGTCCTAGAACTTCTGAATATCTGGAAGGAATAATGGGTAAGATAACGTTAGCAGGCGCGGCGTTTCTTGCTCTGATAGCTATTTTGCCAAAACTGGTAGGTGGTGGTTTTGAGCTTGATAGGGCGATTGCTGGCTTTTACGGCGGTACAGGTTTGCTAATTATAGTAGGTGTAGCGCTTGATATGGTGCAAAAGATAGAGTCACACATGATAATGCGGCAATACAGCGGCTTCCTTAGTGGTGGTAGTAGAATAAAAGGAAGACTGGGATGAGGATAGTGTTTCTTGGGCCACCTGGTGCTGGCAAGGGAACCCAAGCGGTTACCGTTAGTAAGGTTAAGAAAATACCCCATATATCATCGGGGAATTTGCTCAGGGAGTCAGTCGAAAGTGGAACTGAAACTGGCAAAAAGGCTCAATCTTACATAGAAAAAGGATTGCTGGTACCTGACGAGATAGTCGTTGACATTATTAAGGATCGCATTATTAAGAGTGACTGCAAGGGCGGCTTTGTATTAGATGGATTTCCCAGGACACTCGGACAAGCAATGGTGTTGGATGGTGTTCTGAGAAAACTTGAAAGTAAGATAGACATTGTATTTTACTTTGCAGTATCTAAAGACAGTGTTGTTTTAAGGTTGTCCGGCAGGCTGATATGTGGTAGTTGCGGTGCAAACTATCACACGAGCTTCGTTCCTCCGCAGAAAGTGGGATTGTGCGATAAGTGTGGTGGAAAGTTGTGTCAGCGTACTGACGATAAGATGGAAACGGTATTGGAGCGCCTAAGGGTTTACCATGAGCAGACTGAAGGCCTGATAGCATATTATAAGAAAAATGGTATTCTTAAAGAGATTTTAAGTGACAGGGATATAGAGGATGTTACAAGGGATGTGCTGAGCAGTATTAAATAATGCGTTGTTGAAATCTATTACATAAGAAGTGGAGTAGCGTGAGTTGATAGTTCGTAAATCTCCCCGAGAAATTGAAATCATGAGGGAGGCCGGTAAGATTGTTGCTGGTGCTTTGCGGTTAGCAAAAGAAATCGCAAAAAGAAACGTCACTACTGAGTTTTTAAACGATGAAATAGAGAGATATATTGTAAGTAAAGGTGGGATACCGGTTTTTAAGGGTTATCGTGGTTTTCCGAAAAGTATCTGCGCATCAATAAACGAAGAAGTGGTTCATGGAATACCAGGTCAGAGAAAATTAAAAGATGGCGATATACTGAGTATAGACGTAGGGGTAGGTTATAAAAAATATGTTGCTGATGCAGCGCTGACTTTGCCGATTGGTGAAATCAGCCATGAAGCCAAAAGGCTCATGAATGTTTGTGAAGAGTCGCTTGACCTTGCGATTAAAGCTGCGAAATCAAACCAAAAACTCTCAGTGATTTCGAGAACAATACAAGAGTACGTTGAGAAACACGATTATTCGGTGGTAAGGAATTACACTGGGCACGGTATTGGGAGAAGTATGCATGAAGATCCACAAGTGCCTAATTTCGTCAGTAAATCTTTGCTGGAAGCGGATGTAATACTGATGTCGGGTGTAACAATAGCTATTGAGCCGATGATATGCATGGGAAAATGCGAAACAGAGGTGTTGGGTAATAAATGGACTGTTGTGACAAAGGATAGAAAATTGTCTGCACATTTCGAGCATACTATCGTAATAACTGATGACGGAGCAGATATTTTAACATTGTAATCATCTAGAACTATATGGGAAAGTAAATATATCTTATGCCTAAAGAAGAGCCGATTAGAGTGGAAGCAACAGTGAGAGAAGCTCTTCCCAATGCAATGTTTTGGGTTGAGTTGCAAAACGGTCATAAGGTATTGGCGCATGTATCAGGAAAGATGCGTATGCACTTTATCAAGATATTGCCTGGTGATAAGGTTACCATAGAGATGTCCCCTTACGACCTTGATAAGGGTAGGATTATTTATAGGCAAGTTTAGAAGTGGATTCAAAAAAGCGGTTTTTATGATAGGGTGGCGATTTTATGAAGGTTAGGGCTTCTGTAAAAAGAATATGTGAAAATTGTAAGATCGTAAGAAGGAAAAACGTTGTTAGAGTGATTTGTTCAGATCCAAGGCACAAGCAAAGGCAAGGCTAGCTTAGGGATTGTATAGAAAATAAAATATTAGAGAAAGGAATTGATAGATGCCAAGAATTGCTGGTATTGACATTCCCACAGACAAAAGAATAGTTATTGCCCTTACGTATATCTATGGAATCGGCAAAGTATTAGCTAAGAAAATACTGAGTGATTTAAAAATTGACGAAAATTTACGGGCAAAAGATCTGCATGAGGACCAATCAAGTGCGTTAGGCGCGTACATTGAGAAGAACTATCCAATCGAAGGCCAGTTAAGACGTCAAGAGATGCAAAACATTGCCAGAATGAAGAGTATAGGCTGCTATCGTGGAATGCGTCATAAGCTGGGTCTGCCGGTCAGAGGTCAGCGTACAAAGACTAATGCACGCACCAGAAAAGGCCGTAAAAAGACTGTGGCAGGTAAGAAGAGTGTGAAGGAACTTGGTTAAGCCTTGATTCAGGCTGATGGCGCGTCGTGTTTGCCATGAAACTTGTTTATGCTAAAGAGAGAAAAAGTAGCTGAGCTGTTAAAGTCTAGCAATGAGATGCTACGAATGCTCTCGATGGATGTTGAGCAATCGCGTGATGATAGAGAGATAAAAAAATTTAACGAAGTAGTTGGATTCGTTGAGCAAGTGGTAGATATCATAGATTTATATCCGCTTGATCGTGAGATTGTTATACTCGACTGTTCATGCGGTAAGTCATATCTTTCGTTTGCGTTAAATAGTGTATTATCAAAGCTGTATCAGGTTCCGTTCTTTTTTTATGGTGTTGATACGAACAAGGTTCTTATAGACAAGTGCAGTCATGTCAGCGTAAATCTCGGCTACAGTAATATGAAATTTACGGCTGGGCGGATCATTGATGTGCAACCGGAAAAAGCTGTTGATATAGTAATCGCTTTACACGCCTGCGATATTGCGACGGATGAAACCATTGCTAAAGGTATAAAGCTTGGTGCCAAATATATATTAGCAGTGCCTTGCTGTCAAAATCAGGTACGTGGACGATTGAAGCGGGGGCACCCTTTGGTAGATGTGACTGATTTTGGCCTGCTTAGGTATCGTTTTGCAGACTTAATAACGGAGGCGTTGCGGTCTCAGTTTTTAACGGGTGCAGGATATTTTGTAAAGCTTACTGAAATTGTTCCTCCCAAGGTCTCGCCGAAGAATTTGATGATAATAGCGCGTAGAAGAAAAGGTAATAAAAAATATAATTTTGAACGTTACAATAAGCTGGATATAATGTTTAATACAGAATTTGTTTTAAAGAGTTATTTTAGCGAACAAGAATGTGGTAGCGAAGTGGGTGACTACTCCGTAAATTGTTTATAAAGTTTGTTTTTATCTGATGGGGTTCGAAACGTTATGTCAAGTGTAGGGAAGAAAAAAGTAAGGAGTAATGTTGCTAGGGCAATTGCCAATATTAAGGCAACGTTCAACAATACATACGTGACGATAACTGACGTCAATGGCGAAACGATATGCTGGGCAAGCGCCGGTACTGTAGGTTTTAAAGGGTCGCGGAAAAGCACCCCGTTTGCAGCGCAGAAAGCGGCGTCCAGCGCGGCTGACAAGGCTCAAAAGCATGGGGTGCAGGAGATTGAAATTCGGGTTAAAGGTCCTGGTCCTGGAAGAGAATCGGCGATTACGGCACTCCAGGCGGCAGGCCTGAGCGTGAAGGCAATTGAAGACGTAACGCCGCTGCCTCATAATGGTTGTAGGCCGAGGAAAAAACGTAGGGTATAAGTGGGTTTTCAGTGAGGTTCTAGAAAGGAACGGCATGGCAAGATATGTAGGTCCCCAATGCAGGTTATGCAGAAGAGAAGGTGAGAAGCTATTTCTAAAGGGAATTAGGTGTGATACGGTAAAGTGCGCGGTTACTAAAAGGAAGTATCCGCCCGGCCAGTTCACCTGGGGCAGAGGGAAATTATCTAAGTATGGCATCCAGTTTAGAGAAAAGCAAAAAATGAAGCGTTTTTACGGAATACTGGAGAGCCAATTCCGCAATTATTTTAAAAAGGCTGAGAGGCAAAAAGGAAACACGGGCGAGAACATGCTGGCGATGTTGGAGAGAAGGCTTGATAACGTGATTTACTTGTTGTCTTTCGCCACTTCAAGGCAGAATGCAAGGCAGTGTATCAGAAATGGACATATCACGGTAAATGATAAAAAAGTGGATATAGCTTCTTATCTGGTTGACATTGGCGATGTGGTAAAGGCGAAAGGTGACGAGACTAGCCAAAACATGATAAAGGCAAACCTTGAGATGGTCAAGGGCAGAAGTGTTCCGGCTTGGATTGAGCTGAAAACTGACGTCTGGGAAGGCAGAGTAATCCAGCTTCCAACTAGGGAAGATATTTCGGCGAACGTCCAAGAGCAGTTAATCGTAGAGTTGTGCTCTAAGTAAGACGTTGACTGGTCTACAAAATCATTCCATAAAAGTAAAATCAACCTTTTTTTTCGCGTGTATGCGCGTTTTCAAAGCAAGTGGATTTTATTATCGTGGTTTTCTTTATTTTTTTCAGAATTGCAGCATGTTTGTTCTGAAGCGAACGAATCAAATTTATCTTGGAATCCCTTATCAATTGTATTAGGGGGAGAAATATGAGAATAAGGTGGAGAGGTCTTGAACTTCCAGTCAGTGTTGATGTGGAAAAAGAGACTTTGACCGATACCTACGGCAAATTTACAGCGGCTCCTTTTGAGCGTGGTTTTGGTCATTCGATAGGGAACAGCTTGCGGAGGATTTTGCTTTCTTCATTGGAAGGGAGCGCAGTGGTTTCTGTCAGAATTAATGGAGTAAGTCATGAATTTGCTTCAATTACAGGTGTTGTTGAAGATGTGACCGACATTATTTTAAATATAAAAAACGTCGTCGCTAAACTGCATACTGATCAACATAAAGTCATAAAGATATCGGCAACCAAAAAAGGCAAAGTACGGGCTGGGGATATTATAACCGACGGCACTGTTGAGATTGTAAATAAGGATTTGCACATCGCGACCCTTACAGATGACGTGAACTTTAATATAGAAATGGATGTGCGAAATGGTCGTGGCTATGTAACTGCCGAGGAAAACGAGCCGGATGAACAGGAAATAGGTCTCATACCGGTAGATTCGATATTCTCTCCCGTAAGAAACGTTCGCTACACCGTTGAAGAAACGCGGGTTGGTAGGCGTACGAACTATGACAAACTCATCATGGAAATTTTCACGAACGGGGTGGTTTCTCCTGAGTTAGCCATGGTTGAAGCGGCAAAGATCATGAGAAAACATCTTAATCCATTTGTTCAATACTTCGAAATTGGGAGGGAATTGCAGCAGGTGGAGAAGAAGATGGGTATTGAGGCAGTTCAGGAGATATCGGAAGAAGAGCTCAATAAGAAGTTAAGCATGCCAATTGCCGAGTTAGATTTGTCCGTGCGGGCGTCAAATTGTCTGGAGACCGCTAATATTACAAAGGTCGGCGACTTAGTAACCAAAAATGAAGAAGAGCTTCTTGATATTAAAAATTTTGGAAAAACGACCCTGAAAGAAGTAAAGAAAAAATTGTCACTTTTGAATTTGACCATTGGAATGCCTGTGCTGACCAAACAAATGGAAAAAAAGAAAGGATAGTTCCATGAGACACAGAATGAGGGGAAGGCATTTATCACGGACTGCGGCGCATAGAAAGGCGCTAAGGCAGAACATTGCGAATAGCCTTTTTACTTACGGAAGAATTGTTACCACAATTGAAAAGGCAAAAGAGACAAAATCTTTTGCTGAAAAAATAATCACATTAGCCAAAAAAGGGTTGCTAAAAAAAGAAAACAATAAGCCGGGATACGTTCATTGTTATCGTCAAATATTTTCTCAATTAAGAAACATTGATGTCGTAAGGAAGTTGCTGGGAGAAGGGCAATGGAGAGAGCTTGGTGGAATCGCTCAGAGGTATATGAATCGAAATGGCGGATACACGAGAATACTGAAGCTATCCGGCACACGTCTTGGCGTGCTGTCCGGTAGTTCTGTTGGAAAAATTCCTGTACTTGATTATAAGATGGAAGGTCGGGACAGGAAGTTAAGAATGCTTGGAAGACGTCTCAATGATAACGCATCACAGGTGGTATTTGAATTGGTTGAAGGTGTTGTAGAGAAGCAGGTTGAAGAGGTAACGCCGGTGGTTGCGAAGACTTAGTTGGAAATATTAGTAGTCAATTGATAAAGAGAAACAATCATGAAAGCCCTTCTGCTAGACATAGTAGAAGGGCTTTTTGTTTATCGGTATGCAAAACAAACGCCTTATACTCGCATCAAACTCACCCAGGCGGATCGCCTTATTAAAAACGTTGGGACTTGCTTTTGACGTTGTGTCTCACAGTACGGTGGAATGTGTTTCGTATGACGTTTCACCTGACGAATTAGTGCAACGGCTAGCATGTCAAAAGGCGGAAGACGTTGCGCAAAGGGTTGGAAATGCCGTTATTATTGGTGCGGATACTATAGTTTTGCACAACCGTTGCATTTTGGGTAAACCTCTGGATGCGTCTGATGCTCTGAGGATGCTTTCCATGCTGAGCAATACGGAGCATGAGGTTCTTACTGGCATTTGCCTGGTGGAGACGCCGTCAAAAAAGAAATTATTGCGCTTTGAACGTACACATATTAAAATGAAATATATTACGGGTGAAGAAATCGATGCGTATGTCAAATCCGGTGAACCAATGGATAAGGCTGGCGCCTATGCCATTCAGGGATTGGGAAGCCGGTTTATTGAGAAAACAACCGGTAGCTACACAAACGTTGTTGGCCTTCCCTTGGAACTCCTAAGAGAGATGCTTGATTATTTTATATAACGGCTGAACTCTAGCCATTGCATGAATGATAAAAATGCCGAGAAATTTTAGCTGGATTATACAAGATGAAATCGCCGGTATGGCAAGGCCTTTATCGGTAGTAACAGACCTTGAATTCCTGAAAGACAATGGTATCGACGCCATAGTCTCTCTGACTGAAATACCGTTACATAAAACCCTGATTGAGGAATTTGGGTTTGAATACAAGCATATCCCCGTCGTAGATTTTAACCCGCCAACTCAAGAACAAATAGATGAGTTTATAGCATTTACCGATAATCTAGCTGATTCCAGGAAAAGGATCGTTGTTCATTGCGATGCCGGCATGGGGAGAACGGGTACCATGCTTGCTTGCTACCTTGTAAGCAAAGGTTGTCGCGGGATCAGTGCTATTAACGAAGTGCGCAACAAGAGGCCTGGGTCTATTGAAACCTTGGAACAGGAGGACACCGTATTGAAGTATGAGGAAAGACTCCTTAGAAGGCGTGAAAGATAAACATTGCCGATAATCTTGCTTGTGCAGATTATGCCCCGACGTAAGAAAAACGTTTCATCGTAATGGCGTCCACCGGGCAACGTTTAACGCACAATCCACACCTGATGCACTTCTCTTCGTCAATGACCATTGCTGCATCCCAGTCGCTGGAGTCAAAGCTGTCTCCGTGTGTGGCGTTTGCAGCCTCAACGTGATCCCTCGATACCATAGATATGCAGTTGTTTGGGCAAACGTCAATACAGCCGCCGCACAGCACGCACGTTTCATCAATAAAGATATTGTAATGGCAGAGCAGGCACCGGCTTGCTTCCTTGAAGGTGTTTTCCTGGGAAAGACCGGGTTCCGCTTCTGCATTTAAACGGAGTTTTTCTTTCGTTGAACGGACTTCCGCATGTTGTCTCGGTAGTGTTTCATAATCTGTTGTCCTTCCCGAGGGCGCTTGTTCTTTGTAAAAAAATCTATAACCGGTTCTCTCCTGTCCCGTTAAAAAGGCGTGTATCGACCGCGCCGCCTTTCTGCCATCAGCAATCACCTCGATCACGTTTCTGGGGCCTGTTATGCAATCACCACCGGCAAACACACCTGGTCTCGTGGTCATGAAATTTTCCTGATTTACGAGCGGCATTCCCCGCCGGGTTACTTCGACCCCTAATGCGTGAGAAAGGAATGGTAAGTTAGGGGACTGCCCGATTGCCGCTATTATCATATCGGCAGGGATGGTAAAATTGCTTCCATTGACGGGTATTGGACGCCTTCGCCCTTTGTCGTCCGGTTCACCCAAGGTGTTTTTTAAACACTCAATCTGTGCTACCTTCTGATCTCGTCCCGCTAGTATTCGTATGGGTGACGTCAAATAGTGCATCTTTATGTCTTCTTCCTCCGCCATCTTTACCTCGATTTCTCCCGCAGGCATTTCTTCCAGGGTGCGGCGATAAACGATGGAGACCTCCTTGGCGCCCAACCTCAGCGACGAGCGTGCACAGTCTATTGCCGTGAATCCGCCGCCAAGCACTACCACCTTTTCCGGCACAGTATTCAATATTCCCAAGTTGGTGTCCTTCATAAAGGCAACGCCGTGCAGTACACCCGAAAGTTCTTCGCCGGGTATCTCGAGTAATTGTGATTTGTGGGCGCCTGCGGCGATGTAAATGGCGTTGTTGGCGCGTAGTAGGGCGTCGAAGGCGTCGGGGCTGTCTATGGCAGTGTTCAGGCGTATCTCAACGCCGAGGTTCTTAATCCATGTAATGGTGTCTTCTATCTTATCGCGGGGCAGACGGTAAGGGGGAATTCCCACGCTCAACATTCCACCTGCAACCGGCAGTGCCTCGTAGATGACAACGGTATGTCCATATATAGCCAGGTCGTGTGCTGCTGCAAGGCCTGAAGGTCCTGACCCGATTACTGCAATACGTTTTCCTGTTTTTCCTATGCCTGCTGGTTTTGGTGGAAATTTTTGCGAGGCAAAGTCCGCTGCACTTCTTTTAATGGCACAGATGGCAATTGGTGTGTCAATTACACCGCGCCGGCACGCGGCTTCACACGGATGCGTGCACACCCTACCGAGGATATGCGGTAAGAGGTTTGCCATGAAATTCAGGCGAAGCGATGCGTCAAAATTACCATCCACAACACGCTCTATATAGTTCATGGCTGGCGTATTAACGGGACACGCGTACTGGCAATTGATATTTTCGCGGAACCAATGGTCATCAGCTATGAATATTTTGTGTTTCATAACAGACTATTCCTTATCTTGATGGTTATTTTGCCTTGTCCGTTTGTCGTTAACAAATGCCTGCTTATAGGTGATAAAGGTAAAGAAGCACAGCAATATGATTAGGCCTACGATAGGGATATTATCAGGCTTGGTTACAATTGTCCAGATGTGTTCCATAATGAGATTCTACTTTCAGCAAGGCATTGGCCTCAGACTAATTAAAATGTTTGAAACTACAGATTTCGCCGATTGATCAAAGCGGCCCGGAGATGCCGCCATCCTTGCGGATCCTCCAGAAGTGTACCATCATGAATATGCTGATGATGAGAGGTAGCGCTATACAGTGCCATACATACGCCCGCAACAAGGCGTTTCCACCTACCAGCGAGCCGCCGAGCAGTGCGAATCGAATGTCATTGTGCGCCGTCATTCCAAGTTGTGCACCAAAGGGTCCTTCATGTCCCATCAGTGGCGTTGAACGCGCCATGTTCGTACCGACGGTAACGGCCCAAAATCCCAATTGGTCCCACGTTAGCAGGTAACCGGTAAAACTCAAAAGTAGGGTAAGTACGAGCAGCACAACGCCCACGCACCAGTTAAATTCCCTGGGGTGTTTGTAAGAACCCGTTGAGAATACGCGAAACATGTGAAACCACACGGCTATGATCATTAGGTGGGCACTCCATCTGTGGAGATTTCTCAAAATCGCTCCAAAAGGAACCTGATATTCCAGGTCTTTTATGTCCCAGTAAGCGTTAGACGTCGTTGGCCGATAGTAAAACATCAGCAACACGCCCGTAATAGTCAGCATAAGAAACAAGAAGAAGCTGATGCCACCCATGCACCAGGTAAATTTAAATTGGACGGCATGTCTTTTCACCTTTGCCGGATGCAGGTGCAGGAAGACGTTTGAAACGATCTTCAGCATACGATTCTTCGGCGTATCTGCAAAGGAATGCCTGAAAATGGATTTCCAGACCGGTGAGTTGACTACAAAGTCCCTGCACGTGCCGAACAGCCCCTTTTCTTTCAGCGTACCCCTGCATTTGACTAAAAAGTTTTCCTTTGGTTTTTTGATCATATTACCCTTTTATTAAAATGGCTGAAGAAAGAACTTTCTCATGTTTAATTATACCTTTAAAAACGCGCCTGGTTTCTCCCATTCATTCCGCTCACCACGAAACCGTATCCCTTCATCGACCATTATTTGTCCATCATCCGCCAAAGAAACCCTGAATCTTTCCAACGGCCTCGGCGCCGGGCCTTCTATGTTGATTCCATCAGGCGTGAAACCGCTACCGTGGCAGGGACATTTAAATTTCCCCTCCGACGCAAGCCAATTTGGAGTACAGCCAAGATGGGTGCATTTTGCCTCGACGACGTACAGTTTGTCGGTGTCCCTGACAATCCATATTCTAAACTGCTTTTTTAACCTTTCACTCACCCCTGTGGTATACTGGGAAGGGTAACCGATCTTATACCTTGTGGGCGGTTCCAGGATGGTTCTGGGAAAGAAGAAACGAATTGTTGCGCCGAATATCGTTGTAAGAAATATACCAATAAACCCCCACCCCAGCAGATACAAGAGTTTTCTGCGATTCATCGGTAATTTTATCTTTTTTTCTATAGTTTCTATCATAACTATTTTACTGCAATTTCACGAAAATAAAGTCAATCTATATAGCCTTGCATAAATAAAGCGACATATGTTATAGTGGCACCATCATTAAATAAAGGAGGTGCCATGAAAGCGATCAAAATCCATGGGACGACCAAAAAGATACAGCAACTGGTTAAGCTTAGCAAACAAGCCCTTCGGGAAGGAGCATATCGAGTTGCCAGCCGACTCCACGCCGTGGTACTCAGCATGGAGGGTAAAACAGCTCCCCACATTGGCAACATTCTCAAGGTACATCGTTCCAAAGTCTCCATATGGCTGCGAAACTGGCAGAAGAAAGGGATGGACGGTGTGTTGGAGGGGCATCGCCCTGGGCGTCCGCCGTCTCTGTCCGATAATCAACAAAGAAAACTTACAGACATATTGGACAGCGGCCCTGTGGCATATGGATTCACATCGGGCGTCTGGACATGCCCAATGGTTGCCAGAGTCATTGATGAAGAATTTTCTGTTTCTTATCACCCAGCTCATGTTTCACGTATCCTTCATGAACTCAAGTTTTCCGTCCAACGCCCCAAGAAGACGCTGGCCCAAGCTGACAAAACACATCAATCCCGATGGATTCGCTACCACTATCCCAACATAAAAAAAAGCCGAAATCGAAGGAGCGGCCATCCTCTTTGAGGACGAAGCGAGCTTCCGGCAAGACCCAACCCTCTATCGAACATGGGCGAGGATAGGTTCTCAGCCGGAAATACCGACTATGGGGCAAAGAAACACGCTCAAAATATTCGGCACAATCGAACTGTATTGCGCCAGATTTCTCTGCCACTTTCACAAGGTCTTCAATGCCGAAACATACATCGTGTATCTCGAACGAATTTTGCAATGCTATTTCCCACAAAAAGTATATCTGATTCAAGGCAACGCATCGTACCACAAAGACAGAGACGTGTGGGCACGGTTTGCAGACCACCGAAAATACCTCGAAGTTTATAACCTCCCGCCGTATTCTCCTCAGTTCAATGCATTAGAGCTGATATGGCATCACACACGTCTTCACGGCACACACAACCGATACTTTGTAACTCAGGAAGAACTTCACTCTGTCTCGACTTCAACATTTAGGGGCATTCAGAAAAACCGTCTCAGCTAATGGGTTATCTACGTCCGTATCAATAATATTTATGTCGCTTTATTTATGCAATGTTATATAAATGTTAATTGAAGTTACTTTCGGTATTATAATGTAACAGCTTTATGCGCTGAATCTTTATTATAAAATGAGTATAACATAGCATCTTATAAAAAGCACAAATAAAACTATTTGCAACCAATGGGGGGATGTTATGTGTTACAAATATACATCCGTCAATTTTGGCGGAATGAATATTATTTAAGCAAATTACTTTGCAGGCTGAAGTGTTTCTTACTTCATAAATAAGCCTCAGTCAACGCAGTACTGCGGCTACCAAATCTCGTGGGTTACACGCCCGGTATTCTTTAAATAACGACAGAACTATTACCCATTCCCCAATTACATGGTATCAGAAATGACCTGAAAATAAGGATTGAGAATGGTCGGGGAATATGGCATAGTATCAGAAATCAACGGTAAATTTTGTCCTCAAAAAATACTTGTCCATTGCAGAGGATGGAGAGAAGTCAAGAGAAAGGTCGGGAATTGCTATCACACATGTTTAGAATCGCAGCAAGTCTGGACGACCTGCTCAAGGCATTTGCCGTACGCAGCGTCGTATTTATGGAAGAGGAGGGTATTCCCTATACAATAGAACATGATAGGCACGACTGTTCGGCAATACACGTTCTGGGGGAAGAGCAGGGAGAACCTTTTGCGGCAGGCCGCATTCGCCCGTACAATGGATACGCAAAGCTGGAACGCATTTCCGTGCGCAAGGCGTACCGTGGCAAACGTCTGGGGCATGAGCTGACGGACTTCATGATCTCCGTTGCAAAGGAAAAGGGGTTCAAGAAGTATCTCTTGCACGCCCAGTCGCACCTTGCCGACTTTTACCGGAAGCACGGATTCGAGATTAGTGGAGACGTGTTTCAAGAAGCAGGCATTGACCATTACGTGATGATACGTGATGATTCATAGCACAGGCAAGATGCCTGTGCCACCAAGTCCCCCTTAAAAAAGGGGGAAACAGGGGCAGGGGGTTGTCTTGCGTCATTTCAGATACCACATGAACTGCTACGAGTTTATAGCCAAACAAGACGGGTTTTCGATGCTTAAACCAGGAAACACGAGGGATTTACACGGTACTTTTCGAAAAACAGAAGCTTTTTGCTATAGGGTAAATTTGCATAACCATGTGTCTTGACAACAAAAACCCTTTTTGATAATATCGCCCTTCTCAAGTATAAAACTCCAAAAATTTCTAATAATAGTTGTGCAGTTCTAGAAATTACGATACAATATCTCAGATATCAAGTGCAACTATTGGTAACAATTTGCTGTAAATCATTTCCCAATGTACAGGGCGATTAGCTCAGTTGGCTAGAGCGCTTGCTCGACAAGCAAGAGGTCACTGGTTCGAATCCAGTATCGCCCACCATATCCTACAAGGGTTTCAGGTAATTGACACTTTCCGGTTTTCCCCTAATGTAGTCAAATTGTAGTCAACTTTTTTCAAAACCTCGATTCCTTCTCTTAAACTTTCAGGGCGATGTATGCCCCCCAATAACCGTTTTTTAGCGCAAATTGCAAAAGTCAGGTTAAACCTGGCTTGGGATGGTATAGATTTCAGCAAGGGGATGCTTCAGAAATATTCACATACCAGCCTTGATAGTAAGCAAAGGGCTATCCAGGCGTTTAAACAGTCACGTAGTAACCACAGACAGGAGGCGGTAGGCCAGCGGAAAAGGTATGGCGTAAGTACGACGTAAGGGAAACAACACGGTTAGTAAATCGCCGTGAGAACCGGTATTTACAAAGCTTTCAAGGTGTTTTGGTTTTGTGTCATTAAATTTGTTTGTAAATTGTTTTCCGTAATGTTTTACCTGCGTTCTATCGCTTTTGACACGGCCAGTCGCGCGGCATCCTCCATGTCTTTTACAGAAAAAATACCTGATCCAGCACCTTCCAATATCTTTCTCGCCACGTCCGCGTTGGTGCCTTCAAGCCTCACGACCAGAGGCGTCTTTACGCCGCCGCCTTTCATAGCTTCAATAATGCCGGAGGCAATGACGTCACATTTCATAATACCCCCGAAGATGTTGATTAAGACGGCCTTTACCTTCGGGTCGGACAGGATAATCTTGAATGCCTGTGTAACCTGTTCTACTGAGGCGTCGCCTCCGACGTCTAAAAAGTTGGCAGGCTCTCCACCGTGCAGTTTTATAATGTCCATCGTGGCCATAGCCAGCCCGGCGCCATTGACGAGGCACCCGATATCTCCATCCAATCCGATATAACTCAGCTTGTGTTTGTGAGCCAACGCCTCGGCTGGGGTAATGTCCTGGCAGGCAATGAATGGCTCAAATTCAGGGTGACGGTATAAGGCGTTGTCGTCGATATCTATCTTGATGTCAAGCGCGCACAGTTCTCCGTCAACCGTAACCGCAAGTGGATTGATTTCCAGCAAAGAGCAATCGTTTTGAATAAAGGCAGAAAAAAGATTTACGATAAAACAGTTGACCTTAGCAAAGGACACTCCCGTCAATTTTAGCCGGGCAGCAAGGCGGCGAACTTGAAAGGGATGTATGCCGAATAAAATGTCTATGGGTTCTTTTATTATTTTTTCGGGGTGTTTTGCGGCAATTTCTTCAATTTCCACCCCGCCTTCCCCACATGCAACCACCATCGGCGTTTGAAGGGAACGATCAATCACTATGGCGAGATACAGCTCTCTTGTAATTGAAATGGCTTCTTCAAGGAGGACGTATTGGATAACGGCGCCCTGGGGAGCCGTCTGTGGCGTTATGATGCGGGCGCCAAGCATGCCCGCGACGCGGGATTCCGCTTCATCCGGAGTATCGGCAAATAAAATGCCGCCACTCTTTCCCCGTCCCCCGGCAAAAATCTGTGCTTTTACAACGCAACGGCCGTCGCCGATTTCCGCGTGTGCTCTTGTGGCGTCGTCCTTCCGGGATACGGCCATTCCACGAGGCACGCGGATGCCATATCCCCGAAGGATGTTTTTTGCCTGGAATTCATAGAGCTTCACATTTTCAGTTTATCCGACTTAATGAAATCCAGAAGATGGAGGCGCGCCTGTTCCACCATCTCATTGTCAGAGATAGAAATAATGCGCCCCTCATTATACTGTTTATCGACCCATTCTTTTATCTTAATGACGCCCTCGTGGTGCTTAGGGACTTGATCATTTCCCTTTAATTCAAAAAAGATGTTAAGCCACTGCGCGATCCCGGCGACGCCCGACTTGTCCGTTACCGAAACGCCTATCGGCCTGTTTAAAAGCTTTTTCGTGTCGAATATGTTGTATATCTCTTCGTTCTTCAACAAACCGTCGGAATGGATGCCCGCCCGCGTGATATTGAATTCTGAACCCACCAGTGGTTGTGTGGGCGGTATCTGGTATCCGACTTCCTTTCGGTAATAATCAGCAATTTCGGTAATCACGGTGGTGTCCACTAGTTCATCGTCTCCCCGCAGGGCCAGGTACTCCATGATGAGCGCCTCTACCGGCGTGTTGCCCGTGCGTTCGCCCAAACCTAACAGAGTGCCGTTGATGGCGCTGCAACCGTACAGCCACGCAGAGGTGGCGTTGCTCACTGCCAGATAAAAATCGTTATGGCCGTGCCATTCCAAATATCCTGACGGCACGCCAGCAAAGTGGTTCAACCCGTAGACGATGCCGGGCACGCTGCGCGGTAAGGCAGCGCCCGGATAACTCACGCCCATACCCATGGTATCGCAGGCGCGAATCTTCACGGGGATGTTGCTTTCCCTCGATAATTTCATCAACTCCTGGGCAAAGGGTACCACAAAACCGTAGAAGTCCGCACGGGTAATATCCTCAAAGTGGCAACGGGGTATGATGCCTTCTTCCAGCGCTGAGCGTACGATATCAAGGTACATCTCCATTGCCTGTTTCCGGGTCTTGTTTAGCTTTAAGTAGATGTGATAGTCCGATGCGGAACACAAAATACCCGTTTCTTTGAGGCCCATCTCCTTAACCAGCTTGAAATCGCTTTTCACTGCCCTGATCCAGCCCGTCACCTCCGGATATTTATAGCCACGGTCCAGACACTTTCTGACCGCCTCCTGATCTTTCGCGTTATACAGGAAAAACTCACACTGGCGGATGAGGCCTTTTGGGCCGCCGAGTTTATGGATGAGATCGTAAAGATCAACAATCTGCCTGACGGTATAGGGTGGGCGGGACTGCTGCCCATCCCGAAACGTCGTGTCCGTAATCCATATTTCATCGGGCATGTTCATCGGATTCAGGCGGTAGTTAAACGGAATCTTGGGGATTTTATCGTACGGAAAGACGTCCCTGAAGAGGTTTGGTTCCGGAGAATCGTTCAGTTGAAAGATGTATTCTTCTGGTTCCAGGGTGTTGCGGCGCTTACTAAATCGGAGCATTTTCAGATTCTCCTTCATAAATATTCTCACGTAATACTTCAAATAAACCCAATAAAAATTAAAAACATAATTTATCACAAAAACTAATTTTATGCAATATTTTTGCAAGTCAGGTGGAACAATGGAAAGGTCAGGGCAACGCCATTGCTTCCACGCAAAAGGCGAGAACTAAATTTTATGCAGAACTTGTGAGCTGGGGCTTAATAACCTTTCGTGGCGTGTTTGTGCAAACTGCCGGATGGAGGTCGGTGTGATTTTTCCACTTGTTACGCCTGGCTTTTGACGTTGCTTTGACAGAATAATTGAACTTGACATTACTATGTAAGAGTATGTTATGATAATGCCGGGCAAGTTATGGGATGCAAAGATGCTGATAGATGTTTTTGTTTATTATTGAAGATACATGGTTATAGGAGGAAAATATAATGCAAGATACTCATAGAAGAACGTTTCTTAAGACATTAGGCATTTCGGCGTTGGCTGCGGGACTAACGTCTTTGATACCTTCATTAAAACGGGTAAACGCTGAAGAGGTGGATTGGTTTCAAGGTATCAATCGCGTGCAGGATCCGTCCATAAATCTCACCCCAAAAGAAAAGGGGCATGTGCCCTCTGTCCAAGTTCCCGATGGTATTAAAAGCGGAGAGCCGTTTAATCTGGCTATTCAAATCGGCGAAACGCTTCATCCGATGACGGCGAATCACTTCATCCAGTGGATTGAGGTCTATCTTGGGACGGACATGGTTGCCCGGGTGGAATTCTCACCCACCTGTCCTCAAGCGAAGACGACCATTCCTGTGGTTTTGAAGGAAGCGTCTACGTTACGCATTTTGTCACGCTGCAACTTACATGGGATATGGGAAACAACGAGAAAGATTGCCGTTTAATACAAAAAGATGCAGCAACGCTTTGCCGCAAAAATAGTAGAGGATGCGGAGATGCGATGGGGATTGGGATGTTGCGGCAGCGAATCCTCCGGTATTCAGGTTTGCCTGGAATACAACCACACAGCCCCTGTTTCTAGCGGCAGAAACCGCTTGAAACAGGGGCTTTTCTTCCACTACTACAGACATCACGTGAACTGTTACGAATTAACCAATACGTCACCGTTGACGCCTTACGGGAGGTTTAGCAAGTGAAAGCGCTTATTCTTGCAGGTGGTAGCGGCACAAGATTATGGCCGTTATCGAGGAAAAAATATCCAAAACAATTTTTAAAACTTAATGGGGACAGGTCTCTTCTCCAGCATACTATGGACCGCTTGTTGAAGATCGTTTCCAGGTCAGACAGCATTGTTATGACGAACGATGAGTACAAATACCACGTCAAATCAGACCTTGGGTGGATAGAGAACGTCATCCTCGAACCGGCAAGTAGAAATACTGCGCCTGCCATCGCCCTGGGGATCAAGTATTGTCTTGAGAAGCTCGGATGCAAGGAGGACGAGGTCATCTTCGTTTCTCCTTCCGATCACGTTATTAAGCCCGTGGACGCCTTTGCCCACGCAATTGTTCAAGCGGAGGCTATTGCAAAGGCCGGGTATATCGTTACCTTTGGAATAAAACCCGCAAAGCCGGAAACCGGTTATGGGTATATAAAAGCAGACGCGCAGGAGGAGAATATCAATGGCGCCGGGTACTTCAAGGTAGACGCGTTTGTGGAAAAGCCCGATCTTGATACCGCAACAAGATACGTCAGGGAAGGCAATTATTATTGGAACTCAGGGATGTTTGCGTTTAGTATAAAAACCATGCTGAATGCGCTTGGCAAATACGCCCCCGCCATACAAAAAGCGCTTGGCGATACCTTTGAGGGTATGATAACAAACTATCCTCACATGCCCGACATCTCCATTGACTATGCGGTAATGGAAAAATCAGATCGGGTGGTAACGGTTCCCCTTGACCTTTATTGGAGCGATATTGGCTCGTGGGACGCCTTGTACGAGGTACTTGATAAGGATGCGGATGGAAATGTAAAAAAGGGAGACGTGCTGGCAATCGACACCAAGGGGTCGTTTATCCTGGGCGGCAAAAGGCAGATATCCACAATAGGTCTGGAAGATATGCTAATTGTCGAAACGGATGATGCGATACTGGTCGCTAAACGGGGGGAAGCTCAAAAGGTAAAAGACGTGGTAATCAAGCTCAAAGAAGCGAACAGGCCTGGGGTGGATGAACATGTAACGGTGTATCGTCCGTGGGGCAACTATACGGTGCTTGAGGAGTCGCAGCGATATAAGATAAAGCGTATCGTCGTCCTTCCGGAGGCGTGCCTGAGCAAGCAGATGCATTATCACAGGTCTGAACACTGGGTTGTCGTGAGGGGAACGGCCAAGGTCGTTGTCGGAAACGAAGAACGGATAATCCACGAAAATGAAAGCACCTATATACCAAAGTCCACCATCCACCGGTTGGAAAATCCCGGCAAGATACCTCTTGAAATCATTGAGGTTCAAAATGGGGAATACCTGGAAGAAGATGATATTATAAGAATGACCGATATCTACGGAAGGGTATGACTATCGATGGCTGAATTGTGCGTGTTGGAAGAGTAAAAAACCATACCATCCAACGCGGTAAGGCCTCAGATCAATAAAAATGTTTGAAACTACAAATTTCACTGTTTTTTGTGATGGTATGAACTTTTACCCGATCGCAAACAGCACAGCAAGGAACCGGGTGCGCTTAATTTATGGACTTCAAATTTACCAAACAAGAACGGATAAAGAAAAAGAAGGAGTTCGAAAAGGTATTCCAGGAAGGAAAGGTAATTAAGAATGGGAAGGTTGTCCTGTATGTGATGCCAAACGGTCTGGATGTCTCGCGGTTGGGACTGGTGGTAAGCAAAAAGGTAGGAAATGCCGTACGCCGTAATCGAGTGAAAAGACTGCTCAGGGAAGTGTACCGATTGAACAAGCACCTGTTGAAGACTCCCGTAGATATCGTTGCCATCCCACGGTATTCCCTTCCTCCTGATATAAAACTGTTGCATATTGAACCTGGATTTAAAAAACTATTGGCACTAATTTAGGATTCCTGGTACATAGGGCGTGCCAACCAGGTACAAACTGTCTCAAAGCAGCGAATTACTTAGTGTTTGAACGATGCACTCACCGCTGAAAATGGCCGTTTGACGCTATATCTACCGGATTAAAAGAATATCTACCTGTCTTACGTTGTCCTCCAGGCAGGTCTCGTCCGGTATGCTTGTTAACTCAGCTTTTATAATGTAACATCCTTCCTTCTGCCCCTCCGTATTCCAGGTGTATACGATTTTCTGGGAAGAGAATCCATTCAGTGTTGCTGCTTCTCTACCGATCTGTTGTTTTGTTGTGGGGCAGGTCACTGTTAATATAGTAGTTACCTTCTCCGCCCTTTCATTGCCTATGACAACCTCAATGCCGACCTTTTTTCCGATAGGCGCCCGCATAGGCACGTCCAGCGCCACAATGGCTACTCCTTCTGCCTTTGCCGGATCCACTTTCTTCTTTTCAGTCGCATAACTATAGGATAAGCCACTTACCAAAAGGAACACTGCAAAGAGAATTAATGCTACTCTCCCTCTCTTTAGATACGCCATTTTCATAAATGCCTCCTCTTTTTACTATTAAACACAAAATGTAAAGCAGTCAAGTAAGGCGCGGCTAAATCCGTGCCTTACATTTTTAATGGTTTGCAGGTACGTTTTTAGCTGTACCAGGACGGTAATCCGGATAAACGATTGGAAACAAGGTTGTTTCAACAAAATCTATTATACAGCACAGTACCGTGATGTTGCAAATGGAATGGGGATTAAACAGATTCGCCCCGGCGGTCTTTTCCCTTTTGCTGCGCTTGTGCCACGTAAGCCTGTGCGCCCTCTGACTGGAACATTTCACGCGTCTCGACCTCGCCGTCACCCACAGGTTCCAGTGCTTTATCCATATATTTGCGGCGATTCGGGTCGCGCGCGACCTTGCGGTAAATCAACCGCAAGCGTAGGTAGAGCGTAATCCACCGTATTTGTTTCCAAAGCATCCCGGCAAAGTATTTGGGATAAAACAGCACGGCAGGTTCCAGCGGCAGCCCGGAGCGGCGATCCTTCCGGTATTTAAGCCGCAGGAAGCCGCCTTCGATCGGATGGACTTTTTCAATATTAATGCAACCCCTGAACCAGGAGAAGTAGAACAACGTCTTGCCGGGGCTGGAGCCTGTCGCTATTGCGCGTCTGAGGATAGTTTCTATGTGCTCGATCGTGTAGTATGCCTTCCATGCCCGAAGGTACGTCTTCTCCCATTCGTCCTTCGACATACGCGGATGGCCTGTTGTAATATGGTTGAGGTCGTACTTATTCAGATCGGCGTCCATTGCAACGCCGGTCTCATGTAAACGCCGGTGGTCTTCGGAACCGGGTAGCGGCGTCAGGTAGAAAAATTCCATCAAATCAATCGGCAGTTCTTTTTGTATGATACGGATATCGCGCATAATCGTTTCTGGGGTATCGCCGGGAAAACCAATGATATACCCGCAATAAGTGATCACCTTCGCCCGCTTCCAGGCGAGCAGCATCTTACGGTATTCTGTGATATTGTTCTGCGGTTTGTTCACACTGGTCAGGTTATCGGGGTTGATGTTCTCCAGTCCGATAAAGGCGCGCTTAACGCCCGCGCGGGAGCATTTTGTAATGAAGTTCGGCAGTTTGTGGCACGAGGCGTCCACCTGGATGGTGAAGCTAATCTTCTTTTTCTCCACCTCGCGCAAATGAATGATCCTGTCCAGTATTGCCTCCCAATCCTTATTGCGGGAAAAGTTGTCGTCCGCGATTAAGAATGAATGCAATCCTTGTGCTAAATTGGTGCGTACGATCCGCTCAATATCGTCCGCCGTTCGCCGTCTTGATTTTCGGCCCTGAACGTTGATGACGGTGCAGAACGAACATTGATAAGGACATCCGCGTCCAGCGTCAAAGCTTGTTGTAGCGCCCATCGTCAAATAAACCCGTTCCGCCGGCAACAGAGGGGTTGCCACACCACTGATACCCGGCAAGTCGTTTATGTAGTTATAAAGTGGCGCGAGTTGTCCGGATGCGGCGTCGCGCAGCACCTGTGCGAGGCGGCCTTCGGCTTCACCGGCAAAAAGGGATATGCCCATATTCTGTGCCTTGAGCACGGACGCTTCCCGTTCGGCAAGCATGGCGATGGTTCCTGAAACGTGGAAGCCGCCGATGGCCACCATAATGCCGCGTTGGCGCAGAGGAGTGGCTATGTCGAGGGCGCGGGGGAATTGGTTCGATTGAACGCCGACCAGCATTACCATTCCTGCTCCGGCGCTTTCAATAAGTGATGAGATGTGTGCCATGCGGATGTGCGTATTGGTTTCATCGAATGCATGAATCTCTATTTCCACGTCATCGCCGAGCACTTTCTGTTCGGCGCACTCCAATGCCAATCCGTATAGTACTGCCAGTGAATTCGATGGAATTGCCGAGCGATACCACTGGATGACGTAGCCATCATCGTCGTAATGTGACGGTTTTATGAGTACAAGACAGAATTTCTTGGACTGCTTGTGTGTAGTTTCCATTATCCTTCCACACCTCCTAATAACCCCTGGTGAACATTGCAATACGGTAAAAATTTGTTATTAAGCAAGTTTTATATACCCTCATCAAATCTCCCTGTTTTTCCCTTTTGTGAAGTTGTGAAATTACTATAATAATTGGAGATATGATATCGGCAAATTGCATTTGCCGATAAAAAGCCACTATAGCAAAAATGAAGTATATTGCAAGATTTTTTAATTTTTTTGCATGTCTTTGTACAATTAAAGAGGATTATAGCAGAAACATTATTACTGTCAGACGCTTAATGTCTAACGATTGCAAGGGAGTGTAAAAATGGAGATTTCCGGGGTAAATCAATTGAAGCTGACGACTCCAACACCGTCATTTCCACCGGAACTGTTTCTTTTGTAGTAGTTCATCATCCCGGATATAGTCCTTGATGAGTTTCAGGCAGATATCCTGGTTGCCTGCAACGTCGATGTTGATATAGTTGACGAAATCCTTGTTAGCATCAACCCAACTCAGCACAACGTCGATTTCCCCAGTTTCATCTTCGGTAAGAACGTCCTGTTCCGGGTGTTGTTCAAACATTTCGGCAAGGATTTCCTCAACCCCGGAGAGGCTTACGGCGTCCCTGAGTAGGTCGTATCTTTGCAACGGCAGACCCTCTTTTACAAAAAACAATTCTAAACAGTCCTCGACCGTGGAAGGCAGTATCAGAACGAAGTTTTTCAGGCTTCCGTATCTGGTGCTTCTTTCATGAACCTCAATCTGCTGATTACATAAGGGGCGGTGTTGTTTTATTAGTTGATATTCCAGAAGCATTGCGGCGAGTTCTGATCCGGTTACTTCGTACTCAATGGTGTAGACCATGTTTAATAAATTGGCTACCTTTTCCAGACAGTTTGTCGTATTCCAGAAATAAGAACCCACGCGGTCTTTTAGGTTTTTAGCCTTTCCCACGTAGATTATCTTTCCTGATTTATCCTTCATTTTGTAAATGCCGGGCGCCTGTGGGATAGACCACAAGAAGGCCTTATCAAAGGAGTAGTTACTAAAATCGACGAATTTTACCGTTGGATATTGAAACTCCAGGAGCGCCTCTATTGTCCCTATTTTTTGTGCCTCAACCAACTCACGGCACCGGGCAAAAATATTTACCAGGTTCCCAACTTCCTTTTCCGTGCTCGGCGTATCGATGGTTGGCAGTTTGAAAAATAGCGACACGTCATCCAGCGATTTTGGGTTAAGGGTTGGGAAGAGTTTCTTTGTTAATAATTTCAGGCAAAGCGCCTGGTTTTCTATGGTTTCCTGTATTTTCCCTAAGACCGTGTTGAGTTGATGCACGAGCGCATGGATATCGTAGCTGACGAGTATGGCATCTCCGAAAAAGTGCAATAACGACAGCGCCCCCTTTTCTGCCGGGACGCCTTGTTTTATCTCTTGTTCCAAATCACCCGGCAAGCGCAGGGATGCCAGCGTTGATGCGCCTGGATTTATGAAGGTATGGAAATGGTCAGTTGGTTTGTTGCCCTTGAATTTTTGGGCGCTGATTTCGACGATGATCCCGTATTTCTCGGCAAGCTTGGCGGTGGAAAGGCTCAAAATGGCAAGTTCTGCGTCTAAGATGGGTATGCCGTTTTTTTCGATGATTTGCCAGAGCCGGCGTTCATCCTGGGTAAACCTGCGATCTCCGGCAAGGGCAGTGCGCACCAGTTTCTCGCTCATGTCGGGTGAGGCGCCTTTGATCCTGACTACTTGCTCGACAAGTTCGCTACTGGCCGCTCCTGTTTTTTTTGATTTCAGATAGGCGTATATCTTTTCCTGTACAACACCTGACCGGTTAGCTGTGGGATACATTCTTTATGGATAATTGCTCACTGCAAAGGGCGTGGAAGATTTGAAACATGAAATAAAATATGGCTAAGAATCTTTGGTTGAATGCAGAGGGTAAATATAGATACTCCTGTGGATATGGAACATTAGCTGCATTGAATACCGCCAACAGGCGGCGCCGAAGCCGCCTGAAGAAAGTTTACACGTTCTGCGGATGACAACAGATGAATTGAATCCGGGAGGATGTTACCTTTTTTGCCCGCCAATGATCTTCTGGTAAGCCAAAAATTCTCGCTGTGCCTCTTCCTTCATCCCTTTTCGATCATAAATAAGGGCTAAGCCGTAGTGCGCTTTTGCAAAGTTTGGGTCAATCCGAACCGTCTCCTCAAGTGCAACCGCCGCTTCGTCCAGTATCTTGCTCTGAGAATAAGCGTTTCCGAGGTCGAAGTATACTTCTGGATTGTACGGATTTACCTCAATAGACTTTTGCAATGAGTTGATGGCCTCGTCAAGCGCCCTTTTATCTGAATAAGGATTCTGGATGTTGTAATGGGCTGCCGCTGCCTTTTGTATCTTAGCAAGGGCATTGTTAATCACGCGTTTATCGGCGTAAGCCTTACCGAGTCTGTAATGAGCCTCGGCATTGCCAGGCTCCAGCTTGACGACTGTGGTAAACTCTACGATGGCGTTATCGAAAAGCCTTTCGCTGGAATAAACAACACCAAGGTTGTAATGTGTTTGGGCATTTTTAGGATCAATTTCAGTCGATCTCTTATAAGCGTTTATTGCATTGGAGGCGTCTTCCTTCGCAAAGTAGGCTGTGCCAAGATAATTGAACGCAATGGCATAGTGCGGATTGATGTCAGTGGCTTTGGTAAGCTCGATCTGCGCCTCATCGAGAAGTTTTTTACTCAGACATATTTGTCCCAGCCTAAAATGTGCCTCCGCATAGTAGGGATTGATTT